>Ga0335070_10006979_pt1 | contig 13272 bp, 10 predicted proteins | sample Lox_Sample_13_FD_206722 | JGI IMG/M metagenome (GOLD analysis project Ga0335070, IMG submission 206722) | Soil microbial communities from Loxahatchee National Wildlife Refuge, Florida, United States - Lox_Sample_1.3 | ecosystem: Environmental > Terrestrial > Soil > Wetlands | place: USA...
GTAGCAAATCGTCATGCCGAGCACGCCCCAGGGGAGCGGCGTCACCGCGGCGGCGGCGCCCGGCCGGAACACCACCGATTCCCGATAGCGCTCGCCGTTGGGGAGGTCGACGTCGAACATGTGGATCTTGTCGTAGCGCCGCGCGATCTCGCCGTCCGGCCGGATCAGGAAGGAGCGGTTGGCGAGCGTCTCGGCCTCGAGCTTGACGACGATCGAGCCCAGCAGGAGATGCGCCTCGAGCTCGCGCGCGAGCTCGCGCGCCGCCGCCAGCATCGGATGCTCGGCCTCGGCGCGCGCCTTCTCGAAGCGGAGCTTGCGGTCGGGCTCGATCATGTCGCTCACTTCCGGCGTCATGATGAGCTCGGCGCCCTGGTCGCGGGCGCGGCGGGCGAGCGTGACGAGGCACTCGATGTTCGGCGCGACATCGCGCCCGGAATTGAGCTGCAGACAGGCGGCCTTGAACGGCCCGCTCATTTTGCGGCGAGCCCGAGCTTCGCGTCGAGCTTGCCCGCGCGGTCGAGCGCGTAGAGATCGTCGAAGCCGCCGATGTGCTCGCCGTCGATGAAGATCTGCGGCACGCTCGTGCGGCCGCCGGCGCGGGCGAGCATCTCGTCGCGCTTGGAGGTGTCCTCGATGATGTCGATGTTGACGTAGGAGACGCCTTTGCGCTCCAGCAAGCTCTTCGCCCGGGCGCAGTAGGGGCAGAACAACGTGCTGTAGATTTCGACGCGGGACATTGGACCTCCGGGCAGGTGCCGGCGCCACTCCGGTGGGTGCCGGTCCCCCTTCTGGGTTGGAGCGATCCTAGAATTTCGATTTTCCGCCGTGGGTGTCAAGGCAATTACATTAAGAGTAATCAGAATTAATGGCCCCGCAGGCTCCTTGCGAGGGTGAGCACGTCGACCCTTCGTGCCCCGGCACGCTTCAGCACGCGCGCGCATTCCTCGATCGTCGCGCCGGTGGTGAGGACGTCGTCGATCAGGACGACCTTGAGGCCGCGAACGTTCGTTCCGGGTTTGAGGTCGAAAGCGCGCCGGACGTTGCGCCGCCGCCCGTCCGCGCCGAAATTTCCTTGCGAGGCCGTGCGCCGAAGCCGCCGGAGCGCGTCCGGCGCCACCGCCGGGCCGTCCCTGCCGCGGATCGCATAGGCCAGGAGCGCCGCCTGGTTGTAGCGGCGGCGCAGCAGGCGGCTCCAATGCAGCGGCACGGGAACCAGGAGATCGGCATCCCCGAGCATGCCGGCTCCGGCCCGGCGCATCCAATCGCCGAAAGTGGGCGCGCCGTGCAAGCGGTCGCCGTGCTTGAAGGAAAGCACGAGACGGCGGCTCGCCTCGTCGTAGCGGAGCGCCGAGCGCGCGCGGTCGTAGGCGGGCGACGCCCGCGTGCAGGCGCCGCAGAGCGCGCCGCTGCCGAGATCGTAGGCGAAGGGGAGACCGCAGCAGGCACAGCAGGGCTCGCCGAGAAATGTGAGCTTCCGCCAGCAGGCGGCGCAGAGCGCATGCGCCGCCGAGACCTCCTCGCCGCAGGAAAGGCAGCGCGGCGGCAGCAGCAGGTCGAGAAGCGCGCGAGCCGCACGCCGTACCGCCGCGGCAGGAAGAGCAAGCGAGGTCATCGCGCGATGGGATCGCGGCTGCTTGCCGCTGTCAATGTTCGCGCCCTATAAGGCGCCATGGCCGAGGGCGAAATCCTGATCTTCGACCGGCGAGCGGTGCGTCGCCATCGCGAGCGCGCGGCGCTCCAGGGCGGCGCCGAGTTCCTGCTGGAGGAAACGGCGGAGCGTCTTGCCCAGCGGCTCGAGGACGTGACGCGGCGCTTCCCCCGCGCACTCGCCCTAGGCGCGCGCGGCGGCATCCTCGCGCGGGCGCTCGCCGGCCGCGGCGGCATCGAGACCCTGATCGAGATGGAGGAGGCGCCCGGTCTCTTTGCCTCCGGCACGCGCGGCGCGCTCGTCGCCGAGGCGGAGGCGCTGCCCTTCGTAACCGGCGCCTTCGACCTCGTCGTGAGTTGCCTAACGCTCCATTGGACGAACGACCTCCCGGGCGCGCTGCTGCAGCTTCGCGGAGCGCTGCGGCCGGACGGACTCCTCCTGGCGGCGCTCTTCGGCGGCGAGACGCTCGGGGAGCTGCGCGGCGCTTTCCTGGAGGCCGAGCTCGCGCTCGAGAGCGGAGCCAGCCCGCGCGTTGCGCCGATGGCGGACGGACGCGACCTCGCGGGGCTGCTGCAGCGGGCAGGCTTCGCCTTGCCCGTCGTCGACAGCGACCGCCTCACGGTCACTTATGGCGACGCCTTTGCGCTCATGGCGGATCTGCGCGCGATGGGCGAGACCAACGGGCTGCGCGAGCGCCGCCGCGGCTTCACGCGGCGGGCGACGATGCTGCGGATGGCCGAGCTCTACCGGGACCGCCACGGCGGCCCCGACGGCCGCATCCCCGCGAGCTTCGAGATCGTAACGCTCACGGCCTGGGCCCCGCACGCGAGCCAGCCGAAGCCGCTCCGCCCCGGCAGCGCCGCCGCCCGCCTCGCCGACGCCCTCGGGACCGAGGAGAAATCCGCCGGCGAGAAGAGCGGGCGGTGACCCCCGAGGGCGTCCACGGAGCTCCGGGTAGCTCTTAGGACTTCATCTAGCAAATCGGGCGCAAGTCGCCAAATTGTGATCGTGACTGCATGAAAATCACCTATACGTTTGCAAGCGCCATAGTGCGCTTCTCGGGTTGTTCCCGAATGGCGGGAGATCGGGGCCGCGCGCTAAGGGCTATTCGCGACTTCGCGGACCCGGACCCCCCATGGCGGCAGAGAACAGGAATGCGGGACTCGCGCGGCGCCTGGCGGAGGGCGAGCGGCTGCATCGGGAAGGCCGCCTGGCCCAAGCGGAGCGGCTTTACCGCGAGGTGCTCCGACGGGATGCCGGGAATTCTGCGGCACTCCATCTGCTCGTGGAGCTCGCGAGCCAAACCGGGCGGTTCGGCGAGTGCGTCGAGCTGCTCACACGGGCGGTGCGGCGCGAGCCCAGGGATGCGGCGCTCTACCAGCGCCTCGCGGAAGCGCATCGTGCCAACGGCGATTACGACCGCGCCTATCAGGCCTATATCCGCGTCTTCGCCTTTCCGCCGGGCGATGTGGCAGCGCATGTGGACTGCGCGGTCACAGCCGCGGAAGCGGCGGAGAAAGCCCAGGACCCGGCCGCGCGGCGGCGCTGGCGCACGATCGCGGCCGAGCAGTTTGCGCGGGTCGGCGAATTGCACGCCGCCGTGCGCTCGGGAGCGCGCGCGGAGACGGCTTTCCGGCACGCGCTCGAGTTCGACTCCGAGACGGCAGAGATTCCCTCTGCCTATGCCGATCTCCTCGTGCAGATGGGCCGTCTCTCGGAGGCGGAGCCGCTCTATCGCCGGGCGCTGGCGCTGCGGCCCGATTTCCCGGATGCGCTCAACAATCTCGCGAGCGCTCTCGCCGAGCTCGGCCGCCCGGACGAGGCGGAGCCGCTGTTTCGCCGCGCCCTCGAGCTCGAGCCCGGCCTGGAGGAAGCGGCCTACGCGCTCTCGAGCGGGCGGCTCATGCAGCTCTGCTACCGCTCCGACGTGAGCGCCGAGGCGCTCTTCGAGGCGCATCGCCGCTGGGGCGCCGAGCTCGTTGCGCGGCAGTCAGAGCCCGCGCCCTCCTTTCCCAACTCGCGCGATCCCGAGCGCCCGCTCAAGATCGGCTACGCCTCGCCTGACTTCCGGCAGCATTCGATCGTCTCCTTCTTCGAGACGCTGCTCGCGCGGCACGACGAGAGCCGCTTCGAGATCTATTGCTACGCCGAGGTCGCGGAGCCCGATGCGGCGACCCGGCGCCTCCAGGGGCTGGCGCGGCACTGGCGCTCGACGGTCGGCATGAGCGACCGCGAGCTGCGCGAGAAGGTGCGCGCGGACGGGATCGACATCCTGATCGACCTCGCGGGGCACACCGCACGCACGCGGCTTCCAGCCTTTGCGGTGAAGCCCGCGCCGGTCACCGCCACCTGGCTCGGCTATCCCGCGACCACCGGCCTCGCGACCGTCGACTATCGCGTCACCGATGCGCTCGCCGATCCCCCGGGCGCCGCCGAGCGCTTGCACACGGAGCGCCTGGCGCGCCTGCCCGGCGGCTTTCTCTGCCACCGGCCGCCCGCGGATGCGCCTGCCGTGAGCCCGGCGCCGGTGCTCGCGCGCGGCTCGGTCACCTTCGGCTCCTTCAACAATCTCGCCAAGGTGACGGCGGAGACCATCGAGACCTGGAGCGAGATACTCCGGGCGGTTCCGACCGCACGCCTCCTGCTGAAAGGCAAGCTCTTCGCGGATGCCGCGATGGTGGAGCGCTATCGCCGGCAATTCGCGGCGGAGGGGGTCGCCGCCGAACGGCTCGTGCTTCGTCCGCTCATCCCGGGCATCCGTAAGCACCTCCGCCTCTACGGCGAGGTCGACATCGGGCTCGATCCCTTCCCCTACAACGGCACCACCACGACCTGCGAGGCCCTCTACATGGGCGTTCCGGTCGTGAGCCTCGTGGGAGACCGGCACGCCGCTCGCGTCGGCTTGAGCCTGCTCTCGCAGGTGGGCCTGCCGCATCTCGTGGCCTCCGATCGCGCGGAGTACGTGCGGATCGCGGCCTCGTTCGCGAGCGACGCGGCCGCGCTCGGCGCGTTGCGCCTCGGCTTGCGCCAGCGGCTCGAGGCCTCGACGCTCATGGACGCGCCGCGCTTCGCGCGCGTCTTCGAGGCGGCGCTCCGGGACATGTGGCGGCAGTGCTGCGCGGAGGCGTGACGCCCCGCCGCTCAGCAGCGCTCGTCGGCCCAGCCGCGCGCGGAGCAGGTCTCGATGCCCAAATGGGTCTCGCCGATGCCGTCGTGGGTGAGGCAATCGCGCGGGGTCGCGGCGGCTGCGAGCGCGGGATCGGGAAGCGGATGCGCGCCGCCGCGCAGCCCCGGCAGCGCAAGCAGCGAGGCGACCACCGCGGCCGCGGTGAGCCACGCCGCCGCGAGATCGCGGCCTCCGACCGGCGTGGGCTTGTGCTTGCGGCTTCCGAACTCGAATTCGTGCAACGACATCGCAGTTCTCCCAAAATCCCTCGGCGTCCGCCGCAGGCGCGACGGCCTCTCATCCCCCGCTCTTGGATCGCAATCCCGCTCCGCCCCGCGGATGCGCCGTGGCGCTCCGCGAGACCCTCGCTCGGGCACCGAGTCGACCGGCGCCGGGCCGGCGCTATTCCCGGCCGCCTGTTGCGATATAGGCGCGCCGCCGCCGCCGCATCGCGCACGGGCGATCACGATCGGGTGACGGCGTCGGCGATCTTACGCGAGGGTCAGAGCAAGCCCTGGAGCATCGCGACCAGCGGTTTATCCGCGGGCGGCATCGGGTATTCCGCCAGGCGCTGTGGTCGCACCCAGGCCAACGCCTGGCCCTCGTGCGGCGTCACCATGCCGCTCCAGCGCCGGCAGACGTAAAGCGGCATCAGCAGGTGGAAGCTCTCGTAGCGATGCGAGGCGAAAGTGTAGGGAGCAAGGCAGCTCTCGGTTACGTCGATGCCGAGCTCCTCGCGGAGTTCGCGGATGAGCGCCGCCTCCGGCGTCTCGCCCTGATGCACCTTGCCGCCCGGAAATTCCCAGAGGCCCGCCATCGCCTTCCCCGGCGGCCGCTGCGCCAGCAGCACGCGCCCGTCGGCATCGACGAGCGCTACGGCGACGACGAGAACGACGGGAAGCGGCTCAGCTCCGGTAGCTGCCATTGATGTCGACGTAGCGATGCGTGAGATCGCAGGTCCAGACCGTGGCGCGGCCTTTGCCGACGCCGAGATCGACGGCGATCTCGATCTCGCGCCCCTTCATGTGCTCCGCGACTGGCGCCTCGTCGTAGCCCGCGACCGGTCCGCCCTTCTCCGCGATCTTGGTGCCGCCGATCCAGATCTTGAGGCGATCGCGGTCGGCCTTCTCGCCGGCCTTGCCGATCGCCATGACGATCCGGCCCCAATTGGCGTCGCCCGCGGCGAGCGCGGTCTTCACCAGCGGCGAGTTTCCGATCGCGAGCCCGACGCGCCGCGCCGAGCGGTCGTTGGCCGCACCCTTGACCGCGATGGTCACGAACTTCTCCGCGCCCTCGCCGTCGCGCACGATCTGCTGCGCGAGGTCGGTCAGGACCGACTGCAGCGCGTCGCGGAAGGCCCTGAGCCGGGGGTCGCCCGCGCGCGCCACCTTCTTGTGCGCGGCCTTGCCGGTGGCGCAGAGCAGCACCGTGTCGCTGGTCGAGGTATCGCCGTCGACGGTGATGGAGTTGAAGGAGGGCTCGTTCGCCGCGCTCAGCATCGCCTGGAGCGCCGGGGCCGGGATCGCGGCGTCCGTGAAGACGTAGGCGAGCATCGTCGCCATGTCCGGCGCGATCATGCCGGAGCCCTTGGCGAAGCCGTTGATCGTGACGGTGACGCCGTCGATCTTGGCCTGGCGCGTCGCTCCCTTGGGGAAGGTGTCGGTGGTGAGAATCGCCTTCGCGGCCTCGGTCCAGCCGGTCTCGGAGGCGGCGGCGAAGGCCCCCGGCAGCCCCGAGAGGATGCGCTCGGCCGCCGGCGGCTCGCCGATGACGCCGGTCGAGGAGATGAAGATCTCGCGCGGGCTGCATTTGGCGAGCTTTGCCGCCGCCCGCGCCGTCTCCTCCACGACCTTGCGCCCGGCGCGGCCGGTGAAGGTGTTGGAGTTCCCGGAGTTGACGACGATCGCGCGCGCCTTGCCGTGCTCGAGGTTCCGGCGGCACCAGGCGACCGGCGCGCCGTGCGTCAGGGAGCGCGTCAGCACGCCTGCCACCGTCGTTCCCGGATCCAGCAACGCCACCATGAGGTCGGTGCGGCCCTGGTAGCGGATCCCGCAGGCCGCCGTCGCCAAGCGCACGCCGGCGATCGGCGGCAAGTCCGGGAAGCTCGCGGGCGCGAGCGGCGACGGCGTCGGCATGGTCCTAGCTCACTTCTTCTTGGCGGGAGGCGGGCTCTTCTTGCTGTCCGAAGGCGGCGGGGCCTTCGCCTCCGGCGCCGGGGTGATCGCCGGGGCGGGCGCCGCCGGCGCGTTCGGCGAGCCGTCGGCCTGGAAGGTCTCGATCTTGGCGGCGCTCCTGAGCTCGTCGAGCTTCGCCTCGATGAGCTCGCTCTGCAATTGGCGCACGAGCTCGTCGCGGACCTTTTCGAAGGTGGGCGCCGGGGCCGGGCCGCGATCGACGACCAGGATCACGTGATAGCCGAACTGGGTCTTGACCGGCGCCTCCGTGTATTGGCCCTTCTGCAGCTTGAAGGCGGCCTCGGAGAACTCCGGCACCATCTCCTCCTTGACGAACCAGTCGAGGTCGCCGCCGTTCTGCTTGGCGCTGGGATCGATGCTCTTCTCCTTGGCGAGGGTCGCGAAATCGGCCCCGCCCTTGAGCTGAACGATGATCGCCTTCGCCTCGTCCTCGGTCTTCACGAGGATGTGGAAGGCGTGCACGGAGTCCTCGGGCTTGCGCTCCTTGAGGAACTGCTCGTAGCGCTGCTTGATCCGCTCCTCGGTCATGGCGGTCTTGAGGTAGCGGGTGATGTAGGTCCGGCCGATGATGTCGTCCTCGACCTTCTGCACCCGGCGCTTCACCTCGGGGTCCTCGGCGAGCTTGTCCTTCTTGCCCGCCTCCGCCAGCAGCACGTCGTTCACGAGCTTGTCCAGGAGCTGCGGGTAGAGCGTCTCCATGGGCATCTGCTGGATCTGGGCGGGGAGCTGCTGCAGGAAGGCGATGAGGTCCGAGCGGCGGATCTCCGTGCCGTTGACCCGCGCCAGCACGGGGTCGGGCTGCGCCGGGGCCTGGCCGGGCGCCGATCCCTGAGCCGGGGCCGGCGCGGGCGCCGGCGCCGGGGTGGGCGCCTGGGCAAGGGCAGGCGCGGCGAGCAGCAGCGCCGTCGCCAGCGCGAGAAGAGGACGGACCATCATGTCGAGACTTCCTTGAGCGCGAGGGGGGCCGCGCCAGCGCTAGGCGGCTGCGGTGGCGCCCATCTTGCACATAAAGGGCGCGGGTACAAGGGCAGCCCCACGCCCGCCATGAAATCGCCGGCTTTGCCATCGATCGACTGAAGCTTTGCCATCAATGGCCTGTAAATGAAGGCTCCGTTACAGTTTCCGAGCCCTTCACGAATTGACATGCCAAGCTTCTGCGCCTATCTGTCAGGCGGCCGCCCGCGGGGCGGCCTAAACCCGTTTACCCTGCCTCGAGGTTCTTGATGATCGGCGCGCTCGCCCGGCGATTGTTCGGCTCAGCCAACGACCGCTACATCAAGAGCCTGCAGCCCATCGTGGACGACATCAACGCCCTCGAGCCCGAGCTCGTGGCGCTCGACGACGAGGCGCTCCGGGGCCGCACCCAATGGCTCAAGGGCAGGCTCGAGCAGGGCGAGGAGCTCGACGACGTCCTCGTCGACGCCTTCGCGACCGTGCGCGAGGCCGCAAAGCGCACCCTCGGCCAGCGCCATTTCGACGTCCAGCTCATGGGCGGCGTCGTCCTGCATCGCGGCATGATCTCGGAGATGAAGACGGGCGAGGGCAAGACCCTCGTCGCGACCCTCCCGGTCTATCTGAACGCGCTCGAAGGGAAGGGCGTCCACGTCGTCACGGTCAACGACTACCTCGCCAAGCGCGACAGCGAGTGGATGGGCCAGATCTACAAGTTCCTGGGCCTCACCGTCGGCTGCATCGTGCACGAGCTCGACGACCCCCAGCGGCGCGAGGCCTATCTCTGCGACGTGACCTACGGGACGAACCACGAGTTCGGCTTCGACTACCTCCGCGACAACATGAAGTTCCGGCTCACGGACATGGTGCAGCGGCCCTTCGCCTACGCGATCGTGGACGAGGTCGACTCGATCCTGATCGACGAGGCGCGCACGCCGCTCATCATCTCCGGGCCGACGGAGGACTCCTCCGAGCTCTACCGCGGCGTCGATACGCTCATCCCGAGCCTCCTGCCGGAGGATTTCGAGAAGGACGAGAAGCAGCGCACGGTCACGCTCACGGAAACGGGCGTCGAGCGCATCGAGCAGGCGCTCCGCAGGACCGAGCTCCTCAAGGAGGGCTCGCTCTACGACATCGGCAACATCGCCCTCGTCCACCACGTGACCCAGGCGCTCCGCGCCCACAAGCTCTTCTCGCGCGACACCGACTACATCGTGAAGGACGGCAAGGTCGTCATCATCGACGAATTCACGGGCCGCATGATGGAGGGCCGGCGCTACTCCGAGGGCCTGCACCAGGCGCTCGAGGCCAAGGAGAAGGTCGAGATCCAGACCGAGAACCAGACGCTGGCCTCGATCACCTACCAGAACTACTTCCGCCTCTTCCCGAAGCTCGCGGGCATGACCGGCACGGCCATGACCGAGGCGACCGAGCTCCAGGAGACCTACAAGCTCGAGGTGATCGAGGTCCCGACCAACGTGGCGGTGATCCGCGTCGATCACGACGACGAGGTCTACCGCACGGTGCGCGAGAAGTTCGACGCCGTGCTGCAGCAGGTGGTCGAGTGCCGGGGGCGCAATCAGCCCGTGCTGGTGGGCACGGCGAGCATCGAGAAATCCGAGCAGCTCTCCGAGCTCTTCAAGAAGAAGAAGATCCCGCACCAGGTGCTGAACGCGCGCTACCACGAGCAGGAGGCCTACATCATCGCCCAGGCGGGGCGTCCGGGCGCCGTCACCATCGCCACCAACATGGCGGGCCGCGGCACCGACATCCAGCTCGGCGGCAACCTCGACATGCGCTTGAAGCAGGAGCTCGGCGGGATCGCCGACGAGGCCGAGCGCGAGCGCCGCGCCGCGCAGATCCGCTCGGAGATCGAGGCCGCGCGCAAGATCGTGCTCGAGGGCGGCGGACTCTTCGTGGTCGGCAGCGAGCGGCACGAGAGCCGCCGCATCGACAACCAGCTCCGGGGACGCTCCGGCCGGCAGGGCGATCCCGGCGCCTCGAAATTCTTCGTCTCGCTCGAGGACGACCTCATGCGCATCTTCGGGTCCGACCGCATGGACTCGATGCTGCAGCGGCTCGGCCTCAAGGAAGGCGAGGCGATCATCCATCCCTGGATCAACAAGGCGCTCGAGAAGGCGCAGCAGAAGGTCGAGGCGCGCAACTACGAGATCCGCAAGCAGCTCCTCAAATACGACGACGTCATGAACGACCAGCGCAAGGTAATCTACGAGCAGCGCCGCGAGATCATGGCCGAGCCCGACGCCTCCGAGATGGTGGCGCAGATGCGCCACGAGGTCATCGAGGCGACGGTGCAGAACAAGATCCCCGAGAACGCGCTGCCTGACCAGTGGGACATCAAGGGGCTGCACGAGGAATGCCTCCGCCTCCTCAATCTCGACCTCCCGGTCGTGGAGTGGGCGAAGGAGGAGGGCATCGCCGACGCCGAGATCCGCGAGCGCATCGCCAAGGCGGCGGACGAGGCGGCGGCGGCGAAGGTCCAGCGCTTCGGGCCCGAGATCATGCGCATGGCCGAGAAGACCCTGCTCCTGCAGATCCTCGACCAGAACTGGAAGGACCACCTGCTGACGCTCGACCACCTGCGCCAGGGCATCAACCTACGCGCTTACGCGCAGCGCGATCCGCTCAACGAATACAAGCGCGAGGCCTTCGGGCTCTTCGAGCGGATGCTGGCGCAGCTCCGTGACAACGTCACGGGCGTGCTCTCGCACGTGGAGCTTCGCGTCGAGCGCGCCGACCAGGTGCCGCAGCCGCGCGCGCCGCAGCGCATGCGGGAGGTGCACGAGGATCCCGCGCTTGCGGAGGCGATGGCCGAGGATGGCGGCGCCCCGCGCAGGGAGCGCTCCCTGCAGATCGGGAGCCCGTGGGCGAAGACGCCGCGCAACGCTCCCTGTCCCTGCGGCTCGGGAAAGAAATTCAAGCACTGCCACGGCCGCCTCTGAGCCCCGTCCCGGGGTCGAGCGCCGCCGGGGGCAACCTTGGCTCGATGTGTGAACTTGTTCGCTGCTTACACGGATTTAATGCCGATGAAGGCACGGCGTAATCCGGCCCTGCCTATCTCCTTGAGTGAGTGCTGGGCAGGCCCTCAGCGTGCCGGCGCAACTATCATGATGAAGAGGAAGACAAATGTCCGATCGTAGCCCGATCTCGCCTCACGGCTCCCGGCGCCTCGCCGGCGTGAAGGCCGCCGCACTCGCCGCCGGCCTCGGCCTCGCTGCGGTGCTGGCGCCGCTGCCCATGACGCCGCTCGCGCAGGCCCAGCAGAACCTCGCCCCGCTGCCGAGCCTCGCGCCCGTGGTGAAGCGAGTGTTTCCCGCGGTGGTGAACATCTCCGTCGTCGAGGGCGCCGGCGGCGACCAGACCGCCCAAGGCGACGACGACCTCGGCCAAGACCAGGGCCAAGATCGAGGCGGAAGCGGGAACCGGAACTTCGACGAATTCCTGCGCCGCTTCTTCGAGCAGCAGGGCATCAATCCCCCGAACCAGCAGCAGCGCCGGCAGCAGCGGCCGCAGCCCGACAGCCAGCACGTGGCGCTGGGCTCGGGCTTCATCATCGATCCCGAGGGCTACATCGTCACCAACAACCACGTGATCGAGGACGCGCAGAAGGTCACGGTGATCTTCCAGGACGGCAGCAAGCACGAGGCGAAGATCATCGGCCGCGACGCCAAGACCGACGTGGCCCTGATCAAGATCAGCGCCGATCATCCGCTGCCCTACGTCGCCTGGGGCGACAGCAACGCGGCCCAGGTCGGCGACTGGGTCGTCGCGGTCGGCAATCCCTTCGGCCTCGGCGGCACGGTGAGCGCGGGCATCATCTCCGCCCGCGGCCGCGACATCCATTCCGGCCCCTATGACGACTTCCTGCAGATCGACGCGCCCATCAACCGCGGCAACTCCGGCGGCCCGACCTTCAACCTCGCGGGTGAGGTGATCGGCATCAACACCGCGATCTACTCCCCGAGCGGCGGCAGCGTCGGCATCGGCTTCGCAATCCCCTCGAGCCTCGCCAAGCCCGTGATCGAGCAGCTCAAGGAGAAGGGCAAGGTGAGCCGCGGCTGGCTCGGGGTGCAGATCCAGGAGATGACGCCCGCGATCGCGCGGAGTCTCGGCCTCCCCAACGATCACGGCGCGCTCGTCGCCGACGTCAATGCCGGAAGCCCCGCGGAGAAGGCGGGCTTCAAGCAGGGCGACGTGATCCTGGAGTTCAACGGCCACGAGATCGTCAAGCTGCGCGACCTCCCGATCGTCGTCGCGGAGACGCCGGTCGGCAGCAGCGCCAGCGTCAAGGTGTGGCGCCGCGGCCAGCAGGTGACCCTCAACCCCGTGATCGCCGAGCAGAGCACGGGACCTCAGGAGGTCTCGACCAACCGCGGCCTCGGCAACCAGCAGCAGGAGGAGGTGCCGCAGAGCGCGAGCGCGCTCGGCCTCAAGCTCGCGCCGCTCACGCCGGAGCTGCGCCAGCAGCTTCGGGTGCAGTCGAACGTCCGCGGCGTGGTCGTGACCTCGATCTCGGATTCGAGCCCGCTCGCGGACTCCGACCTGCGCTCCGGCGACGTCATCGTCGCGATCAACCAGGAGCCGGTCACCTCGCCGCGCGAGGCCGCGGCGAAGCTCAAGGCCGCGCAGTCCAACAAGGGCACGAACGTGCTGCTGCAGATCAACCGGCACGGCACCAACGCCTTCGTCGCGTGGTCGACGCAGGACGACAACGGCTGATGCCTGACCGGCCGCCGGCGCGATCCCCCGGCGGCCGGCCCCTCCCCTGCCGGGAAAGGGCATGCGCATTCTCGTGATCGAGGACGACGACGAGGCCGCGGCCTATCTCCTGAAGGGCCTCGAGGAGGGCGGCCATCGCGTCGATCTCGAGGTCGATGGCCGCCGCGGCCTCGAGCGCGCGTCGGGCGGCAGCTTCGATGCGATGGTGATCGACCGCATGCTGCCGGGCCTCGACGGTCTCGCGATCGTGGCGGCGCTCCGCGAGCGCAATGATACGACGCCGGTGCTGATCCTGAGCGCGCTCGGCGACGTCGAGAACCGCGTCGAGGGCTTGCGTGCGGGCTGCGACGACTATCTCTCGAAGCCCTTCGCCTTCTCGGAGCTCCTGGCGCGGCTCGAGGCGCTCGAGCGCCGCAGCCACACCGCGAGCGAGACCCGCCTCAAGCTCGCCGATCTCGAGATGGATTTGCTGAAGCGCACGGTGACGCGCGCGGGCCGGCCGATCGAGCTCCTGCCCCGCGAGTTCCGGCTTCTCGAGTATCTCCTGCGGAACGCCGGCCACATCGTCACGC
>Ga0335070_10006981_pt1 | contig 13270 bp, 8 predicted proteins | sample Lox_Sample_13_FD_206722 | JGI IMG/M metagenome (GOLD analysis project Ga0335070, IMG submission 206722) | Soil microbial communities from Loxahatchee National Wildlife Refuge, Florida, United States - Lox_Sample_1.3 | ecosystem: Environmental > Terrestrial > Soil > Wetlands | place: USA: Florida...
ACGGGCGCCTGGCGGGGACGTTCATCTCGCGCGACGCGGGCAACCCCGGCGGCTGGCGCACCACGGTGACCTCGGTGGCGATCGCCGGGGTCAACTCGAAGGCGGCGCCCCAGGACTTCGACGCCTGGGCGCACGGGATGACGGTCGACCTGGTCGGCGTGAACAACCACGGGCCCAACGGCTTCCGCGTGGTGAACGTCATCACCAACGCCTACGTCCACGACCTGGTCGGCGAGGTCGACTACCTCGCCCACGTGGGCTGGTTCCCGGAGATGGTGCTTCGCTCGGGTGCCTCCGCCGGAGTGCCCGGCTTCAGCGGCTGCCAGGACGACGTGGGGCTGTTCTCGATCGGCGGCCTCAACGGGGGATCGCTCGGGTGGAACAACACCTCGGGGACCGACCAGGGCCAGCGCTGCCAGCCCGACAAGACGGTGCACGTCCTCGACGCCTACGTCGTCAACATGCAGCCGAACCCGCCGGATCCCGGCGAGTACCCGAGCTTCCAGTTCCTGAGCACCACGGCAGCCGCAGGGGTCCTGCCGGCCGCCGTCGTGATCGACTCGTTCGTCTTCGCCGGAAGCACCACCGACACCGGGATCCGCCTGTCCGCGCAGAGCCAGAACACCATCGGTCAGCTCACCATCGACAACGGCACGATCTTCTCCCTCAACACGAGCGCCGGCCCCCTGAACGGGCTCATCGTGGACGGCTCGAGCTTCGGGAGGATCCGGATCGGTCCGAACGTGTATGCCGGAGTCGGCGGCTCGTCGAGCTGGCTCTGCGCATCCACCGCCTTCGCGAGCTCGACCGGCTGCATCGTGACGGATGCGTCGGCGTGCGGTGGCTCGCCGGCCGGCTGCGGCATCGCCTCGACCGGCTGGCAGTCGGGCGCGGGCATCACCTTCTCCGGCGCCACGACGAACCCCGGCAACGACGTATGGGATCCGCGCTTCCTCGCCTTCCGCCCGATCTCGAGCACTCTCCCCTACAGCTCCGCGTGTCAGAACACGACCAACCCGGACGGGAGCGCCGCGTCGCCGAGCCTGAACCCGCCGGCGATCGAGGTCTGCGACTTCGACGCTGCGAGCCCGCAGTGGTCGGGCCCCGTGACCTACGACTGGCCCTTCGCATGGATGACCGTCGACCCGATCCCCGGCTACCACCGCACGGGCCCGCGGCTCGAGTACCTGCCGCCGATCCTCCAGGCGCGGTACGAGGCGCCGGAGGCCGACGGCCTCGGCGCCGTCGCGGCTGCCATCGGGACGCTCGGCGCGCTCGCGCGACGCCGGCGGCCGAGACGCGCTCGACCCTCTCTATGACGAGCGGCCGGCCTGCTCGATCTCCCCGCCCTCGCCCATCCAGTCGATCAGGAGCATGTACGCGACCGCGAGCACCACGGGTCCGATGAAGAGCCCGACCACCCCGAACGCGATGAGCCCCCCGACGACGCCGGCGAAGATCAAGAGCAGCGGCAGATCGGCGCCGCGCCGGATGAGCATCGGCCGCAGGAAGTTGTCGAACGTGCCGCAGAAGATCGCCCAGACGAGGAACGCGCTTCCCCACCCGGCCCCCTTGACCATGTAGACCCAGATCACGGCGCCGATCAGCACCGGGGCTGCGCCCACCTGCGCCACGGCGAGAATGAACACGAGGGCGGTCAGGATCGCGGCGAACGGGACGCCCGCGATCGCGAATCCGATCCCGGCCAGGGCCGACTGGAGGATCGCCGTGACGATCACACCCAGCGCGACGGCTCGCACCGCCTGGGCGCCGAGACTCACCGCCTTCACGCCTTCCTGCCCGGCGAGCCTGCGAGCGAAGCGCTCGACACCGGCGGCGGCGGACTCGCCCCGCGCGTAGAGGATCGCCACGATCACCACGGTCAGCAGGAACTGGACCAGCAGGATCCCGGCCCCACCCACCTGCCCCACGAACCAGAGGGCGAGCTTGTGCGCCACGGGCTCGACGAGCGAGACCAGCTCCTCGGGACTCTTCGCGGCGAACTCGTGCCACCGCGCGACCAGCTTCGCGCCGACCACGGGCAGCGTCGCGATCCACGCGGGTGGCTCCGGCACGCTGAGCTTCGCGAGCGACTGCGCCCAGCCCGAGATGTCCTCCGCGTTGGCGACGATCGACGTGACGCCGAGGTAGAGCGGCACCACCAAGGTCATCAGCAGAATCGTCGTCATGAGCGCCACGGCGGCAGCGCGGCGACCGCCGAGGACTGCCTGCGCCTGCCGCAGCAGCGGCCAGGTCGCGACCGCGATCGTCGTCGCCCAGGTGAGCGCGACCAGGAAGGGGCGCAGGATCCAGAAGATCGTTGCGATCAGCGCGCCGAGAGCGAGAAGCTGGAAGGTGGTTCGGGCGAGGTCCCGTGACCGGCTCGGCTGCGGGTCGCCCATCCTGCGCCCTCCTTCCGAAGCCTAGCCGCGATCGAGACGCCGCCGCGCGAAGAGCGCGACGACGGCGGCGGCCGAGCCCCCGAGGCGGCCGGGCTCGGGAACCGGCGTGGTGTAGTCGTGGCCGCTCGCGACCATGAGCGTGACGCCGGGCGTGGCCGGATCGATGAAGAGACCCGCCGTGTCGCTGGCGTCCACGGCGATCGATCCGCCCGGATCGATCACCGGCGATCCTCCTTCGACGCCGGCGGCCGCGTCGACCTCGGCCTGGATCGTCAGCGAGATGGTCGGCTCGATCGTGTCGCCGACCGGCACCGAGATCGTCTCGCTGAAGGGCTGGTTCAGCTCGACGTCGGCCCCGGGAAAGAAGTCGCCGCCGCCACCCGCGCTCAAGATTGCGGTCACCGACCCGGTCGGCGCGAAGACGAATCCGCCGACCATGGATGGCGGACCGGGGGCGATCGTCCCATCGAGGTTGAACGTCACCTTGAGGTCCACGAGGGTCCCGGCCGGGAGCGAGCCGGAGACGACGGTGATGTCGTCGACCGCGAGCGCGGTCGCGGTCGCGGATGCGTCTGCAGCCAGCGGCGTCGTGAAGGTATCGGAGAAGGGGTTTCCGCCGCCGTCGAAGCCCTCGAGCGTCACGGTGTACGGGGTGACCGACGTGCTGATGGAGGTCGCCGCGTGGAGCGCCCCGTACCCCGCCGCGACCGACGTCACCTCCTGCGCCTTGGCGTCCCAATCGACGGGCTGGCTCGCGTCCGGATCCCTCGGGTCGCTCAGCACCGCGGGCTGCATCACCTCCTCCGGGAGGCTGGACTCGAAGGAAGGCTGTCCGTTCAGGTGGTCTGTTTTGCTCTGCGGGTTGCCGAACGGCCCCGCGTCCACCTGCGCCGTGATGCTCGACCGGAGCAATGGATCCGCGAGCGCCGGAGCCTGCATCGCCCCGACGAAGGCGGCGCTCACGAGGAGCCGAACACCGATCGAGATCATCCCGAGCCTTGCGGCGCCATCCATGATCCGTCTACCTCCTCACCCGCATCCGACGAGCACGCTCCGCCTCCTGCGCGAGCGCGGCATGCTAGCGGAGGCGCTCGACGGCCGTCGATCTCCGTCCGGAACACCTCGGGAGGCCCACGGATGACGCTTTCGTAAGCGCCTTGGCCGCGTCGTCACTTGACTCGCCCGCGCGCTCGGTGAGACGATCCCTGCGGCCACTCGCGGACGCCTCGGGAGAGGACGCCGCAGCGTGACGAGACCGCTCCTCTTCTGCCCAGTTCTCCTGCTCGCGGCGCTCGGGCCGGCGACGGGCGACGCACTCACCGTGAGCGTCGACGCCTTCTCGATCACCCGAGATGGGCTGGCGTTCTTCGACGATCCCTTCGGCGACGGCACGCCTCCCCCGGCGGCTCCCGATTTCGCCTCGGGGGGCGCCACGAGCTACGGCGTGACCGGTACGATCCCCAGCGATGCCGAGTCGGGCGGGGAGCTCCATCTCGACAGCGCCGACGGCGCGCTCATCGACAACGCCGATGGGGCGCCGAGAGACGCGATCGTCATCACGCTGCTGACCAGCACGACCGGTGGCGACACCCAGATCGGTTCAGGGGACACCTTCGACGAGAAGGGGGACTTCTCGCTGACGACGCCGCCGGGGCCGCTCTACTCCGTCTACGGCGTCCGACTGACGGACTCCGCGGGCAGTGGCGCGGCGCATCAGGTCCTGCAGCTCGGCGTCGAGTTCGATCCGATGACCGGGCGCAACGACGTCGCCTATCTCCTACAGGACTTCGACGCCCACAGCGTCACGGTGCTGGCGAGCGCCGACTTCGATCCGCCCGCCGAGGCGAACGAGATCCGCCTCGAGCTCGCCCGTCCGGATGCGACCAACGACCAGGTCCTCGCGAGCGTCTCCTACCTCTCGGGCGGTGTCGCGGTTCCCGGCTCGTTCTCCTTCATCATGCCCGGGCTGGCGTTCCAGCAGGAAGACTTCGTGCGCGGACAGATCCTCGTCAGCCAGGCCGTACCGGAGCCCGCCGGCGAGGCGACGATCGCGCTTCTGGCGCTCGCGAGCGTCTCCTGTCGCAGACGCGCGAAGACGGCTCGCTACTCGCGGTCGGGAGCGGCCTCGGGCGCCCGTGCGTGCAGCGAGCCCAGCGCGCCGATCACCGTCGCGTAGCGCACCAGGCGCCGGCTGTGCTCCGCGGTCTTCTCGAAGCCGCGATCGAGGAGCGCCCGCTCGATCGCGGGCAGATGCAGCGCTCCCCACGGCACGATGATCGAGGGATGCTCGCGGAGCGCCGCGTCGAGCTCGTCGATCAGGTGTGCGTTGCGCCGCTCGACGAGATCCTGCACCACGCGCCTCTCGGCTGCAGCGTCCAGCGTCGCGACGAGCTCGCGCGCGCGGGCGAGGCCCGTCGACAGATCGGCGCTGGCGAAGACCTGCGACAGCGCGCGCAGGAACGCGATCGTCTCGTCCGAGAGGTCGTCCATGTCGACGTCGGCGTGCACGATCTGCGGACCGCTCTCGGGGCTCGCGTCCCCGTCCTCGAGATCGGAGAGCGCCTCCTCGATCGAGGGCTGCACGACGAGGCCGAGCGGCTGGGCCATGCGCTCGTAGGCGAGGCCTTCGCGCAGCCGCCCGTCGCGGTCGCTCACCCCCTCCGCGAGGATCACGTCTCCGCCCTCGAAGCTCGCGACGAGATCGCGATAGGCGTCGTCCTCGCCCACGTGCATGAGCCCCACCAGGCGGACGCGGCGGTCTCCGCGCGCGTACTCGCGCTCGCTCGCCACGACGCCGCGCAGGTCGAAGCGCATGAAGCCGTTCGTCGCGCGCTCGAGCGTCGCCGCCACCGAGAGCGCCCCGTACGTCGCGAGCGCTGCGGGGACGAGGAGCGCGGCTGCCACGACCATCGCGAGGGCGCGCAGCGGCCGGAAAGGCTTCGAGGCGAGGTCGGGGGCGCGCACCCACCACGTCCCCGAGCGCCACCGGATGGCGACGAAGGCGAGGAGCGCGATGGTGGCCTGCAGTGCGGCCAGCACGAGCCCCGAGTGTCGCTCGGGTGGCCAGAGCGGAAGCGGCATCGCACCGCCGAGCGCCCACGCGAGGAAGACGAGCGCCGGAAGGAAGGCGCGCAGCGGGAGCCCGGGCAGGAACGGCAGCAGCACGGCGACCACCGGAGCGAGCACGAGCGCGGGGATGGCGCCGAGGTTGCGTACAACGGCGAGGAGACCGCTGTCGAAGACCAGCCGGGTGAGGGCGTCAGCGAGCGTGAGGCTCGCGTCCATCGCGAAGGCGATCAGGAAGAGGTTGGCCACCAGGGCTGCGATCCGACGCACTCCGGGAGCTTACCCCGGTGCCCTGCGTCACGACCGGATCGCCTTCGATCAGACCGGAGCGACGAGCACCACCGCGCGCATCCAGGGCTCGCGCGTCGACATCGGCGCCTACGAGACGGCGCCGGAGCCGGGTGAAGCGCTCGCGAGAGCGACGGCTCTCGTGCTCCTGGCGCTGCTCGCCCGCCGCCGGAGCCGCCCCCTCCGCTCCTCGTGCCGGCGCCTTCTCATACCAACGGTGGACTGAAGCTCGGCGGTCCGCCTGCGTAGGATCGTGCAGCCGCGTCAAGGACCGCTCCGCGGCTGGCGGCGCACGAGGGTGCGCCGCCCGGGGCCTCGGGGGCGCGGTAACCTCCGAGGCCCTTCTTCTATCCAGCGCCCGTTCAGCGGTAGCGCCCGATCAGCAGGATGCCCACGACGGCGAGCACCACGGCCGCCGTCGCGTTGAGGAGCTCCAGCCGGACGAGCGCCTTGAGCTGGCTCCCGAGCACGACGGCGAGACCCGTGACCGCCCAGAGAGCCAGGATCGCGGCGATCGCGATGGTGACGGGATTGCCATACTTCGCACAGAGCGCAGCCGTCGCAAGCTGCGTGAGATCACCCCACTCGGCGACGAAGATGACGCCGAAGGACATCCACGCAGTCCGAAGAAGACTCCCACCGCCGTCCCGGACCGCCCTATCGGCATCCGCTCCTCCGCGTCGCATCCACATCCAGGCCGCGAGGAGGATGAAGAGGACGCCCGCGCCGATCCCCACCGCCTGCCGCGGCAGCAGGTTCAGCACGCTTCCGAAGACGACTGCAACGACGGTCTGGATGACGAACGCGGCCGCGGCTCCGAGGAAGATGCCGAGGGGTCGGCTCCGCGTCGCCATGATCAGGGCCGCGAGCGCCGTCTTGTCGGGCAGCTCGGCGACGAAGACCACGGCGAACGTCGAGAGGAAGAGGCTCAGGTCGAAGGTCTGCATTCGTCCCGCATCCGCGACGCTCCGTGCCTCATGAGGCGGCTTCGACGACGAGGCCCCACGAGGAGAGGTAGCGCGCGGCCGGCGGGAAGGCCCGGGGGTTCGACCGCCGCGCGGTCAGCGAAAGAACACGAACGTGACGAGCACGAAGATCGGGATCAGCACACCGGCGGAGTAGAGCATGTAGCGGCCGAAGCTCGGCATCGCGATCCCGCCCTGCTCCGCGATCGCCTTGACCATGAAGTTCGGGCCGTTGCCGATGTAGGAGTTGGCTCCCATCATCACCGAGCCGGCCGAGACCGCCTTCAGCAGCGCCGCCGGCTCCGCCCCGCCGGCGAGGAACGCGGCGAGGTAGCGACCCTCGAGCGCGACGCCCTTGAGCCCACACGCCGTCGCCGCGAAGGTGAGATAGGTCGGCGCATTGTCGAGGAAGCTCGAGAGCGCGCCCGACGCCCAGAAGAACTGCCACGGCTCGCGCACCCCGAAGCTGGCGGCACGCGCGTTCAGCAGCAGCAGCGCGGGCGCCATGGTCACGAAGATGCCGGCGAAGAGCACCGCCACCTCGATGATCGGACCGAATGCGAAGCCGTTGGCGAACCGAAGCCTCGCCGGTGTAACCGCGTAGGAGACCGCCGCGATCGCCAGCATGCTTGCCTCCTGGACGCCGAACGGCCATGGGCGCCCGCCCGCGCCGACGCCGTGACCCGCTGCAGCAACCACCGCGACGATCGCCCCGAGAAAGAGGACGTTGCGTACGCCCTCGATGCGCAGCGGCTCGTGGCGCATCACCTCCTCGAGCTGGGATCCCGGGCGCTCGGCTTCCTCGCGGTCGAAGACGACCTGGTCCCAGACGTTGAAGATCACCAGCAAGAGGCCGTTCACCAGCAGCCACACGGGGAGCAGCCGCAGCGTCCAGGTGAACGGCACGCCTACCAGAAAGCCGAGGAAGAGCGGCGGGTCGCCGAGTGGGCTCAAGAGGCCACCGCAGTTCGATACGACGAAGATGAAGAAGACCACGATGTGGGCCTTCCGCACCCGCGGCGCGTTGGCGCGCAGGAGCGGTCGGATCAGCACCGCCGACGCCCCGGTCGTGCCGATCACACTGGCGAGCACCGCGCCGATTGCGAGCAAGGCCGTGTTGAGAAGCGGCGTCCCGGACAGCGATCCGCGCACCACGATTCCACCGGAGATGATGAAGAGCGATCCGAGCAGCAGGATGAACGACGTGTACTCGGCTGCCTTGTGCGCCAGCACCTCCACACCTTCGGCTCCGTGCGCGCCGACGAGGTAGAGCACCACGGGCACCGAGAAGAGCGCGCCGACCAGCGCCTTGCCATGATGCCGATCCCAGAACGCGGGGATCATCAGCGGAAGGACGGCGATCGAGAGCAGCAGGCCGGCGAAGGGGAGCGCGGTCCAGATCGGCAGCTCGGCACCTAGATCCATGTCACGACCTCACAGCGGGGCGCAGGGCGCGAAGGCCGGCGCCGCAGAGCGCCGCACGCATCGAGCAGAGACTCGATCTTCTTCATGTCCGGAGACGATGCGGCCGGAGCGCTCGCGCGCCCCGGCCGCATCTCCCTCCACGCAGAGACGTCCTTCGCGACTACTCCTGGCTGGCCATCGCGGCGACGTGTGCACCGCCGACGGTGCGGATCGCGAAGTCGGGATAGCCGGGCGCTCCGACCTCGGGGATGTCGAGCCCTTCGATCTCGACCTCGCGCGGCACGCGGATCGGTGTGATCAGGTTGCTCACCTTGAACCACACGTACGCCATCGAGAAGCCGAAGGCGACGAGCACGGCGACGTCCAGGGCCTGGGCGAGGAACTGCGAGAAGTCCCCGTACAGGAGCCCCCGCACGCCGTCCGAGCCGTAGAGCTTCACCATCTCGTCGCGCACCACGCCGTTCCAACCCGCACCGTAGTCGCCGTTGGCGAAGATGCCGACCGAGAGCACGCCCCAGAGCCCACAGGTGCCGTGCACCGAGATGGCACCCACGGGATCGTCGACGCCGCGCGCCTCGAAGAAGAGGACGGAGTAGACCACCACGACACCGGCGATCGCGCCGATCGCCGCAGCCGCCCAGGGCGAGACGAAGGCGCAAGGCGCCGTGATCGCGACGAGCCCCGCCAGCATGCCGTTGCAGAGCATCGACGGATCGTGCTTCAGGTTCTTGAGCTCGAGCGCGACCATCGCGCCGAGCGCGCCGGTGATGCTCGCCAGCATCGTGTTCACCACCACGAAGCTGATGCGCAGGTCGGTCCCGGCGAGCGTCGAGCCCGGGTTGAACCCGAACCAGCCGAAGGCCAGGATGAAGGTGCCGAGCACGACCATCGGGATGTTGTGGCCAGGGATCGGCTGGGGCTTGCCCTCCTTGTCGTACTTGCCGATGCGCGCCCCGAGAACGAGCGCCCCGGCAAGACCGATGACACCGCCCATGCCGTGGACCACGCCGGAGCCGGCGAAGTCGACGCCCCCATGGCCGAGCCCCCAGTTGACACCGGCCTGTGCCACCCAGCCGCCGCCCCACAGCCAGTTCGCGTAGATGCAGTAGGGCAGCGCGATCCAGAGCCCGTAGATCACGAAGTTGCGCCACGCCCAGCGCTCCGCCATCGCGCCGGTCGGGATGGTCGCCGTGGTGTCCATGAAGACCATCATGAAGAAGAAGATCGTCATCACGCCGACGTCGGCGACCGAGGGGCTCAAGAAGAAGCCCTTCAGGCCGATGATCCCGTACTTGAAGGCGCCGGTGAGGGCCCCCGTCGCGTCGGCTACGGCGCCGAGCCCCCAGCCGTGGTTCAGGACCGAGAGGCCTGGACCGAGCGAGGCGTACCACCCGGGCGCCACAGGACCGTTCCACCAATTGCCCCAGCCGAGTGCAAAGCCATACACCCAGAAGCCGAGGCAGCCGAGCGGATAGATCATGAAGTTCATGGCCGAGGTGTGCGAGGCGTTCTTCGCCCGGCAGAGCCCCGTCTCGACGAACATGAAGCCGGCTTGCATGAACATGACCAGGAAGCCGGTCACCAGCGCCCAGACGAAGTTGATCGAGATCAGGTTGTGGGTGATGCGGTCGTAGAGGTCGGTCAGCTTCAGCTGGTCGGGCAGATCGCCCTTACCGTCGCCGGCCGGCGTCGCCCACACCCCGGTCGAGCCACCCGTCGGGTCGGGCCAGCTCGGCTTGGCGGGGTCGTTGGTCGAAGTGAAGTAGGAGGGAAGCTGCGGTGCGGCGGCGGGCGCGGCGGCCGGAGCGGTGTCCTCCGCGACGGCCGCGCGCGGCAGCAGCGCTGCGCTTCCGAGCGCGAGCGCCGCGACGGCGCCCCAAGCAATCGATCGGATTCCGAGTCTGGCGATCATGGATGTTTTTCTCCCAGGGGCGTCGGCCCGCCCGGGAACGGCACACCGCAAGGTCAGTGCCAAGCGAATCGCCCCGTGGATGCTGATGGGAGGAGTCGCGCCCGAGCGAGCAGAGAAGGACCCGGACGAGCTGAATTCAGCACGAACCTCGGCGGTGCTTCGGTCGCGAAGTCGGAAGGCGTCCTAGACCAAGGTCGAGTCCAAACCTAGACGTGTGTCGCTCGTCGAGAGGGTGCGTCCGTCGACGCGAGCGGGGGTCTTGCGCCCTTCGTGGACACCGCCTGCCGATTGTTTGGGCATCGAATCGGTCTCGGACAGAGAGCTCGCTGCGCCCTCTGCGTCCCAATCCGTCGCGATCCCTCGCTGGACTCGTAGGCGGGAGGCGGAGACGAAAGCGCCCCCGCGACAAGTCCGCGGAGGCGCTCGGGATTCCTGGAGCGGGAAACGGGGCTCGAACCCGCGACCCTCAGCTTGGGAAGCTGATGCTCTACCAACTGAGCTATTCCCGCGTCCTCCCAAACATAGAGCGGCGCGGCGGCGGCCGACAAGGGGCCGGCCGGTCGCGGGCCCTGCGGCGAGGGCGAGGTCCGAGGAGCGGAGCGAAACGCCCCGGCTAGGCCTCGTCGACCAGATCCACGAAGAGGCCGTCGAGCTCGTCCTCGTCGGTCAGCGGCTCGCGCTTCGGGGCGACGGGGGCGGCGGTGCGCCAGGCGCCCGGCTGGGTCTGGTCCGGTGCGTCCGTCTCCAGAAGACCCTCGTCGAACTCGCCGGCGCGGATCGTGCTGTCGAGGTCGGGCGTGCGCACGGGCATCGGGCGGCGCCGCGGCGGGGCGGGCGCCTCCAAGAGCTCGGTCGGCTCCTCGAGCGCGCTCGCCACCTCCTCGTCGATGGCCGTGGCCACGTCCGCCTCGCTGCGCTCCGGCGCCAGCTCGTCGCCGCCCCGCGCCCACGGGAGGTCGCGCGCCGCGCGCTCGACGTCCGACACCGTCGCGCGACGGCGCGAGGCGAGGTGCGCCTCGAAGAGCGCGTTGTCGGCGAGCGCGTTGATGCGGCGCGGGATGCCGGAGGCGCGCGCCGCGATGGCATCCATCACCTCGGGCGAGAGGATCGACGGGTCGCCGCCGGCGACGCGCAGCCGGTGCGCGAGGTAGGCGCGCGCGTCGGCGGGCGAGAGCGGCTCGAGGCGGACCCGCAGCTCGACGCGGCCGAGGAGCGCGGGCTCGCGCGCGAGCGCGCCCTCGAGCGCGGGCGATCCGATCAGCACCGCCGAGAGCAGACGCGCGTCCTCGTGCTCGAAGTTGAGGAGCGCGACCAGGTCGGCCAGCGCCTCGCTGCCGGCGAGCGCCTGCGCCTCGTCGATGGCGACGATCGCGCGGCGCCCCTGCTCGTGCAGCGCCACCAGGCGCTCGTAGAGCTGGCGCACCGCGGCGGCGCGTTCGGGCGACGGATCCTCGATGCCGAGCTGGCGCGCGATCGCGGTGCGCAGCCACGCCGCCTCGATGCCGCGCGCCACCACCAGCATGCCGGCCTCGAAGCGCTCGGGCTCGAGCTCCTCGAAGAGCACGCGCGCGAGCGTCGTGGTGCCGCTGCCCACCTCGCCCACCAGCACGCAGAGCTCCTTGCCCTGGCGCAGACAGCGCACGAGCCGCTGCTTCGCGTGCGCGTGCGACGCGCTCTCGAAGTAGAAGTCGAGCTGCGAGTCGTTGCGGAAGGGATCCCGCGAGAGGCCGAATCGCTCGAGATGCTCCACGCGACGCTCCTCAGACGAAGGAGACCTTGCGCCGGCGGCGGGCCGTCGGCGAAGGCTCCCTGGGTTCGGGTTGCGGAAGCTCGGGAGCGCTGTCGACGAGCTCGGCCTCGGCTTCCGCCTCGGGCGCCGGCTCGGCGGCCGGCGGCTCCGCGGCCGGCGGCGCTTCGGACGCCTCGTCGTCGTCGGCCACGACGTCGTCGAAGCTCTCGTACGACTCGCGCGCCGGAGCGGCCTCCTCGGCCTCCTCCTCGCTCGAGTCGGCGATCAGGTCATCGAACGACTCGTAGGCCTCGGCGTCGGCCGTGGGCTCGCCCGCGCTCTCGGTCGGCTCGCCCGCCTCCAGGGCCGCGATGCGCTGGGCCACATCCTGGAAGTCCGGCTCGAGCTCGGCCACGCGGCGCAGCGCGCCGAGCGCGCGATCGCGGTCGCCAAGCGCCTGGTAGGCGCGGCCGAGATCGAAGCGGAGTGGCGCCTCGCGCGGGGCCGGCACCTCGGGCGACGCGAGCGCCTGCTCGAAGTGGCCGACGGCGTCCTGCGGGCGTCCCAGGTCGAGCGCGCAGAGGCCCATCATGTGGAGCGCGTCGAGCCGGCGCGCGGGCATGCCGAGCGCGTAGCGGAACTCGCCGATGGCATCCTCGAGGAGACCCATCTCGCGGTAGGCGATGCCGAGGTCGAAGTGCGTCTCGGCGTCGCCCTCGCCGAGCGTCTGGCTGACGCCGCGCTTGAACTCGCGGAAGACCGCATCGAAGCCGTCCTCCTCGGCCGCGGCGCGCGGGCGCTCCGGCGAGGCGAGCGCCTCGGAGAGCTCGGCGGCGAGGTCGAAGGCGGCGCCGTTCGGGTCGCCCTCCTGCGCCACCTCGGGCGTCGTGAGCTCGGACTCTCCCTGCGCGGAGGCCGCCGCGGCGACGGGCGCCGGTGCAGGCGGGGCCACGGCGGCGCGCGCAGGCTCCGGCCGGGTCGCAACGGCCGGCTGCGGCTTCGCCGCGGGCGGCTCGGGCTTCGCGGCCGGTGTGGGCGCCTCGGTGGGCTCCCCATCGGGCTTGCGGGTCTTCCCGGTCTCGCCGAGCCACGCCGCGTCGCCCACGGCCTGGAGGTCGCGCGAGGTGAGATCGCTCTCGTCGGGCGGCGCGATGTCGAGCGAATCGTCGTCCGTCGGCGGCGGCGCCATGGCCTCCGCCTCGGGCGCGCGCTCGGTCGAGTCGGTGGCATCCTCCGGCGCAGCGACGCCGTCGCCCGGATCGCGCCCGCGCTCGACCGCGATCTCGCCGAGGCGCAGCAGCGCGCCGGGATGGCTCGGCGCGCGCTGCAGGATGCGCTGGTAGATCGCCTCCGCCTCGGCGAAGAGGCGCTGCTCGAAGTAGAAGCCGGCCTCCTCGAACTCCTCGAGGATCTGCTGCGTCGTGGTCGACGAGAGCTCGCCCGGCGGCGTCGAGCGCGCCGGGGGCTCGGACGGCTCGTCGCC
>Ga0335070_10006982_pt1 | contig 13270 bp, 12 predicted proteins | sample Lox_Sample_13_FD_206722 | JGI IMG/M metagenome (GOLD analysis project Ga0335070, IMG submission 206722) | Soil microbial communities from Loxahatchee National Wildlife Refuge, Florida, United States - Lox_Sample_1.3 | ecosystem: Environmental > Terrestrial > Soil > Wetlands | place: USA...
CAAGGTCGCCGCGGTGCCTTTCCACATGTGGACGCCGGACGTCTATGAAGGCTCGCCGACGCCGATCACGGCCTTCTTTTCCATGTCGCCGAAGATCGCGGCAATGGCCCTGTTTCTGCGCGCCATCATCGTTCCGTTTCCCGACGCGATCCATCAATGGCAGCAGGTGATCATCGCAGTCTCGGTGCTGTCGATGATCCTGGGATCGGTCGCGGCCATCGGTCAGACGAACATCAAGCGCCTGATGGCTTACAGCTCCATCGGTCATATGGGTTACACGCTGCTTGGTCTCGCGGCCGGCACGACGGCGGGTGTCGAAGGCGTGCTCATCTATCTGACGATCTATCTCGCCACCAACGCCGGCGTATTCGCCTGCATCCTGGCGATGAAGCGCAACGGTCAGATGGTAGAGACGATCTCGGATCTCGCAGGCCTCGCGCGTTCGCAGCCGCGGCTCGCCTTCGCCTTCGCCGTCTTCATGGTGAGCCTGGCGGGCGTCCCGCCGCTCGCCGGCTTCTTTGGAAAGTTCTACGTGTTCCTGGCTGCCATCGAGGCGCATCTCTATGCGGCGTCGATCATCGGCGTGCTCGCGAGCGTGGTGGGCTGTTTCTATTATCTGCGCATCGTCAAGATCATGTATTTTGACGATCCCGCACCCGCGTTCGATCGCGATCAGACGCTCAGCCTCGGCACCATCTGGGGGGCCGCCGGCGCCTTTTCGCTGTTCTTCATTGTTTTCGCGGCGCCGATCTGGTCGCTGGCGGAGTTTGGGGCGAAGGCTCTCGTGCCGTGACGGCGTGGCCGCAAGGTTACGCCCTGAAGACCTTCGACGTCATCGACTCGACCAATGAAGAAGCCCGACGCATGGCGGGCGCCGGCGAGCCGGGGCCTGTCTGGATCACGGCAGATCGTCAAAGCGCCGGGCGCGGCCGCCGTGGTCGTGCGTGGGATTCGCCGAGCGGCAATCTCGCCGCCACGCTTCTGCTGCGTCCCGGCAAGCCGCCCGGCGAAGCGGCGCAGCTGTCGTTCGTCGCGGCGCTTGCCGCATCCGACATGGTGCAGTCCTACGCCGCGCAGGCGCGTATCGCCGTAAAATGGCCGAACGACATCCTCGCGGACGACCGAAAGATTGCCGGCATCCTGCTGGAATCGGCGAGCGGCGGGGGACGACTCGATTGGCTTGCCGTCGGCATCGGGGTTAACCTCGCTGAACATCCGGAAGGTACGGAGTTTCCGGCGACCTCGCTCGCCGCGCTGGGTGAGCCCGTGCCCCCGTCGCGCGACGCGCTCGCGCGCCTCGCCTCAAGCTGGGCGAAATGGTATGACGTCTGGAGCGCACGGGGCTTTGGGGACATTCGCGATGCGTGGCTCGCGCGCGCAGCGCATATCGGGGGACGGATTCGGGCCCGTCTGCAAAACGAGGAAACGACCGGCGTGTTCGAAGGCATCGACGAGACGGGCGCGCTGATCCTGCGCGAAACGGGGGGCCGCACACGCCTCATCGCCGCCGGCGAAGTGTTCTTCTGAAGGAGCGCGCATGCTTCTCGTCATCGATGCGGGCAATACCAACATCGTCTTCGCCGTGCATGATGGTCGCACTGTGCGTGCGGAATGGCGCGCGGTGACCGAAACTTCGCGTACGGCCGATGAATGGGCCGTGATGCTTCTGCCGCTCCTGCAGCTGCAGGGTATCAGTTTTGCCGACGTCGACAGTGCCATCATCGCCACCGTGGTCCCTGCGGCGCTGTTTGATCTTAAGACGTTGTGCCGGCGCTACTTCAAATGCGAGCCGATGGTTGTCGGCGATCCGAACCTCGATCTGGGCATCCGGATCCTCACCGATCGTCCCGGAGCCGTCGGCGCGGACCGTCTCGTCAACACCGTCGCCGCCCACGCCGCCCATAAAGGTGCGTTGATCGTCGTCGATTTCGGCACGGCAACGACGTTCGATATCGTGTCGGCGAGCGGCGATTACGAAGGCGGTGTCATTGCGCCGGGCGCCAACCTTTCCGCCGAGGCGCTGCATCGTGCCGCCGCGATGCTGCCGCGCGTGGCCGTGGAACGGACGCAATCGGTGATCGGCAAGGACACGGAACCTGCGATGCGCTCGGGCCTGTTCTGGGGTTACATCGGCCTCATCGAAGGTCTCGTAAAGCGCATTAAGGAAGAGTACGGCGCCCCCATGACCGTGATCGGGACGGGCGGTCTCGCCACGCTCTTTTACAAGCAGACCCCGGCGATCGATTATATCGACCCGGACCTCACGATCCGCGGCCTCGTGCTCATCCACGCGCGCAACGCGACGACCAAGCCGTCCGTTTAGACTTGATGGACGCTTCGCGCCTCAATCCAGAGCTTGTGTTCCTGCCCCTTGGCGGCGCGGGCGAGATCGGCATGAATTTCAACGCCTACGGTTTCGGTCCGCCCGACGACCGGGAATGGATCGTCGTCGATTGCGGCGTGTTGTTCGGGCGTGAAGGGCCGACGCCCGGGATCGATCTGATCATGCCGGACATCCGCTTCCTCGCGGAGCTGAAGGAGAACGTCCGCGCGATCGTGCTGACGCACGCGCATGAAGATCACATCGGTGCGGTTCCATTTTTGTGGCCGGAGCTCGAGTGCCCGGTCTACGCGACGCCCTTCACGGCGCGCCTGCTGGAGGACAAGCTTTTCGAAGCGGGGCTGCAGGATCGTCTCAAGCCGAAGATCGTGCAGTTGGGCGGCAAGCTGAAGCTGGGGCCTTTCGAGGTCACACTGGTGTCGATCACGCATTCGATTCTCGAACCCAACGCGCTTGCTATCACCACGCCGCTCGGCACCGTCGTCCATACCGGCGACTGGAAGCTCGATCCCGATCCCTTGCTGGGCGAAGTCACGGACGAGAACGCGCTCCGCGCGCTCGGCGACAAAGGCGTGCTGGCGATGGTCTGCGATTCGACCAATGCGCTGGTGCCCGGCGAGTCGGGCTCGGAAGCGCGTGTCGAGCGAAGCCTCGAAGACCTGATCGGCTCGCTCAAAGGTCGTGTCGCGGTGACGGCGTTCGCCTCCAATGCAGCGCGGCTCAACAGCATCGCGCGCGCGGCCCGCAAGCATGGGAGGCAGGTAGCGCTTGTCGGGCGCGCCATGCACCGCATCGTCAGCGCCGCTCGCGAAACCGGCTACTTAACGGAGTTTCCTGCGACGGTAGATGAGGCCGACGCGGCGCAGCTGCCGCCATCGCGCGTGCTCTATCTCTGCACCGGGAGCCAGGGCGAACCGCGCGCGGCGCTGGCGCGCATCGCGGCCGGCGATCATCCCAACGTCAATCTCGGACCGGGCGACAGCGTGATCTTCTCCTCGCGCATCATTCCCGGAAACGAGCTCGCGATTTTCGACATCCAGAACAAGCTCGCCGCGCTCGGCGTCGAGGTGCTGACGGAGCGCGATCATTTCGTGCATGTCTCCGGCCATCCGGCGCGCGAGGAGCTGGCGCAGATGTATCGCTGGGTCAGGCCGCGCATCGCAGTGCCGGTGCATGGCGAAATCCGTCACATGACCGAGCATGCACGCCTCGCGAAGTCGCTGCAGGTGCCCGAGGCCGTCGTCATAGGCAATGGCCAGATGCTCAGGCTGGCGCCGGGCCGCGCCGAAATCATCGACGAAACGCCTTCGGGCCGCGTCTATCTCGACGGCCGCGTGCTGGTGGACGAGAGCCATGATCATATGCGCGAGCGGCGCGCCATGAGCTTCGCCGGCGTCATCGCCATCACGCTGGCGCTCGATGCCAAGGGCAGGGTGGCCGGCGAGCCGTCCACATTGCTCGAGGGCATTCCCGACGCGATCCATGCGACCGTCCAGGCCGCCGTCGACGAAGCCGTGCGCCGTCACAATCCGAAGAAGCAGAGCGAGGACGTCTTCCTCGAGAATGTCCGCCGTGCGGCAAGGCGCGCCGCGCAGGAGGCCTGGGGCAAGAAGCCCGTGACCCGCGTCCAGGCCATCCGGGTTTGAACGGCTGCTGCGGGCGATCTAGATAGGTTCCTGCGAAACAGGGAGAGATGGATGATCGGGCGGCTCAATCACGTGGCCATCGCCACCAGGGACATCGCCAAGGCGGCAAAGGTCTATCGCGACACGTTGGGTGCCAGGGTCTCCGATCCCGTGCCGCAGCCGGACCACGGCGTGACCACCGTCTTCGTGGAGCTCCCGAACACCAAGATCGAGCTCCTGGAGCCCCTGGGCGAGAACTCGCCGATCGCGAAGTTCCTCGAGAAGAACCCCGGCGGCGGTATGCACCATGTCTGCTATGAGGTGGACGACATCTATAAGGCCCGCGACCGGATGAAGGCCGAGGGCGCCACCATCACGGGCACGGGCGAGCCCCGCATCGGCGCCCACGGCAAGCCGGTGATCTTCCTCCACCCCAAGGATTTCGTCGGCACGCTGGTCGAGCTCGAGCAGGCCTGATGCACTGGACGGTCCTCGCAGGCGCTTTCGCGATCCTCTGGTACCTGGCGCTGCAGATCGTGCTGCCCCTGGGCAACCGGACGGCCCAGGAGACCGGCGAGGCGATAGTTGCCGGCGCGGAGCCGGGCGCGCCCGTACGGCCGCGGCTGGCCCTGAAATTTGCCATAGCGACCGGTACGGCCTTCGCCCTCTGGCTGGTCCTCTATGGGCTGGTGCTGCTGAAGGTCCTGGATATTTGATTTTGGGCGCGTCCGCCGAACGCAGCGGCCGCCGCCCGGAAGGCTCCAGACATGCGAAAGGCCGGTTTCCCGGCCTTTTGCTGGTTCTCTCCCCGAACCTGGCCGCTCTGTAGGCGGGTAAGCACGACTCGTATAGGGGAACAGCGACGGATTGTCACGCAATTTCCGCGTCAACATTGCGCATTTCGCGCATGAATATTCCCTCACAGCATCTTACCCCGTGTTTTCTTGACTCTCATGCCGCACCCACGAACCTTCGGGTTGCGGCGCGCATTCCCATGTCTGCGAAGAGGCATGCGTGACGCCCGCGGAGCCCGCGGGCAAGTGAGGGTGGTATGCGTGCTTCTGCAGTGATCCTGGCAGTGGTCCTGGGGCTGGCGGCCGTCCCGGCCAATGCCACGCCATGGCGCATCACCAAGGATCATTGGACGGCGGCCGACGAGAAAGGCTTCGGTGATTTCCTCCAGGCGCTGGGTGACAGTGATTGCAGCTCATCGGAAAGCTGTCTGCGCAACGCCGCCAATCCCTACCGCGACACCGATCAGCGCTTCCTCGACATCGACGTCGACTGCGCGAAGTTTCCCTATCTCCTGCGCGCCTATTATGCGTGGAAGAACGGTCTGCCGTTCAGCTATGTCGACGGCATCAGCGGCAAGGGCGGCGATCTGCGCTACACCAAGACGCCCAACCATCCGACCGGCCGTCACGACATCATCGACCATGGCGGCGGCATCGACGGTGCTGCGGCGGTCCGCGGGGTTATCGCAAGCGTCTATTCCGGCACCTATCGCAGCGATGTGCGCGACACCAAGGGTGTGCTGTCGGATTTCTATTCCCCGGCGCTGAAGCCCGGCTCCATCCGTCCCGGCACGATCGTCTACGACATCAACGGCCATGTCGGCATCGTCTACAAGGTCGATGATGCAGGTCGCGTCTACTACATGGATGCGCATCCCGATTTCTCGGTGTCGCGCAGCGTCTACGGCGCGCAGTTCGGCCAGAGCCCGGCGCGGCTCGGCGGCGGTTTCAAGAACTGGCGCCCGTTCCGGCTCGTCAATGCGCATCAGGACGGCCAGGGCCATTTGATCGGCGGGCATATGGTGTTCGCGCAGAACGACCAGATCCCCGACTATTCGCTCGTCCAGTACAACGGCACAGAGAACAACACGACCGAGGATCCGACCAAGTCGCGCTTCGTCTACAACGGCGCGGAGCTCGGCTTCTACGAATACGCCCGCGTGGCGATCTCCGGCGGCAAGATGGATTACAATCCCATCTATGAGCTCAAGGTGACGATGCAGACGCTTTGCAACGACTTGAACGACCGCGCACAATTTGTCGATCAGGCGATTGCGGAGCAGTTCCCGTCGAAGCCGCATCCCGCGCGCCTGCCGGACAACATCTACGGCTCAAACGACAGCCAGTGGGAAAACTACTCCACGCCGTCGCGCGATGCCCGCATCAAGGCGGCCTTCGTGCAGTTCTACAAGGACATGGCGGAGATGATCGATCTCTACCACAAGCGCGATCCGCGCATCGTCTACGACGGCAATTTCCTGAAGCAGGATATGGAAAAGGTCTACGACACGCAGTCGAAGGCGTGCACGATCACTTATCTCAGCTCCAACAAGCATCCGGTGCCGATGACCTTCGACGACATGGTGCATCGCCTGTACAAGATGTCGTTCGATCCTTACGACTGCATTGAATATCGCTGGGGCGCGGAAGGCGCCGAAGCGGCATCCTGCACGGACGGCGACGAAAAGAAGCATTGGTATGCGGCGGAGCAGCGCCTCAGGAACCAGCCGGATCGCACCTACGACATCACCATGAACTTCTCGCTCGGCGATCTCGACCGGCACGTGAGAGGCACGGGTATCGACACGCCGCCGCCCATCGACGTGAAATCGCTCATCGACAATATGGGCGACCAGGTGAGCATGGCGCCTATGGCGCCGGTGGGGAAATAGCTGGACCGCTCGTCCCGTTGACTGCGACGTCAGTATCCGGCCGGCCGTGTCCGGCAAAGGGCACCGCGCCATCGACGCGGGCAATCAGCTTGAGACGCCGTAGAAACACGGCCTGCTGTGGCAGGCCCTGGTCGCCCGCGGGTTACAGACAGCTCCAAATATGCGCGGAGTTGATGTCCAGGTGCCTTCACCTAAAATCGAAGATGTCGGTTTCGAATTTGCCGAGATCAAGCCCCTTTCGCGCAGGGGACGATCTCGGTTCAACAATCAAGTGCTGAACGTCTGGGATTTAGAAGGACGCGCGCAACCGATCACGTATGACAGGAATGGCAACATCTTCTATGGGTTTCCAGGACTATGACAAATCTCAGCCCAGCGCGTGAATTGTTCAAAGCCCGGCGCTTCGAAGAAGCCGTTGCTGCTTACAGGAAGCAACTGCAAGAGCAGCCACAAAAAAAATGGATCAATTTGGGCGGACTTGCGGAGTCGCTTCTGGCTTCCGGCAACTACGCGGAGGCGATTCCACTATTCGAAGAGGTCGGCGCCCATCAGAGCAACAGCGTTCCCGGTGCGCTCGGTTGTCAGGAGCAGATTTCCGTATGTCATTGGATGGCTGGCGACCGGAAAAAGGCCCTCGATATTATTCGACAGCTGGTGCTGGACGTTCGCGATGGTGCGGTCACGTTTACGGATTTCGCGGGCGGCGTTTCGCAAGGACTGATCCTTTGCTACATGGGGATCACGCTGCGGTCCATCGCAGATGTCGACCTCGCGATGAACTATCTCAAAACGCTCGCGTCGCGACCTCGCATCCAGAACTGGCCAGGGCCTGCGGCGCTGTTTCTTTTGGGCGGGCTCACATTCGGGCAGGCCATGAAAAATGCCGAGGATGTCGCCCAGACCAAGCCGGAGGCCGACCAGGACGGGTGGAAGCGGCGATATCTCGCCGCGCTTTTTTTTTGCCGCCGGCACGGAACGGCGGATGGCCGGAGACGAACAGGGCGCAAAGACGTTCTTCGGCGAATGCGCGAGTTTGACCAATCCGCTGGTCGAATATGAATGGTATCTTGCGAAGAGCGAGGCATCGGTATCCTCGTAATTCCGGAGACGAAGCCGATTACGGTATCAGCACCACGCGTCCCACCGCCTGACGGCTCTCGATGTAGCGATGCGCGTCGGCGGCGTGCGACAGCGGAAACGTCTTGTCGATGATCACCTGAAGTTCGCCGCGGGCGGCTTCGTCGATCAGGCGCTGGATGTTGTTGTGCACGCGGTCCGTCGCGATCTCCGCGCCGAGGAACACGCCCGACAGCGAACGGTTGCCGGCCATCATCGAGCCGACATCCACTTTCATCGGCTCGCGTCCGGCATTGCCCACCATCGAGACGCGGCCGCGATAACCGAGCGACAGGATCGAGGTCTGCAGCGTCGCGCCACCGACGGAGTCGACGACGAGATCGCAACCCTTGTTGTCGGTCAGCCGCATGACTTCGCGAACGACGTCGTCGCGCTTGTAGTTGATGCCGTGGTCGAGGCCGAGGGGCTTCAGGCGTTCAAGGCGATCGTCGGACGAGGCTGTCGCCAGCACCATCTTCGCGCCGCCGCGCCTGGCAAGCTGGATCGCCGCGACGCCGACGCCGCTGGCGCCCGCTTGCACGAGCACGATCTCGCCGCGCTTCAGATGCCCGAATTCGAAGAGGCAATCATCGGCGGTGCCGAAGGTAACGGGGATCGCGGCGGCCTTGCGGAGGTCGTAGCCCGCGGGGACTTTCCAGACCGTGCGTTCCGGCACGGCGCGCAATTCCGCGTGGCTCCCGAACTGGCCCGTCGTTGCGACCTTGTCGCCGATCTTGAGGCGCGTCGTCTCGGCGCCCACCGCGATTACTTCGCCCGCCGCCTGGTAGCCGACGATATGTGGTTTCGACGGCATTGCACCGCGGAAGCGGTTCAACACGTCGCCGCCTTCGATCGCGATCGCCTCGACGCGGATGATGATCCCTTTGGGATGACAGATGGGATCAGGCACGTCCTCATATTTGAGGACTTCCGGGCCACCTGTTTCGTAGTAAACCGCTGCTTTCATTGGCATCTCCCTGTCGTTCGTACCCGACCGCGTGCGGTGGGATCGTTCACGCGAACAATGTAACCGGATATTCGCGACGGCAAATTGGTGCAAATGTACAGCGAAGTGTGCGGCGCATTGTGACGTGCGGCTGATCGCGCTATACCTTAACGGTTGGAGCGCGAGGTCGTCGCATGGGCAGCGGGGAACTGCATGCGGACCCGAGAGCCGAGAAATTCGGCTACTCGTGTATGCGCTGTTTGCGCTGTTGCCATCATAAGATTATCCAGCTCAACCCCTATGAAATTGCGCGGCTCGCGCGTCGGCTGGAGCAGACGACGTCCGAGTTCAGAAGCACTTGGACCGACGACGGCGCGGGCAATTTTTTGCGGCGCACGGACAATGGCGCCTGCGTCTTCCTGGGGGAAAAGGGCTGCACGGTTCACGAGGATCGCCCGCTCGTATGCAGGCTCTATCCTCTTGGCCGGCACGTCAGCCGGGACGGCGCCGAACGCTGGTCCCATGTGACACCACATCCCCAAACCGAAGGCGTTTACAGCAAGGACGGCACGGTCGCGGACTATATCGAAGCCCAGGGCGCGCGATCTTTCATGGACGCCGCCGACAAATATGCCGATTGGGTGTGGCGCGCGTCAGAGGTGCTCGATCGGACTTCCGCGGGAAATGGCGCCGACCACAGCCAAAAAGAAGATGGCCTAACGCTCGTCGATATGGATACGGCGATCGAAGCACACTGCAAATCCAGAGGTACCGAAGAACCAACCGGCGTCGAGGCGCGTATGTTGCTTCATCTGTTCATACTCGACAGCTACCTAGAAACCATTTCAGGAGACCATAATGGATAGCGAACGGAAAAGACCTTCGAGTTCGTCCCGTGTGCCGATGCGAATGGCGCAGATCGTCGGCGGCGCCGTGTCGGCTTTGAGCCTGTCCCTCGGAATGGCCCACGCGGCTGTGGACGCCTTTCAGAAGCCCGGCACTCAACCATGTGCGACCGGCGAGCATTGCCCGGCATCCAACCAGATCAAGGGCGAGACCCCGGCGTCCAACCAGATCAAGGGCGAGAGCCACGACAGGAGGGCCGGCGGCAATGGTGTGGACAGCTGGTCCTGGGGCGCCCCGAAAGGCGGCACGAGCAATCAGCTCAAGTTGGACAGCGCGCACGCCACCGGTACCGGCGGCGGCGCGGGCAAGCATGATCGCAAGGCTGGCGGCGAGCAGACTTCTGGCCCAGGGAATGCAGCAGTCGTAGCGCCGGAACGGGGTCACTGACACGGAAGAGGTCATGCACAGGCTGGGCGCAGGTCATTCAGGTATTTTCCGAGCGGCACGTGCAACGTGGCGTGTGAGCGCCACGTTGGCCGCGTTGGCTCTGGTTTTTGCCGACCATTCCGTCGCGCAGGGGAACGTACCTTTGGCGAAACCGGTGCCTTCGCTGGATCGGTTCGACAGCAGTCACGGCTTTCCGGCCTATCCGGCGTCGACTGCGCCGAACAGCGATTACCGCCAGGTGCCGTACATCTTTTACGGGGGCAACGTGAATGCATTGCGGCTTAACGACGTTCCCAAGATTCATCTCGAACAGAAGCCGATAAGAAAACGTCCGTAGGCGGAGTAGAGCTGGGGGCTGATGCGAACGAAACTGTGCCGGCGGATGCCGCTGGGAGTCGTGCTTGTGTGTGCGGCATTGATTCCGCTTGAGGCGATTGCGCAGGACGATCTTGAGTCCGTCAAGCAGCAGGCCGCAGACGATCTCGCCGAAGGAAAGCCGCAGAAAGCCTGCGATGCAGTCCAACCGCTGTTGGCCGCCAACTCCGACGACTTGTTGCTGCATTTTCTCGTAGGCCAATGTCTTGCCGCGACGGGCCGACCGCGTGCTGCCATCGGGGAGTATCAGTTTATTCTTTCGCGCAATCCGGGCGCCGTGCGGGCCCGCGCCGAGCTTGCATCCGCCGAGGCCGCAGCCGGTGATACCGCATCCGCTCGCTCGGACTTTGAAACTGTGTTGGCGGCCAACCCTCCGCCCGATGTCCAAAAGAAATTGCAGGAGTCATTGGACGCCGCCCCGCCGCGGCCGCAATGGTCGGGCTACGCGTCGTCATCCGTGATGTATGACAGCAATGCGGACCTCGGGCCGTTGCACTCGGCCTTCACGCTCTTCGGCGCCCCTTTTGTTTTGCACGGCGTACCGCCGCAGCCGGAGAGCGATTGGGCAGCGTTGGCAACCGCGGGCGTCGGCGTCGCGTATCCGTTCGATGAAAACTGGTCCCTTGCGGCGAATGCCGCCGCGAACGATGTGACCTACGCCAGGGTGAAGCAGTTCGATTTGGATTCCTACTCGCTTTTCGCCGGCCCTTCGTATCAGACCGACACGCTCGCGCTGAACTTGAGTGTCGGCGGCAATGTCGCGCTCCTCGATCGCGTAGAATATAGTACGTCCTGGGGCGCCCAGCCGGAGGCCACCATACGTCTCTCCGATCGGTTGTCGTTCGACGAGCAGGTCAGCCTTCAGGCGAATCGTTACAATATCAGCAGCGATACGGACGGCTGGTCGGGCACTTCTGCGTCAGCCCTGGTGTGGCGATACGCCGGGACGCAGGCCTATCTCGAGCCGAAACTCCTCCTCGCCCAACAGAAGACCCGCGATGCGATTTACACGGACAACCAGGTCGGGGGCGAGGTCGACTGGTTTTGTCCCCTGCCGGCAGGCTTTTCCGTTCTGGTAGAACCGTCCTTCAATGCGATCTGGTTTCGTGCCCTGGATCCCGCCTGGGGAACCACGCGGCACGACGAAACCTATGCGCTGATCGCAAATCTGGGTTACGAGCCGGGCTTCTGGCACAGCCAGATCGCGCTCGGCGTCGACCTGACCGCGAACCGGTCGAACCAGGCCCTCTACAGTTATAATCGCGTACAGACCACCCTTCAGCTCAAGGTTCCTTTCTGAGCCGCCGCGGCGGCTCAACCTTGTCCATTGCCCTCGCGCGTCCGATCCCGCAAAAAGGCGGCAGAACATCTGCGCAAAGGCGCTTTTTCCATGGCTTTCGACAAATCCAGGCTTCCCTCCCGCCACGTGACTGAAGGGCCGGAGCGCGCGCCGCACCGCTCCTACTATTATGCGATGGGGCTTACGCAGGAGGAGATCGATCGCCCGTTCGTCGGCGTCGCCTCCTGCTGGAACGAAGCCGCACCCTGCAACATCGCGCTGATGCGCCAGGCGCAGTCGGCCAAGAAGGGCGTGAAGGAAGCGGGCGGCACGCCGCGCGAATTCTGCACCATCACCGTCACCGACGGCATCGCGATGGGGCACGAAGGCATGAAGTCGTCGCTGGTCAGCCGCGAGGTGATCGCGGACTCCGTCGAGCTGACCATGCGTGGACATTGCTACGACGCGCTTGTCGGGATCGCAGGCTGCGACAAAAGCCTTCCCGGCATGATGATGGCGATGCTGCGCCTCAACGTGCCGAGTGTGTTCCTCTATGGTGGCTCGATCATGCCCGGAAAGTTCAAGGGCAGGGATGTGACCGTTGTCGACATCTTCGAAGGCGTCGGCCAGCACGCGGCCGGCAAGATGTCGGCGGAGGATCTGCACGATCTCGAATGCCATGCCTGTCCCGGCGCGGGCGCCTGCGGCGGGCAGTTTACGGCCAACACGATGGCCTGCGTCGCCGAGGCCATCGGCCTGGCGCTGCCTTATTCGTCGGGGCCTCCGGCAGAAGTGCTGTCGCGCGACGACTTCGCGCTGAAAGCCGGGCAGGCCGTGATGCAGCTGGTCAAAAGCCAATTGCGTCCGCGCGACATCTGCACACGCAAAGCCTTCGAAAACGCGGCGGCGGTCGTGGCGGCGACGGGCGGCTCGACCAATGCCGCGCTGCATCTGCCCGCGATGGCCAACGAAGCCGGCATCAAATTCGATCTCTTCGACGTGGCGGACATCTTCAAGCGCACGCCCTATCTCGCGTCACTGAAGCCGGGCGGCGAATTTGTCGCCAAGGATATGTGGGAGGCAGGCGGCGTACCGATGCTGATGAAGACGCTGCTGGACGGCGGCTACATCGACGGCTCCTGCATCACGGTGACGGGCAAGACGGTCGCCGAGAACCTGAAGGACGTCGTCTTCAATCCGAACCAGAAGGTCATGCGCGCGGTGTCGAACCCGCTGGCGCCGACCGGCGGCGTCGTGGGGCTGAAGGGCAATCTCGCGCCGGAAGGCGCCATCGTGAAAGTGGCGGGGCTCAAGCATCTGAAGCACCGCGGACCGGCACGCGTGTTCAATCGCGAAGAGGAAGCCTTCGACGCCGTGCAGGCGCGGAACTACAAGGAAGGCGACGTCATCGTCATCCGCTATGAAGGGCCCAAAGGGGGGCCGGGTATGCGCGAGATGCTGTCGACGACGGCAGCGCTGTACGGGCAGGGCGTCGAGAATGTCGCGCTGATCACTGATGGACGCTTCTCCGGCGCCACGCGCGGCCTCTGCATCGGTCACGTCGGACCGGAAGCCATGGAAGGCGGCCCGATCGGGCTGCTCAAGGATG
>Ga0335070_10006984_pt1 | contig 13269 bp, 10 predicted proteins | sample Lox_Sample_13_FD_206722 | JGI IMG/M metagenome (GOLD analysis project Ga0335070, IMG submission 206722) | Soil microbial communities from Loxahatchee National Wildlife Refuge, Florida, United States - Lox_Sample_1.3 | ecosystem: Environmental > Terrestrial > Soil > Wetlands | place: USA...
AGGAATATTTCCAGGAGTCCGGGCATGAAGAGGAAGATTGTCGCAAGGTCGCTTGTGGAGATCCAGTGGATCGAGGCGGTGGCGAGTGGTAGTCCTATCTCAGGGCTGGTGATGATTCCGCTCCCGCTATATGGGTCGATAAATGTTATTGTTCCTTGTTCTATAATTGTTCGTGTGTATGACCAAGATATCCATTCGTCGACATGGAAGGGAAGGTAGTAATTGTTGGAAAGATGAGGGAGGAAAACAAGAAGGAAGGAGAGGACTATGATGACGAGCATAACAATGGTTGTTTTATTTTTTAGTATTGTTAGATGTATCCGTGGTAGGCGATTCCGGCGGATAAAGAACGTGCAGAGGATGACAGCAGGAATGAGATAGACTGCATAGAGAAGCCAGACAATCGTTTGAGTGATCTTGATATGGAAGAGGTAGTTGATAGCGAAAGTTCCCACTATAAAAAATCCCAGTCCGGAAAGAATCCCAAATAGGAATCGTTCGAGTTGCGTGAGTCGTGCTGAGAAGAGGTGACTCCATAGGTATCCTGGGATGATTAGGATTAAGAGACCGATGATGAGCTTGAGGAGTTCAACGGGTTCCGCTGGCATTTGTTTTCCGCATGTTTGAATTCCTTAAACTTAGTTAAACCCTTTGATTCTAGTAATCGAATATTGATTCGGGATTTGCTTCTAAGACAAAGGATTTTTATGCAGAATTTTTCTTCTATAGTCAAGAAAATTGAGCAGAAATGAGAATGAGTTTTATAAAAACTCCATTTGATTTTTGCGATGAGGACGAAAAATGCCTTTGATTCCAAAAAGCCTGAATGAGTTAAAAATACATTTAAAAGATCCATTATTTAAAAACTCTTATTACATCTTGTTAACTTCAGTTTCGATTTCTATTTTTGGATTGATTTTTTGGGTGATTGTAGCTCGGTTTTATTCACCTGATGAAGTTGGACTGGCATCTGCGATATTATCAATGTCACAATTAATTTGTGCGTTTTCTACCTTAGGATTGAACTATAGTATCATACGTTTTTATGCTCAACGTGATGACAGAATTGATATGATAAATTCTGGCATTTCTTTAGTTGTATTTTTAACAATAATTTTAATTATTGTTGTTCTTGCCACTCTTCAATTTTGGTCCCCTATCTTAAATAATCTGGGGGATAATTATTTTCTGCTTGTCTCTTTTGTTTTTCTTACTGTTTTTTATGCTATTTTTTCATTACAGAGCAATGTTTTTATTGCTGCCCGTATCAGCAGACTATCATTTCTTCAAAACATTATTTTCAATCTAATAAGGACACCCTTGCCTCTTTTCTTCGTTTTTGTTGGGGTTCTTGGCATTGTATCGTCATGGACTATCTCCATTGTTTTTACCGTTTTAGTCGGGAGCTTATGGTTAATTCCAAAAGTTTTACCAGGATATTTAAGAAAACCAAGAATGAACAAGCAGATACTCAGACAAATAATGCCATATTCATTTGGGAACTATATATCTGGAATCTTGGGGTCTCTTCCAACAATGATTATGCCTTTACTTATTGTGAACACTATTAAGGTTGAGAATGCCGCATATTTCTCGATTGCTTGGTCCATAACAATAATTGTTTCCTCTATACCTGGTGCTGTAGCCACTTCATTATTTGCAGAGGGGTCATCTTCTAAGCAAGATATTGAATTCCATTCGAATTTAATTAAGTCGATAAAACTAATTCTTCTTCTGTTAATCCCAGCAATTTTCATATTTTTTATTTTCGCTGATAAAGTTTTATTGTTCTTCGGTCAAACATACTCTGAGAATGCAACCCGATTATTTCAGTTGCTTTTAATAGGGTGTATTCCTTTCGCATTAAATCAGATTTATCTTACGATCAAAAGGGTTCAGATTGATATTAAAACAATTATCTATGTTAATTTAGTTATGGCCATTTTAGTGATTAGTGTGAGTTATCTTTTACTCAAAACGGATGGATTGATTGGGATTGGAATAGCATGGATATTTGGACAAGGAGTAATAGCAATGATTATTTGCATGAATCTCGTATTAAAGTATAGAGCTAAAATACATGAATAATCATATATTATACTTCTATTTAATTGAGGATGAAATGAAAACAACAGAAACAATACATCCGAAACAAGTGGAAATATATTTTGCATTATTGGGTGACGGTAACTTAGTTCTTGATTTGGGGTGTGGAAATGGTTCGATAGGCAAGTATAAACAAAATTCAGTTATTAGAGTTATAGGGATTGATAAGGACTTAAATTTATTAAAAAAAGCAGCAAAATATGAAGATGTTATACTGTTCGATTTAGAGAAAGGTGATTTACCCTTCCCTGACAATTTTTTTGATGGTATTATTGCTAAGGATATTCTTGAACACTTGAATAATCCTAGTTTATGTATGACTGAAATGCATCGAATTTTAAAACCCGATAAAAAGGCTATTATCTCAGTTCCAATGGCAAAACCAAATATTGTGTGGGATGATTATACTCACATCAGGGGATTTACAAAAAACGCGATAATTAAAATGGTGAGAGATCATAATTTTGAATTAGTGTCTTTATTACCTATGGGAAGCATTCCAGGTTTTGGAAGATTAAATTTGAATAAGTTACTGCCTTTAATATTTCAAATCCCAGGAATTAATCACTTTGCGAAATGTCATCAAGTAGTTATAAAAAAACTGATAGGAGTATGATATGTAAATCTGATATTTTCAAAATAGGAGAAATTAAAAAATGTTATCAATCCCATTTTTAATTGCGTTATTTATAATTTTTTCCATGGCAATATTTACTCGTATTTATTTTTTATTGAAGTATAAATGGGTTGGAACAGATACTTTTTATAATCTATTAATCGCACAGGAAATCCGTAAAAAAAAAAAATTGCCAGATGTTATAGATAGATTTGTTGTTCCTGAACGATATGATTATCCGCCTCTACTTCATTGGTTCTTATCTCTATTCAAAGATAAATATCATCAAAAATTACAATATGTATCACCAGTTCTTGATGTAATCTCAGGAACAATGATTTTTTGTTTCTGCTACTATATTTTTGACTCACAAATCGCAATAATTGCAACAGGATTATATTTCTTTACACCATATACATTCGATAACTCATTTTCTCTTTCTGCAAGATCACCAGGTAATTCTTTTTTGATTATTTCTTTATTATCACTTTTTTTATATCTGTTCAATGGGTTCTTAGGAGCATTTATTATTTCAATTATTTTTTCAACTTTGGTACTTCTGACTCATCGGTTAACTACACAAAGTCTTATTGTTGTATTACTTTCCCTAAGTATCGGATATTATTCATTAATACCAACGGTTGTTATTGGATGTTCTTTTGTTTTAGCCATAGTATTTTCTAAAGGATTTTATTATCGTGTTCTTCAAGGCCATATCCAGATTATTAAGACTATGGGAAGAAAAATTATGCAAAAGAACTTTCGAAAAGAAGTGACAAATATTTATCTCAACCCAGTTTTTCTCGTTTTTAACATGCCGATTTTTTTAATGTTACCTATTTTATTTTTATTTTTTAATCGTTCATCTTTAAATTTTTTCGTGATATGGGGATTGAGCTTAACTCTTTTATCTATCATATGGATTTTTGGGCAGGGAATAAGACATCTCATAAATGCTGTTCCTGCATTTTCAATAATCAGCTCAATTTGGATTGTCGAATCAGGAAATTATTTTATCTTATTATTGTTACTTGTAGTATCTTCAATATTTTTTATTTTCAAAATTAATAGATTGAAAATAAGGTCAGATTTAGGTAATATCACAAGTGGATTTGCATTACATGGGTTCGATTATATTAGGTCACATAAAAAAAATAAAGATATTCTTTTGTGTCTTCCATTAGATTTCACCTATAATGCAGCATATTTTACGGGCTGCACCATGCTTCAGAGTAGCGGTGGTTTTGCTGAGGGGATAGATATCAATCAAAAATTTCATCAACTCATTAGTGAAGGAAAAATAAATGAATTAATACAAGAATATAAAGCACGATGGGTTATTATTATCGGTGAAAATAAGTGTAGTATTACAGGTAATAATGTATTTAATGATGTAAATACTAAAGTCATAAAAATTAATTGAAATTTTCTAGATAAAATATGTTATTTTTTTTAAATTAATCTATTTCTTTGGATAATTCCACCAACTTATTTGTGGGAATTTATTTTATTGCTTTGACTGGCGTGAATCAACACCAAGAAGCTATTTGAGACCCACCCTGGTTTCTGCAAGCACCACCCTCGAGGTGAATTTTGGAACGGTTGCAAGCACTATGAAACCAAGTGATTGATCGATCTGAAGAGGGAAATTTCATATTGCCCTAGTCAACAACAGCCACTTGGTATGACAGTGGTAGATAGCGACAGCAACATTTTATTAGGTTCGCCGCCAAGTGAGATATTGTAAAAAACTTTGAGTTTACCGAATAAATAAGGAAAAAGGGGTTATAGTGGCACAGTTCCTATTTCATTTCTACTATCGATAATATAATTTTAATTCTTCATTGTCGTATACGATACTCATATTATGATCAAAATATTTTTTATCATATAATTTATCACCATAAGGAATGCTTGGATTTATTAGATAATAATTAAAATTATGAGTATTATCAATATCTTTTATAAAAGCTAATGAATGGTTACCAAAATAAAATGGAATTGTATTTGTATCAAACTCAGTTCCAATTATTGCATTTTTCGCAATGTAGTAACCACTCCATTCTCCACCAAATTTGTATTCATCCATTTTAGGAAGTCTGTTTGAATACCAATATGATGTATCGGGTTTCGAGTCATGAAAATAATATGCTGGTGATTGAGCGGAAAAAAATCCACCAATTATAGGTGTAGAAATGATTGAAATTAAAAGAATGGTTGGTAATTTTCGTCGACTTATTTTAAATTTATGATCTCTTAATTTAAATATTGTGAGTGAGGCAAATAACGACGCGAGAGGCAAATAAAAACCAATCATTCTATCTGTGGGTGAAAATACAATAAAAGTTCCTATAAAACCAGCTATAAGAAGACATCCTAATAGGATTGCACATCGAAATTCATCTTTGTTTTTTGTTTTAGTTATATAAAAAACAGAAATTAGCGCAAGAATTAGTAATACCCATTTTGTTGAGGATAGCAAGGTGGTAAACATTGATACATTTGGTCCCATGGTGATTAATTGTGAAAGGGGTTCTCTTCCTAATAAAATGTTTAACACCCCCTTACCAAATAACAAATAAGCAAATAGATGATAAGAAAGCATAATAACTGCTATTATCCCAAACAGTGAATAATCCTTTTTTAAATCTTGTACAATGAAAATTAATTTATTTTTTAAAAAAGGTAAATTACAAATTAAGTAAATAATGAATAAATATGCTATTGCTAGAATACCTAAGAATAAAGATGAAAAGTGATGTGTCAAGACTAATACCACTACTACCAAAATTGTTAAAATTCCAAAAACAAATTTTTTTGAAGTATTGGTATGATATCCGATATAAAAAAATAATAACAAAATAAAAAATATATATACTAGTCCTTGTGGATGATATTCAGATAGATAGAAAAGAATTATTGAGCTGAATGATGTTAGTAATGCTGATAGAAAAGCAACATTATTCTTTTTTGTTATCTGTCTTGTTAATATAAAAGTCCCTAAAAAAATTAGGGTTCCTAATAATGGTTCTTGGAACCGAACAATTTGCATAAGATCAAGATTCGTTGAATAGGATAAACCCGTGGTTATTAAATTCATATTTGGCCAGTGAAGTTGCATGTCAATTTGAGGATACCACCACATAAGTATTGGCTTAAGGCTACCGTAATCAGCAATATTCATTGTGGCTGCCAAATAATAATAAGGATCTTGCAATGGAGGAAAAGACAATCTTAAATTTGGTAGAGCCATCGATACAAAAGTAAAGATTGTTGCTTGAGGTATAAGAAAAAAAGCATCCCTTAATCTTTTTATTAAAAGTGATCCATATGAAAAAAGTAAAATTATTGTTATTATCAAACTTACTACTAAGCAATTAGTAATAAAAGAATTCAAAATTATTGGGAAAAACCTAAAATAGAAGATTATCGGTATTAAAAGAAAAGCATTAAATATCGCAACTAGTAATAATCTTCTATATTGTGACATATCATATCCTCAGAGATTTATTATATAGAATTTCTAACTGAATAACATTTTTTTTCCAACTGAAATCATGGTCTGAATAAATAGTATTTTTTGATTCTACAATCCCAAAATGTTTTTTGTCAATCAGACATTTTATTATTGCATCTGCGATTTCTCCTACATCTCCAGATTTGACGAGTACTCCAAATTTGTAATTCCTCATGATCTCCGGTATTGCTCCAACATTTGTTGCGACAATAGGTTTTTTTACAATCATAGCTTCAAGAAGAGTAAGACCAAACCCCTCTAATCTTGATGGACATACGTACAGTGAACAAAGCGTATAAATTTTTTTTAGAGTCAATGAATCTACAAAACCAGTGAAAATTACATGTTGGGAAATTCCTAAAGCTCTCGTAATGTTTTTTGAAAATTCTGAACTTCCTCCTCCCACAACAAGTAATATCGCATCAGTTTGTTCTAAAACTTGTTTAAATGCTTTTAATAAAATATCCAAACCTTTCCGAGGATCATCAACTCTTCCCACAAATAATATTATTGGTTTATCAAGCAAATGATAGTTATTTCTTACAGTATTAAGATCAGATTCATTAAAGGAAATTAAATTGATATCATTACCATTATAGATAACATCAATCTTCCCATTATCTAAACGATATCTTTTGAAAAGTTGATTTTTTGTAAAATTACTTACCGCGATGATTTTATCAGCTGATTCAACCGCCCATTTTTCAAATAAGGGCATTATAAAACTATTTTCTCCTTTTAAATTAAGAAATCTTGTTAATAAAGAAGGATGACCATATTCGATGGCATCACTTATCAAGTGATGAACTGTAAGAAAATGAGGACAATTCAACAATCTTTTTTGTAAAAAAAAATACGAAAAACCATTGAAATGAATAATATCAAACTTATTTATTCTATCAATTTTCCTTAATGCTTTTGGAAGTTTCAACCAAAATTGAAATGCTTTAGGAACAACTCTATAACTAGTTGGTAAAGATTCAACTGTTATATCAAATTCCTTAAAACTCTTCTTAGCCGACGGGGAAAATACAACGACATCATGACCTAACTTAGACAGCTCTTCAGTGATATGTTTTGCGTAGACTCCCGCACCGCCAACAACAAAGGGAGGATATTCAAACGTGACAAATGCAATCCTCATATACTGATTCCTCTTTGTTGGCTATTGTATGCCATGTTAAATTATTAGTAATAAATTTTTTACCATTTTCAACAAAACCCATAGAAATCATCTGATTATTCATGAGAAACTCGATACTCTGAACCAAATCATCGATATCATTATATTTCACTAATTTCCCACAATTTGCCTCTCGTATGAGTTCTCCACATCCACAATCATCGGTTACGATAACGGGAGTTCCACACATAATTGCCTCAAATGGAACCAACCCAAATACTTCAAAAACTGCAGGATACACTAAAACATCTGCATCAACATACGCGCCTAATTTATCCTTTTCATTGACAAAACCTATTAGTTTAACGTTTTCATCCAAGTTTAAAATTGTGATTAATTTTTCTGCCTCATTTTGATATCCATCATTAGGACCAACAATTGCTAATCTGACATCTTTTACTTTGTTATTCAATTTTGAAAAAGATTTAATTAAAAAATCAATACCTTTTCGCTCATGGATTCGACCTAAAAATAAGACAAGTTTTTCATCATTCTTTATCTTATATTTCTTCCTAAAGGCGCCTCTATCAGGCAGATTATTAAGCACAGTTAAATCAATCCCATTTGGGATAATCTCGATTCTATCAGGTGTGACACCCATCTTTACATATTGTTCTTCTTCTGCTTTCGTCAAAGCAATTACCTTTGATGCATCTCTCAAGATGTTAGAACCCCACATCAAATCGTACATTTTCTTTAATCTTATTTTTGAAAAAAAAGGGAGAACCGATCCGTGTGCTTGAAGAATATAATGAATGTTGTTTTTTTTTGCATAACGATGAATAATATTGTTTTGGTAAGAGCGAAAATTATGCATATGGACGATATCAAACCGTGAAATGTTTTTTTTAGCCCATGATTTTATAGATGGAGTATAAAGAAATAAACCCAAGTTCAATTTACTATGAAAAGGAATAATCTCTATTCCTTCGTCACGAATAGCATTTTCATAGTCGGCATCAAAATCAAAATCAGTAGTAAGTATTGTTACTTCATGCCCCATTTTAAATAACTGCTTTGAAAGGTTGGAAACTACATTGACATCTCCCCCGAATTTTGGATTAAAGTAAGAAATGACTTGTAATATTCTCATATCAACTTTCCGAATATTTCCTCATATTGTGACACATTTTTTTCCAGACTCATGTGTTCCTCAAGGAATGCACGCCCATTTTTCCCGTACATTTCTTTTTCATCGAGATTTTTGTATAAGCGTTGTATTGTGGTCCTTAATCCTTTCTGATCTTGAGGGGAAACAATAATGCCACACTGTGCGCTGCTGATGGTTTGTGCTGTCTCGCTCTCTTCTGGCACCACTCCAATGATTGGTTGTTCTACCTCCATTAGATTTCGTAGTTTCCCAGGGATACACGGCGCTTTCATTCTAGTATCCAAGGTAACAAGAGAAACATCCGATGAGTTGATGATATCGAAATACTCTTCGAGGGGCTGAAGGGGCAATATCTTGACATTCGAAATGTGTTCCTTTTGGATGCGGTCACACAACTGTTTTTTCACCATGCCGTCACCAACCAAATAAAACACGATGTCATCATTGTCCGTCATTATTTTTGCGGCATCAAGGATCGAATCAACTCCTTGAAACGGGGACAGAATTCCGGCGTACGACACCAAGAACTTGCCTTCGATTCCTTCCCGCTTCTTGAACTCTTTCTTTATCAACAAATGATCGAGCTCGGAGAGGAGAACCCCGTTAAAGATATGAGCGATTTTATCAGGGTTGCCTCCTCTATCAACAATGTATTGTACCCCGCCATGAGACAGAACCGTAATGAAATCCGCGTTCTTGTATGCCTGTTTTTCGACATGTCTCATGGCCCATATCAGAAAAGGATTTTTCAGAACACCGACATCGGTGAGTTCTTGAGGATGGAAATCCTGGAAATTTAATACCGACTTCGTCTCATCGTATCTTTTTATTTTCTGGGCAAGGTAGTACAGAGGCAATGGTGGGATATACATCAAACAGACATCAAATTTCTTCCCAAGACTTTTGTACTTTTTAAAATAATAATGCGGCAAAACAAAATGCTCAAGACCTCGCAGCGCGATATTGTCCCGTTGAGCTCGATGTTTGCAACGATGGACTTCGATACCTTCGATGGTCTCATGGAGTGGAAACTCTTTTATATAATCCTCTGTAATGAGATTAAACTTACGTGGATAGGACGTGATAACATCGACGCTATGACCTCTGTTGACAAAGGCTTTCGCTAGATCGAAATACACATGGCCCGCGCTGCTTATTTCAGGCGGGAAATACGCGACGACCAGTAAAAGTTTCATAGGAGGACACGTTCTGTAGGAAATTCAGCGCTTTCCTGGATTTGATCCCAGTGCTCTTCAAACCAGTGATGAACCTTTCGAAGTCCATCATCAAAGGATGTCTGAGGCTTGTAATCAAGCAGTTTTTTCGCTTTCTGAATCGACGACAGCAACCGTTTTTTCACATCCCAGTTTCTCCGTTCAACAAACCTCATCCCTTGCGGATTCTTTGTGAGTGTGTTAATCTTCTTCGCCATATCGATCACTCTAGTTTCTGTCCCTGAGCCCAGGTTGATCGCCTCACCGACTGCTTCCTCCTGGATGCCCATGGCAAGCAAACCATTGACGATGTCACCGACGTAAGTCCAGTCCCGAGTCTCGTTGCCATCACCCGTAATCGGTAACGACTGCTTGTTCATCGCCCAGTAGAAGAAGTTCGGGATTACGTTCCGGTACCGCCCCGGAACCTCCCCTGGGCCGTACACGTTGAAGAACCGGGCGTTAACCACCGGCAGCTTATACAAGTTATGGAAATAGTTGGTGTACAGCTCCCCGAGCAGCTTCGTCACCTGGTACGGAGTGTGCAGACTGATTGAGATATCGCGTTCTTTGAACGGCATCTTGGAGTCCAGGCCGTACACACCGCATCCAGAGGAGGAGTACACGAACCGCTGCACCCCAGTCTGATGCGCGTGCTGTAGCACCTTGATGATCCCCATGCCGTTCACCATGAGGTCAAGCTCGGGATTGTCCACAGAGTTCTGGTTCGCGAAATGCGCGGCCAGATGGAACACGTACTGTGGTTTCTGCTCGAACACCTTCACTAAAATAGTATCATCTGTGATATCACCCTTCAAAAACTGAATGTTCGATGCCCGCGGGATGTTCCACTCGTACGCGGATGAAAGGTTATCCAGTATAATGATGCTCTTCGCCTGCAACTCGGAGAACCGTCTACAAAGATTACTCCCAATACACCCAGCGCCACCAGTCACCAGAATAGTCTTCCCTTTATACTCGGTGAACTCGCTCATATATTCTCACTCCTGTAGGTGATAGTAACCTTTCATCCAAGCCACAGTTCTCTTGATCCCCTCCTCAGGCGGCACCTGCGGGTCATGACGCAGATCCCGCACCGCCTTGGAGAAGTCCATTGTCTTCACCCTAGTAGTATGCGGCTCCGACTCCTTGTACGTCACTAAAGAATCATCCTTCCCACAGGCCGCGAGCACGAGATCAGAGTACTCCTTGATGTCACGCTCCCATTCACTCCGGCCACCGACATTGTACACCTCACCTGGCTTGAAATGATCCACGATGTTCGCGAACGTCACACACGTGTCCGTCACGTAATCGATGATCCGCCGATGACCCCGGTACACCGTGTATGGCTTTCCGAACAACGTATGGTAGATGAACTTCGGGATGAACCCACGGTACGGTGTGTACATCTCATGCGGACCGTAACAGTTCACCGGCCGCACCCGCACGGTCTTCGTCCCGAACATCCTCGCGGAATTCAGGCACATGAGCTCTCCCGCCCATTTCGAAATCGCGTAATCGTTCATCTGGTGCACCTCACGGACCGGGGCGTCCTCCATGACCACCTCCGACATCCTCCCGGAGAAATCACCGTACACCTCAGCGCTCGAGAAGAACACCATCCGGAACCCGTGCTTCTCCTGCAAGCGAAGCAGATGCTTCGTCCCTATCGCATTCGTCTCCCAGAGGTTCTCGTAGTACTCCTCGCCGTTCCACCGTCCATATTCCGCGGCAAGATGGTACACGAAGTCAAACGGGCCCTTCAAGTCGAACACGCGCTCCAGCTGTCGATACGAACGCACATCAGCACGAATGTACCCAGGCAGCTCGTGATGCACCAGGTCGCACACCACCACGGAGTGGCCACGGGTACGCAGCTCCTGCACCAGGTTCGTCCCGATGAATCCAGCGCCGCCTGTCACCAGGATCTTCTTCCCGGTAGCATCCTTTCTCATACCATCTCCCTGAGGATTCGAACGATTTGCTTCCCCGCGGTCCCGTCACCAAACGGGTTCCCCCATGTTTTCTTGTTCGCGCACATTACGGAAGTGCACTCCACGATGGATTCCGGCATCGTCCCAGCGAGAAGATTCGACCCGACCGCGAGCGTCTCCTGGCGCTCCGTATTCGCACGCAGGGTGACACACGGCGTCCCCAGGACACAGGTTTCCTCCTGCACGCCCCCGGAGTCGGTGAGCACCACGCGCGCGTTCTGCTCCAACTCGAGGAATCCGAGAAAATCCATGGGATCCACCAACGTCACCCCCGGGGCATCCAACTGAAACTCTTCCAGTTTCTTCTGGGACCGTGGATGAACAGGGTAAATAACCGGTAGATCGTATTTCTTGTTCAACGCATCCAACCCACGCAGAATATCATGAAACCGATACGAGTCATCAACATTCTCCTGCCGATGCAGAGTCGCCAGAAAATACTCGCGTTTCTCCAACCCTAGGTCCTCTAACACACGAGTATGCTTCTCAGAGAGAGACGCATGATGCACCACGTCAACAATCGTATTTCCTGTCACAAAAATCTTCTCTGAAGGGATTCCTTCCTTCAGAAGAATCTGCTGTGCCTGCTCGGTCGGTGCGAACAGTACATCAGCGCAGTGGTCGGTGAGCACCCGGTTGATCTCCTCAGGCATCAAACGATCATAACTGCGCAGACCCGCCTCCACGTGCCCTACCTTGATGTGTAACTTCGCGGCGGCAAGCGCACCACCAAGCACTGTGTTCGTATCACCTTCAACGAGCACGACATCAGGTTGCTCCTTCAGGAGCACCTGATCGGTGCCCATGAGGATTCTCCCGGTTTGCTCCGCGTGAGACCCTGACCCGACATTGAGATTGTAGTGCGGTTGTGGTAACTCCAGCTGTTCAAAGAACACACGGTCCATGGAGTAGGAGTAATGTTGCCCTGTGTGCAAGATAAAATACTCAAGCTGTAACTGCTCGCACTCCCGGATGATTGGAGACATCTTGATGATTTCCGGGCGGGTACCTAACATAATCGCGATTTTCATAGGAGTTTACCTGAGCTTCTGTTTCCCCCTTATCGAGATTGATTCGTTCTTTTTGTTTTTCATTCTCTTAAATCATGAACTCTGTAATTGGGTGATTCTTCGTTATCTGCGAGAGTCTGCATTGAGTACCGCGTGAAGTATTAATCCGGTCATCCCGCATAGCACCCCAAGGACGAGCAATCCTATCGTGACCAGTGCCTCGCCGATCGCCAGCACGTGAGTCTTTATGTAATCAAGGTACACGGTCCACCCGAGCCCGAACCCTGACAGGAACATGACGATGCCGGGGATGCCAAAGAACATCAGCGCGTGCTCCACCTCCATATACTTCAAGATGGAGAGGATTACGCCTACGCCGTGGTCTACGGGTCGTTTCGTGGAGCCGTCAATATCATAGTCAACCGTGATTGGAACTTCCTCATACCTGAGATTGTTTTTCCGTCCCTGCAAAAGGATTTCCGCTGAGACTCCCATATCATGATCCTTCGGATGAA
>Ga0335070_10006985_pt1 | contig 13268 bp, 13 predicted proteins | sample Lox_Sample_13_FD_206722 | JGI IMG/M metagenome (GOLD analysis project Ga0335070, IMG submission 206722) | Soil microbial communities from Loxahatchee National Wildlife Refuge, Florida, United States - Lox_Sample_1.3 | ecosystem: Environmental > Terrestrial > Soil > Wetlands | place: USA...
GTCCCCCCTTCGACCAGGGCCAGCGGTCCATGCTTGAGCTCGCCCGCTGCCAGGCCCTCTGCGTGAAGGTATGCCAGCTCCTTCAGCTTGAGCGCCCCCTCCAGGGCTACGGGGTAGCCGAGCCCCCGTCCGAGGAAATAGACGTCCTTGCTTTCCTTTATGGCCTCCGCCACCTTCACCACGAGCGGCTCCGTCCTGAGGACCGCTTCCAGGGCGACGCAGAGCTCCTCGATCTCCTTCTCCTCCGAGTCCTTCTTGCTGACCCTGAAGAGCAGCGCCACCTGGGCCGTCAGGCTCTTCGTGGCGGCGACGCCCACCTCCGTCCCGGCGTTCAGCTTCAGGGTGACGTCGCTGTACCTTTCCAGCGTCGAAGGCGCGCGGTTCACGATAGAGATGACCGTGGCCCCCTGGGCCCTCGCCGAGCCGACGGCCGTCAGCACATCGGCCGTCTCGCCGCTCTGTGAGATCGCTATCACAACCGTCCCCTCCCTGAACCATCCCTCCACCGATCTGTATTCGCTGGCGACCACGACCTCGCTGTAGATCCCCAAGTTCTCCGAAAGAAAGAGCCTTCCCAGCATCCCGGCATGGAAGCTGCTGCCAGACGCGATGAAGAAGACCCTCTTTGCGTTCTCGAGCTCCCTCCTGAAGAACGTGAGGGTCCCGGCGTCCTGGTCAAGGACCCGTCGGACGGTCGTCGGCTGCTCCATTATCTCCTTGATGGTGTAGTGTTCGTAGTTCTCCTTGTCCGGAGTCGAAAGCTCCTGAGCCACCTCGACCACGACCGGCTTGATCGGCTGCCCGGCCGCGCTGTAGAGCTTCACCTCGGGGCCGTTGCTGACGACCGCTATGGTGTCGTCGTCCATGAAGATCGCCTTGTTGGTCCTGTCGATGAAGGCCAGAGCGTCGCTGGCGACGATGTTCTCCCCCCTCCCGATGCCTATCATGAGCGGGGCCTTCCTCCTCAACGCCAGCAGCGATGAGGGGAACTCGGAGGAGACCGCCACGATGGCGAACTGACCCTTCAGTGTCTCCGAAAGCTCGACCCCGGCGGTCGCGAGGTCCATCCCGTCCTTCAGGTACCTCTCGAGGAGGTGGGGGATGACCTCCGTGTCGGTCTGGCTCTTGAAGACGTGGCCCTCGGCCTCCAGCTCGGCCTTGAGCTCGGCGAAGTTCTCGATGATCCCGTTGTGGATCACCGCTACTCCTCCGTCGCAGCTGAGATGCGGATGAGCGTTCTCTCGGGTGACCCCGCCGTGGGTCGCCCAACGCGTGTGGGCCATGCCGATGGACCCATGGAGCTTGACTTCCGTCATGGCCGCTACGAGCTTGTCGACGGTTCCAACCTCCTTCACGACCCTCAGGGAGTCGCCGTCCACCAGCACCAGGCCGGCGGAATCGTAACCCCTGTATTCAAGCCTCTTCAGGCCCTCAAGTAGGATCGGCGTGGCCTCCTCCGTTCCAACGAAGCCGATGATCCCGCACATCGGTGAATCTGCAACCCACGCCCTGGCCGCACTATAAAAAGACCATACGTCATCGGGCGGGGGACGGTGCCATCTAGCCCATAGCGCTCGTGCCTGCGGTGGGCTCGCCAGGCCAGAAACCATTATTAACACGGTCATAATATTATCAACCTTGGATCAGGAATGGAAGGGGAGGTAGTCTATGAGAAGGAGGGCCAGACGTTCTCGTCGAAGGTGAAGATCTTCAGCGACGCGAAGGTGATTTCATCTCTGTCTTCTCCGGTCTCTCTGAGGATACTCAATCTCAGCACCGAAAGACAGCTCTACGCCCGGGAGCTGGCGCGGCACCTCAACCTGAGCGAACAGACGGTCTACTACCACGTCCGCCGCCTGGTCGACGCGGGTCTCTTGGAGGTGGTCGAAACGAGCCCGGTTCGAGGGGCTGTCGCCAAGAAGCTCTCCGCCTCCTCCGATGGCCTCGCCGTGCTCTACCGCAGCTCCCACACCAGGGCGAGGGGGAGCGCAAGGATCTCCCCGCTGGGCTCCTTCTTCCACGATTTCACTTCCGACCACGCCTTCGAAGGCATCCTGGTCATAGGCTCCCCGGAACCGCATGGTCCCTTCAGGGCCGCTGCCAGGGACGGCCACTATTCCGCACAGCTGGCCTTCGCCCTGGGCGGGCTGGCTGCCATGCCCAGCGGGTTCTTCGTGAGGCTCGACACCGACGTCAAGGCGGAGAAGGCCTACGACACCAACATGGTCCTCTTCGGCGGCCCCGCCACCAACCTCCTCACCGCGGAGGTCAACAAGCTCCTCCCGGTCAGGTTCGACGAGTCCAACTACTGGGCAGGCCTAACGGACGACAGCGGGAGGAGGTTCAACGGGGAGACCGATGCCGTCGTCGCCAAGCTTCCAAGCCCCTTCAAGGAGGGCCGCCACGTCGTGGTCCTCGCGGGCATACGCCATGTGGGAACGAAGTCGGCCGTCCTCGGCCTCACCCAGCAGCCAGAGGAAGTCCTCGGCGGCTACTCGGGCCAGGAGGTCTTCGCGCGCGTGCTCAGAGGCTACGACCAGGACGGAGACGGAAGGATAGACAGGGTGGACGTTCTAGCAAGATATGGTTGAATCTCCCTCGCCTGAGTAAAAACCTATATAAGGTATCAATTTGAGTGGCTTTACGCAATACCGGAGTTAGGAGACTTTGCCAGGAGAGTTCCGGCCCATCGTACGTCTGGCCGGCAGAGATTTGAATGGTTACAAGAGGGTCGCCGTCGCTCTCAAGGACATCAAAGGAGTCAACGTCGACCTCGCCAACGCCATAGCCAACCAGTTGAAGATAGAGAGCAAAGCTAGGCTTGGTCAGCTGTCGGATATGCAGATCGCAGAGCTCGAAAAGGCCGTCAGGGACCCGAGGACCGCGGGGTTGCCCGTCTGGATGTTCAACAGGAGGAAGGACGTCGAAACGGGCGAGGACCACCACCTGCTCGAGAGCGACCTGAGCTTCTCAGTAAAGAGCGACATAGATCGAGAGAAGGTCGTCGGCAGTTGGAAGGGCATACGCCACTCCCTCGGCCTCAAGGTGAGGGGTCAGAGGACCAGGACCACTGGCAGGAAGGGAGCCACCGTAGGAGTCCGAAAGGCTGCCGTCCAAGCCGCTGCCCACGCCGCCGCTGCCGCCGAAAAGAAGGAGTAGACATAGATGGGAGACCCAAAGAAGCCGCGCAGGACCTATACCACTCCTCGTAACCCGTGGAGCGCCGATCAGCTATCCCGGGAGCTATTCCTCGTCGGGACCTACGGTCTGAGGAACAAGAGGGAGCTCTGGAAGATAGAGACCGAGCTTTCCCGCATAAGGAAGCAGGCGCGAGAGCTCCTTGCTGCGCCCCCTGAGGTGCGCCAGAAGCAGAGCGTCTTTCTGATAGACCGCCTCGTCAGGATGGGCCTGGTGGCCCCGAACTCCGCTGTGGACGACCTCCTGTCTCTCAAGGTCGAGGACCTCCTCGAAAGGAGGCTTCAGACCCTCGTCTGGAGGAAGGGCATCGCCAAGTCGCCCTACCAGGCTCGGCAGCTGGTCTCTCACAAGCACATTCTGATCAATGGGAAGCTCATGACGAAGCCCAACTACCTCGTAGCTAGAGCGGAAGAGGACGCGATTCTCGTGACGGGCGGAGGTGCCGCCTAGAATGGCGACCGAAGAAGCAGCGGCCCCGGCAGCAGCCCCCGCGCCACCCCAGAAGGAGGACAGGTGGGGCCTCGTCCACATCTTCAGCAGCTTCAACAACACCATAGTCCACATGACGGACCTTTCGGGCGCCGAAACCATAGGCTTCAGCAGCGGCGGGCAGCATGTCAAGGCAGACCGCCTCGAATCGAGCCCCTACGCCGCCATGAAGTCGGCCCAGGCCGTGGCGAACTTGGCCAAGACCAAGGGCATCACGGCGGTCCACATCAAGGTCAGGGCCGTCGGCGGGACGGGACCGAGGACGCCGGGCCCCGGTGCCCAGGCTGCTATAAGGGCCATAGCCCGCGCTGGTTTCAAGATTGGTCGCATCGAGGACGTCACTCCGATACCCCACGACACCACCAGAAAGGCTGGCGGCAGAAGGGGAAGAAGGGCCTAGAGTCGGTGCAGGCGTTTGCCCAGGTCCATAAAGCTAATCGAGAAGGACGCGAAGCACGTCCGCCTCCTGTTCGAAGGCTACGATAGGTCGTTCGTGAACGCCGTCCGAAGGCTCGCGCTTTCGGAGGTTCCCGTCCTGGCGATCGACGATGTCGTCATCCTCGACAACACTTCGGCCGTCTACGACGAGGTGGTCTCCCACAGGCTGGGCCTCATACCTCTCATCACGCCGGTCGACAAGTACCCCCTCTCGGAGGACTGCGACTGCGGCAGCCCATCCGGTTGCTCCAAGTGCCGCGTCATGCTGGTGCTCGACGCCGTAGCTGGCGACGAGGCGCGCACGGTCTTCTCGGGCGAGCTGGTCAGCCCCGAGGACCCCGACGTCAAGCCCTCGAGCCCGACGGTTCCCATAGTCAAGCTAGCGCCGGGCCAGCGTCTCAAGATCGAAGCCTACGCCCGCATGGGCAGGGGCTGGGAGCACGCGAAGTGGCAGGCCTCCAACATATCGGTCCTCAAGCCGTACCCGCAGGTGACGATCAAGAAGGTCAGGGCCGGGCAGGACGCTGCCGGGATCGAAGCCCTATGCCCGGTCTCCATCCTGAAGCTCAAGTCGGGCAACCTCCACGTGACCGACGAGACCAAGTGCATCCTGTGCATGGAGTGCGTCAAGCAGTATCCCGAGCTTGTTGACGTGAAGGAGAAGGAGGGCTCCTACTTCCTCGAAGTCGAGTCAGCCGGGGCCATGCCCGCACCCGTCCTCCTCTACAAGGCACTGGAGATACTCCAGAGGCAGCTTGGCGAACTCAGTAGTAAGATTAACGAGTGATAGAACTTGATAGACCTAGAATCCGCTCTTGTGGCCGCCAGGGCGGCCGCCAGGACGTCCAAGAAGCCCGTCTACAGGCGGGCGGTGAAGTTGCTCTCCAAGAAGACCAACCAGCTGGTCGAAGTCAACGTTGGTAAGCTGGAGGCGATCTCTCCGGAGGACGGCGTGCTCCTCGTCCCGGGCAAGGTCCTGGGGGAGGGAGAAGTCAGCAAGAAGCTCCACGTCGGCGCCGTCGCCTTCTCCGCTTCCGCGGTTCAGAAGATAGGCTCGGCGGGAGGGGAAGCCTTGCAGATCAAGGAGTTCGTTGCCAAGTACGCAGAAGGGAAGGGGGTGCTGCTGGTTGGCGGCTGATGCCAAGCATGAACGGCCCGTCGTGATCGACGGCAAGAACGCCATCATGGGCAGGGTCGCCTCCATAGCGGCCAAGCTGACCATCCAGGGCAGGCAGGTCTACGTCATCAACGTGGAGTCGATCCTGATTTCGGGCAACAGGCGCTCCGCCATCACCAAGTACAAGAAGTTCCTGGAGGTTGGAAGCGTCGTCAACCCCGAGCATGGCCCCATCCATTTCCGACGCCCCGACAACATCTTCGGCAGGACCGTCAGAGGGATGCTCCCCTGGCGGGAACCCAAGGGCAAGGAGGCCTTCCACAGGCTCAGGGCCTACCATGGCTGCCCGGACGAGCTCAAGGGCGTCAAGACCATGGAGATCCCAAAGGCCATGGCGCGGAAGCCCTCCGCATTCTACATGACTCTGGGTGACCTCGCCAAGGAGCTTGGCTGGAAGGGATTGTAGTTATGTCGTCTGCATCGAAGAAGATGAAGCTGTACGCAGGCTCTCGTAAGGCCGCGAGGGCCACCGCCAGCATCGTGCCTGGCGTGGGAAGAGTAAGGGTGAACGGCTTCCTGCTCGAGTCGATGGGCAACGAGCTTGCCAGGGAGACGATCATGGCGCCCCTGAGGCTCGCCGGAGACTCCCGCTACAAGGTCAACATAAACGTCTCCGTCAAGGGCGGCGGCTACGTGGGCCAAGCCTACGCTTCGGCCATGGCCATTGCGAGGGCGCTGGTCGGCTACTTCAAGTCCTCGGACCTGAAGAAGCGCATAACCGAGTATGACGAGCACCTTCTGTCCGGCGACGCCCGCCAGGCCGAGCCCAAGAAGTTCGGCGGCCCCGGAGCCCGCAGACGAGAGCAGAAGAGCTACAGGTAGGGGCCTAGGGGCCCGTCAGGGCTTCGAGCACCGCACTTGCCGCTTTCTCAACGAATGACTCCAGCCGTTCGGCTGGGAGGGTCTCTCCTTCTCCCTTCCTCACCAGCGAATCGCTCACTATCAGCAGCGACGCCGTCTTCAGCCCTCTCAACAGCCCTAGGGTGAACAGGGTGGCGCACTCCATCTCCACGCCCAGCACTCCGCGGGCCGCCCACCTCTCCACGAAGGCCACGTCTTCGGCGTAGAACGCGTCGCTCGAGAACACCACGCCAACGCTGTGCCTCAGACCCTCGCCTTCGCAGACTTCGGCAAGCCTCGACGTGAGGCCCAGGTCGGCCACCGCCGGAAGCTCCCCGTCGGGGACGTACGTCCTAAGCGAACCCTCCGGACAGGCAGCCCCGGTCGCCACGATCAGGTCCCCTATCCTCAGGTCCTTGACCATCGCGCCCACCGTCCCCAGCCTGACGATAACGCGCGCTCCCAACATCCTCAGCTCCTCGAAGACTATCGCGCTAGACGGGCCGCCCAGGCCATGCGTTGCGACCGTCACCCTCCTGCCGTTGAAGGTTCCCGTGAACGTCAGCAGCCCCCTGTTCGAGTTCACCAGCTTGGCTCCCCGCAACATCTTCGCTATCTGCTTCGCCCTGGCGGGGTCTCCCACGGCCACGACAAGCTCGGCGACCTCTCCCTTCCTGGCCCTGATGTGCGCCGGCATCTCCATCACCTTCTGTAGGCTGACCCGACATAATTAAGCCCGGCGTTATCAGGAGATGTTCCTAGGATCTCAACTTCCTCTCAAGGAGGAGCCCAACGAATGCCGCGAGGGCCACGGCTATCGCCAGACCGAACCCTGGAAACTCAGGGGTGGGAGTTGGCGACTGGACGTTGACCACACCGTACATCTGGGGGTCGATCAGGCTGGAGTAGTTGTAGGAACCCGGGACGGTGAAAGTGTGGGCGAAGGAGTCCCCCCTCGCCACCACTCCGGAGTCCCACCACTCGGCCTGGTTGGGTGCCGACGTCGAAGTGTGGCTTCCGGCCACAGAGGTCCAGTTGACGGTGTCCCCGACCGTGATGTTGATGGCCGCCGGCACGAATTCGTAGTCTCCGGACATATCGTCACCGTACATGGAAACGTCCCAGGTCGTCGACGCTCTTGCAGGAGCTCCCCGGCCCAACACCGGCAATGCCGTCATGACGACAAGCGCGATGCACACGGCGACCAGGAGCAGTCCTCTCCCCAACCTCCCGTTCCACGCAGTCGTTTGCACGGTCTTCACCGAGCGCCTGACCCACTGATAACCCTTGCCACTCCTGCGCTTCCGGCGCGCGTCGTCACTACAGCTCCCGACAAGGAACTCCATGGGGATGGCGCGCTTCCCGACTAGCGTCGGCAGTTCTTTGTGAATCGCTCGAGCCGTCTAGCGAGTCAGTTCCTCTTCGGCGGACCAGGGCATCTCAGCAGGGCCCGCCGTCGGCAGCTCCACGGTGATGGAGTGCTCTGCGCTGATTATGTTGGGGCGGACTCCCACCGACTTGAAGAGCGCCTCGCAGTAGCTCCGGAAGAAAAGGGATCCCTTTGGCCCGAAATTATGCATCAGAGTGACCGTCGTCTTGCCCTCGGCGACGACCATGTTACCATCAAACATGCCCGAGTAGGCAGAGAGCGTCTCCATGAACCTAACGGCGACGGCCAGCGTAGCCTTCCCTTCCTTGGCCAGCATTATTGTCTCGGGTATGTCGGAACCCGACTCGAACCCCGCCTTGGCCACCTCCTCTTCCGACGCCATTTCAAGCAGGTGGCCGAACGTTGCTGAGGACATCCTGATGATGCCCAATTTCCTGAAGAACCTATCGTAATCAGCGTACGACATGAAGAGCTGGTTCACCAAAGTGTTTACGCTCACCCTCTCCCTTGCGGCGTCCTCGGTGAGAGCGTCGAAGGCGGCCTCGCTTATCCTGAAGGACCTCGTCACGGTCTTCGCCTTCCTCCCGTAGCCGATGTTTGACATGGCTCGAAGCATTCTCTTGCAGTGTCTGTGAGCATATATGCCTATCGCCGCCGCTGCCCACAGCGCTACATTCGGCTACAAAAGAAACCTCCCCTCTAAGTACTGATGCCGGTCTTCCAAGACAGACGGCAACCATGGAACATACAAGGAAGACTGCGAAGGCGATTCTGAGGCTAGAGGCAACCAAGGTGACCCCGAAGGCAGGCGAAGTCGAGAAGAAACTGGCTGCCACCGAGGGGGTGCTGCGCGTTCAAGTGAACAACCTCGCGCACACGCTTTACATCTGGTACGATCCCGCCGTCCTGACCATCTACAAGCTGAAACGCCACGTGCACGAAGCGTTTTCTTGAGCGAAGCTCTAATCGGCTCGACGCGTCCGCCCCCCTGAGGTCGGCGACGCGTGGCTCTGCAACTGGCCTTCGGTCGGGCCTCCTTGAAATGATCCTATTGGCCATTCCAAACCACGCGGCCGGGAGGTCCCATCGCGCCTGCTGGCCGGTCAAACTCCCATCTGACTCGTGCCACATCACAGTCGGCTACTAAAGGTGGCAAGGAATACGCCCGAGTCATATAGGAAGGAGGAGACACTGGTACCGATGAGAATGCGATATGGAATCGCGTAGGCCGTTGCCGCGTGACTTGGCACGCGTTCTCGCAGTTGCGGCGAGGACGCCGTTTGCAGCCGGTGCCGATACGAAAGTGCAGGCGCCAACGCGCAGGCGCTTCCTCGAAGGATGAGAACATGGCAACCACCCAACAGCAAGAACAGGCCCCGGCCGAGAAGTCCAAGCTGAAGAAGGAAATCGGGCTCTGGAGCCTTGTCGCCCTGGGGGTCGGAGGTATGATAGGCTCAGGGGTCTTCGGACTTCCAGCGACGATGGGGTCCGTGGCGGGACCTTCAATGATCCTGGCCGTGGCCCTGGTCGGAGTCATAACTATGATACTGGCGCTGATCTACTCCGAGCTTGGCTCCGCGTTCCCGCTGACGGGGGGCCCCTACTCCATCCCCAGGCTCGCCCTGGGAGACGCAGGAGGCTTCGTCATCGGGTGGGGATACTTCCTGTACGCGTTCACAGGCACGGCCGCAATCATCGACATTGCGATCACCTACCTCAGCTTCTACGTCCCCGGCCTGGCTGCGGGCTTGACGCTCACGGCCACGGGCGTAGTCCTGGCGGTCGCGGCAACCATCGTCTTCACGATCATCAACATCATCGGCGTGAAGTGGGGGACGCTGTTCGGGATACTGACCACGGTGGCCAAGATCGTTCCGCTGTTGATCTTCGGATTCGTGGGGCTGGCGCTTCTGAATCCATCCAATTTCACGCCGTTCATGCCGTTCGGGTGGGGTGGGATCGGGCTCGCCATGGCCTTCGGCTTCTTCTCTTTCACGGGCTTCGAGGCGGTGGTCATCCCGTCGGGCGAAGTCAAGAATCCTTCCCGGACCATACCTCGGGCGATGATGATCACCGTGGCGGTCGTCGTGGCCGTCTACATCCTGATCGCGACCGCGTTCACAGGGCTGATCAACTGGTCCGCCTTGGGCCTCAACGTCGGTGACTGGGGAGGCATGTACAACCTCTCTTCGCCGCTGTCAGACGTCGCGAAGGCGGCCGGACTCGGCCTCCTTGCGGCAGTGGTGACCGTAGGTGCCATCTTCAGCGCCACCGGAGCGGGTGGCGACTGGGTCCTCTTCCAAGGAAGGATCCCCTACGCGATGGCCGAGGACCACCTCTTCTGGGGGCCAATGGACAAGGTACACAGCAAGTACGGAACGCCATACGTCTCCATCATCTTCGCATCGGCTCTAACCATCGGCACACAGGTGCTTCTGCCGAGCTTTCCGAGCGTGATGCTCATAGCTTCGATCACCACCCTGATACCCTACGCTGCCGCCGCCGTGTCGCTGCCCATACTGAGAAAGAACAAGCCCGACGTTCCACGCCCGTTCCGGCTTCAAGCCGGGTTGCTCTTTGCGGTGCTCGGCTTCGTCTTCTCGACCGTGCTGATCTACTGGGCGTCCTGGCCGTGGACCCTCGTGGGGGCGGTCGCCACCCTGGTCGGCTTCCCGCTGTACTTGACGCTGAAGGGCCACAAGCTGGATTGGGGGAGGCAGGCGTGGCTGATCGTCTACATGGTGGGGTTGGTCGTCATCTCGCTGCTGGGCGACACGAACTTCGTCTACCAGAACTTCCTCCCGTTCGGCCCGATGGGCATAATACCCATGCCATATGACTTCATCGTACTGACGGTGTTCGCCATCGCCATCTTCGCCTGGGCCTACAAGGCAAACACGGTCCCAGGGGTCGCGGCTAATTTATAGAGGAAGGGATAGGACAGAGGGATAGGTGATGACGATGGACTCAACGATACATGCGGAGTGGCACGCCCTGCAGGACGTGGTCATCCACAGGCCCGGAGTCGAAATGTTCTTCGGCCTTCTGGAGCCCTTTTCCTTTCTGTACGAGCGCGCCTTCAGCATGGACGAAGCCGTCTACGAGCACATGGAGCTGGAACGTGCGCTTGCAAGGGCAGGCGTGAGGGTTCACAGGCTGAAGCGGCTCGCGGTCAACCAGCAGAGGGAAGACCCCCTCCTTGCCCATGAGGCCAGGCAACATGCGGAGGAGATAGTGAAGTTCGATGGACCGAGGGAGGAGGCCATCAGGGCGCGAAAGGAGTTCCAGAGCAACCTCGCGACCTTGGACGCGGAGACGATCTTCAACATCCTCGTGCTCCGGCCCAGCGTCCACCTCGACGAAGGGAAGGGCACAAGGATCATCTTCCCCCGTGTCACCCTGGACGTTCCTCTGGCGAACCTCTACTTCATGAGGGATCAGCAGGCCGTGTCGGACCTTGGGGTCATCGTCAGCAGGATGTCGAAGCCCCAGAGGAGGATGGAGCCGCAGATAACCAGCACCATCCTCCAGATGGCCGGAGCCAAAATAGCCCACCGCGTCGTCGCTCCAGGGACCTTCGAGGGCGGAGACTTCATTCCTGCCGGGGACTTCGCCCTGCTGGGGCTGGGAGACCGGACGAACAGGAGCGGGGTGAATCAGATCCTCGCGCATGGCGTCGGATTCGAAGAAGTGGCCGTGGTCCACCAGCCCGCCCATCCCCTGATACCGGGTGACGAGCCTGACCCGATGGTAGACATGCATGTAGACACCTACCTGAACATCCCGGGGAAGGGAGTCGCGGTCGGGTGCGTTCCGCTTCTGAAACGCGCGCTTGTGGAGGTTTACAGGAAGAAGGCCGACGGTCGGTACGAAGTGATGAGCGGAAGTCCGACCGTTTACGACTACCTGGTCGGCAAGGGATTCACGGTCGTTCCGATCACCACGCTGGAGCAGCTGTGCTACGCTTCCAACTTCCTCTGCGTCAGGGACCACCACATCCTTGCCGTCGAAGTGGACCAAGTCGTCGACAGAGTCATGAAGAACCTGCAGGTGGAGGCCGCCGCGGACCCTCACCGGTACCAGGCCCTGCTTCACCAGGCCGAGAAGGAGTACTCCGAGCTCAAGGAATCGAACCGGTTCTTCCCGTGGAAGAAGGAGTTCGACGAACTAGGGATAGAGGCTACCGCGATCCCGCTTCAGGAGATAACCGGCGGCTACGGGGGTGCCCACTGCATGACCTGCGCGATCAGTCGTAGGCCCACAGACTGACCGAGGGCGATTTCGTTTGAAGGTCTCGGCAGCACCAGGCGAGTCCTCCGCTCCTTCGTGGAGGAAGGGTAGAACACGGGCCACAGGGGAATCTACGCAACCGGCCGAGGTCCAAATCCCCATGGTCGCAGGGTGAGTGACCGGAGGAGGAAAAAGGTCTCTCTTGGCTCAAGGAACAGACGGACAATCCTTGACGGCCGTGACCGACGAGTACTGGTCCCAGGACCCATCGGAGGTCTACGCCGCCCTCAGTACCAGCGAGAACGGCCTTCCGAGCGAAGAAGCCGCAAGGAGACTCTCCCTCTACGGTCGCAACGAGCTCCCAAGGGAGGGACCTGGCTGGCCCAGGATCCTCCTGAGTCAATTCGACAACCCCATGTCACTCATCCTCGTCGTGGTAGCCATACTGTCAGGCTTCCTGGGCCAGCCCGAACAGGCTGAGATCATACTCGTGATCATGGCCGTGGGCGTGGTCCTCGGATTCTACAACGAGTTCCGCGCCACGAAGATGGTCCAGGACCTTGAGAACAGCGTGTCGATCAAGGCCGTGGTGACAAGGGACGGGAAGGCGACGGAGCTGGATTCGGCCCTGCTTGTCCCGGGCGACTTGGTCAGGGTGTACATCGGAGACATCGTGCCCGCAGACATGAGGATCGTCGACTCAACAGACCTCCAGGTGAACGAAGCTGCCCTGACGGGTGAATCCTTCCCGGTGGACAAGAACGCCGAGAAGCTGCCGGCCAGGCCATCGGCGCCCACCCAGTCGACCAACCTCCTGTTCATGAGCACCGTAGTGACGAGGGGAACAGCAAAAGGGGTGGTCACTTCAACCGGCAGGAGGACCCAGTTCGGCTCGATCTCCAGGATGGTCGAAAGGCCTCATCCCGAGTCCGAGTTTCAGAAAGGCACCAAGAGATATGGCGACCTCCTTCTCACCTTCGCCTTCTTCCTGACGGTCGCCATCTTCGGACTGAACGCAGCCATGGGCCACTCCCTGATCAACTCGCTCTTGTTCGCCCTCGCCATCGCCATCGGAATCGTTCCGGAGATGATGCCAGCCATCGTGACGATCACTCTCTCCACCGGAGCTCACAGGATGGCGAAGGAGCAGGTCGTCGTGAAACGCCTCGCCTCCATGGAGAACCTCGGGAACCTGGACAAGCTCTGCACAGACAAGACGGGGACCCTCACCGAGGGAAAGATCGTCCTCGAAGGCTCCTTCACACCCGACCTGACGCCCGACGACGGGACGAAGGTCATCCCCCTCTCCCTGGTGTGCAACGACGCCATCGTGGACGACGCCATTTCGGGGAATCCGATGGACGTCGCGGTATGGGACTACGCAATTCGCAATGGCCTCCGAGATTCGGCGAAGGACTTCATCAAGGTCAGCGAGGTCCCGTTCGACTACCAGAGGCGGATGGTGTCAGTCATAGCGAAGAAAGGAGACAAGCTCATGCTGATTGC
>Ga0335070_10006986_pt1 | contig 13263 bp, 13 predicted proteins | sample Lox_Sample_13_FD_206722 | JGI IMG/M metagenome (GOLD analysis project Ga0335070, IMG submission 206722) | Soil microbial communities from Loxahatchee National Wildlife Refuge, Florida, United States - Lox_Sample_1.3 | ecosystem: Environmental > Terrestrial > Soil > Wetlands | place: USA...
GCCCCCGAAGTACATGCCGGACGATGTGACTGCAGAGGCGCTGCAGCGGGCGATCACGTCAGGGCATCGGCTCATCGTCGGTCAGCTGCAGGCAGTGGACACCGCCGTCCACGCGCACGGCATAGATGCCGTAGAAACTCGAGCCGCGCGCAAGCGGATCGACGACATCGTCGGTGCGCTCGCGGCTGCGCTCGAAAGAGATTGGCGCGACACGCTCTTCATGATCGTGTCCGACCATCGCGCGGAGAACATTGTCGATCGAAGGCCGGTGCGGCTGGCGGCGGAAATGGCGGGAATGGCGGACGTGATCGAGGACGGATCGGCGGCGGTGGTGCGACCGCGTGAGGGCAAGCTCGCCGTGGTTCTGGAGCGCACCTGCGCCTTGGAGGGCGTAACCGGAATGAGCCCGCTGGATAATCGGCATCTGGTTGCGTGGTGCGAGCCAGGCCGCGCCTTCGGCCGCGAAGGCAGCGTTAAGATGGCCGCCTGTCATGGCAATCTGACCACGCGCCCGTGCGTGGCGGTCGTCGCCGGAGGCCACCCCGCCCTGGAATCCGCCGCGGCGGAGGTCCTGCGCGCCCCGCCGTCGCAGCGCCTTTGGCCGCGCCTGTGCGCCGATGTGCTAGGAGTCTGACCGTGACGCAGTCCGAAAGAGGCAGTGCGGCGTCTCTGGACGATACGAACCAGTCGCCGCTGAGACGGCAATGGCAGGAACGTGCGCTCGACGCTGCGACTCGCACGCTTCTCGACGATGACCGGCGTTATTTCCTCTCCCAGTCGCTGTCTACCCCGTGCCTCAACGGGGTTCGCGCCGCGTCGGGGATCTATATCGAGGACCTGGCCGGGCGTCGTTTCATGGATTTCCATGGCAACAGCGTTCACCATGTCGGCTACGCAAATCCCCGCGTGGTTGCCGCGGTCAAAGAGCAGCTCGAAGGCCTCACCTTCTCGCCGCGGCGTTACGCCAACGCGCACGCCGTCGCGCTCGCCCGTGCCCTCGTCGAGATCGCGCCACCCGGTCTTGAGAAGTGTCTCTTCGCACCGAGCGGCAACGATGCTGTCGAGATCGCGCTGCGGCTCGCCAGAGGCGTCACTGGCCGCTACAAGACGGTTGGATTGGAGGGTGCCTTCCACGGGGCGGGCATCGCCGCCGCGAGCGTCGGTGGCGAAGCCCTGTTCCGTGGCCGTTCGGCCGGCCCGTTGCTTCCCGGGACCAGCCATGTTCCACCACCCGCTTGCTATCGTTGCCCCTATGGGCGGCGACAGGATGGTTGCTGCATGGAATCGCTGCGTTCGATTCGGGAAATCCTGGAGCGCGAGGGCGACGTGGCGGCCGTGATCGCGACCCCGGTCAGCGCCGCGGAGTTCATTCCGCCGCCGGGCTTCTGGCAGGCCGTCCGGGAGGCCTGCGACGCATCCGGCACCTTGCTCATCTTCGACGAGGTGCAGACCGGGCTCGGCAAGACCGGACGCATGTTCGCCTGCGATCACGATGGCGTCGCACCGGATATCCTGGTGCTCGGCAAGGCGCTGGGCGGGGGCGTGCTGCCTCTCGCCGCGGTCCTGGCGCGCACGGGGCTCGATATGCTCGGCGACGATGCAATCGGCCACTTTACCCACGAGAAGAACCCGATTCTTGCCGCGGCGGGTATGGCGACCATCGATGTGGTCCGCGACGAGGGCTTGGTCGATCGCGCCCGCGCCCTGGGCGACATCGCCCTTGCGCTCGGCCGTGAACTCGCAGCCAAGCACGCCCGGATCGGCGACGTGCGCGGCCTCGGCTTGCAGATGGCGATCGACCTGGTCGAAGACCGTGAAACGCGTGCGGCGGCCGCTCAGGCAGCCGAGCGCGTCTTCTATATGGCACTCGACCGCGGACTGAGCCTGAAGATAAGCGCAGGTTCGGTCCTATCGCTGAGCCCGCCGCTCATCATTCGGGAAGACGAGCTGAAACGCGCGTTCGACATCCTCGACGACTGCCTCAGCGCCGACGAGTCTGGCAGCGTGGCCGACTGATTCACGTCCCATCGGCGAGGAACACTTGCACGGCTTCCATGGCGACCGACACGCGCACGGCAGCTCCTGCCGGGTAAGCGCCAGCAGAATCGGCGGCGACATCGGCCGCGATCTCGCCGAGATCGGTCTCGATCTGCAGCCTAATCGTGCTGCCGCGGAAGGATGCGAGGACCACGCGGCCAGCAATTCCATCTGCGGGATTCAGCCGCACCGATTCCGGCGTGATGGCGGCGACCACGCGGGTGCCGGGAGGGTAGGGTGCGGCGATTGAAAAGGCGTCGCCCCATGCGACACGGCTCCCGGCATCGACCACGAGCTCCAGCATGGTGCGTCCGCCGAGGAAGGCCGCTGTGAAGCGCTGGCTTGGCCGGCGGTAGACATCGGCTGGAGCGCCGACCTCGATCAGCCGTCCCTGATCCATCACACCCACCCGGTCGGCGACCGCCAGCGCCTCCGCTTGGTCATGCGTGACGTAGATGGCCGTCATGCCGACCTTCAGCTGGATGCGGCGGATCTCGTCGCGGAGTGTCGTCCGGGTCAGCGCGTCGAGTGCGGAGAGCGGCTCATCGAGCAGCAGCACATTCGGCCGCGCCGCGAGCGCCCTGGCCAGGGCGACCCGCTGCTGCTGACCACCGGAGAGCTGGTGCGGGTACCGAAGCGCCGCATGCTCCAACCCTACGAGCATCAACATCTCGGTAATCCGCTCCCGCCTCCGCTGCCCGGACCAGCCGCGCGATTCTAGGGGGAAGCCGACATTTTCCGCCGCCGTCATAGTGGGAAACAGAGCGTAGCCCTGGAACACCATGCCGACGTCGCGCGTCCGAGGAGGCTGGTCGGTGACGTCGCGATCCCCCAGCCGGATGACGCCGGAATCCGGACGGCTGAGGCCGGCGACGCAGCGCAACAGCGTGGTCTTGCCGCAGCCGCTGGGTCCGAGCAGCGCCAGCAGCTCCCCGTCGCGGATATCCAGGCTGAGGTCCCGGAGCGCAGCGACCGATCCGAACCGTTTGTTCAGACCGTCGAGGCGGACGCCGGGCATCAACCCTTGCCCGCGGCAGGAGCCATCTGCACGCTGCGGCCGCGATTGCGGATCGCGATGGCGAAGGAGAATGCGAACAGCACGAACAGGCTGAGCAGGCTCGCCACGGCGACGCCATTCGGGTCGGCGTCGGTTCCATGGAGCTTCCTCAGCTGCCACAGCGTCAAGGTCTCGAACGAGGAGCCGGTGATGATACGCGCCAGTGCGAGCTCGCCCATCGCCGATGCGAACATCAGCAGCGAGCCTGCCGCGAGGCCGGTCCCGATGCTGGGTACGACCACGCGGCGCAGGATGCGCCATGATCCGGCACCCTGGGTGGAGGCTGCTTCCCACAGCGCGAGCACATTGGCGGCACGCATGGACCCGTCCACCGCCCAGAGGTAGACCGGAAACGAGGTGGCAACGATGGCCATGAGCAGCAGGCCAGGGGTCGCCTCGAGCCGTGAGGTGAGGGTCCACAGAGCCACGAAGCGGTTGATGCCAGCAGCCATCACCACTCCAGGCAGAACAAAGGGAATGAGGGCACACGCTTCGAGCACCGGCCGGATGCGCCGATTGGCGACATGCGACCAGTAGAGCGGCGGGAGGATGAGGAGGTTGACCAGGATCACGGCGAGGACACTGATCCCGAGCGAGCGTCCGAGCGCCCACAGGAACCCGGGATCCTGGAGGGTGGATGTCCACCAGGCCAGGGTGATGCCGTCTGGTAGCGGCTTGCGGCGCCACACGGTCGCGAGGGAATAGAGTGCCGTAGCGATCAGCGGCAGCACGCCGTAGAGAGCGACGGAAGCGAGCACACCGATGCGAAGCCAGAGGGGTCCGTCCAGCATAGCAGCGGTGTCGACGTTTCCGGATCTCGGCGACGAACGCCGAGGATCTCGGCGACTGACTAGGCCAGCCATCGCATGGCCCGGCCCAGCAGCGAGCGGTACATCCACAGGGCGCCGACCGACACCAGAATGAGCAGGAGCGAAAGGCAAGCCGCTCGCTCGAATCGGTTTGAACTTCCGACGAACTGGATGAGATCGCCGATACGCAGCGTCACCAGATTGACCGCACCCTCCGATCCGCCCAGCGCAAGGGGCACGCCATACTGCCCGATCGCCGAGACGAACATCAGGATCCATCCCGCGAGCGCGAAAGGCGCCAACACCGGAAGACCGACCCGAACCCAGAATCGCACTCGTCCCGCGCCACAGACGCTCGCCGCTTCCCAAAGCTCGTCCGACACGGCCCCCATTGCCGGCAATATCAGCAGCACGAAAAGTGGCATGTGGAAATAGAAATAGACGGCGACCAGACCGGGCAGGCTGTAGAGATCGAGCTCCGGGGCCTCTGGCCAGAGCAGGCGCAGGGCGAGGGTGATCATGCCGCCTCCGCCGAACGCGGCAGCGAAACCGAATACCAGCGAGGTGGCGGGAAGGTTGGCCGCGACGTTCAGCGCTGCAATCGCGACGGAGCGCCCTCCGACCCTGAGCCGGCCGATGCACCAGCCCAGCGGCACACCGACCGCCGCGGTGAGGGTGGCGACGGCCAGTCCAACCGTCATGGACGTGACGATGGCCCGCCGTGTCAAAGGATTGCCGATCACGTCGCGCCAGTTCAGCAGGGTCACGCCGCCCTGCGGATCCCGCAGGCTATCCGCGACGAGGTTCAGCGCGGGTCCGATCAGCAGCCACGCGATTCCGATCAGGAACGGCACGACCGCAGCCCAATCGCGAACTAACGTATCGAGCCCTCTCGTCGGTCGATGGATCACGGCGGTTTGCAGCCAGCCGCGACCGGTTACTGAAGGACTTTGCTCTCCCAGTCCTCGGCCACCTTTCCGAGGTCAGGGAACACATCGACCCTGGCAGCCGGTGCGTAAGCCGATTCAGGCAGCCAATCTGCGGTCGCTTCGGGCGGAAGCTTCAGTCCGCCGAAGACCTGCTTCATCGGATGGGCGTAAGTCTTGGCCCAAGCAACGGCCGCATCGTCGGTCATGGCCCAGTCGAGTATGGCCTTCGCCAGGTCCGGCTTGTCGGTATAGGCGTTCGGCAGCAGGGCAGAAGGTGCCCAAATGGTGCCGTCGGACGGAATGATGAATTCTGCCTTGATGCCCTTCTTCTTTAAGGCCGCGACGCCCTCGGCGAGGCCGTAGAAGTCATATTGGATCTTGATGCCGCATTCGCCGCGCTCGAGATTGGGGATATCACAGTCTCCGCCATAGAGATTGCCGGTCGCCTTCAGCTGCTTGAAGAAATCGTAGGCTTTGGCGGGATCGGCGGGGTCGCCGCCCAAGGCGTGATTGGCCGCTAGCAGGGCCATGTATCCGGTTCCTCCGCTGGTCGGGTTGATGCCCTTGATCTTGCCCTTGTATTCGGGCTTCAGCAGGTCTGCCCAGCTGCGCGGCGGATTGGGGACGGCCTCCAGGTTGACCGTGAAGCCGACCGCGCCGACGACGCTGCCGACCCATCCGCCATCTTTCTCCCGGTAGATGTCCGGCACGAATTCCGAGCCCTTTGGCACATAATGCAGGGCCAGCCCCCGCTTCTCAGCCTCCGGCCCGAAGATCAGGCCGATATCGGCGATCACCCCCTTGGGATTGTTCTTCTCCGCTTCATAGGCCGCGATGACTTCGGAAGAGCCTATGTCGTTGTCCGTGCGCTTGCAGTTGGTCCAGCCGTAGTGCTTGTACATGGCTTGGAACCAAGGCCCGTAGACACCGTCGTCCGCCATTCCGTAGGTGGTGAAGTCGGCGCATTCCGCCTGCGCTTTGGCAGCATCCCAGTCCGCCGCCCCGGCCTTTGCAGATGGGTGACCGCCATCGAGACGAAAGAACAACGTCACAATCGCGGCAACCGGAACGGCAACCCGGGTAAAACTCGCCAACGCTTTCATGCTCGCCCCCCATCTGCATATGATGTGATGCACGGTCGAGGCAAGCGTAGCACCCGAAGTTTCACGATTTATGACGGGTGCGATCGATAATCCCGATGCGGAGATTCGAGCGTCCAAAGGCTTCAGGCAGGTCAGTGCCGCGCCGAGGCGCTCACTCCCCCTTGCTGAGCCAGGCGATGGCGCTTTCGACGTCGTCGAAGCGCCGGTGCGTGCTCTTGGGATAGAGCACCGAAATGAGCTTCAGGATCGCGTTGAACCAGGCGCTCTCGGTCACATAGGCGACACGCGGGCGATGATGGGGATCATCGCTGCGGGGGGCAAAGCCGCCGATGGCGCGGATCGCCGACCAGTCCACGCGCCCGTTGAAGCCGGTGAGATCGACGACGGTCCCGGTGTTGCCGGGGATGGCACCCGCGCCGAATGCTTCGCGGAAGCAATCGACGAAATAGGAGCCGGGCGGGTCGCCCTCGACGGTCACCAGCAGGGGGCCGTCGGCAATCTCCAGCCGGACGCCGGCGCGGTGATCGCCGCGCGCAAAGACGCGGGCGCCCTCGCCAACCGGTGACGGCGCCATCGCCGGCCCGTCATGCTCCGCCGCTTCCATGCCCATCCCCGATATCTGGCCGCCGGGCCGGCCTATTTCTTCCGCCCGGCCTCCAGCGTCGCCTGTAGGTCCTTGGTGAGCCGGGTGATCTTCTCTGCGGATTCCCCGGTTGCCGCGGCGAGCGACTTGATCTCCTGCGCCACCACGGCGAAGCCCTTGCCCATATCGCCGGCGCGGGTCGCCTCGATCCGGGCGTTCAGCGCCAGCATCTTCAGTGCGCCCAGCACCTTCAGGATGTTGCCGGTGCTGGAGACGATCTCGCGGCTGACCTCGCCCAGATGGTCGACCACTTGGCGGTTCTGCATCTCGAGAGTCTTGCGGTCGGCGATCGAAGTGATGCAACCTTCGAGAAACTTCAGCTCGCCGCTTTCGTCGAACACGCCGCCGCCGATCTCGTGGATCCAGACGGCTTGGCCGCTGCGCGCGACCAGCCGGTAGTCGATGGTCCAGTTCGACCTGGTCTCGAGCGCGGCACCGACGGACTTGTCGATCTGCGCGAGATCGTCGGGATGGCAGATCGACGAGAAGGCACGCACCCGGTTGCCGATGAAGTCACTCGCCGGATAGTCGGCGAGCGCCGCGATGCCCTCGGTCATGTAGAGCATGGTGTAGGAGGGGTCGTTCTGGCAGCGGTAGAGAAAGCCGCTCATCCGCCGGGTGATGCTGAGCAGTGCGCCGAGCTCCGCCTCGGCGCCGCCGCTGGCCGCGCTGGACATCGGTGTGACCAAATTCATAGACCGAAGTCTCCGATGGTGATGGGCCGCAGGTTCAAGAACCGCCGTCCCGCCTTGATCCGCCGGAATCTAGGAGCCTGTGATTAACAAAGCCTTGAGGCGTATCAACCGCGCCTCGAACACCGCCCTATTTGGCCTTGGCGAAGCTCTTCTCGGTGCGCTCCTGGCCGTCGCCGGATTCATTGAGATAGCTCTCCAGCGAGTCATCCATCGCCTTCAGCCAGGGCGTGTGGTGCTTGGGCGACATCTTGCCGGTCATGATCGAGCGATAGGCATTGTCGCGGAAGCCCATGATGTTTTCCGCCTTGTGATGCTCCCATTCCATGAAGGTCTTGTTGACCGTCTCGACGTCGAAGCTCGGATAGTCGGTGAGATCGATCAGCTCCTTCACGTAGTCGCCCTGGAACCAGATCGCGTCCTCGGCGTCCTCCAGCGTCTCTTCGCGGGCCCGCCATGCGGCGCTGTTCTTCTGCATCTCTTCGAGCGCCGGGAGCTTCTGGCGCCCCAGGATGACGTCGCGCGAATACCACGCCTGCGCGTCGAACATGTTGAACGTATAGAACTGGTCCTGCATGCCGATGTAGTGCAGCTTCGGATTCTTCTCCCAGACGATGCCGCGGTAGAGGTCGAGCGGCCACATCCGGTTCGCGGTCTTCAGCCGGAGATCGTCGGGCAGGAATGGGAAGTGATGCAGGTAGCCGGTGCAGAGGATGATCGCATCCACCTCTTTCGACGTGCCGTCCTTGAAATAGGCGGTCTTGTTCTCGACCCGCGTCAACAGCGGCTTCTCTTCCCAGTTGGCCGGCCACTTGAAGCCCATCGGCCGCGAGCGGTAAGAGCTGGTGATCGACTTCGCGCCGTATTTGAAGCATTGCGAACCGACGTCCTCGGCCGAGTAGGAGCGGCCAATGATCAGGATGTCCTTGCCCTTGAACTCGACCGCGTCGCGGAAGTCATGGGAGTGGAGGATGCGGCCGTTGAAGGTGCGGAAGCCGGGGAACTCGGGCACGTTCGGCACCGAGAAATGCCCGGACGCGACGACGACGTGATCGAACTCTTCGGCGCTGAGCTGATCTTTCGCCAGGTCATGCGCGGTCACCGTGAACTTGCCGGTCTTCTCGCTGTATTCGACCTCGCGCACCGGCGTGCGGAAGCGGCACCAGCCGCGCACGCCCGCCTTCTCGACCCGGCCCTTGATGTAGTCCCAAAGCACCGCACGCGGCGGATAGGAGGCGATCGGCCGGCCGAAATGCTCGTCGAAGGTATAGTCGGCGAACTCCAGGCATTCCTTCGGTCCGTTCGACCACAGGTACCGGTACATGCTGCAATGCACCGGCTCGCCGTATTCGTCGAGCCCGGTGCGCCAGGAATAGTTCCAGAGGCCGCCCCAGTCGTCCTGCTTCTCGTAGCAGACGACCTCCGGGATCTCGGCGCCCTTGGCCGCGGCGGATTGGAACGCGCGCAAGACGGCGGTGCCGGACGGGCCCGCACCGATGACGGCAACTCGCTTCTTCATGACGCCTCCCTGTGGGGCTCCCTGTTCCGGGCGTCCGCCGGCACGATTCCGGTTCAGATCCGGTCTTTACGGCGCGCGGCACCCGCCATCCGCAAACGATACTGGAGCCCGCGCCGAATGGCAACGAAATCGCAACCAAAGCTGGGCAACATTCGACCAATTCCAGACCAATCGACTCTTTCAGTCGTCATGCCCGGGCTTGACCCAGGCATCTGGCTCCGATGGGTACGAGATTACCGGGTCAAGCCCGGCAATGACGCCATGATGGACTAGCCGTGGACCTGGCCGTAGCTGCCGCGGAAATAGAGCAGGGGGCGCCCCTCGGGATCATGGGCGAAGCGCAGCACCCGGCCGATGAAGATCAGATGGTCGCCCCCGTCATGGACGGCGTGGGTGGTGCAATCGAAGACCGCGAGCGCATGCTTCAGGATCGGCGCGCCGCTCTGCCAGGTCTCGAACTCGAGGCCCATCCATTTGTCGGTCTCCGCCTGGGCGAACAGGCGCGAGATGTCCTGCTGATCGTCGCGCAGGATGTTGATCGCGAAATTGCCCGCCTCCTCGAAGGACTGCAGGCTGTAGTTCTGGCGGTTGAGGCTGAAGAGGACGAGCGGCGGATCGAGCGAGACCGAGTTGAACGAGTTCGCCGTCAGCCCGAGCGGCTCCCCGGAACGGCTGCGCGCGGTCACGATGGTCACGCCCGTCGCGAAGTTACCGAGCGCGTTGCGGAACTCCCGGGGATCGAAATCCATTCACGAACTCTGCTGCGCGTCACATCCATCCGATCGGTGCCGGATGGTAGCGGTTTCGCAAGAGACGCGCCAAGCTTCATGCGGCGCCGCGCGGCTCAAGCGCGCGACAGCTCGCTTCCCCTCACGCGGAACGAACGATCAGTGATCGTCGTGCGGATGTCTCGAACCGTGATCGCGACGTGGGCCGCCACCCCCGCCCCCGAAGGGTCGACGGTTCTGTGCGCGCGGCGTCGCGGTGCTGGTGTCCAGCGTGATGACCCTGAGGACCTGGATTCCCTTGCGGCCCTGCCCCACCTGGCAGTGGATCGTGGAACCTTCAGGCGCGTCCTGGAGTCCGGCTTCTTTCAGGGCCGAGATGTGCAGGAACACATCCGGCGCCCCGTCGGCAGGCGAGACAAACCCAAAGCCTTTTTCCGGATTGAACCACTTAATCCTTCCCCTGAGCTCGGTGCCGCCCTGGCTTTGATCAGTCATTGTAGTCACTCTACTCCCTGTCTCACATCCGGCCCCTCATCATTGGTCTCGTCTTCCGCGATACCCGAATGCTGAAATGCCAGCGAGGAGCATGGGCGTTGGGGGGAGGAAAAGCAAGGGGCGGTGGTGTGAATTGGAGAGCGCTTGATCCTTGGCAATACGACACCTTCGCCATCGCAATGCTGTCGAACAATATGTGTAGATCTATGGAAAGCGTTATGGATCGTTGCCCCTACAGGTTGAGCTGGAACGTCAACCGCCGCAAAGTGTAGTAGGAAGTGCCGTGCCCTTCGGAATCGCTTCTGCGACGGCCATGACGCGCAAGCCAGGCGCCACAACATCGTATGCGGCGCCTAAAGCCGGCCGGTGCCGCGCCTTGCATCGGCGCCCGACCCTGGCTTTGCTGGCGGTCGGCGCCTTGGCGCCTGGCATTGCCGGCGCCGACGAGGATCCTTACGGGCGGGCGCGTGCCGATCACCCAGATCTCTTCCGGGTCTACTACGACGAAGGCGTCATGGAGTATTGCGGGCTGCAGACCAGGAACTCGATGGGCGGCTTCTTCCTGCAGCGCGACCAGCTCCTCGAGAGCCGGCCGATGAGCGCCGCCGATCATCGCGCGGTCAGGATCGCGGCGAGCATCGCGGTCGATCTGGAGTTCGACAATCGCGGCCTCGGCGGCCAGCGCAACTGGTGCCGCACCGCCGGCCTCGACGCCTATGGCCGGTTCATCGCCACCTACTGGTACGGCCCCGGTCCTCTCCTGGCGCGCGACTAGCCATGAACACGATCGCGCTCATCCTGGTCATCCTCCTGGCATTCTATTTCGGCGTGCTGGCGCTGCTCTATGCGACGCAGCGGAAGATCGTGTTCGCCGCCGACGCCACCCGCGCCGATCTCATGGCGGCCGGGCTCGCCGAGCAGAGCCCGGCCTCAAGCTCGTCTCCTGGTGGGCGCCCGCGGTGCGGCCGGACCGCCGGGTCATCGCCTACTTCCACGGCAATGCCGGCCATCACGGCAGCCGCGCCGACCGCATCCCGGACTATCTCGCCGCGGGCTACGGCGTGCTGCTGATCGGGTATCGCGGCTATGGCGGCAATCCGGGCCAGCCGACCGAGCAGGGCCTCTATGCCGACGCCCGCGCCAATCTCGCCTTCCTCGCGCGAGAGAACGTGCGGCCCCATGAGATCGTGCTCTTCGGAGAATCCCTCGGCACCGCGGTCGCCATTCAGATGGCGACCGAGTTCCCCGCCTTGGCCCTTGTGCTTGAAGCGCCGCTCGCCTCGATCCTCTTGTCGGCGCGCGCGCGTTATCCGCTGTTTGCCTTCGGACCTCTGGTCAAGGACAAGTTCGCCTCGATCGACAAGATCGCCAAGGTGAAGATGCCGGTCCTGGTGCTGCACGGCGAGCTCGACCGCGTGACCGCCGTCAAGTTCGGCCGCATGATCTTCGCCGCCGCCAACGATCCCAAGCACGGCATCTTCCCCCCGAGCGCCGGCCACACCGATCTGATGGAGCACGGCATGGCGAAGGAGGTGCTGGCGTTCCTGGACCGGCTGCCGAGCGTGCCGGCATCGTTCGTTGAAGCTGGCGATAGGAGCAGTGCATGACATCGCGGCGAACCGCGCCAGGGCTACTGAGTGTGCTGGTGACTATCGCGGCGCAATCGTCGGGCGCTCTCGCGGATAACTACCCAGACTCCTTTGCTGACTATCTCAATGCACACGACCTCTATTTCGACTTCGTTGACGCTGCAGCGCGTTCTTTATGGGTTGAGGCGCCGAGCGGCGACATCAGACTTGGAATACCTGGCGGTATCGCTCCGGAAGTATCGGTAACTTCGGCCGAGACGCCACCAGAGGACGGAGAGCTTACGGCCGTTCGGGCGGACTTGTACGAGGCGATATCTCAAGTTCTGCAGCGCCTTAGCATCAAGCAGTGCTCTGTAAACTCGGCTAACAGCGAAGGCCCATGCGTCCCCGCAATCTTGCACATTGGGTTCGCCTCCCGACATGGGGACGTGATCTATCTGCCTGACCTGCGTGATGCGGTGGGCAACCAAATATCGGGCATGCCTGGCGCTGCTGGATATTTTCAAAGTCACGAGCGCGCTTATGCGATGTCCTGCGGCTCCTACATTGGTAGGCAGAGATCCGGAAACGTGACGCTAGTCGAGGCTGGACTCACGCTTGAAAGCTTCCCACTGCACTCGCTTCAATCAGAACCGACTGAATCGCTTTCACTTGGCTTTGAGAGATGCATTCTTCATCTGCTCGGGGTTTCTGTGTTACCGAATGTCCCAGCGGGAGATTTGGACTACTACATTGCTCGTAGTCTCGAGACGCTCCACAAAGCGGAAGCGTTCCTTACGCACGACCAGACCGCTGATGACATCCCGGAACTAGTCATGATGCATGCCATAAAGAAGGCTCTTGGGAAGGACCCAACGGTCGGCGAACAGTGACCGGCTGCTGACTGCAGCTCAGCCCGCGCTGGCCGCCTTCGCCGCGCCGCCGGTCAGATCGCGCAGCACCTGATCGGCGCGCACCGGGCGCGAGAAGCGATAGCCCTGGGCGTAGGTGCAGCCGAGCTGCTTCAGCGCTTCCGCCTGCTCCGCGGTCTCCACGCCCTCCGCCACCAGCTTCAGGTCGAGGCCTTGCGCCAGGCCGACGATCGCTTTCACGACCGCCATGCTCTTGCGGTTCTGCAGCATGGTCTCGACGAAGCTCTTGTCGATCTTCAGCTCGTCCACCGGCAGGCGGTGCAGGTAGCCGAGGCTGGAATAGCCGGTGCCGAAATCGTCGATCGAGACCCGGAAGCCCAGCTGCTTGCAGCGCGCGATCCAGGCGATCGCCGCCTCGTGATCGTCGATCAGCATGCTTTCCGTCAGCTCGATCTTGATCTGCGACGGCAGCAGGCCGTGCGCGGCGACGTTGGCGGCGAGGTCGGCGAGGAAGGTGGGATCGCCCAGGAAATGCTTGGTGACGTTGATCGCGACGAAGAGATCGTGGGCATTCTTGGGATTGCCGGGTCGCGTCGCATTCCGCGCCGCCTGGAAGGCGGCGAGGTTCTTCGCCGCCGCTTCGGCCACCCAGCGGCCGATCGCCACGATGAGCCCCGCTTCCTCGGCGAGGCGGATGAACTGATCGGGGCCGACTGGGCCGTGCAGCGGGCTGTTCCAGCGGATCAGGCCTTCGAACCCGGCGAGGGCGCCGGTCTCCAGAAAAACCAGCGGCTGGAAATAGAGCTCGAAC
>Ga0335070_10006988_pt1 | contig 13259 bp, 8 predicted proteins | sample Lox_Sample_13_FD_206722 | JGI IMG/M metagenome (GOLD analysis project Ga0335070, IMG submission 206722) | Soil microbial communities from Loxahatchee National Wildlife Refuge, Florida, United States - Lox_Sample_1.3 | ecosystem: Environmental > Terrestrial > Soil > Wetlands | place: USA: Florida...
TTGTTATCGCCGTGGATATCTCATCGAGCCTTGGCGGGGCCCAGCCCGAAGGCACCGTGGACACGATCCTCCAGGCTATTACGATCATGTATGCAAAACTCGCAAGTATGCAGCTTTCGAGGGCCGACATCGTGATACGACCGAAGGTAGGCTCCATAGCGGCAGGAGATTTTTCGAAGAGGCATGAGGCGATTCTCGAGGGCGAAGAGGCTGCGACTGAGGCGCTCCCCTCGATCAGGGGTATAATCGAGAGGCTGAGGCTCGAAGGAAGACTGGAGTAGGTATGAGTCTCTGTCCTTCCCCTCTGCACTGTGACCTGGCCCTTCAGAATGATAGACCTTAAATAAGACGCTCCGCAGGATCATATCCCTGCGAACAGGGAGCGCGCTACCTGCGGAGCGTTTTATCTATCCCGGCTGCACTCTAAAACATGTCCTGGCCCCGAGAAAATGCTCTACTTTTGAAACACCACATCCACCCAGTAATTGGCAGAGCCGTAAGTCTGGGTCGGAAAGCCGCCTGCGCCGTAGAGGTAGACACCGTTCGGTCCATCTGTCCCGTCTTGCAATGCCCGAAGGGGTGGATTGTAAACGCTGGAGTTAGTGAATGCCCCGCCATCCCAGGCATAATGGCCTGTGTTTGTATGATATGAGGCAACATAGGTCGTATTCGCATTGATGGCAACAGGGGTAGCAAAATTAACCTGCTGCCAGCCTGAGGCAGTCTCGTTGTTGAAGGTTGCGCTCGCAAGCAGCGTACCTGTGCTGGACCAGAGATTGCCGATATGAGTTCCGGCATTGCCCGGCCCTTTGTAAAAACGCAACCCTGTAATGAATCCATTCACATCACTGCGGAACTTAACGCCCAACTCTACTGCATTCGGATCGTTAACCGATGTATAGGCAGGTGTCGCTGTGTTACTCCAGATGGAGAAAACAGGAGCAAACTTCTGGATTCGACAGTTGTTTGGATCTGCAACGTAGACATTGCCGGATGAGTCTACTGCAATTCCAAATGGATTAATAAATTGGCCATTGCCTGATCCATACATGCCCCATTGGGTAATGTATGTGCCGTCAGAGGTGAACTTTTGGATGCGATTGTTGTAGGTATCGGAAACGTAGACATCGCCCGATGAGTCTACCGCAATTCCAAATGGATTAATAAATTGGCCATTGCCTGATCCATACATGCCCCATTGGGTAATGTATGTGCCGTCAGAGGAGAACTTCTGGATTCGATTGTTGCCGGCATCGGCAACATAGACATTGCCGGATGAGTCTACTGCCATTCCAATCGGACCGGTAGCGCCCCACTGCGTAATGTAGGAGCCGGTTGAGGTGAACTTCTGGATTCGTTGATTGTTAGAATCCGCAACGTAGACATTGCCGACCGTGTCTACCGCTACGCCCTCTGGATAATAAAGCTGGCCGTTGCCTGATCCTGCAGAACCAATTTGACTGATATAAGTGCCGTCAGCGGCGAATTTCTGGATTCGTTGATTGTTAGAATCCGCAACGTAGACATTGCCGGCCGAGTCTACCGCCACCCCATTTGGATCATGAAACTGGCCGTTGCCCGATCCATAAGAACCCCATTGGGTAATGTACGCACCGCTTGCTGTGAACTTCTGGATTCGATTGTTGGCGGCATCGGCAACATAGACATTGCCTGCTGAGTCTGCTGCCACACCCCGTGGGAAATTAAACTGGCCGTTGCCTGCTCCATAAGAACCCCATTGGGTACCCCACCGTGTAATATGGGTAATGTCCGCAGTATTATGAATATCTGAAATCTCCTGACCGCTTAACGCCCGTTGATAGATACGGACATCATCAACGGCGCCGTTGAAGTAGCCTGCGTAATTGGGATACTCGCTGCCTATGCTGATCGGCTGATTGCTGGTCTTGAGTTGTTGCCCACTCATGGGGACAGTCGCCACCGGATTTCCACCATCGACATAGAGAAAAAGATAATAAGGTGTATATCTCTTACTAAAGACTCCGGCAAGGTGATGCCAGTTGCCATCATTTATGTTTGAAACCGAGTTTGACTTATAAACAGTATTGTCTGAGCCCACAACGAGAAAATTGGCCTTGTTGTCCTTCACTGCGAGACGGTAGAGGTTTCCCCAGTTAGGGGCCGCTACCGTGTCATCCCCCTTCCAGATAATCCCCTGGTCCGTTCCTGTGGTGTCAGCAGTCGTCTTGATCCATGCTGACAGGGTCAGTTCGCCTGTGATGGCAAAGTCAGAATGGTTAGGCGCCGACACATATTGGTTCACACCGTTGAATTGCAAAGCGGTCCCTATCTTTCCAGGCACCCATGCCGGCCCATTCATAAGCGTGCCGTCATGACCATATCCGGAAATGTCACGGGCGGTCGTGCCTGTACCCTCATCAAAGGTCCAGTATGCAACAGGACCTGTGGCGATCGAGAAAGAGATGAGAAAATCATCGGTGTTGGCGTTGCCTGCGGTGTCCTTGCACTTCACGTAGTATGCGTATGTGCTTCCGTCTGTGAGACCGGTAAGTCCTGTAGAATGCGTTGTGGAACCGGTGGTCGAAAAGGTGTTTGTCATGGAGTCAAAGGAAGTGTCTGCTGTAGTCGAGTACCTGCATGTTGCTGCTTCATCGGTGGAGATAGAGAGCGTTACAGAGGTCGTGCCTTTCGCCAGACTGCCGGTCGGAGAGCCGGAAAAGCGTTGGGGCGGAGTGGTGTCCTGCGGTGCTGTTGTGGTAAAGACCACATCCACCCAATAGTTGGCTCCAGCCTGATCGGGGAAGCTGCTGCTGGAACCGTATTTGTATACGCCATTGGGACCGTCTGCCCCGTTCTGCAATGCCCGAAGAGGTGGGGTATATACGCCTGAGGTGGTGAATGACCCGCCGTCCCATGCATAATGGCCTGTGTTCGTGTGGTATGAGGCAACATAGGTTGTGTTCGCATTGATGGCTACAGGGGTCTGCAGAGCAACCTGCTGCCAGCCTGAGGCTGTCTCATTGGTGAAGGTGACGCTAGCAAGGAGAGTACCCGTGCTCGTCCAGAGATTGCCGATATGGGTACCGGTGTTCCCCGCTCCCTTGTAGAAACGTAACCCGGTGATTAACCCGTCAACATCGGAGCGGAATTTCATCCCCAGCTCTACTGCGTTCGGGTCGTTAACGGATGTGTAGGTCGGTGTCGCCGTACTGTTCCAGATGCTGGACTGAGAACCCGTTGTCGCCGAAGCGGTGGTAAAGGACGAGGTGTAGTTGCCGAGCAACGGATTGCCTGCGCCATCGGTTACTCCACCACTGCCCCCTTTTACCGTTACTGTATAAGGTGTCGAGTTCGCAAGCGGATTGGTCGGGGTAAGGGTCGCGGTCCACGTCGTAGTGTTATAGATGACCATTGCTGGTACGACGGCATTCGAAGGATCTTGCAGATAGATGGTACTCGTGCTGATCGTCGCCGGATTCATCGCCTCGCTGAAGGTGACTGTAACAGTCGTGCCTGTGCTCACATCTGTGGCCCCGTTGGTTGGAGAAACTGCAGTGACTGTGGGTGCCGTAGTGTCCGGCGGTGCTGTTGTGGTAAAGACAACATCCACCCAGTAGTTGCCTCCAGCCTGATCGGGGAAGCTGCTGCTGGAACCGTATTTGTAAACACCGTTGGGACCATCAGCCCCATCCTGCAATGCCCGAAGTGGTGGATTGTATACGCCTGAGATGGTGAATGACCCGCCGTCCCAGGCATAATTCCCTGTATTCGTATGGTATGACGCGACATAGGTGGTGTTCGCATCGATCGCAACAGGTGCTGGCAAATTAACCTGCTGCCAGCCTGAGGCTGTCTCATTGTTGAAGGTCGCGCTCGCAAGGAGAGTGCCCGTGCTCGTCCAGAGATTGCCGATATGGTTACCGGTATTTGTCGCTCCTTTGTAGAAACGTAATGCGGTTATGTAGCCGTTCACATCACTGCGGAACTTAACCCCCAGTTCGACGGCGTGGGGGTCGTTAACCGATTGGTAGGTTGGTGTCGCTATGCTGTTCCAAATACTATATGCTGACACGGTAGGCGTTGCGTTAAACTCATAGGCGCCAATATCGCATCGAGCCGTGCCGCTGCCGCCGTCAACGGGCCGGACGAAGCCCCTCTGGTCTGTGGTCAGGAGGTTGCCGAAAGGGTCTTTGCATCCTGTCGGATCGCCTGCATCAATGGCATCGCTTCCGGACAGGAGGGCCATGGTTTGCGTCGGGCCGCCGTTGTCTTGCAGCGGACCGAGGTTTGCGTTCTTGTCATTAGACTTGTCCCCTACCGCGGTCAAGTTACAACTCCCATCGCTGTCCAGGTTGTAGCCAAGGGAGGTGATGGCCCCCCCGCAATCCAGGCCGGCAAGTTGATTTGCTACTATACTGTTGCTCAGTTTCATTGTGCCGCCGTTATAAATGCCGCTAATGCCGCCGCCGAAGCCGGGATTCGCAAAGTTATTACTAATGATGCTGTTCGAGACCATCACTGTTCCGGAGTTGGAAATGCCGCCGCCGTAGCTTCCAAAGGAGGGTTCAAATCCGCTACCACTATTCGCAGAGTTAGTGGCGATGGTGCTGTTCGAGATCGTCACTGTGCCAAAAACGTTGTCGATGCCGCCGCCATAACCGATGCCACCTCGAACGCCGCCACTGCCACCTATCGCAGAGTTGTTGCTAATGGTGCTGTTTGAGACCGTCACTGTTCCGGAGTTGGAAATGCCGCCGCCTCTGGCAGGGGCTTTAACGCCGCTACCCATCACAGAGTTATTGCTAATAATGCTATTCGAGACCGTCACTGTGCCGATGTTATAAATGCCGCCGCCGTAACTTGGGATGGAGGTTGTTTCGCCACCACCGCTAGTCGTTGCAGAGTTATTGGTGATGACACTGTTCGAAACCGTCACTATGCCACTGTTATAAAGACCTCCGCCATAACCGGAGTCAGCCATTCCGTTACGCACAGTGAGAGCATTCAACGTGAGCTTCCCTGTAGAGGCAACATGGAAGACGCGGAGACTGGGTGCTGCACTGCTTCGCTCGACAATCGAGCCGTTACCGTTAATAATGATTTCTCCTGTGATATCAGGAAGACCGTTGGCGCCATCAGTGGTGTTATTCACAACTGTCAGGGTGTAAGTGCTGGCAGCTAAATTAATCGTGTTTGGTCCAGGACTGCCGTTTGCCGCGGTGATTGCATTGATCAATCCCGTAACATCGCCGGCGCTCACATTGAAGACAGCAGCATTGACTGCGTGCGGCAAGAGCAGTGCTAGAATGATGAACAAGACTGCCGATATGCCTGCCTTCGTTGATCCATACAGGAACCCTCTCCCGCCCTTTGTCACTTCTCTTGACTTGCCCATTTGCTTCATGCCCTCCTCATGTTTTTTTCTTAAACTCATCTTTCACCTTCATATCTTTTTCGGTTCATCTGGCATTTCTGTGGGTAGTGTCTTTATCCCTCCCCTTTGCATATAACCCCTCTCTGTCCCCCCTTAGCCTAAGGGGGGATGAAGGGGGGTTACTTGCAGTGCCAGTTTAGCCAGGACGCCTTGCATATCGAGCAATACCTCATGGTTCCAAAATCTTATCAGGTCGATTCCCTGTGCTTTTAGATACTCTGAACGGGCCGCATCATATTCCTTGTTATTCCACTGATTGTGTTGTCCGCCATCTAATTCTACAGCGAGCTTCAACACTGGGCAATAGAAGTCCAAAATATATGGGCCTAAACTGTATTGTCGTAAGAATCTCATCCCATTAAACTGTCTATTTCGCACCTGCGCCCAAAAAACCTTTTCTGCATCCGTCTCATTGCGCCTCAACTCTCGTCGCCGTTGCTTTAGTGTCGGATCATTGTGTAAGAACTTCATAACTTCCCCTCACCCCTCTTATCTTAAGAGGGGGAATAAAATCCACATAAAAGCCGGAAGCGCCTTTTTCTTAAACTCATCTTTCACCCTATATCTTCTTCCAAACCTTGGCCGTTCCCCCTCGGGTGAAATGAAAAAGGCCGAGCATACCAAAGGTACATCCTTCGGCAGCCCGGCCGTCTTTCTCAAGACCCGTTGCTTTCCGTCCCCTCCTCGCAGAGGGTTTGGCTTTATCGGTTTCTTACTCGAAAAATACCCTGCAAGAATGCTGCAAATAATATACCCAATACGGCCATATACTGCGATCCTTCCTTCCAGACCTTCGGTGGAAAAATAGTCATCCACCGTGGAGATTCTTACAGCTCTTTCTTTCTAATTGTCATTCCAGCTTGTCTGGAATCTTTCAGAAGGATTGCGGACAAGCGGCACGGAAGGCCTCTCGTGCTCCTTCCGGGGAACGTAGCTTTGCCCGACGTAAATGCAAAGAAGCGGTGACTCGTTACACTCATCTGTTTCCATAAGAAACAATTGCATCCAGAAGATGCACAGAAGACTTCTACAATCTTAGTGTCTCCGATCACCTTTCCACAGGAGACGAGCCTGTGGAAGTGTCCTAACGCTCGGACTTACAGGTATTCTGGTGGCGACATGACAGCTGTGAGTATCTCCGTTTCTCGTGGTCTGAATTTCGAGGATGAATTGGCACTTTTCTTGTATGTCTAATTTCCAGTTGCACAAATCTATCTTGTTTGGGCTGGCCTTTTATCAGGGAACCACAGCTGATGGGACGTTGCCACAGTGAGTTCTCGCTTACAGGATTTATATTTATATAGATCAGTCAGGTCGTTTGACATGGTGACGGTTGTCCGGTAAACTTTGGCTATAGTAACCTACTAAAGAAAGGAGATGACTATGAAATCGATTGTCCACGGTTTTGTTGTGATTTTACTCTTCATGGTGTTGGCCTTCCCCGGTGCCTCAAGAGCAGCTACTAATCCGGCTGTCACCAGCCCGGCGCCCGGCTCGACATTGTCTGATGTTACAGCCACCTTTTCATGGACAGACAATGGAACACCCGTGCTTGCGTGGGCGCTGCAAGTAGGGCGTGCGTTAGGTGAGGATGATATTTATAACAGCGGCCCTTTAGGTAGAAACACCGTATCTGCGAAAGTGAGCAAATTGCCGAAAGATGGAAGTACAATATACGTTCGACTTTGGTGGCTTGCGAAGCTGAGTCTCAAATATGCTGATTTCAAGTATACGGCCTTGACCCGGGTGCTTCTGCCGAAGACAGGGCAGACGACCTGTTATGACAGTAGCGGTGGTCAAATTACCTGCACCGGGACTGGCCAGGACGGCGCCCTTCAGAAGGGAGCGGCATGGCCGAATCCCCGTTTTAAGGACAACGGCAACGGTACGGTTACTGATAATCTCACGGGGCTCATCTGGTTGAAGAACGCGAACTGTTTTGGGCAAGTCGACTGGCAGAGTGCTCTGAATGCGGCAAACGGATTGCACGACACGGGAAATCCTGCCACGAGCTGCGGGCTTTCAGACGGCTCTGTTGCCGGCGACTGGCGACTGCCTAACGTAAGGGAGTTGCATAGCCTTGTCGATTACGCATTCGTTGACCCCGCCCTTTCGAATGGCGCGGGCACGGCCCAATGGATAGAGGGTGATGCCTTCTCGGATGTGCAGTCGACAGGTTACTGGTCATCTTCTACGTACGCCGGATCATCGATCGCCTGGGGAGTGAGTATGTTCGGCGGCGTCGTCGGCAATGACTTTAAAAGCGTTCCCGAATTCGTGTGGCTCTGTCGCGGCGGACAATAAGCAGGTAGAGTCTTCCCGATTCTCCTTCCGAGCACCGCTGAGCGCTGGTGCAGAGCACCGGCGCTCACGGTGTAAACATCACATCCACCCAGTAGTTGGCGTAGCCGTAGGTCTGGGACAGCAGGTTGTAAGCAGTGAGGGAAAGTTTGCGAACTGCAGGAATGATGTTGAAGTTTGTAAGGAGGGTTATGAACAAAGGGAAAGCGAGCAGGCTGCCGTTGTTAAAGGTTTGCTATCTCGTCATCGCCGCCTTTGCCCTCTTGATCGTTGACTGTCGTGGAGGAGGCGGCAGCGGTGACAGTACTGCTGCGCCTCAGCCCGTGTTGCAGCAGACAGGAGCGTTGAAAGTCCTTTCTTCCAATCCCCGCTATTTTACCGATGGAAACGGCAAGGCAATTTATCTTGCAGGGTCTCATAATTGGTACAGCGTGCAGGATAACGGACTCGTTGAAAATCCTTCGTCTTCATCACCCGTGGTTGGTCCTCTAACCTACATTTCCGATGACGAATGGAACGCCTTGCTTGGTCTGATGCAAACCCATCACCACAACTTCACGCGGCTCTGGATTAACGAAGGATGGATGTTCGGCTATGGCATGACTGCAGCCAAGTATGCCGAGCCCTTGCCGTACGCCCGCACAGGACCGGGCACGGCGCTCGATGGCAAACCGAAATTTGATCTCAGCCAGTTCAACCAGGCCTACTTCGATCGTTTGCGCTCACGAGTAAGCGCCGCAAAGGACGGAGGGATTTATGTGAGTGTCATGCTCTTTCAGGGATTCGGAATGGACACACCGGAGACCTGGAAAGGTCATCCCTTCAACGGCAAGAACAATGTAAATGCAATCGACGGCGATCTGAACGGAGACGGCATCGGCAGCGAAACGCATACGCTCCAGAATTCTGTCATCACCGCTCTTCAGGAGAAGTACGTCAAGAAGGTGATCGACACCGTGAATGATCTGGACAATGTGCTTTACGAAATAGCGAATGAAGATTCTCCAGGATCGGCGAGCTGGCAGTACCATATGATTGATGTCATCCATGATTATGAAAAGACAAAGCCAAAGCAACATCCGGTCGGTATGACGATGATAGACCAAAAGAGCAATAGCGCCTTGTTCGGCAGCAAGGCTGAATGGATTTCTCCGACTTTCCCCGCTCCTGTTGACAGCGATCCTTCGGCAGCAGACGGAACGAAGGTTATCTTGCTCGACACAGACCACTTGGCCGTCGAGTTCGGCAGCCAGGCCTGGGCGTGGAAGAGTTTTTTGAGAGGGTACAATCTCCTGTACATGGATAATCTCACTTCCTCTACAGACAAAGAGGCTACCCGGCTAGCTATGGGCCAGACCCTTGCCTATGCCAACAAGATGAACCTGGCTGCCATGACCCCCAGGGACGACCTCTCTTCCACCTCTCATTGCCTTGCCAATCCCGGGCAAGAATACCTCGTTTATCAGCCCTCTTCGGAAACTTCGTTTTCGGTGAATCTCGTAAGCGGGACCTATTCCTATGAGTGGTTTAATCCCAGTTTCGGCTGGGTCGATTCTTCCGATACTATAAAGGTGAGCAGCGGCGATAAAACCTTCACGCCGCCTTTCAGAGGGGACGCGGTACTTTATTTGAAAGTTGTGAGCGAAGCCTTGACGGCAAAGGAAAAGGAACTGAGGAAGGCAGAGGGGGCCCTCCGTCTAAGGCCCTCAACGTAAGGACAAGAGATAGACAAGATTTTGGAACCCCTGAGAGTCAACCCGCATAATCCCCGTTATTTTTCGGACGGCAATGGAAAGGCGATTTATCTGACGGGTTCGCATACCTGGTCGAGCCTGCAGGATATTGACACGACAGACCCGCCGTCAGCTTTTGATTATCAAGGCTATCTCGATTTCCTCAAGCGCTATCAGCACAATTTCATAAGGCTCTGGACTTGGGAATTGACAACCTTCCGGTATTCGAGTGACGAGCCCCTGAGATACGCTTCACCCTTTCCCTGGAAACGTACCGGGCCGGGCACTGCACTGGACGGCAAGCCGAAGTTCGATCTGACCAAATTCGATGAGGAATACTTTGACCGACTGCGGTCAAGAACAATGGCAGCTATGAACAGGGGGATCTACGTTTCGATCATGCTCTTTGAAGGTCACGGCATGTTCTTCTCAGAGCCTCCCTGGTGCTGGGAAGGCCATCCCTTTCACGTGAAGAACAATATCAACGGGATTGATGGGGACCCGCACGGGGAAGGAAGGGGATTGGCTTCTCACACGCTTCGACACCATTCGATCTTCAAAAGACTGATACGCAGGCTTCCTGCAACAGCGAAGGTGCAGGAAGAATATGTAAAGAAAGTGATTGATACGGTGAATGATCTCGACAACGTGCTCTATGAGATATCCAATGAAGACCATAGCGGCTCTGTCGAGTGGCAGTATCACATGATCGACCTCGTTCACTCCTATGAGAAGGAAAAGCCAAAACAGCATCCCGTCGGCATGACAACCCACGTGAGGATGGGGAATGACGCTGTATTCAGGAGCAGGGCGGAATGGATCTCTCCGACGCTCTTGAGTTGGCCGGGAGAAGACGACCCGTACAAAATAGATCCCCCTCGAAATGACGGCAAGAAGGTCATCCTTTCCGACACCGATCATCTCTGGGGAAGGGGAGGGGACAGGAAATGGGTCTGGAAGAGTTTTTTGAGGGGATATCATACCGTCTACATGGACCGGATAGCCTCTTATGAAAATGGGCTGATCTCTTCGGATGTGAGTAATCCGGACGCGGAAGATGCCCGCAGGGCCATGGGCCATACGCTCATCTATGCCGACAAAATGAACCTCGCTGCCATGACTCCGAGGGACGAACTCTCTTCAACGACGTACTGTCTCGCCGATCCCGGCAGGGAATATCTCGTTTATCAGACGGAATCCGACACGCCTTTTCATCTGTATCTTAAAGCAGGGACATACAGGTACGAATGGTTCAATCCAGATAAAGGAACTATCGTCTCGACAGGCTCGTCTATCTTCCCGCAAGACAGGAGCACATCTTTTGCCCCTCCATTTCCTGGAGATGCTGTCCTCTACGTACATGTGCCCGATGACAGATAGATCGGGTCCAGGACTCAAAGTTCTGAGACTTTTTGCAGGAAGTCATTGCTGAAGAGGATATGTCTTGATTTGAGTATCCTGACCTTTCCGTCTCTAAGCCATTTATCGATGATCCTCGTGACGGTCTCGCGGGTTAACCCTGCCATGTTCGCAATCTCCTGATGAGTGAGCTTAAGACTCAGGGTTACACCGTCGTCGGTTTTTTTTCCGTACTCATTGGAGAGTGACAAAAAAAGCATCTTCAATCTTTGGGAGGCGTTATTAAGACTCAGGATCTGTATCTTGTCCCACGATTCCCTCAGCCGGGAACACAAGATATGGAGGAAATTGTCGACCACCCTGCCGTGATCGTAGAGGAGAGAGAAAAAATCTTTCCTCGAAACAAGGGCTATGACGGAATCGTCGATCGCCATTACCGAGGCAGGAACGGTCTTGCCGTCAATGAGGGAAAGTTCTCCAAAGAAGTCGCCTGACCGGTGCATGGCAAGAATTATTTCCTTCCCGTCTTCCGTCGTCTGAACGGCCTTTACTTTTCCGTCGAGGATTATATACATGAATTCATTGGTATCTTCTCCATAGAGAATGGTTTGATTCTTCTTAAATCTCCTTACGACGACCTTCTTCATGATCTTCTGCAGTTCCTCATCCGTCAATGAGGTGAAGAGGATGATCTTCTTCAGGACTTCAATTCTCTCGTCTTCCTTCATGGGTCTGCTCTCTTTCATATGCGGCGATCCGTAACGCATCACCTAGGAGTAGTATATCGTGTCTCCGTGATCGACGTCTATTCTGTTTCTTTGCTCCTTCGACTCCTCTCAGCAGATTATTAACAGTCTCAAAATAATATTTACAGATGTGCTCCCTATTATTGGTCATGCCCGAGATCCTTAGTCGGGCATCCATTCTGTTCAAAGTGGATTCCCGCCTTCACGGGAATGACGGCCAAGAATGTGCAGACTATTATGAGACTCTTAGTATGCGTTGCAAGATTACAAGAGAATAGCATATAATGATACTACAAGAGAGAGGTGCATGTCATGCGTGCAACACTGAGCGTACCGGATGACCTTGTCAAGGCGGTGCAGAAGCTGTCGGGAGAAAAGTCAAAGAGCAGGGCGATCATCGTCGCCATGGAGGAATACGTAAGGCAGAAGAAATCGCGAGATCTTCTTGCTCTTAAAGGCAGGGTTTCTCTTGCTTTCGATTGGGAAGCCGATGAAGAGAAGGAACTGAAAACCCAACGCAAAAGGGAAATGCTTCTTGAAAAGAGACGAGTGTAATGTCTTGATCGATACGAGCGCCTGGGTGGAATTTTTTCGGGGAACCCCCAAGACTGCTGATACCGTCGCGAAGCTCATCGAAACGGGGCGGGCGTGTATCTGCGGGGTCATTTGGTACGAGCTTGTCCAGGGTGCGAAATCTGATGAAGAGGCATCGCACCTATCAGACAGGTTATCAGCACTCCAGTACAGAGACATAACTGCTCAGGCATGGGTAAGAGCTGGAAGAATCTCTGCCGGACTTCGGAGGAAGGGCGTTACCCTGCCGATGTCTGATCTTGTCATAGGCGCAGCGGCATTGGAACACAGCCTTGAGGTTCTCACCCTGGACGATCATTTCGCAAGCATTCCTGGATTAAGACGGTACCATTAGTATGGCTGGACAGAACCACTTGCTGAAAAGGAGCATCCTTGAATATTGAAGAGAGGAAACCAGGAAGAGTGTTAGTGACCGGCGCCGCCGGATTTATCGGATTCCATCTCTCGAAGAGATTGCTCGGGAAGGGTGATGAAGTCGTTGGGCTCGACAACCTCAACGATTACTACGATGTGAACCTGAAGCTGAACAGATTGAAACAGCTCGAGGGACTGCCGGGCTTCACATTTGCAAAGATGGACCTTGCTGACAAGAAGGGGATGAGCAGCCTTTTTTCTGAAAGAAACTTTGATATCGTGGTGAATCTCGCTGCCCAGGCAGGCGTGAGGTACTCCTTAGTAAATCCCTATTCCTATATCGACAGCAACATCAGCGGCTTCCTCAATATCCTCGAGGGCTGCCGGCATAATAGCGTCAAACACCTCGTCTTTGCCTCTTCAAGCTCTGTCTACGGCGCCAATACGAACATGCCTTTTTCGGTCCACCATAATGTGGACCATCCCGTATCGCTTTACGCAGCTACCAAGAAGGCGAACGAGCTTATGGCCCACACCTACTCGAGCCTTTACAGCATCCCCTGCACAGGCCTCAGGTTTTTCACTGTCTATGGTCCCTGGGGAAGACCCGATATGGCTCTCTTTCTCTTTACGAAAGCCATCCTGGAGGGAAGGCCGATCGACGTCTTCAATTACGGCAAGATGCAAAGGGACTTCACCTATATCGATGATATCGTTGAGGGCGTCACGAGGGTGATGGATAAGGTGCCTCAACCC
>Ga0335070_10006989_pt1 | contig 13258 bp, 7 predicted proteins | sample Lox_Sample_13_FD_206722 | JGI IMG/M metagenome (GOLD analysis project Ga0335070, IMG submission 206722) | Soil microbial communities from Loxahatchee National Wildlife Refuge, Florida, United States - Lox_Sample_1.3 | ecosystem: Environmental > Terrestrial > Soil > Wetlands | place: USA: Florida...
TCTTTGCGCGGCTTCATCCCGGGCAGCTTCGTCTGAAAATCTTAAAACGCGCATAATTCGGGTCAGGTTGCCAGTGAGGGGCAGCGATCCGTGCTGCAGGACCCCATAAATTCGCCGGGCCTGGGCGCTGCCGATGATTTTCTTACCATTGGCCGTAATTTCGTAATTTGAAGGCACTTCGAAGCAAACTGCCCCGTCTGGCTGCGAACCGGGTGGGATGGGATATTTGTGGGCGGTCTGGGCAGGAAGCCCAAGCAGATGCAGCGCCTCTAGAAGGGCCTGTGCCAGCCTGCGATAGCTCTCCAGGATGCCCCCGCTAACCCGTGGTTCGTTAAGGGGCGTTATGACAGCATAGGTCAGTTCATCGGTATGCAGTATGGCTCGCCCACCGGTCGGCCGGCGCACAATATCCCAGCCTGATTGCCGTAACAAATCCTGATCAACGTCTGAAATCGGTTGGGAGTATCCAAGCGATAAACAGGCTGGATTCCAGGCGTACAGCCGCAGAGTCGGCAAGGCGGATCCCTGGCCCACGGCTTCCAGGATTGCCTCGTCCGTTGCCATGTTCCAGGCGCCTGCCATTGGTTTTGAAAGGATTAGTCGCCAGTTGGCGGATTGCATATCGGTCTATTATAACTTATTGGTATCATCAGCCATATATGCTATAATTTCTACGAGTATTTACGGTTTATAAAAAATTCAGGTTTGCCGATTATCAAGGTAATTTGAGTTAGGTTTTTAAACGAAGACTTTTCGAGATGAAAACCTTACGTGACGCTTTTTTTAATGCTTTCAGGGGAGAATATTTACCTCAAGCTAAACCGATTGAGAATGATTTGCACCACAAAATTCATGTTATCAATCCAGTGACTCATACTAACCTTGATGTGGTTATAATGAGTAGAAGTCCGGCTCAGATTCGAAATCGCCTGCACGAATCTCATCGCCGGGCCGTTCATTCCAAATATAAATCTGAAGGATATAAAGGAGGTGCTTCAATCCGATAACTGATACCGATTGAAAGCTTCGATAAACATGGTTTGCTTGTGGAACATTTCGAACAAACATATTCAACCCAATCATTCTTAAGGAGGATGAAATGTCAAAAAAAGTATATCCAATCTTGTGCGTCCTGATGGTGTTCGCTTTCGTTTTATCTGCCTGCGCACCCGCAGCGACTACCGAAGCTCCTACTCAACCACCGGCCCCAACCCAGCCGCCCGCGCCAACTCAGCCGCCTGCTGCTACGGATACACCTGCAGCGGCGGTAGCTACCCAGCCTCCGGCTGCAACGAATACGCCTGCAGCCGCAGCCACTGCTGCGCCTACCGCCACCACTGTCCCAACAGCTACAGTCACCCTGTCTGCCAACCAGACCCGCATTACCATCTGGCACCAATGGGATGGCGCATATCTGGATGCCATTAATGCGGCATTCAATGATTACATGACTGCGCATCCCAATGTACGAATTGACCTCGCTAAGCCAAACGACGTGTCAAATGCCTTGAAAGTCGCCGTTCCTGCTGGCGCGGGTCCTGATATCATCGGTTGGGCCAATGACCAGATCGGCAACCAGGCCCTGGTGGGCAATATCGTGGCGCTTGATGACTACGGCATCACCCAAGACTTTCTAAAATCGACCTACGCAGGTCCGGCAGTCAATGGCGTTGTCTATCAAGGCAAGATTTGGGCTCTGCCCGAGAGCGTTGAGGCGATTGCCCTGGTTTACAATAAGGCTCTCGTAACGGACAAGTACCTGCCCAAGGACAGAAATGACTTTGCCGGTCTGCTGGCAGCCGCAACTCAATTCCAGAAGGACAATCCAGGCAAGACCCTCGTGTGCAACCAGGGTTTCCCGGGCGGCGACGCTTACCATATTGCCCCTGTCTTCTTCGGCTTTGGTGTTCCAACATATATCGATGAGACCGGAAAAGTATATCTCAATACGCCTGAAGCTACGAAAGCTATGCAGTGGCTGACCCAGATAGCCAAGGTCTCCGATAAGGAACAGACCTACGACATATGCAACGCCGGATTTAAGGAAGGCAAGTACGGCATGTGGTGGACGGGTCCATGGGCCATTAAGACCATCGAGGATGAAAAGATTGATTACGGCATCTTCCCAATGGGCAAGCCCTTTGTAGGCATCAAGACCCTCATGCTTTCCAAGAACGCGGTCGATCGTGGCAACGAAAAGATAGCCATCGATATCATGAAGTATTTTACCAGCGCGGATGTGCAGAAAAAGATCGTGCAGACGAATAAAACCATCCCTGCACCGACTGCGGCGCTTTCGGATCCCAATGTTGCCAAGCTGTATTCAGTAGTTGGGTTTGGCAGCGCAGTTGCCGTTGGTGTTCCTATGAGCTCTTCCCCATATGCGTCAGCTCAGTGGACACCAGTAGGCGACACAGTTAAAGCCATCTGGACTGGCGCTCAGGCGCCCGATGCAGCTCTGGCTGCCGGTCAAAAGTTAATTGAAGACGCGATCTCGCAGATGAAGTAAGCTGCCTGTATCCGGCGGGGAGAGCAAGAATCGCTCTCCCCGCCTTTTTGTAATTCTTTTTTGATGCGAGGAGAGGGAGTATTTGAAAATACTTTGCATTTTCTAACCCTCGCTCGCTCATTTTGTGTGGCCGGCGAAGCCCGGCCAGCTTATTAGGAAAGGAGCGTGTGGAATGGTAGGCTGGTCTGGAAGGCGAACAGCACTTACGGTCCTATTATTTCTCTTGCCAACAATCCTCGGCTTGTTGATTTTTAATATTTATCCGCTCATTCTGAATACTTACGTTTCATTTACCAATCGCAATAAATTTCATCCCAATCCCGACTGCAGCGCTGGTTTAAACGGCGCCCTGGATCCAACCTGCTGGCCGGTGTTCAAAGGAAAGGCGCCGGTCGGACTGGCTACGCCATACGGCCTGGCTAATCCTATATATAAGAATTATAGCGACCTGGTGGGCAAGCTTTTTAATACGGATGCCCTTTTTGCATTGCTAAAATTGCTTTTTTGCTTCGTTCCTTTAGTTATTGCTGGCATCATTGAAGGACGCCTCGAAAAACAAGTCAGCCGGACCATACCCGGTATTTGGATTTGGCTCAGTGGAATCGTGGGCGTTGTTGTTTTAATGATCGTGGTTAATGTTGCCGGTACGCTAGACACTTTGATGAACACCGGTGACTTCTTTGTTGTTATCTTCCGGACGATCCTGTTCGTGTTGGTTCGCGTTCCGATCAGTTTTGTGGTGGGATTGGTGTTGGCATTGATCCTCAACAGTCCCAATTTACCGGGCAAAACGTTCTTCCGTGTGGTGTTGTTCGTGCCCTGGGCGGCCTCTTCCGTCGCAATCCTGATCGCTTTGATCTGGCAGTTTATCTTCCGTGACCAGGGCGTGATCAACCAGGTCTTGAAAGTGATTGGAATAATCGGCCCGGTCTGGCTAAATAATCCGACTCTGGCTTTTGGGGTGGTGGTGCTGGCAGATGTTTACTTCTCCTATGGTTTCTTCATGGTATCGATCCTGGGAGCTCTGCAGGCGATTCCCGTAGAAATGTACGAGGCTGCCGAAGTGGACGGCGCTGGTTGGTGGACGCAGTTGACGTCCATCACGCTGCCGCTCATCCGCCCGGCGATCATGCCAGCTATTGTGCTCACGTCGATCTCCGCATTCCAGATGTTCGGCACAGCCTACGCTATGACACAAGGAGGTCCAGTGACAGATGTATCCAAGCCTGGCGCTACGGATTTTGTCATGGTGTATGCCTTCAAACAAATCTATCAATCGCAGAATTACGGGCGTGCCACTGCCTTTGCTACGATTGTGTTTGTCCTGCTGTTCGTGGCTACCCTATACAGCCTGCGTTTAACTCGCATCACAAAAAGCGCCTACACTTCATAAGGTGGAGGATTACCGATGAAAAGGAAAACTTCCCCGCTGGTTCGTGTTCTCCAATTGGTCATCTTGATTGTGGCGTGTATTTTTGCGCTTTATCCGATCTGGTTTGCCATTCTGGCTTCCGGGCGCGCCGGGCAATCCCTATTCACTTTGAATGTAGGCGGCATGTTCCTGCCGACCGAATGGACATGGGAAAATTACCGTGTCATGCTTTTTCAAAAGCCATTCCTTACCTGGTTAGGAAACAGTGTGTACGTTTCTGCCATAACGACCGTCGCCTGCCTGCTTGTGACAACCTCAGCCGCGTTTGCATTGTCACGTTTCAAGTTTCCTGGCCGCGAATTTATATTGATCTTGCTATTGGCGCTTTCCGCCTTTCCAGGAATTCTCTCCCTGGTCGCAGTCGCCCAGTTGTTGACAGCCATTGGATTGTACGGCAAGCATCTCGGTCTGATCCTGGCCTATACCGCCGGCACGCTCGTCTTTTGTACCTGGAACCTGAAGGGTTATTTCGACTCGATTCCAATTGACCTGGAAGAAGCGGCGCGCATCGATGGATGCGATCCGATTCAGGCTTTCCTCCTGGTAGCCTTACCCCTGGTTCGACCTGCCCTGGCAGTGACTGCCCTATTGGGCTTTCTGAGCGCATGGGGTGACTTCATATTTGCATCGGTGCTCATTCCTGCCCCAGAAAGTGCACAGCTAGCAGTTCCGGCATTGTATAATCTGGCGGGCTCGCAAAGCACTCCTTGGGGCTATTTTGCCGCAGGTTCTGTGATCGTGATCCTGCCCACCTTGATCATTTTTCTGCTCGTGCAGCGCAACTTCGAAGCCGGGCTGACTGTCGGTGCCGTTAAAGGCTGATGAATGATTTTATCTTTGGGACTCTGGCAACCGAGGAGCTGCGCCGGGCAAGGGTGCAGCTCCTCAGGGGCGGAGTAACCCATCGCGTGCGGCGGACCCCACGTGATCCTCGACCTGGCCAATCCGTCCTCATAGAACTAACCGCAGGCCCGGCTCACCCGGGTGAGCGGGCCTGGGTTTATTGGACCACCGACGGCAGTGATCCTGCCGGAAACCATGGCCAGCCGCTGGCAGGATTCCGTACTTTTTCGATGCCGTTGGAGCCCTCTGGCGTTGAATGGGATAACGTTTTATGGGGGTACATCCGGGCATTTCGGGGTAACCTGCCGGGCCAGCCAGCCGGCACGATCGTCCGTTACCGGCTAAGCCTGGAAGAAATGGGAACCGGTGAAGTTTACGCGGACGGGGGCATGTACAATGCTTATTGCGTCGACGAGGATATGGTTCCGGCCTGGGCCAGGGATGCTGTAATTTACCAGGTCTTCGTGGACCGTTTTGATCCGGGCGTCGGCAGAAATTGGAAAAAGCCCAGGAAGCTATCCGGTTTTTTCGGCGGCAGGATCGAAGGCATAACCAAAAAGTTGGATTACATCACAGAAGTAGGCGCCAATACCCTTTGGCTCAGCCCAATTTTTCCAAGCCCATCCCATCATGGCTACGACGCAACCGATCTGTTTGAAATTGAGCCGCGCCTGGGCACGAAAGCTGATCTGAAACTATTATTGGACGAATCCCACCGGCGTGGCCTGCGCGTTCTGCTGGATTTTGTGCCCAATCACTGGTCCGATCTCCATCCGACATTTCAGGACGCGATCAAGAACCCCGCAAGCCAATACCGCAACTGGTATATCTTTAATCATTGGCCGGACAAATACGAGTCTTTTTTCGGCGTCCATTCGCTGCCTCAGGTGAACTTGCGCGATCCAGGCGCTCGCCAGTATATGTTGGATGCCGCCCGCTACTGGCTCGAATTTGGAGTGGATGGTTATCGCCTGGATTACGCCATTGGCCCTACCCTTGACTTCTGGGCCGATTTCAGGCGGGTTACCCGTTCAGTCCGCCAGGATTGCTGGACCTTTGGCGAGATTGTTGATCCGCCGGACGTTCAATTAAGCTACGAAGGTTTGCTGGATGGTGCGCTCGATTTCATGCTGCTCGAAGCCTTCCGGCAGACGTTTGCTTTCGGGAGTTGGGATGGAATTCGCTTTGCCGGGTTTCTTGACCGGCATGAAGCGGCCTTTCCGGATAATTTTTCAAGGCCATCCTTTTTAGATAACCATGACATGAACCGCTTTTTGTGGGTCGCTCACGGAGATAAGCGGCGGTTAAAACTGGCAGCTTTATGCCAGTTTACTTTACGTGGAGCGCCAATTATTTATTACGGAACAGAAGCAGGCCTTTCGCAACAGCGGGATATTCGACAGGATATGCTCGGCATTCCGGAGGAGGCTCGGCTGCCGATGGTTTGGGGGAGTCATGTGGATCGAGACCTGATAAGCTTTTATAGAGACTTGATCGAATTTCGGAAAAGAAATCCCATAAGCCAAGGAAAACGCAGCACAATTGCAGCCGAGACGGATTGGCTCGCTTATCGCCAGGACAATGAAGGTCAGAGCTTCACAGTCGTCCTGAATTTGAACAGTAGTTCAGAGAAGGTATTGCCTTTCGATGGTGGGGAGCTTCAATTGGCAAGCGATCAAAACTGCTGTATATCCAGAAATAAGCACCGGTTTTCCCTGACCTTGCCGCCATTATCAGGCGCAATTCTTGTTTGATACGAGGGGGTGGAGAATACCCGAATGACAGCCCGAAAACTCACATTAAGATTTTTCCCCATTCTCATTCTTCTGGTCACCCTGGCGAGCTGCATTTCACTACAGACTCAAGCTCCCACCAGCACCTCATCGCCGCTTACGCTTACCTCGTTTCCCACCGACACCCCTTCGTCGCTTCTCCCCACCGAGGTTCCTCCATCACCTATCCCTATCTCGATTCCGACCAGTGTTTCTGATACCGGGACGGATTCCTTCCCCTGGTGGAATAATACGGTTTTTTATGAAGTATTCGTCCGCAGCTTTTATGATTCGAATGGGAATGGCAAAGGCGATTTCAACGGCCTGACTTCAAAGCTGGATTACCTGAAAAGTTTGGGGATTTCGGGCATCTGGCTGATGCCGATCTATCCCTCCCCATCCTACCACGGATACGACGTAACTGATTTTTACGGAGTCAATCCAGATTATGGGACGATGGATGATTTTAAAAATTTCCTCAATGAAGCCCACAAGCGCGGCATTCGTGTAATCATTGATTTTGTGTTGAACCACACCTCCGACCAACACCCCTGGTTCCAGGCTTCGCTGGATTCAACCTCGAAATTTCGTAACTGGTATATCTGGTCTGACACAAATCCCGGCTATCTTGGACCCTGGGGTGAAAAAGTCTGGCACCCCGGCCCAAATGGTGGATTCTACTATGGCATTTTTACGGCACAAATGCCAGATTTGAACTATAACAATCCGGACGTTACCCAGGAAATGGAAAAAAACGTCCAGTTCTGGCTGAAAGATACTGGGATCGACGGTTTTCGCCTGGATGCGGCCCAACATTTGATCGAGGAAGGCAAAAATCAAGCCAATACTCCATCCACGCACACCTGGTACAAACAATTCCGAACCTTTTATAAGGGTGTCAATCCTCAAGCGATGACAGTCGGCGAGGTGCAGTTAAATTCTTTCATAGTCTCAACATACGTAAATAAAGTCGATCAATTGGACTTGGCTTTTGATTTTGACCAGGCTCAGACCTGGGTGAACGGAGTTTTGAGCGGCGATGCCAAAAAATTGGAGAATTCGACCAATTTTGAACACAGTATCTTCCCGAAGGACCAGATAGCTATTTTCTTAACTAACCACGACCAGAACAGGGTCATGTCTCAATTAGGGGACAATGTCAATAAAGCCAAAGCTGCGGCTGCCATTCTCTTGACAGCGCCCGGAGTGCCATTCATTTATTATGGCGAGGAGATCGGCATGGATGGCGCCAAGCCGGACCCGCAGATCCGCACACCGATGGAGTGGACTTCTGACAACAACGGCGGCTTCACGACCGGCACGCCCTGGGAACCAGTAAATTCGGATTATACGAGTAAGAATGTTGCTGCACAAGAAAAGGATCCCAATTCACTGCTTTCGACGTATCGCAAGCTGATTCAGATCCGGAATCAGCACCCCTCTCTGCGCACCGGTGACCTGGTTAGCGTCGACGCAAGCAACCCACACGTGTATGCCACGCTCAGAACCCGGGGAAAAGACGCAATTCTAACCCTGATTAATCTTTCCGACCAACCGGTTAGTGATTACAATATTAACTTCAGCAATTCGAGTCTTAGAGGTAATTACAAACTGCAGGCGCTCTTTGGGAGTGGATCATTTGCATCATTAACGGTAAATGATTCGGGCGGGGCAAGCAATTACCAGCCTTTGGGACAATTGCCTGGAAATGCGATCCTGATCCTGAGTTTGCAATCAAAATAAGCAGTACAGGAATTGGTATGTCTGAAGTGTCATCCGAAAAGGCTGCCAGACCATCCAGGTGGAGGCAATGGCAGGTCATTTCTTTAATCGTCGTACTGGCTGCATTGGTGCGCATCTGGTCAGCCTGGCAGCTGCCGATCGACGCCGACGAACCTGTCTACATGGCTGCCGCCCAGGATTATGCCCGGTTGATTAAATCTGGCAATTTGCAAGGGATTATCAACTACCAGGTGAACACAGAGCATCCTCCCCTGGAAAAACTTATCTACAGCCTTCCCTACATTTTCATTCAACCTCAATTTGGTTCGACGACTGAATTGACCATAAATCGCATGGTTTCTGTGTTTTGGGGAACTGCAGCTGTCCTTGTCCTGGCTCTGATCGATCCGCTGGCAGGTTTTTTCCTGGCGTGGGATTCGATGGTTATTAAATACACCAGTGAGATTTACCTTGAAGCGCTGCCTCTTTTTGCCATCCTGTTTTCGATTTATTCCCTGATGCGCTCTTTGCAAGGCCCAAAAAAGAACGCCTGGTTCTGGATTGCTGCGATTGCCTTTGGAGTGGCGATTTCGGGAAAATATTTGTATGGTCTGGCAATTTTTCCAATCCTGACCTTATTCTTTGTAAACAGGGAAAAAATCCAGATCCGTGACGCCGGCTTTTTTATGCTCGCCGCCCTGTTTACATTCTGGGCATTGGATCCTTATCTATGGGCTGACCCCATCGGTCGTCTTGCAAATTCGTTATTTTTTCACGCCCAATATACCCAGGGCGCCGACGTTCTCAGGGCAAGCTATCCCTGGTACCAGCCGGTAAACTGGATATCTGCAGAAGTGCCCTGGCATCCGCAGGTGTTCTTTTTCCCTACCCTGGACGTTGTAATTTTTATCCTTGCGATTATTGGCTTGTACCCGGCAGCCAGACGCAATGTCTGGATCATCGTCTGGATTGGGACGAGTTTTTTAACTTTGCTGGTCTGGCCGACGAAATGGCCGCAGTATACACTGGTCTTGATCCCGCCTTTGTGCCTGGCAGCTTCCGGCGCCTTTTATTTTATCGCCAGCAAAGCGCGTGAATTCGATACAACCTGGAATTGGGCCGAAGCTGTGCTGCCGCGGCCGGGCAAGGTTTTTTGGTGGGCTTTGATTTTATTCGTATTCGGATTGGTGACTGCCAAGGTATTATTTGAAATCCATCAGGCTCAATCCCGCATTGGTTGGATATCGATCCGGTCAGAATACAGCCCGCTGGTCTCAAATAAAGTGAACGATCTCGCCTTTGACCAGACTGGCAGGCTGCTGCTGGGGACTGATAAAGGATTATCCATCTGGATGCCGAATGACAAGGCTCCCTGGGGGGATACCCAGGTCAATTTCACCACTGAGAATTCCGGCCTGGCGTCGCTCCAGGTGACTTCCCTGCTGCAGGACGATGCCACAAATTGGTGGATTGGTACTGCCAACGGTTTGAATTATACCGACCTGGAAAAGAAATGGGAGACATACCATGCCCAGGATATGGGCCTTGCAAGCAGCCAGATCAACGACATAAAAAAAGATGGGCAAGGTCACATTTGGGTAGGAACGAACGCCGGCGCAGCCGAATTTGACGGCAGTCATTGGAAACCAATTACGCAGCAAAATTCTGGACTGGCTGATAATGCAGTTTATACTATTGGCGCCCAACCTGGAGCGGCCATTTGGTTCGGACATTTGAAAGGCATCAGCCGTCTGGATTTAATAACGGGCAAATGGACTCAGACCGAATTGAGCAGCTATGGTTTTGGCTGGGGAGGAACGGTCGACATTCTGGAAGACCGCCAGAATAGAGTGTGGGCTGCAACGATCGGTTCAGGACTGAACGTGTGGGATGGAGAAAAATGGGATAATTACCGGGCAAGCAATTCCGGACTTCCCCAGAACAACGTCAACCGGATCATCGAAGCCCCAAATGGAGTGTTTTGGCTGGCGTGCTCTTATTCTACCGAGCCCGGGGGAGCAGTAGCAAGCTTTGATGGAAAGAACTGGAATACGTACGATTCATCAACATCCGGATTTTCCGGCTCAGAGCCTTTAACACTTGCCATGGATGCCCGCAGCCGCTTATGGATTGGAACGAGTATAGGCGGGATTAGTATTTATCAGGTGTATCATTAAGAAAGGATGCATGGTAGAATAATTTTTCCAATCCTCTGATCAGACAAGTGCAATGAACGCCATACCCGACACGATCAAAGAATCTAGCCCCAGCCATTTGGTTGAGATTCAATTACCAGATGGCAGGGTCTACACCGGTCCGCGTGGGACTCCCATCGGAACTTTTTTGCGCGCCCTCCCGGAATGGAGCAAACCTCAGATCACCGGCGCTGTCGTCAATGGCAGCTTGCGCGAATTAACCTACCCAATCACAATTGAAGCCCACGTGCGCCCGGTGACCATGGAGGATGATGATGGCTCGCGCATCTACCGCCGTTCTGTTACCTTCCTGCTTGAAGCCGCCTTCGAAGATCTGTTTCCAGACGTTGATTTGTCAGTAGATCACAGTCTTTCCTCCGGCGCATTTTACTGTAAGGCGATCGGTCGCGAGCCGCTTTCCAAGGCTGAGTTGGAAAACCTCGAATTGCACATGCGTGAGCTGGTCAAGGCAGATTTGCCATTTGAGCGAGCCCAGGTTCCACTGAATGACGCGATTGAATATTTTCGCAGCAAGGGCCAGACCGAAAAGGTCCAGTTATTAAAATACCGCCAGAAGGATTACCTGGTTTTGTACCGCCTGAAAGAAAGGCGAGACTATCATCACGGCTATATGGTGCCTTCGACCGGCTTATTGAAATACTTTGCGCTCACTTCGATGGGAGATGGATTCGCACTGCGCTTCCCGCGTCGCTTCTCGCCGGACAAGTTAATGCCGATGCCCGATTCACCTAAGCTGTTGGCAACCTTTAAACAGTACGGAGATTGGCTGGATCGCCTTGGGATCGGGTCGGTCGGAGCCTTGAACGATACGATTAAAGCCGGCCGGATCGCCGAATTGATCCTGGTCTCAGAAGCGTTGCACGAGCAGAAAATTGCGGAAATAGCCCGCCAGATTGTTGAACAGCGGAAGGAAGCCCGTATTGTCCTGGTCGCAGGGCCATCGTCATCCGGAAAAACGACGTTTTCAAAGCGCCTGTCTGTCCAGCTCTTAGCGCAGGGTATCGAGCCCTACGCAATTGAATTGGATAATTATTTTGTCGACCGGGATCACACCCCTCGCGATAAGGTCGGGAATTTCGATTTTGAAGCGCTTGATGCTCTCGATACGAAACAGCTTGCTGCCGACTTGCGCGCCTTGATTGAAGGCAGGCAGATTCAACTGCCCTACTTCAATTTTAAGGAAGGCTGCAGTGAGCCTGGCGAAGTAGTCCAGCTTCGCCGCGACCAGATGATCGTTTTGGAAGGAATTCATGGCTTGAATCCCCGGCTCCTGCCGGATATCCCTTCAAACCAGGCCTTTCGGATTTATGTATCTTGCCTGACGCAGCTGAACCTTGACCGTCACAATCGCATTTCAACGACCGACACGCGCCTGCTGAGGCGAATTGCCCGCGATGCCCGCGAGCGCGGCTATTCGGCCTTGCAAACAATCGGCCGCTGGGAATCGGTGACACGTGGCGAGAAACGGAACATATTTCCATACCAGGAAAACGCCAATGAATTGTTCAACTCGGCCCTGGTGCACGAGCTTTCGGCGATAAAGCCGGTAGTCGAGCCGCTCTTGCGCCAGGTTCCGTTTGGAACGATGGAATATATTGAAGCCAAGCGCCTGCTGGCTTTTCTGGAATGGTTCCTTCCGATCGATCACGACCTGATTCCTGACAACTCTATATTGCGGGAGTTTATCGGTGGATCGATTCTAAAGAACTTTAAACTTTGGGAAAACGCCTCCAATGGCGGCGACCAAAACCTGTAAATTTAATTGGGTGTTTTATCATGGTTTGGATCTGCTTATAGCAGACCAGTAACTCGATAAAACACCCAAATCCCGGCCGACTAAAGGCGTTTTTTATTTCATGTGCCTGGCAATTACCGCTGCCAGGCGCGTGATGCCTGTTGTAATTTTCTCCGGCGCGGAATATGAGAAATTCAATCGCATCGTATTATCTCCGCCGCCGCAGGGGAAGAAAGAAAAGCCCGGCACGTAAGCTACTTTTTCGGCGACAGCTTCCGGGAATAATTCGGTCGTGCTCAATTCTTCCGGCAGTGTCGCCCACAAAAATAATCCGCCTTGTGGATGAGTCCAATGCACACCTGGCGGCATTAATTCGGCCAGCGAATCCAACATGACATCGCGCCGGGTCTTGTAAACTTCGCAGATCATCTTAACGTGACGGTCAATAAATCCGTGTTGGCCAACTTCTAAGGCCAGCACCTGATTGAAAGTAGCGGAATTGAGATCGGTGCCTTGTTTGGCCAAAACCAGCTTGTGGATCACTTCTGTTGGAGCGATGACCCAGGCCAGGCGCAAGCCTGGAGCAATAATCTTGGAGAATGTACTCAGATAAATAACATTCCCGGTATAGCTTCCGTTATTGGTATGGATTTTATTGTCGATTACAACGAGGGGAGCCAGGTGTTCGCCTTCGAAACGAAGTTGCCCGTATGGATCATCTTCGATTATAGGAACACCATATCGATCTGCCAGCTCCACCAGGCGTTGCCGGCGTTCCATCGGCAGGGTAGATCCGGTCGGATTTTGGAAATTAGGCAATGCGTAGATGAATTTTGGCCCGGTGCGCAGGGCTTTTTCGAGCTCGTCGGTGATCATGCCGTCGTCATCCGAAGGTACCGGAATGTATTCAGCTCCATATGCATTCCAGGCCTGAAGCGCTCCCAGGTATGTTGGGCTTTCAACCACGATCCGGTCACCACGGTTTATGAAAATTTTTCCTAACAGGTCGAGGGCTTGCTGAGAGCCTGA
>Ga0335070_10006990_pt1 | contig 13257 bp, 13 predicted proteins | sample Lox_Sample_13_FD_206722 | JGI IMG/M metagenome (GOLD analysis project Ga0335070, IMG submission 206722) | Soil microbial communities from Loxahatchee National Wildlife Refuge, Florida, United States - Lox_Sample_1.3 | ecosystem: Environmental > Terrestrial > Soil > Wetlands | place: USA...
CGCGCGCTAGTAGAGAAGGCCATTGCCGAACTGAGGAAATTAGGTTGCTTGAAGGTTAATCTGGAGGTTGGGAAAGACAATTGTTCTGTAATTGATTTTACGTGCATCTTGCGCGCGCCTACACGTTAGAGATCCTTTCTCAATACATGCATTACATCGCTTCTTGTTAGGATTCCCAATAACAAAGAATTATCCTTTTGATCTACAACAAGGAGCCTTCCAACGTTGTGTTGGCTCATTTTCTCAAGGGCTTCATAAGCGGAATCGTCAGGAGAAACTACAACCAAATCTTTCGTGGCGATCTCGCCAACAGAAACGCTCTTTCGAATCTCTTTGGCTACTGCCATTGCATCCTGTAAGGTCACAATCCCCACAATTCTGTTTAACTCATCAGTTACTGGGAAACCAGTGTGATGATGTTTAGCTATTCTGTCAAGGAGCTCGTCGACTGTCATTGTTGGCGGCACGGTGATCACTTTTCTTGTCATAATCTCTCGCGCTTTGACTTCCTGCAGCGCACTGACTTCAGTGGATGCAGTACTGTAGAAAAGCTCCACGCCGGTGGGAACTGCGACACCTGCTTTCTTCATCGCCTCGATTTCCTGTGAAGCAGATTGTCTTTTATATGAGGCCAACTGGAGGAGATGAGCCAAAGCTTCTGGTTCAGCCTCTATCTTCTTGACTGCTATCACGCTCTCTTTGACAGCCTTGGTGAAGAAATCTTCACCCTGTTTTGTTCTGATGATGACTATGGACCAGTCTTTCAATGGACCTGCTCCGCCAACACTCAAGTCAGCAAGTTGCGAAGTGAAGTAGGTGCAAGTCCTACAGCGATTCATAATGTAAGACTTAGCTTCCGAAAGCGGGATTCGAACAACACCGTTTTCCGTGGTTACAACGTACTCATTCGCCGTCAAATCAACGTTTTGAATCTCGTTAGCCGCAATGCTGTATTTGTCCAGAAGGTATTCGAGAAGTCTACCCAAGGAGAAAGTCCAAAGGCAAAAGAGCCCTATAGTTATTCGAAGGCTTCCCATCATCTTGTGATGCCAAGCTTCAAGTTTTCGAAGGGCAACAATGTGGCATGGAGTACCAACAAAAGCGATGTTCACCTTGCCGTGCTCAAAAACTGCCCGACCAAAAGCCTCTGCCACTGCAGAAGGTACGATCTTGGCGTCCACGGCGGAAAGCGTATCATCTGGTACGAGGCTTATTGAAGGGTTAATCTTAATAGGCACTCTAGACGAGGCTTCTGAGACTACGGCACTGTCGATTATTTTTTCGGTGATGGCAAAATTAAGAAGTGCAGTTACTACGCCTCCGCTTCTGCTAGCATCCCTCAAGGTAGGATTAGCGGCGTGGGCGAGCAAAATCCTTCTATAATAACCTAAGCTTTCCCTTCTATGAGGGGCGTTTGCAACAAACTTCAACGTTTCAAACAGAAGTGCATCGGTGTGTGGGCAAGTGTCGTAGCAGATTGGGCAAGAGTCCAGATCGTCAGAACAATCAAAAAGCCTGTGAGGTCTGTCCTGTTCCACCTTTATTGCCTGAACTGGGCAGGCAGCCTCACAAACGCCGCATAGGGTGCAGAACCCAGGGTCTATTATCAATCGTTCCAAGTCATTAAACGCGATAAGTTTGTTCTTCTTCTCAGAAATGGTTCGACCCTCTAACTACAATAAAAGTGGAAATTATGCTTAAATGTATACCTGAGATTTTGACAGAAGTTATGGTATACGCGGAAGTTGGCGAACTACGGGTTGTATTAGGTTTAAAACAATCGTAGGATAGATGCCTAAGATGATTACTGTTGCAGCAAGAATGAAAATGGGCACAAGTAGCCTTTTCGGCTCCTTAATCCTGATTGCGTTTTCTTGTGGTGTTCTTGCATACATGCGATTAACCAATCTCAGCAAGTACGCGGTCTGAACGACACTGGCAAGGACGCCGATCACTGCTAGCCAGCTCAAGTTTGCCTCTATCGCGGCCGTAAAGACCAAGTACTTTGCGATGAAGCCCGCAAGAGGCGGAACGCCCGCAAAGGAAAAGACGCTTAGCAGTAGAGCCAGACTTGTAAACGGCGCTTTTCTGCCCACTCCTGAAAAATCATCCAGAGTCTTGAATCCCATGCGGTTTAAGAGCCCAATACTCATGAAGGCAAGAGCCGTTGTTATTCCTCCGACCAAGAAGAAGAAGAGGTTTCCCATTATTCCGAGCGACGTTACGCTGGTTATAGCCACAAGATTGTAACCTACGTCTGCGACGCAAACGTATGCAATCAAGCGCTTCACGTCTCTTTGCATCAACGCGAGCAGATTGCCTGCTACCATTGTCAGGGCAGAAAAAACAGCAAGCATAACAGTCCAGTCTAAAACAGTGGAGGGTGTCAAAATGTAAATGAGCACTCTCAACAGAATATAGTAGCTTCCTTGGTCCACAAGAGCGGAAAGAAAGGCTGAAGAGGATGCTGGTGCTGCCGTGTAAGCGTCAGGGAGCCACATGTGAAAAGGCACAACGGCAGCCTCAATAGCGTAGCCAGCCGAAATGAAGATGAAGGCTATTACTAGCAAGCGCTTGTCTTGCAAGGCTATTAATGCTTGTTTTACTGCCCAGAAGTTGAGCGTGCCTGTTATGCCGTAAACGATCGAAAGTCCATACACTATAAATGCTGAAGCTATTATTATCATGACGAGATACCTGAGCGTAGCATTCAAGGATCTGGGCGTTTTCCGATAGAGCATCAGGAAACTCGAACCGGCAGCGGAGGCTTCCCAGAAGATGAACAGAGTGAGAAGATCTCCTGAGAATGCCGCGCCTATCACGGAACCAATTATGATGAGCATGATCGCATAATATCGTTCTGAGAGTTTTTCATTAGGATCAACATAAAACATGCTGTAAAGGAAGACAACCGCACCCACCATTGTGAAAATGATAGCCATGTAAATCGACACTGCGTCTACCAGAAAAGTGCTTGAAAACACGACTTGGGTTCCACTTGTCAGCGATATGCTGAGAAAAGGATTAGATGAAGCTTGGTCGTAATATTTGATTGCGAGATTTGCGACAGCTACAACTGCAGTTAAGAAAACGATAACGGCCCAGCAAGAAAAGAGAGCAGATCTGTTGCTTTTTCTTCTTCGTATGGTCTTCACCACCGGAATCGTCAGAAGCGAAAACAAGACGAAACTGATTATCGGCGAAGAAACGTCCAGGAAGTTCACCATACTTTTTTCCTCTCTAAACGAGCCTGAAAGTGTTGATAAGGTCGAGGAAAAAAGTGGGCCATATGCCTAGAACTATGATAAACGCTCCCAAGATCAGCATTGCAAGCTTCATGAAAAACGGGGATTCCTTTGCGTCCTTGCGCTTTGTTGGTCCCAGGAAAACGTGGCTTATGTACCTCAAAGCATACGCGAGCGACAAGACAGTTGCTATCAACATGAATGCGGTTGGCAAAAGGTAGAAACCATCTTTGCTGATTACTTGAAAGGCGCCGACGAATATCAGGAATTCGCTGATGAAACAGGCAAAAGGAGGCACTCCAGCGATGCTTAGCGCAGCTATCGCCGAAGAGGTCGCCGTTACTGGCATCTGCCCAGCAAGCCCTCCCATTTCACGGATGTCTCTAATTTCAAGCTGTTTCATTATTGATCCAGCTGACAAGAAGAACAACCCCTTGCTCGCAGCGTGATTTACAAGATGCAACACAGTTCCAGCCATCACCACTAGGAATAGCCCCGGCAGCACACTTGAAAACGTCAGCGCCCGCGCTGTTAAGGAAAGCCCAAAAAGAACATAACCCATGTGCGCTATGCTTGAATAAGCTATCACTCTCTTGATGTCATTTTCCACCAACGCAATCAAGGAGCCGAAAAAAGCAGATATGACGCCGAAGACTGCCAAGCCATACACAAACTGTGCACCAAAATCAGTTGCCATGACTGCGGGGAACACCGTTCCTAAGGAAACACGGAGAATAGCATAAGCCCCGGCTCCAATTATGACGCCGCTTAGGAGGGCAGACATAGGTGCTGGCGCTTCAGAGTGGGCATCTGGTAACCACATGTGGACCGGCACGACAGCCATTTTCACGGCGAAGCCAGCTGTAAGAGACAGCAGAATCCACCTGACGATATCCGAGTGTGTTGTCATCAAAACTGCTTGTGCCTGAAACATGTCCAGACTGCCCGTAACCATGAAGATAGCCCCTATGCCCAGAAGGACAAAGACCGCCCCCGCGTGGGTGAATATGAAAAACTTGAATGCTGCCCTGTAAGGCTCTTTGTAGCCCCACCCGCCGATTATGAAGTATGCCGGGACAAGCATCAATTCCCAGCAGAAATAGAAGAACATGAGATTCGATGTTATGAAAACACCGACGAGACCTATGAATAGCAACGTCAAAAGAGCATAATACTCAGCAAGGCCTTTCTTTTCTTGCATATAATTGATCGAGAAAATGGACGCCATTAGAATAAGCACCAGAGTTATGATTGCCATGGACAAACTGACCCCGTCGACGAAAAGCGTGAAAGAAGAATTGAGAACTGGAATCCAGGAATAGGACTCAACGTACCTGTGTACACCCGTGGGATCAAGAATAACTGGCACGGTTGTGCATAGCAGTGCAATGTCAGTTATGGCTAATAGGGCAACAAGGATCGCTGCTGCCTTTGGAGATTTCTTTCCCGTTAAATATACAACTGGAACCGCCAACGCGGGCAGGAGCAGTGTAAACAAGAGTGTATTTTGAATCATCTCACGTCACTTCCATATCGTGATTATCACTATTACTAGAAGAACCAGAAACCCGAGTAACGCAGCCGCTATGTAACGTTGGAGGGAATCATCGCGTGTTTTTTCAATCTTCGGATGGCGGGCCAACGTTTTGTTTGCTGCGGTGTACATCATTTGATCGACAAGAATCTCGAAATACTTGTGAGTACCCCTAGCCACGCTCGTCACACCGTCTGCAACAAGATAGGGCAAACGAGTAAAGAATGCACCCTCGATATATCCAAAACCTCTAGCAACTTTCATGAGCCCTCCAGCAACAACCTTCTCGTAAAACTCGTCGAAGAAATACTCATGCGCCAAGACTGTGTTGAGCGGACCTAGTTTTCTAGTGACAGTTTCCATCAGCTTGGATTTTCGATAATAAAAGATGTATACGGGAACACCTCCCATGAAAAGGACAAGCAAGAAAATCAGCGTTGACGGACTGAACACTTCGCCTAGCCCCACTTGCACGTTGACTTGCATGAACTTGGCGATTGAATTCGCGAGGAAACCCCAAACGAAGCACAGAACGGCGAGTATGCCTGATGCAAAAAGCATTATCTTTGGCGGTTCATGTGCATGGCTTTGCTTCACGTACTCAGATGGTTGACCCAGGAATGTGAGTATGATGAATCGCAAAGTGTAGGCAAAAGTGACTGCTGCGGCGGCATAGATCGTGAGTACAAGTAGGAGATTGCCTGTCGACCAGAGACTGCTTATTATTAGGCCTTTGCTAAAGAAACTTGCGAATGGAGGCACTCCGGTGCGAGCGAACAAGACCACGAGGCAGAATGCAAAAGTTATAGGCATTGCTTTTCGCAGTCCGCCCATCTGTCGCATGTCACGTGTTCCAAGAGTGTGCACTATTCCGCCTATGGCAAGGAAACCGAGGCCCTGGAAGAAAGCATGGCTTATCAGGTGAAACAGACCTGCAAACCAGCCTTCTGAAGCAGGAGACGAAGCAGCGCCCAATGCTGCCATCATGAATCCTATTTGACTAATAGTTGAGTAAGCAGGCACTCCCTTTATGTCAGGCGTGTACAATGCCAACGTAGCACCGACGAATGCGGTAATAGCTCCAATCCAAGCCAGAGAAGAAAGCCACAGAGGGATCAAAGAAATCATTGGGCCAAACAGCGTAAATAGTCTGGCGATGAGGTAGACTCCCGCCTTCACCATGGTCGCGCCGTGCAGGAGAGCACTAACCGAAGTGGGAGCCTCCATTGCACTGTACAGCCATGTGTGCAAGGGCAACTGAGCTGATTTTGCGATTGCCCCGCCAAGCATCAGAAACGCAACGGCAGTTAGAATCGGCATTGGCACGGTCCCTATATGAGCGATCGTGTAGGAAAAGGAAAATGAACCCAGGTTGGCATAAAGAAGCGCGATAGCCGCTAGTAGGCAAACGTCACCTATGCGAGTTATGAGGAAGACTTTGACGCCTGCCCGAACGGCTTCTGGACGTTTGTACCAAAAAGAAACTAGTGAGTATGAACACAGCCCTACTATTTCCCAGAAAATGAACATCTGGAGGAAGTTGTCCGACATGACAAGTCCTATCATTGATCCGATGAAAAGAAGCATGAAAAAATAATATCTGCCCAAACCCTCTTCTCCTGCCATGTAGCCTAGGGAATAGATGATTACTATTAGGCTGAAGAAAGCAATCAGACAAGCGAAGAAAACGCTAAGTGGGTCCATACGCACTCCTGCACTGATATTCAGCGAAGGAATCCACACCACAGTTGATTCTGGACTGCTCAAAGTGCCAAAGTAGATGTCAGGGATCATAGACAGAGCAAAAACGGTCGTAACTAAACTTACTATAACTGCATAGTAGTTTCTTGCCTTCCCGCTAAAACGTTCGATGAGCGGAACCAACAAGCTGGATAGAATTGGAACTATCCATACAAGCCAAGGCGTGTAAGGCAGCAACTAGGCATCACCCTCGCTTGCTTCACTGTTGCCTTTTTCTTCTTCGGTCTTTTCTGGCCACTCCAGTTCGGCCAGTTTTCTTATGTCGACTGTCCCGTATTTCCTAGCTATCAGAATCAATAATGCAAGAACGACGCCTGTCACGCATGTGTCTGTGGAGAAGGCAAGTATCAGAAAAGCTTCTCCCACTGCTCTGTTCAACGAGGAAGCGAGCAGGATGAAATTCATCGATGCTGCGGTTGCGATCAGCTCAATCGATACAAGGATCTTTAGAACATGCCGCCTAGTCAGTAGGCCATAAATGCCGATTGCCAGCAAAGTCATGGATAAGACAACGTAGTCAATCATCTACTTCTATCCTTCTTTACGCGTAAAACTATGGCAATACCCAAGGCGACAGTCAGAATTACTAAGCCCTGCAAGACAATGTCTATTGCTCTCAGGTTCCACAAAGCTTCTGGAAATGAGACATCGGAAGAAATGTTGCCTGAGGGGGCGCCAACTGAAACCAGAAAAGTTGGGACTGAGAGCAGTATTGCTACTATTGTGGCGAGAAACGCTTTTCTCAAGGGCTTTCTCTGACTCGTTTTCTCGCTCAGAGTCTCTCCCGACAGGAAAAGGACTGCCAATGTTCCGATGCTTATGCCCAGCTGGAAAACGGCTGCGAAGCTGGCGTCATTTAGAGAGTATAGAATCGCCACCAGCATTAGAGCTATCGCCAGAGAAGCAACTGAGTATACGGCGTCGTCGAGGATAACTGCTAGAAGAGCTGAGACGACCAGGGCGATTGCGAGTATTTCTAGGATCGTCTTACTTCTCGCCCCTATTTCTGTGGTCTGTTTCAGGTTTTATTACCAGGTCACACTTATCGGTTGAGGCTAGTTCAAAGAATCCTGTCTCTTTTATCGCGTTTCTCGGGCAGCCTTCAGCACATTGATAACAGAAAACACAACGATCAAGATGAAACAGAGGCCTCTTCTTACCCTCCACATCCACCATTTCGATGGCCTTCGCCGGGCAGTCACTAGCGCATAAACCGCAACTTATGCAGAGATTTATGTCAAATATCTGTTTGCCACGAAAACCTTCAGGGACTTTCGGTCTGACTGCTGGATATTTCTCAGTGGCAGGTGCTGTGAGAATCTGAGAAATAACCTCTTTCAGCATCGGCGACAACTTGATTTTCTTAGCCAATTCTCATCAGATCCCCCAGCTTGGCCAGAATGCGACCCCAACCGTGGCAACAAGTGACAGAATCGAGAGGGGCACTAGCAATCGCCAGTTGACGTCCAGTACTTGATCGATACGCAGTCTCGCAAAAATACAGGTCAAGTACTCGGTGATCATGACCACTAGGAAAACCTTGAGAATGAACCATAGCGTGTACCATAGGCTTGGCGGCCCAAGAAAGACTGGTCCATAAGGACCAGCTAAGAACAGTTCCACTACCAAAGCGGCGCCTAAAACGATTTGCACATCTTTGGCAAGCTTTAGCAATGCCAATCGCCGACCACTATATTCGGTCTCGTATCCACCTACTATCTCAGTTTCGGCGTGGGGAACGTCAAACGGGTCTTTCTCCAACTCGGCTTGAAGAGTAATAATGAATAGTGCAAAAGACCACGGAATCAAAAGAGCAAAGGGAAAGCGCTGATTGGCTGCTATCGTCGAGATACTCAGGCCGCTTGCAAGAACAGCGGGGCCGAGGGCAAGAATTGAAAGAGGTATGTCATAGCCAAGAAACTGGGTCAAAACTCTAGTTGCGCCAATTTCGCTGTAGGGGTTACGTGAGGACCATCCTGAGAGAAAAAGGAAGAAATTGGCAATGGATACTAGGGCTAAGACGAAGATCAAGTCACCTTGAAAACTTGAATTGAGAATTACGTTTGAACCATCAATAGGTAAGAAAAACATGGCTAGGACAAACGTTGAGAAAGAAATGATCGGAGCAAACTTGAAAACGATGCTTCTTGCATCGCGTGGTACCATGTCTTCTTTTGCCAGCAACTTTATGAAATCAGCGAAGGGCTGTAGAATGCCTGCAGGACCTGTATAGGTGGGCCCGATTCTGTTCTGCATCTTGGCCTCAATCTTCCTTTCGATCCAGTCGCACAGAAAGGTAAGCAAAAGGATGAATGAAAAGCCTGGAAAGATCAAGACGCGGAGAAAGAAAGTAAGATCTAGGCTCATGTCTTCGCCTCATCACCTATCCGTGCATGAAAAACAAGGGTCAAGACTCACAAAGCTTGCGGGCACATCCGCTATATTGCCACCCTTTGCGATCTGAACGAAGGACAATATGTTTGCGAACGTTGGAGTTCGCACTTTGACGCGCTCAGGGTAAGCTGTGCCATTGCTTTTCACATAGTAGAACAGTTCGCCTCTTGGCGCCTCAACGCGGCTAAGCGCTTCACCAAGAGGTACAATCCTGGGAACTTTGACTCTGTAAGGCCCAGATGGCAAGTTGTCCAGTGCAAAGTTTATTATGTCGATGCTTTCGCTCGTCTCATCAAGGCGAACCATCAGCCTTGCCCAAGAATCACCTTCACTGCGAGTTATCATCTTGAAAGGAATTTCTTTATATGCAGCGTACGGAGCGTCTTTCCTCACGTCTATCTTCACATCGGAACCACGTGCCACGGGACCAACAACACACAGTTTCAAGGCGTCCTGTCTGTTCAATACTCCTACATCTTTCGTTCGCATTTTCAAAGTGGAATCGTTTTCAAGAAGATTCCTGTAAAAGGTCATTCTCTCCTTCAACGTTGCTAGTTCAGCCTTTATTCCTGGAATGCTTTTCTCTTTCAGGTCTCTTCTTGCCCCTCCGATGGTAACGAACGATGCGATGACTCTGTTGCCGGTGAGCGATTCCATCGTGTTCATAACGATTTCTCGGTCACGCCACATGTACTGGAAAAGTGGTTCATAACCGATCTCAAGGCCCGCATGACCTAACAGGAGCATGTGGCTCTGAATTCTGTTAAGCTCTAGAACTATGGTGCGCAAGTATCTTGCCCTGGGCGGTACTTCGGTCCCCATTATTGCCTCTACCGCCTGGCAAAAACACGTGGCATGGCATGCGTTGCAGATCCCGCATATTCTTTCGACCAGATAGACGTCCTTCAGATAAGTCCTATTTTCTGCTGCCTTTTCGACTCCTCTGTGAACATAGCCGATCCGAGGCGTGACTTCTGTCACGATCTCTCCGTCGACTTTCAAGGAGAACTTCTCTGGCTCGATCAGGGCAGGGTGTTGCGGTCCAAGAATTATCGTTGTGAGCGTTCCTTCGTCTGAGGATTGTTTATCCTTTTCCACAGGCGGAAGCCTCTCTGTTTTGCTCGCAACGTTTGTGATCTCAGCATCTTTTCTAAGCGGGAATATTTCTCTCGGCCAGTCTTCTGAGAGAATTAATCTTCCTGGGTTTGGATGGTCCTGAAAGATTACGCCAAAGAGGTCAGCAACTTCCCTTTCGTGAAAATTTGCACCGGGAAGCAAGTCAGTAATAGTTCTGATCCGCGGGGCTTCTTTAGGTATTTGTGTTCGGATCGTTACGATGGTTCCACGCGTGCGTATGTGATACATTATTTCGATGGTTTCTCCAAGGTCTACGGCTGTAATTGCGGATATGCCTGCGGTTTCATCTTCATTTATCAAGATTCTTAGAGCGTCTCTGTGGACACCCGGGTTGACTCGAACAGAGATCTTACCGAGTTGCGTGGGTGCGGTTTGAAACGATGTTTCTCCGAGTCTACTAGTGAGCGTTGTCAGAAGCTCTTGTTCAGCGTTTGTTATTGTTTTTTTTCCTCCTTATTCGTTTTGAGTAGCTTTACGATTCCGTCTATTATTGACTCTGGTTTCGGTGCGCAGCCAGGGATATAGACGTCTACTGGGATGATCTTGTCTGCTCCGCCAACAACGTTGTAGTTGCCCTCGAATACGCCGCCCGAACAGGCGCATGCTCCTATTGCTACGACGAATTTCGGGTTAGGCATCTGTTCATAGATGCGCTTTAGTCTGTCTGCAACTTGTCTAGTGACCACGCCCGTAACTAACAGAACGTCAGCATGCCGTGGAGAGGGTTCAAGAAGAATTCCAAGTCGTTCCACATCATACTTTGGCGTCAAGAGGGCAACGACTTCGATGTCGCACCCATTGCAAGCGCCCGAGTTGAAGTGGAGGACCCATGGCGACTTCTTTTGAGCCCATTTAGCTAGACTGGCACAGCACGTTACTGGTCGCCTCCTTCAACAAGAAGCAGAACGGCTGCAACCATCATGAACAGATAAAAAATGAAGAGCAGGGTATTTGATGCTGAAAGAGCAAGAGAGGCAAAGGCTACTAGCAATACTGATGAGTCCAAAACGACAAAGTAGACAAGGTACCTATACAACGACACGTTAATCCTCGGCTTCGGAAAATTAGCCTTCTCGCCACAAGCGTAGGTAGATTGCCCATTGTCAGTCTTGGCGGACTTCGGAGATAAGTAGCGACCAACCAAGTATAGTAGAGACGAAGCAGCAAACACCAAAATGAAAGCTATCACTAAGTCAATGGTGAACGCGAGCAGCACCTCCGTTAAAAACTGAGGAGTTATCCATCAAGTCTTCCTTCTAAGGTTTCTTTCAAACTTCCACGATCTTCACCCTTAATTTCAAGGGCTCTCAGTTGCACTCTTACTCTCAGTTAGATTCTCTTTCCGCTGGACGAGAATAATGGACCTGCCGACTCTTTCGACCTTGTAGCCTAATTCAATTGCTAGTGCAGAGACAGCCCCTGCGAGTATTCCCCAGTCTATTCCGGTCACACCACTGAAACCCAGAGCCTCAAAAACGAGGGTGAGCGGGATGATTGGGCTTCCGATCTCTATCAACAGTCTCTTAATTGAATTTGTATCTATTCTGCTGAGCTCCACTTTTTTCACTGCGGAAATCCCCGTTTAAAGTATGTCTCAGTGTAGTTAATATACTCGAATATAACCATTCTCCCACTATCGATGCAATAATGAACATCAATGGAACGCACACGCGAATTAGAAAACTAAGAGAATAGCGCGCGCTGACTGGCTTTGATGATGGAAAGGTTCGTATAGGTCTTGAGCGCGCACACAGTAATCACTTGGCAGGAGGATTTCAAATAGAGGAATGCAGGAAATGACTAGACATGTGAGTGACCACTATGGCGAGTGATAAATGGTGTGCTGCAGTTTTCCAGTGCACGCCAGCAAGTGTCAGGGGTATCCTTCTTGAATTCTATGGTTTCATGACAGATGTTGAAGGAGTCAAGAGTCTTCATTTCTTGATCAGGGATCGCATCAAGAACGAGATTGTTGTCAGTTTTCGCGTGCTAGCAACGGAGAAAACCAGAGAGATTGTCAGGAGCAAGATGAACTACAAACTCGGAATCCTTGTTCCCGGCAAATTCGCCGTGGATCCGGACCCGCAGAACTCGTTAAACAAATATGTTGCTTGGGGCACCGAAAAAAGAATATCTAAGTCAGGTCTCGACATGTTTCCAGAATTCTGCAATCTTCTCAGCAAGATGAGTGGCTTGGTCATAGAGATGCTGAAGAACGACTATTTCGGTTCCACTGAGAGAGTTGAAATTGCCCATGTGATGTCTTGGATGGTTGGATGCACTGAGTACGGGAAGATGAGCCCGACCCAATGGGAAGTTGGGTATTATGACCGCATAGAAGACAAGTGTTTTCCGTACCTGAGACAAAACTTTCCACAGACCAAGAAATCTGAAACATAGCGCGCACTAGAGGATTGCTCCCAAACCCCACTTGAAATTGAACCGAGTATCGCCATGAACCCCATTAGAGGTGGCGACGTCTCCCGAAGTTCCCATAAATAGTTGGCGTTTTGCTCTGTTTGATATACCAATACATAGAAGCGCGCGCGAAGAGGTAGCGTTTCAAATAAACATTGTTACTGCGTCGTCTGATGCTCTTTCTGACTCTTTCTGAAGAGAGAGTGCATAATGTTCCAAGCAGTCACACCACTCACCATCAATCCGAAATTCATAACATTTTTACATCGTTTTCTGTAGCTATCCAGGAGAGAGTTTGAAGATGGTTAATTGTCCTGAAAGTGGGAAACCGTTGAAAAAGGACTCGAGCAGGGCTAAATACTGCTGCGAAAACAGCGCTTGTTCCGTTATATTTGTTCGTCACCCTGACAAACACTCTATAATGGAGATAGCATAGCGCGCACGAGAAAATACTGAAGCCACAGTAACTATCGCCTTACGTAAACCCCCCGGCTTTTTAACATAGTAGTGCGGGGGGTGGGACTTGAACCCCATTAAAGGTGGCGACGTCTCCCGCAATTCCCCCTTTTTTCTATTGTTTTTTGGAAGAAGTGATTGTGGAGAGGTCAAAGCGCGGGCGCTAATGCGGAATGCTGTTCTATAGGTAGTTCTGCGGAAATCTACGTCGCTAAACCCTCCGCTATTCCAAAAATCAGCATGTAATGGTTGAAAATAGTATTCATGAAAAGGCTTTTCAGAGACTTGGTATTAACCTTCTAATGGTTTACT
>Ga0335070_10006991_pt1 | contig 13257 bp, 10 predicted proteins | sample Lox_Sample_13_FD_206722 | JGI IMG/M metagenome (GOLD analysis project Ga0335070, IMG submission 206722) | Soil microbial communities from Loxahatchee National Wildlife Refuge, Florida, United States - Lox_Sample_1.3 | ecosystem: Environmental > Terrestrial > Soil > Wetlands | place: USA...
TCACATAAGTATCAGCGATTCCGTGTTTAATGTCCGCAGTGCCGGCAAGGCATTTGATGTTGACGACATCCGCGCTACCCCAAAATGGCGGCAGGAAACGGAGCGGATTGACGTCTAGGATCAGCCGGTTCAGCCCGCTGCCGAGAATCTTGCCACCCCCCGAGAACACCCTCGCCTCGCCCGACACGTTCGCCAGAAGCTGATCGGGCGTGCGGCCGTTGCTGTCGACCACCACATCTACGTCGACCTGCAGATTGTCGTCCGGTGCAGTTACCGCCTCCGTCAGCAATTTGGAAAGATCGAGTTTGTAGGCGCGCAGTCGCAGCTCGAGAAACGCGAGCGCGCCGGATCTCGATGTGCCATCCTTTGCTGTCATCACCGCGCTGCTCGATATGGTGCCGCCGAGCATTTTGACCTCGATGTCGCTGAGCGCGAGACGGCCATCTTTGAGGTCGACTTGAGCGCTGGCCGGACCGATCGTCGAATTTTCCAGAATGACGGTGTCGGCTTTCAGCCGGATATGCAGCTCGGCGTCACTCAGCGCGCCGAGCGGCAATTTGTTTTCATGCGCGAAGGCGGTGCCGCGGCCGAGGAGCGACTGCAGATCGAGCCGCCTCGACGCCAGATCGCCCCGCAGAGCCGTGGGCGACGCGTCAAGGTCTACGGTCAATGTGCCTTGCACGTCGCTTTTGTCGATCTCGGCCGATAGATTGGCGATTTGCAGGTTCGGGGGTCTCCCCGACAGCCGCGCCGATAGCCGAAGCGGGCCCATCAGGCCGAGTTCCTTGCTGACGAAGTCCCCGAGCGCATCCACCGAATTCGCGTTGGCCGAAACCTCGAGCTTCGCGTCCGGGCGGGCGAAGACGTCGCCGAGCGATCCGGTCACACTGACCTGAGTCGCCACAGTTCCGGCCCTCACTGACATTTTTTCCAGTGCATACTCCTTGCTTTTGCGCACGAGGACCGCTTCGCCGGAAAGCGGCGTGAGCGGCGGCAGCGCCAGGCCGATCATCCGACCGGCCCGCTTCAGGTCGTCGGCGCGAAGCGTGAACGGCAACTTGACGTCTCTGAAGTGTCCAAGACTCCCAACGCGCCCCTCCTTGACACGCAATTCCGCTGTGGTCGGGTCGCCGATCCTAGCGCTTGCGCGCTCAAGGGTTGGCGTGGCGATGGCACCGACGAGGCTCCCCTCGGCCTCGTAGGTACCGAGTACCGGCAGCTTTATGTCCAGCAGAGGTCCGAGCGCCTCGACGTGTTCGCCTTTTGCTGTGAGAGCCAGATCGGTCGCCTCGCCGTCGAGATCGACCGTGCCCCTTGCGGTAATGGCGGCCTCCTGGATGCGGCCAGTCAGATCAACCCTCCATTTTCCTTTCCCGCCGAGAAGTTGCGCAAACGGTCCGATCTTACCAGCGAACTGTAGGCGCATATCGTCGATCGTGCCCATGGCGCTCACCTGAAGCGGTGCCGCCGCGCTCTTGGCGGCCCAGGTCAGAGTATCAACATGGATCGTCTTCCGCGTGTCGTCAGACATGTCGTGCCAAACGACCAAGCTCTTCTCTATCTTCAGATTCGCGATATAAGGCGGCGCGCGGCCCGTCCTGCTTTCTGCCTGCGTCGGCTCCGCAGCAGACACGCTCTGCCAATTCAACGTGCCGTCGACGTTCTGCTCGATCAGCAGCGACGCGTCGCTCAGAATCAGCTGGTCGATGACGATCTCTCTGTGAACGACGAGAGGAACGAGACGGAGCTCGATCTTGAGCGCCCGCACCTCCAACATCGGCCGGTCGGATCCCCAAGGTGAATTCCTGAGCGTCACCTGGTGCGCCACGACGGTCGGTGTGAGAGATCGCGTCACCGTAATGTCGCCCCCGATAGTCAGCTCGCGGCCAGTCATCGACTTGATCTGTCGGACGATGACCGGACGCACGGCGTCGGCGATGTTGGGAGATTCCAGCCACAGCGCAAGGCCACCGCAGATCAGGACGATAGCGAGCATGGCCAAAATCGACCCGAGACGACGCATGCGCCCCCGCCAGCCCATCAGCACTTTCTATTCCTTGCGGTAATAAAGAATAACAGGCCGAGAGTTAATGCCCAGCCGCACAGGCCGCAGTATTCCCGAAAACTCAATATGCGCGACCGACCTGGCACCAATACAGCACGCCCGTTTATGTCAATCCACGCGGAGGAACCATCGTGCCATGGGCGAGCGCGCCGGCCGTTCGAGGCTCGCATTCGTCCACTCCGACCACGCCGCCAGCGAGTGCTATGCACCAACCTTGAATCTGGATCACCCCTCGGGGCAGGCCAGGGACGCCACGGAATTAGCAATGCCTGCAGCGCGCTCGGTTCTGCGCCGCCGCCGCAATCAATTGGTCGCCGCGGTCGTAATGGTCGATGACGGGGCGCGTTAGAGGGCCGTCATGGCAGTTTGTAGTGAAGCTCCTGGACAAAGAGGATGCCCGTGCCCTCGCCCTTGGCGACACCGGACGTTATCACCGTGAATTGCCGAGTATCACTGCGGATCGTCACGTGACCACCTCCGCTTATGCCTTCGAACCGCTTGCTTCCCCCGGTCAGCTTGAGATCGCCCCCGCACCCGACTAAAAATATCCCGGTGCAGGTGTACTCCGCATAAATCTCCGCCCCGTTCGAATCGGTGAGCGTGCAGCGGCCGATACCGCTCTGTGAAGCGTCCTCTCCCCCGATCGTCACCATGGTCGGGCAGACCATAGTACCGGTATGGACCGGGCCCTTTTCCGTGTCGGTATATAGCGGCCCGGCCAGTGCACCCACGAACGTCGCTTGCTTGGGTCCGGATTGAAAAGTGTGTCCCTGCCCCTGCCATGCCACAAACACCTTTACCGTCGCTTCCTCACCCGCCGCAGCAGGCTGCAAGAGTCCCACTGCAAACAGAGCCATCGCTAGAACGCCGCAACACCCAACAGCCATCGATTTTTTCATGACAGCACCCACTGCAATGTTGATCCGCGCGCCCAAGGCCCGCCGCTTACCGACCGCCCAACGCACCAGACGCAGAATACTGCTCGCGGCATAGGGGGCACGCCACCTCGCAGCCGCATCAATCGAGTTTGATGTAAATCGCGTCACCACCCAGCGAAAGCGCCAAACCTTCGCGTTGAGCCTTCAGGTGAAGAACGACCCCATTAGGATTCTTGAGCCAGAGCTCGCCTTCGCTCATCTTTCCCACGGCAAAGCCGTAGCGCCCCTGCGCATAGGCTCCCTCGAATTGGCCGATAGCGCTCAGATTGTAGACCTCCCCAATGGCAGTGATCTTCGAAACTCCGAACCCGCCGATGCCTAGCCCGCCGACCGTGAATTGATAGCTCTTCCCTCCAAACTGCAGTTTTCCACCTCCAAGATTCGCACTGCCGATCCATGCGAGCTGTACCTGTTCGATGCTCACGGTGCCCGCCTTCTTCAACTCTTCGGCGGCTGAAGGCGCACCTGCTGCTGCGCCCCAAAGAGGGACTACAATCCACAGAAGGCGCAGCGCGCGGCGCGCAGACTCCCTGCTTCCTTGCGACCTTCGCTCAGCCGACCGCCGCCCGCGCATCATGTTTCTCTCCTTCGGTAGAACCACAGCCGTGATCCGTTCAGCCCGTCCCAAGAGGGTTTCGTCCGCAACAGTTCGCAGGAAGCGCGAATTACGCCTGGAAGCGTCACACTTCGCGTTAGACTGAGATCTTTTCAATTGCAGAAGAGCGGCCTCTGGCGTGCCCGCCGCCGAACATTTCGTCGCCAAACTCGACGATGCGTTTGTCCGCATGAACATTCAGCGAGTCTTAGTTGATGGTATAACCCCGCCCGGACATGCAAGCGCCAAACGCTCGATTATAATTGGCCACTTGGGCGTTGTAGTTGGCAACCGCTTGCTCCTGGGCTTGCTCTGTTTGGCGCTGCTGCCGCCCTCTGCCCAATAATCCCGCTGTCGCGCCGACGCCCGCGCCGATAGCAGCACCCTTGCCAGCGTTACCGCCAATCGCGCCACCGACGGCGCCCACGGCCGCCCCCCTGGCGGCCCCACGCACAACTTCCCCCTGAGGTCCGGACGGCCCGGGCGAATACTGGATGCCAGTGGACGGGTTGAAACCCGTCTGTTGCTGAGCCCAAGTTCGGCATTCCCCCTCATCTTTAGATTGCTGCTGCATGTTCTGGCCGTTGCTCGGGTAGACAATGGGCGCACGCGCCTGAGCCAACGCACCGCCCGAAATAAATGCGCTAGTTGTTATTGCAATTGAGAGCGCCGTGAGCCAACGCAGCGTCGGTCCAACGCGACGAGAGGGCAGCGAAGTCGAATTGAAAACCATGCATCCTCTCCACAAAAAGATGAATGAACTCAATGGCTGAGCAACGGAGCCACTCTAATTAGCGGATCAATTTCATCGCGGCATCTTGTAGTGAAAGTTCCGCCATATCGCTAATCCGGTGGCGGCACGCTCAACAACATTGCCCGCGGAAGATATAGCGATCGCTTGAAGGCCGCTGCGCATGAGGAAATCGCCTTCACCGGTAACGCCGGAGTATTCTCCCGTGCCGGCGATCAGTTTGAACTTTCCATCGCAGCCGACGAAATGTGTTCCTGAGCAGATCCATTCGGCATAGATCCGCTCGCCATCGTCGTTGGACAACGTACATTGGCCTTGCCCGGTCTGCGATCCGTCGCGAAGATCGATCTTGACCATCCCGGGACACATGATGTTGCCGGAGTTGACGACGTTACCGTCGCGTTCAACAAACATGACGCCACTGAAGGCGCCGACAAACGTCACCTGATCCTCACCTGTTGGATATATCTGGCCGCGACCTTCCCACGGCGCATAGGCGTTGATCGTCCGCTCTTCGGCATGACCGACACCCGACGCCGATAAGACGAAAAAAGCGCACAAGGCGAGTGAACATTTTATCTTGATCATTTCGATTTCTCCCGCGCCATCAGTTAGCGATTACGGGGCTTATTCGTCCCGGGCATCCGCTCCGCTTTCATCGTATCCAACGTCGAGCAACTCATTCGTCTATCCAGATTGAATTTGCGTTTCAGACCAATACTCCAGCGATCGGCGCCGCTCGCACTAAGGTCAGAATCGCGCGCGCAGGCGGAGACCAGCGACGATCGCGGTGTCGACGTTGGTGAGCGCCGGGAGCGTGCCTCCGGATGAGCCGAGTTTCTTCTTGAGCCCCGGATCGATGATCTGCAGGTCGGCGGTTAGATTTAGCCATTGTGTGATGGAAGCGTTGTAGTACGTCTCGATCGCGTCCTCGTGGTCGAGACCGAGATCGAGGCGCTCGCGCAGAAAGCTGACGAACTCGTTACTGAATTGGGTCCGCGCGAAGCCGATGCCAAAGGTATCGTCGGGGCGGCCCGGCACTACTCCCTTGCCACCAATGCCTGCGGTGAAAGCATACTTGACGGGATTCGGATTCCCGTCGGAGACACCGAATGTGAAGAACAAGCCGATCCCGCGCTTCGGGTCACCGTTGGGCTGCCAGAGGTACTGATCGAAGGTGTAGTTCATAGACCAGGTTTTACTCTTGCTGTTGACGGGCTGAATGGGTGTGAGCAGAGACGGAAAGAATCGCGCGAGGATGTCGCTCAGGATCGGCCCCGGATTTGCAAGCCGGGGAAACCGCTCTTGCAAGAGTAAATTTGCGATGTTGGACGGATCCTGTGTAAGCGAAGGGCGCTCTTTGTTGCTCCAGGAAAAGCCGAGGTTCTGATGGCCGACGAGCCCGAACGGCTTGATGGTCACCTTGCCGCTGCCGACGACCAACGCACCGTCATCAAACGCCTTGCCCAGGTCGTTACTCGTCGGCGAACCGCTCGGATCAACCGCCATGGCGGAAAGGATGACGTCCTCGAATGGTAGCGCGATGACCCCGCCGCCGAAAGCCGAGAGCGGAAACTGTATTAGAGACATGGGCATAAAGAATGCGGTGTTCATGAACTGGGTGCTGTAGTCGCCGTAGAATTCCTGTTTGGACAAATCGACCAAGTTGATCTTGCCGGCGAAGACTCCAAATTTAGTGCTGAGGAATTGCGTCAAAGTCGCGGTCGTGAGCGCGGTGGTCTGGTCTCCATTCGCGGGCTCCAACGCGGCCGTGTTCACTGGTACGATGCCTCCGGAATCGCGGATTACATTGTTGCCGAACCCGGTGTCGGCGGAAATCTTGATGAAGCCTCCCGGCCACAGACCCAGCTTGTCCGTGTCCAAATTGAGCGTGTAGTCAGCATTGCCCCAAAACTCGCCGCCGGTGCTGCGGCCACCACTCATGACGTCTTGGGGCGTGAGGAGCAGATCGGCGTCGAACACGACGCCCAATCTCCCGAGCGTGTCCCGCAATCCACCCCAATCGCCGGTGAGCCGCGGTCGGGACCAGAAGTCCCCACCCCAAGTAGGAGGCACTTCGACCAACTGCGCGCTTGCCGGAGCCGGGGCAACGAGTAAGGCCAGGCCCACGAAAAGCATTCCCAAGATCGAAGTGCCGCCTATCCTGGAGGCGCCCATCTCGTTACCTCGCCTTCGAAGAAAGATTTTCTGCCGTCGGCATGCATGTCAGGCCATGTGCCCATCTCCACGGGTGATGTCCTCGACGCGGCCAAATCGGCCAGCGGCAGGGCCCCAATACCCTGTCCTTAAATATCTCCACCCAACCGATGCGCGCAGCTAGCCGGTGACCGGTCGTGCTAGCGCGCCAGCGAAGAGCATCTAGTCGCGACTTCAAAGGCTGCGGGCCGAGAATTAGGAAGTGGCTCAAGAAGGTCGCGACGACGCTAACCACTTTCGAAGTAGTCTCTACTCGAATCATCGAAAACTACTGCTCACAGGATGCTGTCCCAATTTGTTCTGGCCCTCTGCCGCCGATATGCGCCACCGTCCAGACCGCTTGCACCATCGCGTCCGGTGCGTAGCGCGGGGTGTGTAAGGCTCCAGTGCTCGAGCATAATCGAGCCTGGGAGCCAAAAATCCGATCAGGTAGATTGTGTAGTAGCGGAGAATTTGCGCGGTGTTTGACCGGGGGCAAGGCGGGGCAGTCTGACTATGAATGGCAAGCTACGAAGATAGGCCTCTCCAGCCTGGAGCTGCGGTGCACCAGGCATCGCGCGCTCCCGTTCCACATCGCCCCTTGATTCAGCAGACCGGGTTTGGCGCCTGGATGCCGATGATCTCGTATCGTTTCTGAGGAACATTGCGCCGTGTATGCTCAATGCGCGAAGACCCATGGGCACAACAAATTCCCTAAAGCAGGGCAAATTCGGACACGACTCGCATCGATCAACCCCCGTATGAACGCCGGTCGACGCGTGAGCCCCTAGTCAAATGGGCTATTTGGGGAACAAGAAGGTCACGGTAAAGCGTAGGCCCCAGTTTGGGCCACCATCCGGCTGCTCGGCGTAATATCGACCGCCGACCTGGAACTGCATTGCCTGCTGGCCGATTTTGACCAATTGAGCGAGCATCACATTGATCGGTACGGTCCATTGTGTGTGTTGCCAGTCATAGGTCGACTCGGTGTTCAATGCCAATGTTGTGTGGCTCGTGAATGTGTATGAGAGGAATGGCTGAAGAAAGGTTGCGCTTACCCTCTCGCTTCCCCATCCAGCGAACGACCAAATCTGATTTGCCAACAAGCCGTACGTCCAGCCCGAGTATTGCTGAAGAACCACAGCGGTTGGGCCGGCACCCCACTTTCCTGAACCGAGATTGCCATCGGTAGCCGTCGGATAGAGAAGGACAGGTCCCGCGCCAAGTATCCACCCGCCAATCCGGCGCTTGGGTGAGAGGAAGAAGCTTTGGACGGTGTCTCCAAGGCCGGCATGCGAGTCAGCGCCGTCAACGACGGGTTCCGCGTAGGTCACCGGCAGGATTGTCCGCGTGATCAGATTGAGGTCGTCGCTCAGCGAAATCGGTATGACGGGCTGAACATTCGCCGTATAGCGCATCACGTGAGTTGAGCCGATGCCGAAGTCCCAGTTGTTTTGAATCGGCACGCTGATGAGATCAGCTACGGGATTCTGCAGCTTGATCGCGAGCTCTGCCTCTGAGGCGTCAGATTGGGCGAGTGCCACTTCGCAAAGGCCATTTAGAAATGTCGCGGCTGCGATACCCACTACCAATGTCGCGATCCGCAGAGCGGCAAAAGGCGCGGTTGCAAAGCCCCAAACTAAAGAATCCCTGCTGACACGCCATTGCGACTGACCGCCTTCCCGCCAAATGTTGACCATATCCCCCTGTGCAGGTGCTTCTGATGTCCGCATTGGAAATACCTGAATTGCGCACAAGTCTCTTCAACTAGGTAACAAAATCCAAATTATAGCGGCGTACGGCGGCAGGGTATCGGCTAGGCTATGTATTCTTGCATTTCAGCCGCAGTATCGGCCGATATGCTCCTCCTTCAAGCGACGACTCATCAGATCTGATTAACGTACTATTGCAATTGCGCGGTGCTAAAAGAAGAAGCTGATGCGCGCTTCCATCTTAAAATCGTAGATTCTGTAATCGTTGATAATTGGGACACCGACTTCGACAGATGTGACCAGGCCCTTTCCAATCGATTTTCCCACCATTACGTCGAACGGCAAGAACAGAGACCCGGTGTCTCCGGCCCGCCTAGTGCCGAGGTTGACCCGGATGTCGGCGCTCGGGTAGAGCTCGACAAACCAAAAGTCGGGCAAATGAATGTTGAGCGCCGGTTGGAATTGTAGATTACTGACGTGATGCCGATTGCTGCCGCCAGCGTAATCGAATTGATAGCGGATCACGGCCTCCGCGAAGCTCCCTGATGAAATCTCAGGCCACATATAGCGAACACCGACGATGGGGACTGCTTGGTACCGACCGCTGTCCATCTCAGCCTTACTTGCAGTAGGAAAGATAAACTGCGAGCCAGCGCCGACCGCCCAGCGCGGGTCCAGTGTCTTGATTATTGCGATCTGGGTCAGCAGATCGCCTGTCCCGAACTGGTATTGGCCGGAAGGGTGATCGTCGCTGGCAATATTGGCATAGCGCAGGGGCAGATCGAGCCTCAGCGAAAGCTTCCAGCTTTCGTCGAGCGGAATTGGCCGATCGACACGAAATGTGAAAATGTGATTGTCGTTGTTCCACGAGTCCAAGTGCCGGTATTGATACCTGAAGTCAGTGCGAGTAAGCGGTCTAGTGAAATCCTCCCCGTTGTTAGTTTCCTTCGCGTCCGATGCCGCACCGCTGATGCTCGTTGGGGCCTCCTGTGCTTGTCCGAGCCCGGAAGCGGGGAGCAGACAACCGACGCATACGGCGATCAGCCGACTGGCGCAGCACATTCTAGCCCCCGTCCTGGTGATCACGCTCGCCGCCAACGAGGTATCTCTGCCGATCCGCGATACTAGGGGCCTCGTTCGCCCTGTCGTTCGAGGACCACAAGTTAAATTCTGTCGCGCGCGAGCGTAATCAGGCAAATCCCTGAAACGAGCCGATAAAAGGAGATGCGGGCTTCGAAATGGTGATCGCCGCCGTGACCTCCGCACGCTTTCCGGTGGGATGGGCCGCCCGGATAGCCCTGCTTTTCATACCGATACCGGACATGTGACCCGGCTGCTCGACCGCCGGAGCAATGAGGGCGTCAGCGAGAGCGATAGCTATTTTCCGGGCATTTTGATGCAACAGTAACCGATATAATCAAGGCGCTGTTGGACAGAAAAGCTGATGCCGCACTCTTCAGTGCGCCGACGCTGCGCTACTACGCGGCGGATGGTGGGAAGGGAAAAGTGAAGGCGATCTGGCCCGAATTTCGCTGAGCGGATCTTGGTTTTGTGACTCAGCCGGACAAGCCCCTTCGACGACGGATTACCGCCGCGGCGGTAAAGATGCTGCGGGGCCATTGGATCGATTCGGCAAGGTCCGGTCTCGGACTTCGCGTATGTCTACGCGTCGATGATCTTATTGCGCACGGCGTGGCGTACTAGCTCCGCGATCGAACTCACATTGAGTTTGCGCATGATCGTCGCGCGATGCGATTGCACCGTTCCCACGGCCAATTCGAGGAGGCCGGCAATTTGCTTGTTGCTCTTTCCCTCGGCAAGCAATTGAATGATCTCGCGCTCGCGCGGCGTCAACGACTCATGGCCATACTCGACCTTACCTTCGGTCGTGGAGCCAGCAGTGAAAGCATTCAACATTGTTTCCGAAATCTCGGGGCCAAAATACGACTGCTGGTTTACGAGAGCATCGATGGCCGCTTCGATGTGAGTTGTCACGCTGGATTTGAGCAAATAGCCGCGTGCTCCCGCCGCAATGACCTGGCGAACGAGATCCTCGGCGTCATGCATCGTGAGTACAAGAATCCCTGCCTTCGGCAGCGCTTTGTGGATTCGCAATGTCGCCTCAAGACCGTTTAGCTCCGGCATGCTCAAATCGAGGATGACGACATCGGGAGTTGAGCGCTTGGCGAGCTCGACGGCGTCGCGGCCGTTCCGGGCCTCACCGCAGATTTGCCAATCGGCCCGGCGCACCAACAAGCTTCGCAAAGCTTCACGAACGATTTCATGATCATCCGCGATCAGAATGCGCACCATGGCCGATCTATCCGATCCGGGGAGGGAGTTAGACGTTTATCGTGCGGTGTTGGCGAGCCAACTATGCGTACTTCGAATTTCTCAGACGTTGCATTCAGAAGCGCTTGTACTTTCTTTGGGAAAGCTGCTTTGGTAAAAGTCCATACTGTATCAATATCCATTGTAATAGCAGCGCAATCAAGCTGCGACCGAAAATCGCCTCAAAGGAGTGAATTCGGCAGCTCCTGCTTTTGGAATGACGGTCAGTCAAGCCTTATGGCCGCGTGCATGTCGCCGGGTCGGCTAGAATTAGGATACGGCGAATTAGCCGAGCGGCCGTCTCAATAGCCATGAGTAAGGGTTCAAGACCGCGAACGATATCTTGCCAAGTCGACCTGGGACCGTTGGGAGCGCGGGAAAGATGCTGTCCTTGAAACGGCGTTCTCGAGGCTATTGCGTTCAGGGGAAAATGATCTTGTTGCGGACGGCATAATGAACGAGTTCGACCACCGAGTTGACGCCGAGCTTGCGCATGACGGTCGCGCGGTGCGTCTCCACGGTCTTTACGCTTATCCCGAGGCTAGTTGCGATCTTCTTATTGCTCTTGCCCTCGGCGACAAGCTGGATGATCTCCCGCTCGCGACTCGAAAGAAATCCTGATGGCGATCTTTTCTGCTCGCCGTCTATGCTTTTCAAGATTGCGTCGCGTAGCGATTCTGAAACCGCCGCTGTGAAGAATGGCCTGTGTTCGGCAAGCGCTTCTATCGCCGCCATGATCTGGCTTGTCGGATCGGACTTGAGGATATAGCCCCGCGCGCCGGCGTTGATCATCGCACGGATTATTTCTTCACCCTCGTGCATGGTGAAAATAAGAAGCTCCGTATCGGGCAAATTCGTGCGAATTGCTTGCGCAATCTCGATGCTGCTCGTTCCGGGCATGTTGAGATCGAGAATCACGACATCAGGCTTCAATTCGGTGGCCTGTGCAAGAGCCTGGGCGCCGGAGGCCGCCTCGCCGCACACCTCCCAGCCGGCATGGCGTTCGATCAAATCGCGCAACCCGCGGCGTATGACGTCGTGATCATCGGCGAGAAGTATGCGCACCATCGCCGCAGCTTTCAATTTTCTCGGCGAATCGCGGAAGGCGACCCTTTACCCGATTGACTATGCGACAGGGTTTTCAGCGGCGGCACCTACTTGCGCACTCCGACGCTATTCATCGTGAGTCGCATGTTGTCGGTCTCTCGTGCGGTACGGGAAAGACACATCGGCTCCGCTAATCAGCGTGCAACTATGCCCGTGCAGACACGCGTTGTGCATCGGGCTCTCTATGTATCTGCATGTCAGAAGCGTTGTAAGCGGCCTATGAAAAGGGAAATTACTCGCGTCGTTTGGTCACCGCTTCTCATCTTTGACGCCAGCTCAATGTGACTTCTAGCACTGTCGGCCGTGGGGCGCATTGGACGCGGTAAGGCGCTTCTTGGACTGTGATCATTGAGTCGCGCGTTCAACGCACTCATCAAGAGTCCCCGAACGGTGTCGTGTCGGGCGCGGATCGCACTATCCAAATCGGGCGAAGAAGCAGTACCGGCATGAGCCGGACGAGGCCCACGACGAGGCGAATGGCGCATTCCGCGACAAATCGCCTTACCGCGATACTCGAGTCCGCGCGCAGCGACGCCATCTTCGCTGCAGCAATAGCTTTTGCCGAGAAATTGCGGTTGGGCCGCCATAGGCGGTTCGCACTTCCGCAAGACCTCGGCTATCACGAATTCCTCACAAATACCTTATGTTACAGACCGTTAGACGATTTCATTTCGAGGCGCCGTCAAAGATTGGCTGCCGTTCGTAATAATAACGATAGACTGCTTGATGTAGATCAAAATAGAGAGCACCGGGTCGGGAGAAAATTTTAGATAATGTAATGCATCGGGGGATGCGGGTTCGGGCAACGGAGAGGGCCATCAGTCCATGGGGCAAATTGCGGACAGGGGCCCGCAATGCGGCGCGTATCCGTTGGCTTGTCAATCATGGTGAGGGCCGACGATGCCGGGTTTTAACGCAACGAACCCTGTTCGAGCGGTACCAGGACCGTTGGTGTCGCAAATGCGGCCATCGACATCCCCCGGCCGGCTGGACGAGCCGGATGGGATTCATTCCGAAATCGGAAGCGGCAATGAGATCGAGCCACAAAGGCGGGTAACGCCAGATCTTCTGCGCGCGGCGCTGGATTCGCTCTCAATGTGTGTAGCACTGATCGATTCCGACGGCACCATCGCGGCCGAAAATGCGGAGTGGCGCAAGTGTGCCAACGAAGGCAATCTTCCGTTGGCGAACTGCGCGACCCGCGGCAATTATTTGGTCGCATGCGACACCGCCGCCACGTCAAAGACAGTGGCCCGTCATGCCGCGGCAGGCGTACGAGAGGTTCTACAGGGATCGCGCGCTGCTTTCGAGATGGAATTCGCCGACGCGCGGAAGAGAAAGCGGCGCCAATTCCGGATGCGCGTACTCAGGAATAATGACCTTAATGCGCCGTTTGCGGTCCTTACATTTACGGATATCACCGACGCGAAACGCAGTCAGTCTGAACTACGCCGCCTTTCCGCAGAGATCATGAATAGTCAGGATTCCGAGCGAAAACGCATTGCACGCGAACTTCATGACACGACATTGCAGAATCTGGTCGCCGCCAAGCTTCTAATCGA
>Ga0335070_10006992_pt1 | contig 13257 bp, 9 predicted proteins | sample Lox_Sample_13_FD_206722 | JGI IMG/M metagenome (GOLD analysis project Ga0335070, IMG submission 206722) | Soil microbial communities from Loxahatchee National Wildlife Refuge, Florida, United States - Lox_Sample_1.3 | ecosystem: Environmental > Terrestrial > Soil > Wetlands | place: USA: Florida...
CAAGCGCTGACTAGCGCGAAGCTGAAGACTAGCGCTGCCATCAAAATGAATGAGTGCGGCCAGCGCGGTTTTGACTTCAGAGGTTGCCTGTCCGATCGCATTTTGATCTCCTGTGGTCATGGCCGCTTGGAGCGCATTTAGAGCCTGCGCATAGGCTTGGGTCTCGGCGGCGGTCTGCATATCGATCACCGTAAAGGTGGCGATTTGTGCCAGATAGGTATAAACGTACTTACCAATGAGGTTGGTGAGCAAGTTGAAAAGTTGATTGATGATTGGCCAACCCAGCCAAGGGAGGCTGGCGACGGCGTAGGCCTTGAGCGCGTTTAACGCCACGTCAAAAATCGCGATTTGAATCGCGTTGTTGATATCCGTGGCGACATTATTTATTGGTGTGGGCACGTCACCCATAAGATCAAGGGGCCGGTTTCCCGGCCCCTCTCCTTTTACTTCTACGCCGTGGTGGAGGGCTTCTTTCTCGCAAGAGGCCCAGGAATCGCGCCTTCGATGAGGTTGATGATGGTGACGTAAGTCGAGCCCAGACCCGGGATCGCCTTCACCGCATCAAGGAGTTCGTGAAGCAGGATGGCTCCGGCGCCGCTACCCATGTAGGCGAACACGCCCGCCCAGCTGAGCTGGCCGTTGGCGCCAAGCATCAACACGCCCATGACAAGCCCGAGGATCGGGGCAAGCCAGGCCTTGGCCGCACCGAGTTTGTCCCAGAACGAACTCAGGGCGCTGATCTTCATGAGACCGATGATAATCATCACAACAAAGGCGATCTTCAGGGTCCACGAAAGCCCGCCGAAGCCCTGGATCGCACTCATCACATCACTGAATAGCTGCGTCCACGTCACGGACACAGAATTCATGATGTCGTTAATAGCATTGACGATAGATGTCATAACGTCCTCCTATAGGAATGGCTCCTATTTTATCAGAAGGGTGGGGAGGAGTCTTGGGAGTAAATTTCTTATTTAAACCGGTACTCTATCCACGCCAGGAGGGCGGCGTAGAGCGCACCAAAGATGCCAGTGATCCACTTGCGATCGTTTTTGTACTTCTCGATGGCCTTGGCGTGGCCACCCATTTTGGAAAGGATTGCGGCGACGCTGGTCTGGATGGCGTCTTGCTTCTCGCCGATGTTTTTTAACCGTTCATCGATTCTGGCGATCTGGACCTTGACTTCGGTGATCTCGTCAGCGACGGAAAAGTCGTCTTTATCTCTGCCCATAGCACTCCATCCCGGGGTGAATTCGCGCCTTTTTAAATTGTACTGTAAAAATCAGAGATACGCTATGACGTAGCGCACGTAGGCGTTGATGGGACGTGTCTCATTGCCACCGGAGTTGTTTACGGTGACATGGCCAGCGTTATCAAAGCCGCTGCCGCCAGGCTGATACCCGGAAGCACCTATGGGTGCGCGAACCAAAGAGTCTTGCGTGACGGTGTGGCTGTGGCTGGCGTACTGGTGGGTCTGGAAAGATCCCACGGCGTCTCCCGATGCGCCACCAGTGGCGCTAGTGGTGCGGCTAGCGCGATCGGGGTCGTTTGTTGAGCCGTTGGCGTGACCACGCAGAAACACGCCTTTGAAGTTGGGGACGTTGAAGTGAGTGCCGTCTGCGGTACCCCAGCGGGTACCGATGGCGTTGAAAAGCGCGGGGTAATCGGTGCGCAAATACGAGGTACCGTCGCAAAGCAGCGTACCCGGGGGGACGCTGGCGTCGTGACCGATTGCGATGATCTCACCGATTTGGGCGCCGCTTTTATCGATTCCTGGAAGTCTTGGCATAAGTACTCCTTACGCGGGGTCAAGGGCGGCAAGCGCCGCGTCTCTCGTCGCTCTCGCCGCTTGGATCTCGGTGAAGATGTTTCGATAGGTCGACAGCAATGCCTTGGCGCCGTCGATGTTTTGCTGGGTCTCCAAACCCGAGACATTTGTCGCGGTATAGAGCGCCTCGATGCAAAGCATGATGTGCGTGGTCTGATCCATCTCCGTGTTGGCGATGTTGTAGAGAATGTTGTAGATCTGCTGTTCACACTCCGCCTCGATTGCGGCGGCGTTGTCGGCGTCCTTGGCTACCGCCGTGGGGTCGCGGTCGGCGAGGGCGTCGCTCACGATACACTTTAGCGCGACGCCGTTGGCGTTTTTGGAATCCCAGCCCGTGGCAGCGGCTTCGGAGTCAAACGTGCATGCGCCCACTTTGGAGTTCGAGGGGTCGCTGAGCGGGAGCCCGTTGAAGAGGATCGTGTTGCCGTCGGGAGCGCAGGTGCCAAACAAAGCGCCACCCAGCACCTTGGTGTCGAGGTTGAGTTCGATGCGATAGAAGACCACAAACTGTCTGGCGAGAATTGTGGGATCGGTGCCCAGAACCCAGCCGGACCCCGTCCACTTGGGCCGCTGCCCGCTGCCGAAGGTGGGTGGCGCGGTGAATGTGGCGTGGGCGGGGAGTAGAAACTCTCCCGCCGGGTCTCCGCTGGGATTCGTGACCGGGTCTGGAGTCGCGGGGGTGGAGCTGGTGTAGTAGCCGTTGAAGTCGTAGTTATGGGCGTCCATATTTTTCCTTAGGATTTAATAATCATCGAAACCACGGCGCTGGGCTGCATATTATTGTGGGCGGTTCCGCTGCCGGTGAAGCCAGTCTTCCAGGTGTTATTCTGGGTGCTGTTGTACCCAAAGACGTTTGCCGCCGCTCCAGTGTTGACGCCAATGGTCTGCACAGCACCAGCGCCATGGTCGAGGGCGTCGTGTTGGTGGGATGGCATCTCACCTGCCGCAAGTGTGTGGGTCTCCGCGCCACCAGTGCTGCCCACGGTGTTACCAAGGGTTCCCGTAGCCACGCCTCCGCTACCCACGTGGGTGCGGCGCCTCATGTCGGGAAGATTAAATGTTGTGGAACCGTCGCCGACGCCCCAAGTGGTGCCAATGGCGGCGAAGAGTGCGGCGTAGGTCGTCCGTGACACCGCGCTGCCGTCGCAAAGCAAGAACCCCGTGGGGGCCACAGTCCCGGCAAAGGGCAGCATGGTACCCGTGGGAAGAAGAAATAAAGCCGTTGCTGTGGTGAGGTTGGTGGTGTCCACACTGCCTTGGGGAAGCACTAGCGACAACGTGTTGGTCTGTGGGGCGAAGAATTGTTTGGTGGAGAGCTGCTTAGCCATCTTTGCCTCAGTACTTAATAATATAATTCACGTTGGCGTTTAGTGGGCGGGTTTCATTTCCACCGAAGGACGCGCCTTGTGTCGCGGTGTTGGTCTGGGGTCCCGAGGGACCCGAGGTATTGAAACCCTGTCCCACGGAGGTATTTGGCCATCCGTTGAACCCAGTGGGGCCACCCGTGTTGAGACCATGGGTATGCGTGTGACTGGTCACCTGGTGGGACTGGTATGACCCCACGTTATCGGTTGAGTTCCCGCCCGTGAGCAAGTTGGTTCTCGTGCCCGCGTCCGGATCTCTGCCAGTTCCTAAGTTCTGACCGCGAAGAAAATATCCGCGCAGATCGGGGATGTTGAAATGGGTGCCATCAGCGGCGCCCCAGGCGGTCCCAATGGCGGCGAACAGCTCGGGGAAGCTGGTACGAAGAAGGCTTGAACCATTGCACAAAAGCCATCCCGCAGGAACGCTTGTCGATGGTCCAGCGAAGGCTTTGATGACTCCCGCAGGCGTCTGTGAGGAGATTGTTCCCATTTTACACCGTCTTAATCAGGACTTCGTTGCCAGAGCCCGTATCAGAGTAGGCCGACCCCATCGACTGCCACATCTCCGTGAAGAAATTGGAGTTCGACTGCAGAGTAATGCTTCCCGTCACCTTGAACCATTTCACGATGCTGAAGTCAGACCCGCTTGCCAGTGTAATGTTACCACTGAGCACCGAGGAAATTCCATGGCCGAGAATGTTAATGGAATTTGAGATAGTTACGTTTTCAACAATTGTCGTGTTGGGACGAATCAAGATGCGACCATATGCGGAGACCGCGTTGACGGCGCTCTGGAGTGAGCTGTACTGCGCGTACCCCGCCGTGACGTCGGCAGCACTTCCGACGACGGCATCCATGAGTGTGTTGAGGAGTTTGGTGTTCGTAGACGAGGTGTCCACACTCCCCTGTCTGCGCTCCACCTGCACGGAGTAGCTATACGTCGAGAAGTCCTGGGAAAGCTCGATGGTGTAGGGGTCGATCTCCTTAAAGTATTGACCCACGATACCGGTGTAAAAACGTGGTAGCTCCAGGCCTTCGAGCTTCACTGAGACGTCGCCGTTTACCATGCCGGGATTGAGTCCGACGACGTAGGATGCGGTGAGGTTGACGCGAGTCTTACCGCTTACCACGGTGGGGTTGGAGCAGTTGTTCGGCGTGCCCGTGCTGTCGGTCATACAGAATGCCGACATGAGGTAGCCGCCGTTGTTCAGCGTGGTCTGCGGGTAAAGACTGCAGTTGTAGTCGAGGATGTTGGACTGCGTGGTTACCGAGCCGTTGTTCGGGTTTGGAAAGAATGTCAGGAAGCAGCGCTGCTGCGTGGGGTTCTGATTTGCGCCGAAGAGCTGGAAGTCGAACTTCTGGTTTGAATACGAGCCCCACGGTCCCGGACTCGTGAAAAAGTTAGCATCACCTGGGTTCGAGGCCTGGGGTCCATCCGTATTCCAGGACACAAAGACCGATCCCGAGACAAACGACGACCCGTAACTCGCATCGCCTTGGAAAACGATGTGGTAGGTTCCCGGGGAGAGCTGGGCACGAGAGAACCCGGTGAACGTATAGGTTCCGCTCGTGATCGAAGACAGCGGGATGTTTGACGACTGGTCAACCACGGTTCCGCTTGGGCTACCGCTGCTATCGGTCTGGATCTGGACGTAGACGTTACCCGATGGCGAGCCGCTTTTGACGAGATGCAAGGCAACACTCCCCACCGAGTACGCCGAGGCGACGGTGAAGACAGCGGCGAATTGCCAGCTAAAGGAGCCCGAACCAGTGGGGCCAAGCGAGCGCTGAATGGTTCCAGCCATGCTGCCACTGCTTGCCTGCAGACTGTCCGCAGGGATTGGCGTGGAGAGCGCGTAACTGTTCCACGTCGCCGGGGCGTCGGGCCGCGTGAAGATCGACGTGAATTGATCCGCAGTTGGAGTCCCAACGGCGCCTGCGGCGCCATAGTTGGCACCCGCGACCACTGTGAATGCGTTTACCACGGGGTCAAATGAGGTGTCCCCGCTGCTCTGCGAATCCGAGTAATCGAGGAAGATCTGATTCACCGTGGTATTGGTGAAGATGTCGATGCCACGCTGGTGATGGGTGGAATCGCCTACAGCGGTGAGGTCTTTGGTCCAAACCGCTTGCGACACCATGCCCACCGCCGTGGTGACGTTGGAGGGAAACGCGGCGTCCAGGGTGCCGTTGGTCTGGGAACTGATGGAGGCAATCTTCCTCCACGTGCTAAGTGAGTTCACCCAGATAATGCATCCCGGTGCGATGGTGAAGCTCGGCGCACCGGATAGCGTAAAGCTCGTCCCCACGGTGGTAATGGTCTTCGTCTTGTCGCAGGACATCTGGTAGAGCTGTCCGACGGCGTTATACGCTGCGGTGGTGTTCGTGGAATCCACGTAGGTGGAGCTGCTCGTCGGACTAACGTCGAAGGTGTCGGAGACGAGGAACTGATAGCCATCGGCGGGGAAGCTTGCCGCTTGCGCCGATGTGCTACCCGCACCACTACCGATACCCATTTGGCGGACCTCGATAACCGAGATCACTCCGCCGACGTTTCGCACAAGAACCTGGCCAATCGGAATCCCAGTGGTGCTGAACGCCGCCAGGGGCGCATCTGTTGGCGCAGCGGTGTCGTGCGTCGTGCCTGCCGCCGAGGCTGGGCTTACGGAGATCTGCGCGTTGATGGTGTTGTCGGTATTTGTCGTCGACGCGATGACGTTGACGGCGTACCAGAAGTAGCTCCCCGAGGGAATGCTGAACGGCGTAAAGTCGATCCCCAACGGGGTGGCACCATCGCTGGCGTAGACGTTACCCGTGGAGAAATCGATCTGAGCCCCGGTGAAGCTCATGATGAGGTTATTCAACGCCTGGCTGCGAATGGCACCGTCTTGCATCGTGACTTCTGCACCACTGATTTTGGCACGAGCCGGAGCAGTGGCTGGCGTCAGGAGAAGCTGGCCAAAGAATTTGTTGATCTGGTCGTCGATGTCGTTGAAGCACTGCTGCGAATTGGTGTCGCTGGCGCCAAGCACACGGGTGAATGACGTCGTCGTCGTGGAAACCGCTGTGGCGGGATGTGCGCTGGGCGCGTCGCGGCCCGAGAGCAGGTTGTGTTCCGTAACGCTTGTCGCGGAGACCGTGCTGTCGGCGATCACGCGGAGATCGACGACTTCGGCAACCATGGCGTGAGTGGTGTTGGTGAACGTCGAACTCGTCTGGTAGATGACGCGATAAAGCGTCTTCATTTCTGGGGTGAGGAGGCTGCCAAAGGTGAGGCTGCTGTAGAGCGCCCCGACTTGTGCCGCCGCTAGCGTGGAGTACTGGCTCTGACCCAGAATTGCGATGACGGGCTCCAGGGCGTTATTCGTCGCGAAGACGAACATCGGCACAAAGTAACCCTCGGAGGCGTCAACGGTGCTCCAGTTGCCGCCGCTGAAGAGGTTGTATTGGATGCGTGATGCGCCGGTCTTCACGGGGAAGTTACCTGCCGTCGTCTTCCTCCACACTCCCGTGCTATCGAGGTAGAAAACCGGAATCTTGGCGATTGGCGTCAGGGTTTGCTCGTACTGCGCGGAGGGCGACGCGGAGTTTGTCGCGGTGATGGCGACATCCTCGTCCCAACAGGTTCCGTTGGACAGCGCGATCTCCGCCTGGGCGTCCGTGGAGCCATCGGTACCCAGGGTGTAGGTGACCGTGAACCCGCTCTGAAGCTTGAAGCCCTGCGTGAGGTGGAGGTACTGGTGGTTCTGCCAGTCCATGGTGACGCCGTGGCGTTCGTCGCCAAGAAGAACACCTTTGGCGTCTGACACACTCCACAGCACGTCGGCGACAAAGGCGTTGGCGTTCAGGAGCGAGGTGGTGTACGTCGTGGTGTACTGCAGCGTCCCCGTGTTGTCGAAATAGATCAAGTAGAGACCGTCGCTGTTGGGAAGCACGACGGTCTGCGCACTGTCTTTCCTGAACATCTTGCCTTGGATGTAGAAGTCGAAGTGATCCGAGGCCGGGGCGATGGTGAAGGTACGGCTGCCATCGGTGAACGCAATCGTGGAGTCGGTGCGGTTGACGAATCCTGTCGGCGCCAAAGAGGCGTCGCTGATCTCCAAGGGCTTCCAGCCCTCGCTGGCGTTATGCCAGAGCGTTGCCGCATAAGAAGTGCCCTGCTGAACACTAACCACGGCTCCGGCAAACGGTGTCGTGCTGCTATTGAACACCGCTGCGGCAGTCCACACCAAAGAGGTGCCCACGCCGCTGACGACGTAGATCTCGTTGAGCTGCGTAAAGAGGACACGGTTGCCATTGGCTACCGCTACACCGTCGATCGTCGCCGAGGCTCCGGTGGGGAGAGTTGTGGTGACGAGGTCGATAAGCGTGACGGGAATGTTGACGTCGCCTCTGGCATCGAGTTTGCCAATAGCGGCTTCGTGGCTGTCGGTGTTGGAGATCACCGTCTGCGTGGTGTTGTAGCTATGCGTGGTGGGAACCGTCGACGGCATGCCGAGCCAGTTCTGCAACTCCACGGAGACCTGGTCGCCGAGGTTAATGATTTCGCCCGTGGTGAGACGGAACGGTGCGAAGCGACTGTAGAGCACCCCGCCCACGTTCCAGAACAACACAAAGGTGTTTCTGGAGAAGCGATCGAGTACGCCCGCGCCAAACGCTACCGTTTGAAGACTTAGCGTGGCGGCGTTGTCGTCGTCGGGGATCTGCACGTAGGCCATGTAGCCGTTGGCAATGGTAACGCCACCCGGGATCGCGGCGATGGAGTACGTCGACGCGCGATTCAAGAAGTTCAGCGTGATCGCTGAGGAGAACGCCAGTTGATTGGAGGCCGTGACTCCCCAGCTCACCTGACCCGTGGCGCCAGCGCAGTTCATGAATTCGTAGAGACGAGAAACTGCCTGGGCTTCCTCACTTGCGAGGCCCGCCGAGGCCACGACGCCGTCGGGCGTGCGGTAGTGGGCGAGGACGACATCGGCGTGTGTGGCGCTGTAGCCGCGAAGATTAGTGAAGGCGCCAGCAGTGGTTTTGGCAAAGTTAATCGATGTGTTGGGTCCGCTGACATAAGACCAGAAGTGAACAAGTGATCCGGTGGCGTTGAAGTTGACGGAGATCCCCGAGGGCGTGTTGGCGTCAATGGCTGTGGTGGTGCCGAGAACGTCTCCGGATTCCAAAACAAGCGAGGCCTTATGAAGAGAGCTGCCCTCGCTCAGACTGAAGTGCGCGTTGCCGACGCCGTCGAGGGCGACGTCGAAGAGCGCGATGTTTTCACCCAGGGTGACGAGATCCTGGATGTAGGCGAGGTGACCGAACGTTGCCGTGTTCCTACGGTTGTAGACGGCGATGCCATAGGTGCTGGCGCCCTTGTCCTGGAGCCAAAAAACGTAAGTCTCTTTGTTTGCTGCCCGGCGGACTTTTGGCCTTGTGGACCCGTTTGCCGACAGCGTCGTAGAGGTGCTGAGGACAACGGTGTCGGACTCCAACTCCACCGTGGCACCCCGCTGAGTGGGGGCGGCAAGTGCGGTGGCCGTGGAGGCGTCGTACTCTCTTAGGTACACCTTTCCCGTGGTGGAGTTCTCGTAGGCGAGAAGAATGAGGGCGTCGGTGTCGTCCTTGTCCAGCGAGGGGTTGGTGACCACGGCGCTGAGATCCACGAGGAGCTGTTGCGCGGTCTCAATGGTGTTCGCACTGCTCAGCCTGACGTACCACAGCTGATGTACGGCGCCGGAAACCGCGACCTCATAAACGGTGTGGATGAAGAAGCTCGCCCCGGAGTTCACCGTCACCACTTGTGGGTTTGACGTCGGGAAGGCGTGTGCGGCGATCGGCGTCGACGCGTAGACCGTGACTCCCGTCGTGGTGACCTGTTGGTAGTAGACGTTATTGCCGCTGGTATAGATGATGTCTACGTTTCCCGAGGGGTTCAGCGTGGCGTCAAACGAAGACACCCCCGTGGCGATCACCACGGAGCCCGTGAAGGAGGTCATGGGGTCCGGAGACGTGACGAGCTTCAGATCGGTGTTGGAGAGGTAGAAGAACAGGCTCGTGTTTGACGACGGCACGTTGATCGCCTTATAGGCGACGTTGGTGTTCGCGTTGATTCCCACTTGGGTGTTGTGCAGAATCTGCACGCTACCCGCGCTGTTGTAGGTGGGACCCACGGCGTATTGGATACTTCCCGGGCGGTTGGCGTCGTCGTCAGGTCGTCTGTAGAGGATCTCGTCGACACGGAGAAGGCCGTCGGAGTCCGAGGCCTTGGCGGTAAATGAGGTACCGAGGGCCTTGGTGACGAACGCGCCCTGCTGGTCGATAAGGCTTCCCGCCTCCACGCTAACCACGCCCGCCAGAGCCGTGGTGCCAAAACCAGAAGCGATTCCCACGTGCCCCTGGTCAACGGCGTGTGTGGCGATATCAGCGACGACTTGTGCCACCTGGAGGTAGGCGCGCTGCACCCATTCGTTGCCATCCCAGTCGGCAACCACCACGGAGTTCGCCGATAGATCTTCGGGGCGCTGGGCAAATGTGGGCGTGATGATTTCACCGAGGTTCTCCACGCTGCTCGACGTGGTGACCACGATGGAGTAGGGCGCCACAAGTGTCGCGGGCACCGTGGCGGAGATCGGCTGGGTCACGGTGACCACGAGGCCATTCTGGACGAAGCTTCCCGGCTGGATGGTGGCCACCGAACCAGAGGTGGTGACACTCATTCCCGTCATGACACCGTTGGTGCCGATGTTGATCGCCTGGGCGTCGTTAAACGTTTGTGAGGTATACGGCGCTGCGAATGCGATGGACTTAGTGGTACCCACTGAACGGCCTCCGATTACCTATCCACTACAACAAAGACGTAGCCGGAGGTTTCTGTGACCCCGGCGAAGCTCTTATAGAAGACGCCATTGGTGGCGTTCTTCACGTAGACATTGGCTTTATCCATTGCGGTGATCACGCTTCTTTGCAGCGTGCTCGACGTCATGTCCGCCGACGACAGCGGTTCCAGGACTTGCGAGAAGTCGTTGGCTTGGCTGCCGTAGAAACTCACCCGCGTGGGTACGTAGCCCAGGTTGTGGGGAATGGTCAGACTGAAGTTACCACCACTCAAGGTGACCTGGGTGAACCCCTCGTAGTGGCCGCCGAGCGCGTACTGCGTCACGCTGGTAACATTGCTGCCGTCGAATACCGCCTCACCGATGAAGATCTGATTAGACACCGAGGTGAATCGCTTCGCCGGAGCCGTTGCGGTGAAACCCAGTGTCGGCGCAAGAGGATCGATGATGGTGTAACTCAACCCGCTTTGAGCGGAGGTAAACTTGCCGATGATCTGGAGCTGGTTGGGGTTGCTGTTGTACCCCACCGATGAGATCACATAGGTGCCGAGGTTATCGGAGCCCACCGAGGTGATCTGAAGCAGCATACCGGCGTGAACGTTCAGCGTGGCGAAGTTATAGGTGGTGTCGTTGAGCACGGTGAGATCAGCGCTGAGATCAGTGGTGGTGATACCAGTTGATGTCGCGGTGAGGACCGTCTGACCCACGGGGTTGCGCTGCAGGTAGAGGTAATAGGTTCCCGCGCTTCCCGAAATCGTCGTGGAGATCTGCGTGCTCACCACCTGACGGTAGCCGTTGATATCCGCCACCACCGGAGTCACGGAGCCATTCACGTAGGCGTTGGCGCCGGTAAACGTGAGAAATCCCACGGGGGCCGACAAGATGGCGTTGTCGATGTGACCATTGACGTCGAAGGCAATGGCGTCGCGAAGCGTGGGCAGCCCTTGTCTTGCGGCGAGGATCTCGGTGTCGATGTTGGTCAGACGAGGGGCGAGAAGCGTGCTACTGCCGTAGACGGTGCTGTTTCTTGCCGCGATGATCTCCGGAGAAGGGAGCACGTTACCATCGGCGTCGAGTCCGGTGTCTAGGCGCGCGGCGAGGCTACCCTGGTTTCCACGTGCGGTTTCGACTTCGGTCTGCAGGTCGCCGACCGCCTTGTCGATGGCGTCGGAGTTGGAGTTCAGGGGCACGTCCCAGGTGTTGGTGAACTCACCCCGGGCGGGTTTGATTAGGCCTAGATTTGGGGTCTGCGATGCCATAGTCGGTTACTCCATGTAAACCGTGTATCGGATCGTCACCGACACGTCGTTTGCAATCGTGAAGGGAATGCTGGGGAACGTGCGAAGCGACATCACCACTTCGTCGGAGGGCGGTGTGGTCGGCGCAGTTACCGGGGTTCGAATGATACCCGATGGCGCCGCAGGATTGATTAATACCAGACCCACCTCGTTGATCACCGGATTGCTGGGGTTGGTGTAGGCGGTTAACCCGATATCGACGGCGTTGAACTGTGCGGTGAACTGAACCTGATTGGCGGCTCCGGAGATCGTCAGGGTCTGCGCACCACTTGCCGTGGCCGACGCGGGTCCGATGGTGAACTGCGTGGAGCTGTTGATGCTCGCGATAATGCTTCCCGAGGGGATACCGGTGCCACTAACCGACATCCCGGTGGCCATGCCTGATGTCGTCGTCGTGGTTACCACGGGACTGCCGGACACCAGAGTCCCTGAGATGGTAAACGTGGTGCCGTTGTTCGTCGTGATGACGCGGGAGTCCACATCCTTGCGATACACCTCGTGGTAGAGACCCGTGGTGGAGATCAGCTGGGGGAGGTTTTTCGTGGGAACCTTTGGGATGGCGGGATTCGCGGGGATAGTGCCTTGGTCGCCGACCGCCATGCGATTGATGATCGCGGGAATCGTGGCGGGGGAGATCGTCGCCAAACTTTTGATGATTTGGCCGTTGCCCTGATAAAAGATAATGTTTTCAATGGTTTGCTCGTCGATGAGCTTTCCGTGATGGAAGGTCTGGATGTCGACGCGACCGTGAAGGCCGAGGCCATCCTTATGACCGCAATGCGGGCACGAACTCAGGGGGGTTTTTCCACCTTGACGCATAGACATCATTTTACCCTTTACCCTTCCACATGCAAAGTATCGACTAAGGTAGCACCCCAATAAACTTCCATATCTACGTAGTCCACCAGCGTCCAGCCGCCGTCGTCGAGTTTGATGCCGGTGTCGGGATTTGTTTCGGCGTCGTCGAGGTCGGATTGCTGGGCGTAGGTATTGGGATTGTAGTCAACGTTCGAACTCACATCAAAGCTAATCTGCTGTGCCAAGGCCTCCCCCATCGACAGGAGGTCAGAAAACGTTCCCACGATGATTTGAAAAAGGAAGGTTCTGCTTTTCGGCTGAAGATTGGTGAGGAAGGTGCGCACGTTGCCGAGATTGATGTCGGCGCTGATGAACGCGTTGACGTCGATTTGCGGCAAGTAGGTGTTTTCCTCGACGGTCTTCAGAGCCTTGGATTCGTCGGTGTTGGGGTTGAGACCCTTGCTTGCGAACTGCGTAAGGAATCGCTGAATCCCTGCCCGACCCACCTCGCGTTCCAAAAATCCGGGGGAGTTCACCTTATCCAGCACACTAACGCCCGTGGTGAGTGGTTGGAACTGCTCCACGGTGTCACCCACGGAAACGATGGCGAAGAGATTGGCGGGGATGGCAAAGGTTTCGGTGCTGTTGTCGGCGTAGGTGAGCATGATCTCCGTGGGACTTAACGAAGTCACCACGCCTGCCTTGCTGGCGGTGGGGAGACCGAAGAGGAGGTAAAGCGAGCGCTTGATGTTCTCCGGTCGCGGACCCGTCCAATAGGCGAACCACAACCCCTTCACCGCCTTGAGATAACCAGCGGTGTTGGGTGCGTAGAAATTCATGAGGTAGCCGAAGTTGTTGTACGGCGTCTCGAAGTTGTACAACGTATTCTGCGCCCACATCGACGCGGGTGGAACCACTTTGAATGAGATCACCCCGGTGCCGAACTGAACGGTGTAGTCCGTGCCTTCGAGAAGTGTTTGCGTAACGGATTCATCGCGAACCTTGTCCTGAAGCTTTGGAATGCTGACGATGTTGGTGTCGACGAGCTGGTAGGAGTAATGGAATTCGGGAAACGATTGGGGGAGATCGAGTTGATCCAACCCGAGGACGATTCCACTGGCGTCGGCGCCAGGGATGGAGGCGGGGTG
>Ga0335070_10006993_pt1 | contig 13256 bp, 10 predicted proteins | sample Lox_Sample_13_FD_206722 | JGI IMG/M metagenome (GOLD analysis project Ga0335070, IMG submission 206722) | Soil microbial communities from Loxahatchee National Wildlife Refuge, Florida, United States - Lox_Sample_1.3 | ecosystem: Environmental > Terrestrial > Soil > Wetlands | place: USA...
TTGGCCTGCAATTGATTGAGCGCCTGGAGCACGTCGCCGAGATCGTCGTTCGTGGCGATCGCGAGCGTGGCCGTGAGGTCGCCGGCGGCCATGCGCGTGGAAGCGGTTGCCATCTGCGCGAGCGGCGCGCCGAGGTGGCGCGTGGTGAGACGCCAGGCCCCGAAGGCGCAGACACAGGCCGCGCCGAACGCGCCCCAGAACGGCAGCGGCGGCAGACCTTGCCAGGCGGCGAAGCCGGTCGCGGCGAAGACGGCGGGCACCGCGCCAAAGCCGAAGGCGATGCGCGTGGCGACGGGCACGCGCATCAGCGACTGCAGCGCGCCGATCACGCCCGTGCGAACCACGGCGCCATGGCGCAGTCGCACGCCGTGCAGACGGCCTTCGCGCATTTGCGCATAAAGCGCCTCGGCCTGGCGGACCTCCTCGCGCGTGGGCTTCACGCGCACGCTCAGATAACCGACCAAGGTGCCTTGCTCGGAGACGGGCGTGACGTTCGCCTGCACCCAGTAGTGATCGCCGGTCTTGCGGCGGTTCTTTACGAGCGCGGTCCAGGGCCGGCCTTCGCGAATGGTCTCCCACAGGTCGGCGAACGCTTCGGCCGGCATGTCGGGATGACGGATGATGTTGTGCGGCTTGCCGATCAGTTCTTCTTTCGTATAACCGGACACCGCGATGAAAGCGGGATTGCAGTATTGAATGCGGCCCTTGAGATCGGTGGCCGAGACGAGCATCTGCGAAGCGGGATAGTCGAATTCCTGCTGCGTGACGGGCTGATTGTTGCGCATGAGATTCCTTCGAGAGGGCCGCTTGAGACCCAACGACACTGGAGGGTTAACGGCTTTTCCCCTACGAACTTTAGGGATTTGAGCAGGCGGGAGGCGATCCGCGGGCAACGGGAAAATCCGTTGTGCGATCAATGGATTGGGTGGGATGTTGGGGGGTGTATGCACAGACTTGTGCACTTGAACTGTGGACAAGTCCGTTGCCTCGAAAACGTGCAACTTCTCTGTCGCGCGCACCATTGATGTTTGCGATCAGGGACTTAGCTTCGCTGTCCAGAAGTTATGCACAGGGCTGCCAACAAAAACTGTGGAAAAGCGCGGTGGCTTTTCGACTGCTTCGGGCCGTGATGCTGCGATTGGGAACGCTGGGCATTATCCGAAGCGCGTCAAGGAGTTGATGCGATCTTCCCGGGGTTACGCACAGGGCTACCCACTATATTTGTGGACAAATCGCGGTGTATGGGGTGCTTCGCGTTGCCGGGGAAATCGGGTGGTGGCTGAGGGCATGTTCTGATGCCCGGCGAGGTACTCGCGGGTTGCGAGCCACGCAAGACATTAGGCCTGCCGCTGTGAAAGCTTGCAACTTGCTTGACGTTCGGACAGTTACCGTTTTCGATCAGGGACTTGGGTTCGCTGTCCAGAGGTTGTGTGCAGGGCTGCCAACAAAATTTGTGGACAAATCGTGGCTGGCAGAACGTCTCGCGTTACCGGAGAAATCGGATGGTGGATGGTGGTATTAGTTGATGCCTGACGAGTCACGACCTGCCCTCCGGATTGGGTCCGCGCCGGTGCCGGCCCTGTTCGGTGCCCGCTTACCCCCGTTCCTTGTTGGGAATGTGCAGATTTCAGAACCGGCGGACGCCATGTACATCAACCTGCCTTGCCTGGCCGCATCGCCAAGGAAGAACCGGCTGATGCAGGTGCGCGCCTGTCTGGGTTGTCGCAAAGCTGTCTTACATACCTGAAGGGCATTTTGCGCGTCTCGGATGGGATCGAGAGCGGGCAACCTGCGACGAGTGAGTCGGCGCGATGAACCCGCTCAGTGAAATGGTAAAGCTGGCCACAATCCGCTATCCCGAATTTCTGCCAGCCAGGCACTGATCCAGTTCTCCGATCCACCGCAACATTCCCTCTGGCTGTGAGCACCGGGTGACTTGCTGCGTCACATAATCGTTCGTTTGCTGGTACGGGGAATTTATCTATTTACTTCGCATAACGAACTATATATGGAAATGTGTCCGTGGAATCGAAATTTCCCAAACGCTAGCTGGGCTGCGTCAGATGCTGCGCCCATACCTTGGTGCCGGGGACCCGTCAATGGCTCGGTTCCTTGACAGCCTCGTGGGCGCGAGCGTGAAGGTGGTCCATGACATGCACCGCTGGGCGGACGACCTGCATCTGACGCGCGGCCTTGCGGTCACGCTCACGTTCGATGAATCGCGCACCGATGGCTGGTCGCCCTTTGCATTCGCGCTGGCGCTGGAGCGCTACGTTGCGCGGCACGTCTCGCAGCATTCCTTTACCCGCACCACCTACTGCACCACCCAGCGAGGGGCGGTGTTCACCTGGCCGATGCCTACCGGTACGCGCGGTGTCTTCTGATGGAGGATCACGGATGACATGGAACACGCAGCCGCGTGCGCTGGAGGTCATCAGCGATGCGATTCCCGAGCACTGAACGTCTCGTTGTTACCGCGACAAAGCCGACACAAGGAGTGAAAATTAAAGCAGTAGATACGATGAAGGCAATTTTTTCGACCATTTTCAATCCGTCCTTGGCTGGCAGCCTTCTGGAAATTCGAGAAGAGTCCCCTGCTCACCAGGAAATCGATACTCACCAACGACGGCGAGGACCTGCGCAAATCCACCGCATCGAGCAACATAGCCATTAAAGGGATGCTTTGGGTGCCCACCGGCCCTCGCACAATCGCCTACTGCGCTCCCTCCCGCCACTCCTCGGCCCCTCCCACATCTCCCGCCACCGAATAGAGCACTCGCGTATTGCGCGTCTTGAGAAAATCCTCGAGCGTTTCCCCACGCATGGCCGCGTAGATATGAAGGTTAGAAGTCCCGATCACTGCGCCGAGCTTCTCCAGTACGAAGAAGATCACGCCATAATGAATCAACCCACGCCAATCGCGCCTGCGCACGAGTTCCTTTTCCTCTTCAGTCAGCCCAGCCTCGGCAAACGAGCGCTCAGGATCGGCGAGAAACGCGCGGCGATGCGACTCGTCGATCATCGCGTGCAGGTACTTGTTCAACCGGTACGCCTTCACGCTCGCTTCGAGACCGAACGGATACGTGCCGGCCAGCTTCTGCGCGCCAGCCAGTTGCCTCGCTACGTGCTGCCGGTGCCGCGCCTGCGCCTCGCCAACTGGCGCCATCGCGGCATTCTCGAGCACGAGCGTGCCGATGCCCGTCATCGAAGGCAGGTAGTAGCCGCTGTGCACCGTCTTCACGCTGGCGCTCAGTGCGCCGCGCATAACGAGCCACATGATGACCTCCGCGCCTTCCAGCCCGCCCGCTTGCGCGTACTCCGCGTGCGTGAGTTCGGCGAGCGCCTCCGGGTCGTTCGTGATGGCGTCGAGAAAGCGGTGGTCCCAGTCCACGTTGTTGAAGCCTGCACGCTCGCCGTGCACCTGGTGAGAAAGGCCGCCCGTCGCCATCACCACGACGCGCAGGTCCTCGGGGTAGCTCTCGATCGCGCGGCGCAGCGCCTGCCCGAGCTTGTAGCACCGCCGCGCCGTGGGAATCGGGAACTGCAGCACGCCCACCTGCAACGGCACCACGCGCGTGGGCCAGCCCGTGGCTGTGCGCTCCAGCAGCGCCGACATGGGCGAGAAAAAGCCATGGTCGAGCGGCTTGTCCTGGAAGAACGACATGTCGAATTCGTCGCTCATGAGGCTCGTGCCGATGTGCCGTGCAAGCGCCGGATGCCCGCCGATGCCGGGCAGGTCGCGCACGCCGCCGCCTTCGTCGGCGACCGTGTACTCGCTGCCTATGCCCAGCGCGAACGCTGAGTAGTGGTCGAAGAAGAACGACGTCACGTGGTCGTTGTAGATGTAGACGATCGCGTCCGGCTGCTGCTCGCGCAGCCAGCGCTTGACCGGCTCGAAGCTTTCGAAGATCGGCGCCCAGGCCGGGTCCTGTTCCTTGTGCGCGTCGTGCGCAAAACCAATGGTCGGGGTGTGCGAAACGGCGATGCCGCCAACGATCGTGGCCATGTCTCCGTGCTCCTTGTGTCGGGTGTGTGTCGATGGATGGCGACAATGTATGGTTGACGGCAGGTTAAGTAAATTGACTTGTTCGGCAAAATTCCATAACTTCAGATTATGGAAAATAGCGAATCGCCATCTCGCAAGAATTCGGCCACGAAGGTCGCCACGAAAGCGGCCACGAACGCGACCGAGAAACCCGCCACCAAACTGACTAAACGCGCGGACCCCGCCCGCGACGCGGCGGACGAGGCGCGGCGGCAACTGGCATCGAGGCTGCGCCTTCGGCATTTGAACTGCTTCGTGGCAATTGCCCAGGAGCGCACGCTCGCACGGGCGGCGGCTCGCCTGCATTTGAGCCAGCCCGCCGTTTCGAAGACGCTCGTGGAACTGGAGCAATGGGCCGGCGTGCGCCTCGTCGAACGCGGCAGGAACGGCGCGGCGCTCACGGTGCAGGGCGAGCACTTCCTGCGCTACGCGCTCGACGCAACGCGCGCGGTCGAGGCGTCCGCCTCGGCGCTCGCGCGGCATGAAGCGCACGCGGTGCCAGCCGTTCGGCTAGGCGCGTTGCCGACCGTTGCGACTGCGCTGGTGCCCGAGGCGCTTCTGCGCTTCAAGGCGCTCTTTGCGCATGTCGGCGTGAAGATTCATACCGATTCGAACGCCGAACTCTTGCGCGCAGTGAAAGCCGGCGATCTCGACCTGATGGTGGGCCGGATGGCGGAGCCGGCCATGATGCAGGGTGTTTCCTTCGAGTACCTGTACACGGAGTCGCTACGGGTCGTCGCGCGGGCGGGGCACCCGCTTGCGGGCGAAGGCGTGGCGCCCGCCCTCGATGCCGTGCTCGGGTTCCCGCTGGTGATTGCAGGCGAGCGCACGGCGCCGCGTCATCACACCGAGGCGTTCTTCGAGACGCACGGTTTGTCGGTGCCCGAAGGCGCGATCGAAACGCAGTCGGCTTCCGTGGCGCGCCTGATCGTCGCCGGCTCGGACGCCGTGTGGATCGTGCCGCAGCGTGTCGCGCAAAGCGATATCGATGCTGGGCTGCTCGTGCAGATCGACGTGCCGGCTCCGCAGGGCGTGGAGCCTATCGGCATTCTTCGGCGCAGCACTGTCGCGCTCAACGACGCTACCGCCGCGCTCTCGCATCAACTGCGTGCATGCTCGCAGGCCGTGTAGCGCCTGCCGCCGGAAGTGTTGTTGAAATGTCGATTGAGATTGAAACCGGATGAAACATGTGAAATGATATCGATTCTCATTTCCCGTGGATAAATCTGCGGCCAAACAACAACACCAGCCAGCTTAGCGTCGATTTCCTCGGTCCTCCTGGGGCGGCCAGCCAGCCAATCAACCCGCTTCGCACGCGCCAGCTTTGTGCGCGTTGCCCAGCCGGGTTTTGTCTTGCACAGGGACCTCATGTTGAACAGGACGCCGCTCGCGAGTGCGCTCGCGCTGGCTTTTGCTTTGCCTTTTGCCTCCCCCGCGCTCGCGCAGAGCGCGCCTGCTGCCACCGCCGCTTCGACGGCCACCCGAACTTCGGCGAGCACCGGCAGCCCCGCCGCCGCGCAACCGGCGCTAGCCGTCCAGACCGGGCAGACCGCGCAGGCGGCGCAAGCCCAAGCTCAAACGGCTCAAACGGCTCAAACGGCCCAAACGGCCCAAGCGTCCCAATCCGCGGCACCGGCAACCGACAACGCCACACTGCCCACGATCTCCGTCTCGAGCCAAAACGATGATCAGGACTTCCAGGCAGACCGTGCGACCGTCGGCGCGAAGACGCCCACGGCGCTGCGCGACATTCCGCAGACGGTCACGGTCATCAACAAGGCGGTGATGCAGTCGCAGGGCGCCACGTCGTTCCAGGACGCGCTGCGCAACGCGCCCGGCATTACGATCGGCGGCGCGGAAGGCGGCCAGATCGGCAACAACATCAACCTGCGCGGCTTCACGGCGCAAAACGATATCTATCTCGATGGTTTTCGCGACCGCAACCAGTATTACCGCGACACCTTCGACCTCGAATCGATCGAAGTGCTCTACGGTCCGTCGTCGATGCTGTTCGGCCGTGGCTCGACGGGTGGCGTGATCAATCAGGTCACGAAGCAGGCGAACCTCACGCCGCTCACCGAAGTCTCGGCCACGGTAGGCACCAGCGACCGCTATCGCGCGACGCTCGACGTGAACCGGCCGATCGGCGATCACGCCGCATTCCGGCTCAACGCTTTCGGCCAGTCGATGGGCTCGACGCGCGACGAGATGAAGAACAAGGACTACGGCTTCGCGCCCGAGTTGCGCTTTGGTATCGGCACGCCGACCGAGGTGACGATCTCGGCGCTCATTCAGCACAACTACGACATGCCGGACTACGGCGTGCAGGCGATCAACGGCCGCCCGTTCGCGCCATCGAAGAGCACGTTCTACGGCCTCACCGACGACCGCACGATCCAGGACGTGCAGACCGTTCAGGCGCGGGTGGATCACAGATTCAACGACCAGTTCAAGATCAGCAACCAGACGCAGTTCTCGCACTCGCTCACCGATGCGCGCGAAACCGCGCCGGGCGCGGTGCTGACGGGGCCGCTCGCCACGAGCACGGCGCTCAAGAACGGCAACTTCACGAACCTGCCGCTCGAGGACCTCTACATCAAGCTGGCGAGCCACGACCGCGTGATCGAAAACCACTCGATCTACAACGATACGATGGCGCAGTACAAGTTCACCACGGGCTTCCTGAAGCACGACATGATCGCGGGCGTCGAGGTCGGGCACGACAGCTACACGAACCAGGCCTATACGCGCAACAACCTGCCGATTCTTTCGCTGCTCGACCCGGTGTACATTCCAACGCCCTCGAACGTCACGCAGACAGTAGGCAATCACGCGGAGTCGGGCGCGACCACGCTCGCGGCGTACTTCAACGAAACGATGTCGATCGGCGAGCACTGGAAGGTCATTGGCGGCGTGCGTTGGGATCGCTTCCAGGCGCACATCGCCAACACGATCAACGCGCCGCTCTATGCGGACCAGACCAACACCTTCACGAGCGTGCGCGCGGGCGCGATCTATCAGCCAACCGACTGGCAGTCGTATTACTTCTCGTACGGCACGTCGTTCGATCCGTCGCTCGAGGCGCTCACGGTCACGAACACTACGCAGAACCTCGCGCCCGAGCACACGAAGTCGTATGAAGTGGGCGCGAAGTGGGATCTGCTGGGAGGCAACCTTTCGGTTACCTCAGCATTCTTCCAGCAGGAAATGGACAACGCGCGCACGCAAACCTCGACGGGCGAATACACGCTCGAAGGCGACATTCGCGTGCGCGGCTTCCAGGCGGGCGCAACGGGCCACCTCACCGACAAGTGGCAGGTGTTCGCGGGCTACACCTATATGGACGGCGTGATCCTCAAGGCGCTCGACGGCACCCAGGGGAACACGCCGGCCAACACGCCGCGCAACACGTTCACGCTGTGGACCACGTATGCGTTCGCGCCGCATTGGGAAATTGGCGGCGGCCCGACTTATATGTCCGCCCGTTACGCGGCGAACACGAATTACGTGGAGGCGCCTGGCTACACGCGCTGGGATGCGATGGCCGAGTACCGCGAGAAAAAGTGGGACGTACGGCTGAATCTGCTGAATCTCACCAACAAGTTTTACTATGACGCCCTCATCCAGTCGGACGGCGGGCGTTCGGTCCCGGGCATCGGCCGAACGCTCCTTGCGACGTTCGACTACCGCCTCTGATCACCGTACGCGAGAAGTGCTCCGCACATCATGCGGGCTTTTGGGCGACGGCATGAACGCAGCCGCGAAAGCGGCGTAACGAAGGAAACGACAATGCTGGTTCACGTTCCCAACGTACTGACACCCGAGCAGGTGCGCGCGCTGCGCACGCGGCTCGACCACGCAGGCGAAGCCTGGGTGGATGGCCGCGCCACGGCCGGCTGGTCCGGCGCGCCGGTGAAGCGCAACCAGCAGATCGCCGAGCACACGCCCATTGCGCGCGAGCTGGGCGACGTGGTGCTCGCGGCCATCGAGCGCAATCCGCTTTTCATCAGCGCGGCGCTGCCCAACCAGGTGTATCCGCCGCTTTTCAATCGCTATGAAGGCGGCATGACGTTCGGGAGCCACGTGGACGGCGCGGTGCGCGTGCTGCCCAACGGCGTGAAGTTGCGCACCGATGTCTCCTGCACGCTCTTCCTCTCGTCGCCCGACGAATACGACGGTGGCGAGCTGGTGGTCGAAGACACCTATGGCGTGCAGGAGGTGAAGCTGCCGTTGGGCGACATGATCGTCTATCCGGCCACGAGCCTGCACCAGGTGAGGCCGGTCACGCGCGGCGCGCGCGTGGCGAGCTTCTTCTGGGTGCAGAGCCTCGTGCGCGACGACACGAAACGTGCGCTGCTCTTCGACATGGACACCGCGATCCAGCGCCTGAACGCGAGCGACGCCGATGTAGAGGCGCGGCGCAGCCTCGTAGGCTGCTATCACAATCTTCTGCGACTCTGGAGTGAAACATGAGCTTTCCCGATACTGCCGAGATCGACGCGCCGGCGGCGCGCGTGCCTCTCGACGCCGAGCAGCGTGACGAGCGTGCCAGGCGATCGCGCCGCGCAGCGTTCATCAAGTGGCTGCGCAAGGTCCACGGCTGGTTGGGGTTGTGGGGGGCGGTGCTTGGACTGCTGTTCGGCGCAACCGGTTTCGTGCTCAACCACCGCACTGAACCGCTGCGCATCTCGCCGGGCGCGCCGCAGGTTTCGACGATGCAGCTCGCGATGCCCGACCCCGCGCCCGAAACGCCGCGCGACATGATCAAGTGGTTGCGCTCGCAACCGGATCTCAAGCTGCCCGCGCGCACGGGCCGCATGCAGAAGGAGCCCGAGCGCGAGGTGGCGTGGGGTGACCGGCGCATCGTGCAGCCCGAACGCTGGCAGATGAGTTTCAACTCGCCGGGCGAGAGCGTGACGGTGGAGTACTGGGTGGGCAACGACAAGCTCACCCTCAAGCGCAGCGACAACTCGCTCGTCTCGACGATCACGAACCTGCACAAGGGCGTGGGCATGAGCATTGGCTGGGTGCTGTTCATCGACAGCTTCGCGGGCGCGCTCATTCTGCTTTCGCTCACGGGCGTACTGCTGTGGACGGAACTGAACAAGCGCAAGACGGTGGGCGCCGTGCTGCTGTTCGGCTCGATTGTCGTGGCGGTGTGCGTGGGGCTGGCCTGATCGCCCGTGTCGTAACGACTTGGTGGGCGCGAACGCTATTGATCGTCCGAGCCCGCTGCGCTTCAGTCCTTCACGCCGCGCTTGCGCAGCAGATAGGTGTCCATGATCCATCCGTTCGCTTCGCGCGCCTGTGCGCGCACGCGGGCGATCTCGTCCTTCACGTCTTCCAGGCGCCCCGACATCAGGATCTCGTCGGGCGTGCCCACATAGGCGCCCCAGTAGATGTCGAGCGCTTCGCCCGCAAGCTGCGTGTACGCGTTCTGCGCGTCGAGCATGACCACGGCGCTTTCCACGTCCTGCGGAAAACCGCTTTCGGCGAGCCGCCTTCCCGTCGTGATGCTCACCGGCTTGCCGATGAAATTGAGTGGCACGCGGTGTTTCGCCGCGAGCGCCTGCACGCTGCTGATGCCGGGAATCACTTCGAAGTCGAACGCGAGCCGCCCCTCGGCGAGGATCGCGTCGAGAATGCGGATCGTGCTGTCGTAGAGCGACGGGTCGCCCCATACGAGAAACGCGCCGCATTGGCCATCGGCCAGCTCGCTTTCGATCAGATGCTCGAAGACGCGCTGCTTGTCGCGATTGAGCTCGTCCACGGCGGCCTTGTAGTCGATGCCTTCGTCGCGGCGCCGCTCGGGGCTCGTCGCCTCCACGATGCGGTAATCGTGGTCCTTGATGAAGCGTGCACAGATTTCCTTGCGCAGCGCGACGAGCTTGTCCTTGGCGGGACCCTTGTCCATCACGAAGAACACGTCGGCGGCATTGAGCGCTTCGATGGCCTGCATGGTCAGGTAGTTCGGGTCGCCCGCGCCGATGCCGATGATGAGGATCTTTTTCACGTTGCAATTCCGGAAAGGGAGTCGTCGGGCAGCTCGGTGCCACCGAGTTGCGCGGCGCAATGATAGCGCGAGTTCGCTGCGGCATCGCGCCACGCTTGCGCCCCAGGGCCGCGCGCTGTCGGCATGGGCAATTTTCTTCAATACGTTCGCGGCTCGGATGCTTAGGCTCACGGGTAACGATCGCCAACCGGCGTAGCGAGGAAAACCTTGAGCACTGCCTTGTCGATGGCCGCCTTTGCGCTGGCCACCTCCATTACCCCCGGCCCCGTCAACGTCGTCGCGCTGAGCGCGGGCGCGCGCTATGGGCTGCGCGCGAGCCTGCGCCACGTTACCGGCGCGACGGTCGGCTTTACGCTGCTGTTGCTGCTGGTCGGCCTTGGTATGCACGAGTTGCTCGCGCGCTGGCCGTTTCTCACGCGCGCGATCGAATGGGCTGGCGTGGCGTTTCTGCTGTACGTCGCATACCGGCTCGCCGCCGACGACGGCCGGATCGACCCCGAGGGCGCGGCGCGCGGCCCTTCGCTGCTGATCGGGGCGATGATGCAATGGCTCAATCCGAAGGCATGGCTCGCCACGGTGGCGGGAATGGGCGTGTATGCGGCATCCGGCGAGAAAGCGCTCGTCTGGCAGTTCGCCGCGATCTACTTCGTCGTGTGTTATGTGTCGATTGCGTGCTGGGCGTGGGCCGGCACGTCGTTGCGCCAGGCCATGCGCAAACCGTCGCGCGTGCGTTTCATGAATCGCGTGATGGCGCTGCTGCTGGCGGGCAGTGCGATCTGGCTATCGCTTGCCTGAATACGCCAGGCGCGTGAGGTGTGTTCAGCCGCGGTACTGCCCCGGCGTCGCGGCGACGAACTGGCGGAACGTGCGCTGCAGATGCGCCTGATCGGCGAAGCCGGCTTCCGCCGCGACTTCGGCGATGGCGCGCCCGCGGCGCAATTGTGCGCGGCTGAACTCGATGCGCCGGTTCACGACATACGCGTGCGGGGTCATGCCGTACTGCTCGCGAAACGCTCGTATCAAATAGGATGGCGAAAGATCGGCGGCGGCGCAGATCTCTTCGAGCTTGAGCGTGCGCGTGTAGTTGGCGTCGATGAATTCGGCGGCGCGCGTGAGGCGGTCATTGGGCTCGCGCGCCGAGGCCGGCGCGGGGTTGAGCGACTGCTGCAGCTTCGTGAAATACGCCACGATCTCGCTTTCCTTGCGCAAGAGCGTTTCCTGCGGATCGACGATAAGCTCGTACAGTGCGTTGAGACCCGCGAATAGATCGGGCTGCCAGGTCAAGGTCTGTTCGAACGGGCGGAAGCCTTCGTGCGCGCCGAAGCCCAGTTCGTGCTGCAGCATCGCGAGCCAGTTCGTGTCGAGATAGAACATGCGGTAGGCCCAGGCTTCGTCCGCGGCCGGGTTGCACGCGTGCACGACTTCCGGATTGACGACCACCACCGCGCCCGCGCTCACATGCGCGAGCGTCTCGCCGTTCAGGTAGGTGCTGCGGCCGCCCGTCACTGCGCCGATCGAGAACGTGCTGTGCGCGTGGCGGCCGTAGCGGACCTTGCGGCCGTCGGCAATCGCGCGCACTTCGATGAACGGCAGGGCCGCGTCGCGCCAGAAATAGGGCAGGGCGTCGGGCGTTGCGGGTTGCGGCATGAAGGACCTCGGTGGTATCGCCGCGCGCGTGGCGCGGCGCGAAGGTTGTATCTTAGTACGGGTTTGGGATTTGGTTGGGGGCGCGCGCGGGGCGCGGTTTTTTTTCGCGGTTCTTGTCGTTTTGGCATTTTCTTGTTTTCGTGTCGGTGTGCAAGCGTTGCCCCTGTGCGGGGCGGCACCTACTTTTCTTTGCAGCGGTGTATGGACCGGAGACATGGGTAACAGGTGTGCGGAGACATGGGTAACACATGATCCGCTCATTCCTGCTGGTTCAGGTTGATGGTTCCGAAGCGGTGATGCGCAAAAAACAGGTCGTAGCAGTTCTCTTCGCCGACACGCTCGCGGATGGCCACGGGCAGGTTCTGCAATGCGTTCGATACCTTGAATCGCCGGTTCCTGAAGCGTAGTTCACCGTTCCACTTTACGCGCTGCACGTGGTCGTTTGGGCCGTACTCGATCGGTGGCAGGATCTCGGGGTAGGCGCGCGGACTCGGTCGATAGCGCGTGACCGGGGTCGCCATGTCCAGCGCCTGATGCGGGCGCTGATGGTTGTAGACCGAGCGCCACGCATCGAACGCCTGCTGGGCGCTGGGCAGGTCCCTGAAATGGCGCCCGGCGATCACCTCGGCCTTCAGCGTGCGGTGAAACCGCTCCTCCTTGCCGTTGGTCTGCGGATGCGCCACGCGGCTGTGCGACAGTCGCACGCCCAGCCGGATGAGCCAGATGGCCAGTTCGGTCAACTGGCCCGGCTGGCTGGGGCTGCCCCACGGTGAACCATTGTCCGCGTTGATGCGCAGCGGCAGCCCGTAGCGGCGGAACGTGCGCTCCAGATGATGCTGCACGATGCCTGTGTCGGTGCAGATGCAGGCATCGAGTGTCACGTTGTAGCGCGAATGATCGTCCAGCATGGTCAGCGGTGAGCAGTGCCGTCCGTCCTGCAGGTCGAACCAGCCCTTGAAATCCATCTGCCAGAGATCGTTGGGCTGCGCGTGCTCGAAGCGCTGCCAGGCCGTGGCGGCGGCGGAAGCGGCCGGGTCGATCAGCCCGTGGCGATGCAGGATATCGGTCACCGTGCTGGGGGCGGGCACGTCCGTGTGACCCAGATCGCACAGACGCCGGCTGATCTTGCGTCCACCCCAGGCCGGATGTGCCCGCCGCAGTTCGACCACCCGCTGCTCGACCGACGGGGTCGTGCGTGCCGGACTCTGCTGGGGCCGTCGCGAATGATCCGTCAGCGCGGTGTCGCCGCCCTGCGCGTGGCGATCGAGCCACTTGTAGCCGGTCTTCGGGCTGATGCCAAAACGCCGACACAACTCACGACGGTTGGCGCCCTCCTGCGAGGCCAGTTGAACGAATTCCAGACGCAGATCCATGGTGTCTCTCGGGGTCCAGGGCATAACCGGCTCCAGGCGATTCGCTCGCCCAGAGTGTTACCCATGTCTCCGCACACCTGTTACCCATGTCTCCGGTCCATACACCGCTGCAAAGAAAAGTAGGTGCCGCCCCGCACAGGGGCAACGCTTGCACACCGACACGAAAACAAGAAAATGC
>Ga0335070_10006994_pt1 | contig 13255 bp, 6 predicted proteins | sample Lox_Sample_13_FD_206722 | JGI IMG/M metagenome (GOLD analysis project Ga0335070, IMG submission 206722) | Soil microbial communities from Loxahatchee National Wildlife Refuge, Florida, United States - Lox_Sample_1.3 | ecosystem: Environmental > Terrestrial > Soil > Wetlands | place: USA: Florida...
AAAGACCTGGAGGCGGAAGCGCAGGTATCGAGCGCGGAGGCGGCGCTAAACGCGGCGGAGCAGGCGCTGGACGTGGCGGTGGCGACCCAGAAGCAGTACACCGCGCTATCCGATTACACGCGAATCATGGCGCCATTTACCGGCGTCGTGACGCTGCGCTACGCGGACACGGGGGCGCTGATCGCGGCCGGAACATCGTCGAGCACGCAGTCGATGCCGGTGGTGCGGCTCGCCCAGATTTCCGTATTGCGACTGGTGCTGCCGATTCCGGAGTCGATCGCCGCCGAGATCCGGCTGGGCGATCCGGTGAAGGTACACGTGCAGGCGTTGAACGCGGATTACGTGGGAAAGGTCTCGCGTTTCGCCGATTCGCTGGACCCGCAGACGCGAACCATGGAAACGGAAATCGATTTCCAGAATACGGACAGCAAGCTTCTGCCGGGGATGTACGTGCAGGCAGTGGTGGCCCCTCCGGGACGGAAAAATGTACTCACGGTGCCGCTGGAAGCAGTGGAATTGGGAACGGATGCGAGCCAGGGATCGGTTCTGGTGGTGAATGCGCAGAATGTGCTGGAAGAGCGGAAAGTACAATTGGGCGGGCAGGGAAGCACGCAGGTGGAGGTTCGCAGTGGATTGAGCGAGGGAGAGCGCGTGGTTGTGGGCAGCCGGAACCAATTCCGTGCGGGAATGAAGGTGACGCCGAAAGAGATCAACGTCGGCCAGCCGGGTGAGACGGAGGGCAAATAATGCCGAAGTTCGCCTTGGCGTATCCGTATTTCATCATCATGATCTGCCTGGTGGTGGCGGTAGTGGGTGTGTCCACGGTGGTGCGAATGCCAGTGGATTTGTTCCCCCAGATCAACATTCCGGTGGTGGTGGTGGCCACATTTTACTCGGGGATGCCGCCGCAACAGATCGAAGCGGATATTACCAACACCTTCGAGCGCTTTTTCACACTGGGAAGCAACATTGACCACATCGAGTCACGTTCGTTGACGGGCGTCAGCCTGATCAAGGTCTATTTCAAGCCGGGCACGAACGCCAGCGCGGCGCTCAGCAATATCGCGAATCTCGCGATGGCCGACCTGCGGCGACTGCCGCCTGGGACACTGCCGCCCGTGGTGTTGAAATTCGACGCTTCCAGCATGCCGGTGTGCCTGATCACGTTGAAAGGCGAAGGCCTGAACGAAACACAATTGAAAGACCTGGCGCAATTTCAGGTGAGAAACCAGGTGGCCAATGTGCAGGGGGCCTCGGTGCCGCAGCCTTTTGGAGGAACCTACCGGCAAATCCAGGTGTACGTGGATCCGGTAAAGCTGGAAGCGCACCAGTTGAGCTTAATGGATGTGGTGCACGCGGTGAACGATTCCAACTTGATCTTACCGGCCGGCGATGTGCGCATCGGGAACCGCGATTACAACATTTACGCAAACAGCCAGGTGGCCACGCCGGAGGATGTCAACAGCATTCCGCTGAAATCGGTGGGATTAGGCACGGTGGTGGTTGCGGATGTGGGGAAGGCCGAAGATTCCGGGGCCATCCAGACGAATATTGTGCGGATCGATGGGCAAAGGTCCGTCTACATCCCGGTGCTGAAGCAAGGAGGAGGCAGCAACACCATCGCGATTGTGAACGGGGTGAAGGAAGCCACGAAACACCTGGTGGATATTCCCGACGTACTGAAAACTGCTGTGGTTTTTGACCAGTCGATATTCGTCAAGACGGCGCTAAAGAACCTGCTCAAAGAAGGCGGGATCGGATTGGTGCTGACCGGGCTGATGATTCTGCTCTTCCTAGGCAGTCCGCGGGCGACATTTGCGGTATTGCTTTCCATACCGCTGAGCGCGCTGGCGTGTTTTCTGGTGGTCAACGGCATGGGGGGATCGATCAACACCATGCTGCTGGGCGGCCTGGCGCTAGCCTTCTCGCGCTTGATCGACAACTCGGTGGTGGTGCTGGAGAACATTTTCCGGTTCATGGAGCAGGGCACGGAACCCAGAGAGGCGGCGGAAAAAGGAGGAACAGAAATCGCGCTCGCGGTGCTGGCAGCGACGTGCACAACCTCGATCGTGTTTTTCCCGGTCACCTTGTTTTATGGAGTGAGCCGCTATCTCTTCGCGGACCTGGCGCTGGGCGTGGTCCTGTCGATTTTTGCTTCCTACGTATTTGCGCTCACGGTGGTGCCGTTGTATTGCGCGCATTTCATCCGGTTGAAGGGACACGGAGAAGAGGGGCACGAGCACGGGCCAGGCATGCTGGCAAAGCTAGTGGAGCGGTTCAATGAATTATTCCAGAAGCTTTTGAAGTATTACGAGGAGAGCGTCGCGAAAGCACTGGTGAAGCCAGGATGGACGACGTCGTATTTATTGGGTGGCATCGCCCTATCCGTGCTGATCGCCTTCCCTTTTGTCGGGAAGGCCTATTTCCCGCGCACGGATCCCGGGCAATTCGTGATCAACGTGAAGGCGCCAACGGGCACGCGGCTGGAGGTGACCGACAAGTACATCGCGCGCGTCGAGGATGACCTCCGCGCGGTGATCCCCGCCAGCGAGCTGGACATGATCGTTTCCAACATCGGGATCACGCCGGACATTTCGTCCATTTACACAAGCAACTCGGCGATGCACACGGCGTTTGTGCAGGTGAACCTGAAAGAAGGGCATCGCGTGGGAAGTTACGAGTACATGGAGCGGGCACGGCGCAAACTAGCGGCGGACTTGCCGGAATTGAGCACGTACTTTCAGGCGGGCGGCTTAGTGGATTCGGTCGTGAACCAGGGATTGCCGGCGCCTCTGGATGTACAGGTGAGCGACAACGATCTTCACGAAGGCTACGAAATCGCGAGGAAAATTGCGCTGCAATTGAAGGGGTCCGAACGCGTCAGCGACGTCCTGATTCCGCAAGACATCGATTATCCGGGCCTGGAACTGAATATCGACCGCGAACAAGCCAGCCTGCTGGGACTCAGCCCCAAAGACGTGGTGGACAACGTCATCACGGCATTGACCTCGGACGGGATGATCGCGCCGAGCTACTGGATCGACCCGAAGAGCGGAAACAACTACATGATGACGGTGCAGTACTTCAACGACAAAATCGGTTCGATGACCATGTCGGATTTCCGGAACATTCCGTTGCGCGCAGTGACCTCCACGAAGTACACACCGCTGCAATCGGTGGCGAAGATCGATCCAATCAATACGCCCACGGAAGTAGACCACTACCAAATCCGGCGCGTGATCGACGTTTATGTGATGCCGAAAAGCGAAGATTTGAGCGGAGTGAACCATGAGGTCACCCGGATGCTGAAGGGGTTGACGCTGCCGAAGAACGCGCGGGTGCGCGTGCAGGGAGCGGTAAAGGGCATGAGCGAATCGTTCACGCGGTTCGCGGTCGGGTTACTGCTTTCGATTGTGCTGGTCTACCTGATTCTGATGGCACAATTCCGGTCGTTCATCGATCCCTTCATCATTCTGACGGCAATTCCGCCCGGCTTGGCCGGCGCGCTGGTGATCCTGTGGATGACGGGGACCACGCTGAACATCATGTCACTGATGGGGGTGATCATGATGACGGGCATCGTGGTATCCAACAGCATTTTGATCGTGGAGTTTGCGGGGATTTTGCAGGAGCGCGGTTTGCAGTTGAAGGAGGCGGTGGTGGAGTCGTGCAAAGTCAGGCTGCGGCCGATCCTGATGACCTCGCTGGCGACACTGCTGGCGTTGCTGCCGATGGCTTTGGGAGTCGAGGCTGGGAGCGAACAGTATGCGCCGCTGGCGCGGGCGATGATCGGAGGCCTGGGCGCGTCGGTGATTCTGACGGTTTATCTGGTGCCTGCCATCTACCTGGTGATCAAGGGCCGGAAAACGATGGAGACGGCGTCTTGAGCCGGGGCAGGCACTTCGACTGGAAAATGAAGCTCTCCGCGGGCAATAACCGCAACGCGGCAGGGGGCGGGTAATGCCAAAATTCGCTCTCGCGTACCCGTATTTCATCATCATGGTCTGCCTGGTGGTGGCCGTGGTGGGTGTGACGACCGTGTTACGCATGCCGGTGGATCTGTTTCCAGAAATCAATATTCCCGTGGTGGTGGTTGCCACATTTTACGCAGGCATGCCGCCGCAGCAGATCGAAGCGGATATTACCAATACCTTCGAACGGTTTTTCACGCTAGGAAGCAACATTGACCACATCGAGTCGCGTTCGCTGACAGGCGTAAGCCTGATCAAGATTTATTTCCAGCCAGGAACGGACTCCAACGCGGCCTTAAGCAACATCGCCAATCTTGCGATGGCCGATTTGCGGCGATTGCCACCGGGAACGCTGCCGCCCGTGGTGTTGAAATTCGACGCTTCGAGCCTGCCAGTGTGTCTGCTGACGTTGAAAGGCGAGGGCCTGAACGAAACGCAACTGAAAGACCTGGCGCAGTTCCAGGTGAGAAATCAGGTGGCCAACGTGCCGGGGGCGTCGGTGCCGCAGCCATTCGGAGGAACGTACCGGCAGATTCAGGTCTATGTGGATCCGATGAAATTGGAGGCGCATCAGTTGAGCCTGATGGACGTGGTGGCGGCCATCAATCGCTCCAACTTGATTTTGCCGGCGGGCGACGTGCGCATCGGCCACCGGGACTACAACATTTACGCAAACAGTCAGGTCCCCAAGACCGAGGAAATCAATCGCGTGCCACTCAAGACCGTTGGGCTCGGATCGGTGATGGTAGCCGATATAGGCAAGGCCGAAGATGCGGGGGCAATTCAGACCAATATCGTGCGCATTGACGGCCAGAAATCTGTTTACATCCCGATTTTGAAACAAGGAGGCGATAGCAACACCATCGCAATCGTCAACGGAATTAAAGAGGCGATCAAGGACCTGGTGGATATTCCGAAAAGTCTGCGCACCGCGGTGGTCTTCGACCAGTCCATTTTCGTGAAGACGGCGGTGAAAAACCTGTTGAAGGAAGGCGGCATCGGCCTGGTGCTCACAGCGCTGATGATTCTGCTGTTCCTGGGCAGCCCGCGGGCGACCTTTGCCGTACTGCTTTCGATTCCGCTTTCCGCACTGACGTGTTTTCTGGTGATGGACGGGATGGGCGGCTCGATCAACACGATGCTGCTGGGCGGCCTGGCGCTGGCGTTTTCGCGTTTGATCGACGACTCCGTGGTGGTGCTCGAGAACATCTTCCGGTTCATGGAAAACGGAGCGGGGCCATGGGAGGCCGCGGAGAAAGGTGGAATGGAGGTGGCGCTGGCGGTGCTGGCGGCGACTTCGACGACGTCGATCGTGTTTTTCCCGGTGACGTTTTTCTACGGCGTAAGCAAGTACTTGTTCACGGACCTGGCGCTGGGCGTGGTGCTTTCGATTTTCGCGTCCTACATTTTCGCGATGACCGTGGTGCCGCTGTATTGCGCGTACTTCATCCGGGTGGAAGGGCACGGACACGGGGCGGAAGAGGCGCCGCAGGAAAGTCAAAAAAGTCATAAAGGAATGCTGGGAACGCTGGTGCACGCCTTCAATCAAAAGTTCCAGCAACTGCTGGCGTTTTATGAAAAGTGGGTGACGCGGGCGCTGGTGAATCCCGGGAGGACAGCGCTGTTCATTCTTGGGGGAATCGCCGCGTTGATCGGCGGAATTTTCCCGTTTGTCGGGCGGGCGTATTTTCCGCGAACGGACCCGGGGCAGTTTGTCATCAATCTGAAAATGCCGACAGGAACGCGGCTGGAAGTTTCCGACGCATACGCTGCGGACGTGGAGCAGGAGATCCGGTCGGTTATCCCGAGAAGCGAACTGGACATGATTGTCTCGAACATCGGGATCACGCCGGACTTGTCCGCAATCTACACGAGCAATTCGGCGATGCACACGGCGTTTGTGCAGGTGAGCCTGAAAGAGGGTCACGAGGTGGGGAGTTACGAGTACATGGAGAGGGTGCGACGAAAACTGGCGAACGATCTGCCGCAGGTGAGCGCGTATTTTCAGGCAGGCGGCCTGGTGGATTCCGTGGTGAACCAGGGATTGCCGGCTCCGCTGGACATTCAAGTGAGCGACAACAACCTGGACGAGGGGGACGCCATTGCGCGGAAAATCGCGCTGCAACTGAAATCTTCCAGCCGGGTGAGCGACGTGCTGATTCCGCAGGATATCGACTACCCGGGCCTGGAACTGAACATCGACCGCGTGCAGGCCAGCCTCTTGGGACTGTCGCCAAAGAACGTGGTGGACAACGTCATCACCGCGTTGACCTCGGACGGCATGATCGCGCCGAGCTACTGGATCGATCCGAAGAGCGGCAACAACTACATGCTGACGGTGCAGTATTCCGACAAAAAGGTGGGTTCGATGACGATGTCAGACTTCCGGAACATTCCCCTGCGGGCGGCGAATTCGGACAAGTACACCCCGCTGCAGTCCGTGGCCAAAATTCTGCCGATTAATACGCCGACGGAAGTGGACCACTATCAAATCCGGCGCGTGATTGACGTGTACGTGATGCCCAAGAGCGAGGACCTGAGCGGAGTGAGCGCGGAAGTGAACCACATCATCAAAGATCTCAAGCTGCCCAAGAACGCGCTGGTGCGCGTGCAGGGTGCGGTGGTGGGAATGCACGAGTCCTTCTTCCGGTTCGGCATCGGACTGATTCTTTCGATCCTGCTGGTGTATCTGATTCTGATGGCGCAGTTCCGCTCGTTCATCGATCCCTTCATTATTTTGACGGCCATACCCCCAGGGCTTGCGGGCGTGATGGTGTTTCTGTGGATGACGCACACCACGCTGAACATCATGTCGCTGATGGGCGTGATCATGATGACCGGAATCGTGGTGTCCAACAGCATTTTGATCGTGGAGTTTTCGGGAATCCTGCACGAGCGGGGCATGACCTTGAAGCAGGCCACCGTGGAAGCCTGCAAGGTGCGCTTGCGGCCGATTCTCATGACTTCGCTGGCCACCTTGCTGGGGCTGATCCCGATGGCGCTGGGCCTGGAGGCGGGAAGCGAGCAGTATGCGCCGCTGGCGCGCGCGGTGATCGGGGGATTGGGAGTTTCGGTGGTGGTGACCGTGTTTCTGGTGCCCGCGGTGTACCTGGTGATCCACGGAAGGAAAAAGGAAGGCGCGGCGGAGGTGGCGTCGTGAAGCAGGGATTGCGTTTGGCGGCGATGGCCGTGGCATTCGCAGGCCTCGTCCCGGGCGGAGTTGCACAAACGCCGCAGGGCCATCCGGCAAATCCACCGGAGGCAATGCCTGCCGGGCCGCAGGCTTCCACGAGCAAGGCGCGGCCGCTGACCATCGAGGAAGCGGAGACCCTTGCCATCCAAAACAACCCGCAAATCACGGTGGGGAAATTGCGCGCGCTCGAGGCGCATGAATTCGTGCGGGAAGCACGCTCCGCGCTGATGCCCCAGGCGAGCTTGAATCTGACCGGGGTGGGAGCAAACGACGGCAGCCGGCTTTCCGCGGGTTACCTGAACAGCCCCGCCCTGTTTTCCCGGGCGGCTGGCGGGGCGACCGTGAACCAGCTGATCACGGACTTTGGACGGACAACCAATCTGGTGAGCAGCTCGGAATTTCACGCCAAGGCCGAGGACGAAAACGCCGTGGCGACGCGGCAAGACATCGTGCTCGCGGTGGACGAGGCGTTTTACAACGTGCTGGAAACCAAGGCGCTGCTGAAAGTAGCGCAGAATACAGTGAAAGCCCGCCAGGACCTGGTGGACCAGATCCAGGCGCTGACGAACGCCAAGCTGCGATCGGAAATCGACCTGAGCTTTTCCAAGGTGGACCTGGCGCGGGCAAAGCTGCTGATGCTGGATTCTGAGAGCGGCTATCAAGCCTCGTTGTCGACGCTTTCCGCGATTCTCGGCTACGCCGATCGGCAGGAGTTCAACGCCGTGGAGACTCCGGGGCAGGGAGTCGCGCCTCCCTCGGCGGATCCCACGCCGCTGATCCAGCAGGCGCTGGAGTCGCGGCCGGAAATTCTTTCGCTGCGCAACGAAGTGACGTCCGCGGAAAAATTCGGCCGCGCCGAGCACGATTTGTGGTGGCCAACGGTCAGCGGCATGGGCGTGGTCGGCGGCGCCCCGGTGAGGGATTCCAACATCACCAGTTGGTACGGGGCGGCGGGAATCAACGTGAACATTCCCGTGTTCAACGGATTTCTGTTCAACGCCAGGGCCAAGAGCGCGGACCTGGAAACGGAAGCGAAACGAAAACGGCTGCAGGATTTGCAGGACAACGTGGCGCGCGACGTGCGCAACAGCTGGCTGGATACCAACAAGGCCTTCGAGCGCCTCTCCGTGACCAAGCAACTCCGGGAACAGGCCGAACTTTCCCTGGAGCTCGCCGACGCCCGGTATAGACTCGGCCTGGGAACCATCGTGGAATTCAGCCAGGCGGAATTGCAACAGACCGACGCGGAACTCCAAGACACCGACGCGCACTATCAGTACATCGTGTCGCAGATCCTGCTGGCGTATCAGATGGGCGTGACGCGATAGAGGCGGGGCTTCCGGCGGGAAAACCGGAGCCTTCAAAAATCCGGAATGGAACCGCGGCTGCCTCGCGGAGCGTGCGCGTGTGCCCCCCAAAAATCCGCAGGAAAATTCTCTCCCAAATCCCCAGGCGCACACGACGATTTCGCCTGTTTTCTGGGGCTAGCAGGGCGTTACTCTTCTGCCTCTAGCCCCGTTCACAATCCATAAGACATGTTGAATGAGAGAGATAGCAAGCTACCCAGGTAGATTGTTACAGATTATTTACGTGCGATTGATATGGGCGTAAGAGTCGCCCAATAACTTGCCAAGCGGGGTGGTACGCATTTCCCGGGTACGTGTTCGAAATCTGCAACAGAAAAAAGAGAGAGGCAATGAGAAAACTTGCATCGCTAACATTGTCGCTATTCCTTACAACTGGAATGGCGTTTGCTGACTCACCGAAAGACTCACCGAAGGATGCTCCAAAGGAAGCGGCGCAGCCCACGAAGAATGCGGCAACGACGGCCGCGACGAAAACCAACGCAGAGATTGCCGCGGAGATGGAAGAATTGCGTCAGGCTCTGCAGGCGCAGCAGGAACAACTCCAGGTCTTGAAAGAGGAGCTGGCCAAGCGCGACAAGGAGATCGAAGACGCGCGCGAAGCCGCCGCCTCGGCGAATTCTCGTGCGGCGGAAGCCAGCACCAAGGCCACCGAAGCCGTGGCCACGTCGGCGGAAGTGAAGACCACGACGACGCAATTGAACTCCACGGTGGCCAGCATGGCCGCGAGCAGCGCGGCGGCGGGAAGTTCCGCGGCGCTGGCGACCAGCGGGGCCGCGGCCGGCGACGAAGAGAAGGGGCCGGCGACGATCCGCTTCAAGGGCGTAACGCTGACACCAGGCGGATTCATCGAAGCCGCGACCGTCAACCGCCAACGGGGACTCAGCTCGGACATCAACACGCCGTTCAACTCGATCCCGTACGCGGATAACGCCACCGGGAAGCTCTCGGAAATGAACTTCTCGGCTCGCCAGTCGCGGTTGTCGCTGCTGTTCGGCGCGAACATCGGCAGCGCGAAGATGAGCGGATACTACGAGGCGGATTTCCTCGGCGCGGGCACGACCTCCAACAACCGGCAGAGCAATTCGTACGTGTTCCGGCAGCGCCAGTTGTGGGGACGCGCGGATTTTGAAAACGGCTGGGCGTTCTCGGCCGGACAGATGTGGAGCCTTGCGACGGAAAACCGCAACGGCATCGTGAACCGCGGCGAGTGGTTCCCGCAGATGATCGACCCCCAGTACCTCGTCGGCTACGTCTGGCAGCGCTCCGACGACATCCGCGTGACGAAGAGCTTCGGCAGCAAGTTCAGCCTGGCGGCTTCGATGGAAGGCTCGCAGGAGACGGTCGCTGGCCGCGGCTTCAGCACCTATACGGCAACCAGCGGAACGGCCACGACGAACGCCTTCGTCTACGCGCTCGGCGCGGGCGGCGGGTTGTACAACGCGTTTGATCCGACGGGCTATGCGCCGAACAAACTGCCTGATTTCGTGTTCAAGGCTTCCTGGGATCCCGGATGGGGCCACTTCGAAATCTTCGGCATCGTCAGCGAATTCCGCAATCGCATTTATCCATGCGCGGTGGTCAGCATCACCGGCAACACGACCGCGAACGCCAGCCTGACGGATGCGAACGGTGTGGTCTACACCGGAACGTACACGAACAACGTCCTGAACGGGCCTGCCGTCACCCCGACGGGCTGCACCAACACCACGCCGAACGCCTCGCTGGCGAACAACGTCTCGACGACTGGCGGCGCCGGCGGCTTCCACGCGCACGTGCCGGTGCTCCACAAGAAAGTAGATGTGGGACTCAGCGGCATGTACGGCGATGGCACGGGCCGGTTTATCTCCTCGCAGCTGGCCGATGCCACGTTGCGTCCGGACGGCTCGCTGACGCTGATCCACAACGGCGGCTGGCTGGGCTCGATCGAGTGGCACGTAAACCCGAAGTGGGAAGTGTACGGCTACGTGGGCGGCGAATATGCGGCGCGCGCGGCTTACACCGGGTACCAGACGGTGACTGGCTCCACGGCCTCGATTCCCGTGGCGCTTCTCTCCGAAGGCGGAGCCTCCATCATCTATCCCGAAACGCAGACCACCTGGAAGACCTCCATCACCGCCGCCGGCGGTTACGGCGGTCCGACGGCCAACAATGCGGGTTGCAGCGTTGAGCTTCCTCCGGGCGGCAACAGCGCCCCGAGCGCCGGCTCAAACTGCGCGGGCGACACTCGGTACATCAGCGAGGGCACCCTTGGCTTCTGGAACCGCATCTACCAGGGCGAGAAGGGCCGCGTGCAGTGGGGCGTGCAATACTCCTACTTCTACCGCAACAGCTGGTCCGGCGTGAACGGATCGGTTAGCGGGCAGCCGCACGCCGTGGACAACATGGTGTGGACGTCGTTCCGCTACTACATCCCCTAGTCTAATTGCCAGACAAATTGGGGAAACGCAAAACCCAGGGGCAGCCGAAAGGGCTGCCCCTTTTTTATTGACAGTGAGGTGTCTGGGGAAAACATAAGTTCCCTGAATTGAGCGTTTTATGGCGAATCAGAGGGAATGTTTCGAATTTTTAACAGACTCTTCCGCGATTGTAACAATTCCGTAACCCCGCGTGTTCAGACTCCCTATTTATCAGCTATATCTCGAATCTTCAGGAGACCTAATCTCATGAAAAGACTTGCTGTGCTCGCAATCGGTGTTCTCGTACTCTGTGGCATCGTCTTCGCGGACAACCCGCTCTTGATCAACGGCGCAGGCGCGACTTTCCCCTATCCGATTTATTCCAAGTGGTTTGACACCTACCACACGAAATTCCCGAATGTTCAGTTCAATTACCAGTCGGTCGGCTCCGGCGCGGGCATCAAACAAGTGACCGAGGGAACCGTGGATTTTGGAGCGACCGACGGACCGATGAACGACGACCAGCTGAAGGCTTATCAGGACAAGCATGGATTTGGGATTTTGCACTTCCCGACGGTGCTTGGCGCCGCTGTCCCGACCTACAACATCGCGGGGGTAAGCGGCTCTTTGAATTTTACGGCGGAAGCGATGGCCGGAATTTTCCTGGGAAAGATCACCAAGTGGAACGATCCCGCGATCGCGGGCCCGAACAAGGGTGTGAATCTACCGGCGACGGATATCGTTGTGGTGCACCGCTCTGACGGCAGCGGCACGACCTACATCTGGACCGACTATCTTTCCAAGGTGAGCGACGAGTGGAAGAGCAAAGTCGGCAAGGGAACTTCGGTGAACTGGCCGGTCGGCTTGGGCGGCAAGGGCAACGAAGGCGTGACCGGTCTCGTGAAACAGACCCCCAACGCGATCGGCTATGTGGAATTGATCTACGCGGCGCAGAACAACATCCCCTATGGGGCGGTGAAAAATGCCGCGGGAGCGTTCGTGAAGGCAGATCTGGCCAGCGTTACCGCGGCCGCGGCCAGCGCGGCCAAGGAGATGCCGGATGATTTCCGGGTGAGCATCACCAACCCCGCCGGAAAAAACGCGTATCCCATTTCCAGTTTCACCTGGCTGCTGATTCCATCGAAGTTTTCCGACGCCGGAAAGCGCGATGCCATCAAGGGCTTCCTGAAATGGATGATCGCCGACGGTCAGGGTTCGGTCGAGGCGCTGTCCTACGCCAAGCTGCCCAAGGAAGTGGCTGAAAAGGAAAAGAAGGCCATCGACAAGGTGATGTAGGGACGCGAAGAACCGTGGCAACCGCAAGCACAACCATGAAAGGCGCGGGCCCGTCGGCGGGCTCGCGCACGTTTTTTTCGAAGCTGCGCGAGGGCGACGAAATCGCGCGGCTGGTGACCATGATTTTCGCCGCGACCGTGGTGGTGATCGTTGCGGCGCTGGTGTGGGAACTCTGGACGAATTCGGCGTTGCCGCGGCAGAAGTTCGGCTTCCATTTTTTCGTGACCGAGGTGTGGGACCCGATTGCGGACCAGTACGGCGCACTGCCGTTCGTCTATGGGACGCTGGTGACTTCGATTGTGGCGCTGCTGATCGCCGTGCCGTTGGGAATCGGCGCGGCCATTTTCCTGGCGGAACTCGCCCCGCCGCGGGTTTCGGACACCTTGCAGTTTTTCATTGACCTGCTGGCGGCGGTGCCCAGCGTGATTTACGGGCTGCTGGGAGTTTTTATCATTGTGCCGGTGATGCGCACGGTGATTTTTCCGGCGCTGAACACTCCGTTTGGATTCCTGCCGATATTCAAGGGACCATCGTACGGCGTTGGATTTTTCACGGCGGGAATCGTGCTCGCCATCATGGTGATTCCGTACATCATTTCGGTCTCCCGCGAAGTTTTGCTCTCTGTCCCCCGGGACCAGCGCGAAGCCGCCCTGGCGCTGGGCTCAACGCGCTGGGAGTCCACCTGGAAGGTGGTCGTGCCCTTTGCGCGGACCGGCATCATGGGTTCGATTTTCCTGGCGCTGGCGCGCGCGCTGGGCGAGACGATGGCGGTAACGATGGTCATCGGCAACACGCCCAAGGTGGCGGCTTCTTTATTTGCCCCGGGTTATTCCATCGCCGCGGTGATCGCGAACGAATTCACGGAAGCGACGGGGGATCTGTACCTGCAATCACTCATTGAGCTTGGGCTGGTGCTGTTTCTGCTGACGTTCATTTTGAACGGTCTCGCACGCATACTGATCATCGTGACCACGCAGAAGGGCAGCGGGGTGGCTGGGTAATGAACGCGAAGCTGCGCTGGCGAAAATTCGT
>Ga0335070_10006996_pt1 | contig 13255 bp, 13 predicted proteins | sample Lox_Sample_13_FD_206722 | JGI IMG/M metagenome (GOLD analysis project Ga0335070, IMG submission 206722) | Soil microbial communities from Loxahatchee National Wildlife Refuge, Florida, United States - Lox_Sample_1.3 | ecosystem: Environmental > Terrestrial > Soil > Wetlands | place: USA...
TTAAATTCGTCAGTTCCTTTACTGGCATGGGTGTATCCTCCTTTTTTTGTTCTTTGGTCGGAACAATGGAGAATACACCCTTTATTTTCTTACTTCAAGAATTTTACACAGAAGATTTTACGCTACCTTTTTCATGGTACCGCCTCCTTCTTAGGATTATACTCTTTTTCGGCAATTGATTCTTCCCGTTTGATGCCAACCATAGAGTCAGCAGTGCCAAGAGCTTTCTTGTCGTGAGCGGATCCCGCCGCATGTTTTCAGTTTGCATTTCGGAAAGGACATGATAAACTTGATTCGGGAGATGGAACGGCTTTGAAGAGCGTAAGAAAGGGAATGGCATGCTGCATATCCACACTGAATACGCGAAATAGTGAGGTGAGATGGAACGGATTGTCATCGTGGATGATAACGACAATTTCATTGGAGTGGAGGAAAAGGACAAGTGTCATGAGGGTGACGGCATCCTGCACAGGGGCTTTCTCGCCATGATCTTTAACGGTGCTGGAGAATTGTTGCTTGCCCGGCGAAGCGAGAAGAAAAACCTATGGCCTGGATTCTGGGACGGTACGGTTGCCAGTCATCTCTTTCATGGAGAGGATTATAAGGAGGCATCGAGAAGAAGGCTGCTCCAGGAGATGGGACTCATGATCTCTGAAATCGACTGCTTGTTCAAATTTCACTATACGGTGAGATATAAGGATATTGGAACAGAAAATGAGATATGCGCAGTGACGATGGTGAGGGGGATAGACACGGGAGGAGCATTACCGAACAATGACGAGATATCTGATATCAGGCATATCACCGTCGGTGAACTGATGGATGACATCAGAGAGGACGACAACAGATATACTCCGTGGTTGCGGCTGGCCGTAAAACGTATGGATATGCAGCAGCTGATATGAACGCCCCCTTTGAGAAAGGAATACTACTTTTTTCCTTGAAGTATTCAGCGGCTTCCAAAGCCAGGGCATCTTGCCATGGTACCCCTCGCTTTCTGCCTGGGTCCTCTTGATCTGCACGCTCGTTCCTTTTTCTGCCCTGCTTGAACTTACCAGGCGTTGTGCGCGAATGACGCGAAGTACTGCGAAAGGATCTGAACCTTTATGACACGGGGGAGTTTGCAAAACAATTCGCGATATCTCGTTATCGTGGCAGATGACCTTGGCTCCTCCGCGTCAGTAAATCAGGCCGTTGCCGAGGCCCATGACAGAGGGATCCTCACATCAGCCAGTCTTATGACAGGAGGAGAGGCATTTGAGGAGGCCATCGAGATGGCTCGGAGACGCAGTCGTCTCTCGGTGGGGCTTCATCTAACACTATGTGATGGCAGGGCCGTCCTTCCTCCATCCCAAATACCAGGTCTTGTGGATAAGGACGGCTGGCTGGAGCAAAGTCCGGCTCTTGCCGGGATACGTTACTGGAAGGGGCGTCGCGAGCTTCTTGCCCAGATCGAAGCCGAGATAAAGGCACAGTTTAATTGCATCGAAAAGGCAGGAATCCGGCCTAGCCATATTGACGGACATCACCATCTCCATCTGCATCCCCTGATCTTTGAGGTGGCCTGCCGTGAGGCGTCACAGAGGGGGGTGACCTGGATCCGGGTCCCGAAGGAACCGTTGTCTGCGGTCATTGATCTCACTCCCACCGAACGCGGAGCCATGCCCTATGCTGAATGGGCAACCTTTCGAATGCTCGGGATATACGACACGCATTTGGCGAGAAAGTACGGGTTGCGCACCGCACACTATGTATATGGCAATTCGTGTACAGGGAATCTTGACCAGAAGCACCTGCTGTCTCTTTTAGAGAACGCCGGCGGGACGCTCAATGAGATATTCTTTCATCCTGACACGGCAACAGAGTCAGGCAAACGGGAGCTCGACGCCCTTACCTCTGACGAGGTGCGCCGCACGCTGGCGTCCCTCGGTTACATACTGACGGATTACCGGAGACTTTCTGACTGCGTCATCGGTTCTTAGCTCTGAGGTGGAAGAGCCTTGACAATTCTTTCCGGAAGGCTGCAGTTCCACGCCTTATGCTTCCTTTTCAAGAACCTTTGCCTTGACAAAAATAGGAGATTCTGCTACTTCTTTAATATGCTCGTTAAATTACTGAGAAAGGGAAATGGCGGATATTTCAGGCTGCCTTTCAGAGGTAAGACGCCTGGTGTCCCGACGGAACCAATGGAATCCTTCGCCATCCCGGAATCCCCATGTCTGGTAGACAGCGTTCGCCAGGCGGTAGAGAAAACCCGGTCGTACTATGTTCAGGAACAGTACGAGGAAGGATATTGGTGGTACGAGCTCGAATCAAATGTGACGATTACCTCGGAATACCTTATGCTTTTTCATTTCCTGGGATTACGGGATGAAAAGAGGGACGCGAAAATGGCTCGCCATATACTCCGGCTCCAGAAGCACGACGGGACGTGGTCGATCCACTGGGGAGGCGACGGGGATCTCAGCACAACAATCGAGGCATACTTCGCCCTTAAACTTGCAGGGTATTCTGCCGATGATGAACCTCTTCGGCGGGCAAGGGCGTTCATCCTCAGAAAGGGAGGCGTCGAAGCTTCACGGGTATTTACCAAGATATTCCTCGCCCTCTTCGGAGAATTCGACTGGAAGGCGATCCCTTCGATCCCTGTGGAGATAAACCTTCTTCCCCACTGGTTCCCCATCAATATATACAATTTATCGAGCTGGGCGAGGTCCACCATCGTGCCGCTTTCCATAATCGTCGATCTCAAACCGGTAAGACCGGTGCACAAGAGTGCAGGGATCCGTGAGCTTTACAAAGACCCATCCCGGAGACCCCCCCTCACAACGAAAAAGATGTCTGTTTTGTCATGGAGCCAGTTCTTCGTTGTCCTCGACAGCGTAGCAAAAATTATGGAAAGACTTCCCCTGAGACCTCTCAGGAAACGGGCGATGAGACAGACGGAACAGTGGATACTCAGGCACCAGGAGCCGGGAGGGGACTGGGGAGGGATACAGCCTGCGATGGTGAATTCGGTGCTGGCCCTTGTCGCTCTGGGCCACGACCTGACATCCGAGTCTGTAAGAAAGGGTCTCGAAGCACTCGAAAGGTTCACCATCGAGACCGAAGAGGAACTTGTCCTTCAGGCCTGTGTCTCTCCTGTATGGGATACCGCCCTCACCTCACTCGCCTTGCTTTACTCGGGAATGGACAAGGAACATCCTTCCCTCGTCATGGCGTGCAGGTGGCTGGTTTCCAGGCAGATTTTCAGGGCAGGTGACTGGAGTGTGAAGAGACCGCGCCTTGCACCTGGTGGTTGGGCTTTTGAGTTCGAAAACAACTGGTATCCTGACGTCGACGACACAGCGGTGATCCTGATGCTTCTCCACAGGTATTCTGATATGGAATTCGTGGACCCGGACAATCTCGGGAGGGGGGTTGAGTGGATACTCGGGATGCAGGGAAAGGACGGCGGATGGGGAGCCTTTGACGCCGATAACAACATGAAGATACTGAACAAGCTTCCCTTCGGAGACCTCGAGGCGATGATCGATCCAAGTTCACCTGATCTCACGGGAAGGACCCTCGAACTTCTTGGACTGCTTGGATATCCCCTGTCCCATGAGGCCGTCCGGAGGGCCATCGCGTTCTTGATGAAGACGCAGGAGGAAGACGGCTCGTGGTGGAGCAGATGGGCGGTCAATTACATTAACGGCACATGGTCCGTGATCACAGGGCTCAGGTCGATCGGGGAAGACATGAAGAAGCCTTACGTCAGAAGAGCGGTCAATTGGTTAAAGAGCATACAACGCGATGACGGTGGATGGGGAGAATGCTGCGAGTCCTACGAAAACATGGCATTGAAAAGCTGCGGAAAAACTACACCCTCCCAGACGGCGTGGGCGATCATGGCGCTCATGGCAGCCGGTGAGGGTAACGGCGACGCAGTGAGGCGGGGAATCTCCTACCTTGTCAAGAGCCAGAATGCCGACGGAACGTGGGACGAGCCTGAGTTTACCGGAACGGGTTTCCCGAAGTATTTCGCAATAAATTACCATAATTACAGAAACTGTTTTCCCCTTATGGCCCTCGGCAAGTTTCTCTCGACGGCCGAGGGAAACGGGAAACACCGGTGAGAGCCCTTGTCACAGGCGCCACGGGGTTTGTCGGATTTCATGTGGCCAAAGTATTGCGCGAGAGAGGCATCCATGTAGTTGCGCTCGTGCGGGAAGGAAGTGATTCGTCTGTCCTCACATCCCTCGACGCGGAGTTGATCAGGGGCGATGTCAGAGATTTTGACTCAATCTGCCGTTCACTCAAGGGGTGCAGCCAGCTTTATCACGTCGCTGCCGATTACCGTCTCTGGGTTCCTGATCCTAAGACAATGTACGCGATCAATCTCGGTGGGACAAGGAATGTGATGGAAGCCGCTTTGAGAATGGGCGTGGAGAGAGTTGTCTACACGAGCACGGTGGGGACACTCTCCGCAAGCTCAAAAGGGAAACCCTCGCACGAAGAGACATCCGCCGGCTTAAGGGAGATGGTTGGGCACTACAAGAGATCGAAATTTCTCGCGGAGAGAGAGGTGTGCGCTTTCATTGAACGAGGTCTGCCCGCGGTGATCGTAAACCCCTCGACCCCCATCGGCCCCATGGACAGAAAGCCGACACCCACCGGCAGGATAATCGTAGATTTCCTTAACGGGAAGATTCCCGCATATGTTGACACAGGGCTCAATTTTGTCGATGTGGAGGACGTCGCTATCGGTCATTGGCTCGCTTCGCTGAAGGGAAAGACGGGTGAAAGATATATCCTGGGAAACGCGAACCTTACTCTCCGGGAGTTTTTTGGAACTCTTGCCCGGATGACCGGGCGGAAACCGCCGAAGGTGCGACTTCCATATCTGCCGGTATTGATGGCAGCCTATGCTGACGAAGCGATTTCACGATTGACTCTCCGGCACCCCAGGGTACCCTTAACGGGTGTGAAGATGGCACGAAAGTATATGTTTTTCGACTGCTCAAAGGCGGTGGGAGAATTGAATATGCCTCAGAACTCCGTTGAAGGAGCCATGGCGAGGGCGATCGATTGGTTCGAGACAAATGACTACATAAAGAGATGAGCAAACTGGAGAATCGGCATGGCTGAAAAAGAAGCAGAGGCTGATGCTCAGCGGAAAGATCGAAAACTCGGTGACGAGTGGGCGGACTGGAAGGGTGAGGCGGATCCCCGGGACCAGGAAATAAACGAGAAGATGACCACCTTCTTCTTTCTGGCTGCCGGCATTATGCTTCTCGCGGTCCTCGTCGTGCAGGTGGCCTGGTACCTGATCAGACCGAGAATCGAACAGCTTGATCCCTCTCTTGCGATCATTCTAGAGTGGATCGTAGCCTGTTTCGCAGGGCTTTTCTCCGTCCTTATGATCGCGGAGGGGGTATCTCTTGTGAAATTCAGAAAATCCCTGCTCCCCCACAAATGGAGAGAGAAACTCCTTCTTACCCTTCTTCCCAAAACGATATGGCTTGGAAGAAAGTTCGGGATCAGCAGGGACAGAGTGGGGAACTCCTTTATCAAGGTGCATAATTTCATGACGAAGAGCCGTGGAGAGAGGCTGGACCTTGAACGGCTCCTTATCCTGCTGCCGAGATGTCTGAAGAGGGAAGCAAGGAGGCAGATCGTCGAAAGGACCGGCGAAGAAGGCTTCAAGGTTCTTACTGCCGGTGGGGGAGAAGAGGCGAGGGAAGCGATCAAACAGTATCGGCCGACGTGTATCCTCGCCTTTGCCTGCGAGCGGGACCTCGTGAGCGGGATAAGGGACGTAGCAGAAAAGATACCCGTCCTTGCCATACCGAACAGGAGGCCTGAAGGCCCCTGCAAGAATACCGAAGTCTCTCTTGTCGAGCTGGAAGAGACACTGAAGTTCATTACGGAAAGAAAGAAAAAGAAGGTATCCTAAAGGAGGTTCTTTCGCCACCCATGCGTTTTCCGCTTAGTCTCTATACATCGTTAACATCGTATTTTGTTAAGAATGCCCTCACGGGTAAGAGGACATTCCCGCTTGTGCTTATGCTGGAGCCGACGCACCGGTGCAACCTCTCGTGTGCGGGCTGCGACAGGATTCGGCTCCATGCCAGGGAACAGACAGATGATCTGTCCCTCGATCAGTGCATCGATGCTGCAGTGGAGTCAGGAGCCCCTGTGGTGACAGTCACGGGCGGGGAGCCTCTTTTGTATACGGAGTTAAAGCCTCTTGTGGCGGCGCTTCTCGGAATGAAGAGACATGTCTATCTCTGTACGAACGGACTTCTCACGGAAACCTTTATCGAGGAATTTAAGCCCGCTTCCCGGCTTACCCTGAACTTTCACCTTGACGGGATGGAGGAGACCCATGACCGCGTCACGAACAGAGCCGGGACGTTCAGAAAGACCATCGAAACCATAGGAAAGGCAAAGCAGAGGGGTTTTAGGGTGAGCACCAATACCTCCGTGTACAGGAACTCGGACATGGAGGAACTCGAAAGGTTGTTTGAGTTACTGAAGAGCGCCGGCGTGGACGGGATACTCGTCTCCCCCGCGTTCAGTTATGAAAGTGTAGAAGACGGTATCTTTCTCGACAGGGGTGAGATCAGGAAGAAGTTCAGCGGGACGGCTCGCTGCTTCGACAGATTCCCCCTGATAAGCTCCCCCATGTACATGGATTTCCTGAAGGGAAAGAGAGAGATGCGGTGCACGCCGTGGGGTAATCCCACGCGAAACGCCCTTGGATGGAAATCCCCCTGCTATCTTGTTACGGATGCCTACTACCCTTCCTTCGGAGCGATGATGGAGAAAACGCCGTGGGAAAAGTACGGTACGGACAGCGACCCGAGGTGCAGGAATTGCATGGTCCACAGCGGTTACGAAGCCACGGTCATGAGGAACGCCTTTTCAAATCCCAAAGACCTCCTCAGGCTGGTCATCTGGAATCTGAGAGAGAGCTGATGGAGCCGCTCTCTCTCCTCCTCAGTACCATTCTTCTCAGGCCCTATGTCTTTGTTTTTTTCCTCGCGTATTTTTTCGGTTGTTCATTGCATTTGGGAATCAAGAGGGCCGCACTTTTCATCGTCGTAGGGTACATCATCGCATGGCTATCTGAATACTCTTCCATCCATAATGGCATTCCCTATGGATACTATTACTACATCGAACAAACAAGAGGCAGAGAGCTGTGGGTGCTCGGGATACCCTTTATGGATTCTATGAGCTATGTGTTTCTGGCGTATGCAAGCTACGCGATGGCACTGGCAGTGACTTCGCCTATCCTTTCAAGAGGGCCTCTTTATCTGCTGGAAACGAAGATGCTCAGGAAGTCGCTCTCCACACGGATTCTTGGGGCGGTCTTCTTCCTCTATCTCGATATCATCATAGATCCCCTGGCGTTGCGGGGAAAGGAATGGTTTCTCGGCCAGATATACGGGTACCCTCAGAAGGGCGCCTATTTCGGGGTGCCCATATCGAACTTTGCGGGATGGCTCATCGTGGGATTCCTGATGATCTACGCACTCCAACTCATTGATGCATATCTGGACAGCTCGAGGATTAGGGATTATGCGGGTTACCGATATCCCTGGAGATACCTCATAGGTCCGGGTCTCTATTTGGGCGTGCTCGCATTCAACCTCTGCATGGCCTTTGCCATTCGTGACCATCACTTGGCTTGGACAGGAGTATTCATTGTTACGCTCCCCTTGTTTCTGCTCTCATCCATGCTGAAACAGAAGCGTACCTTGCCGGATGAAGATGATGCCCTGAGGACCCATCTCGCAGACTTTCCCCTGGCTGCAATTCCTGAAGGCCGGCCAGGAAACTCGTTGATCAAAGGCAGTGGCTGGTGAGGAATGCCACGTGTCTGTTCACGCGGGAAATTGACAAACAGGGAATTATGCAGTTACCCTGTAAAAGGAACGGTGAAAGTAACAGATGAAAACATTACTCCTGAATCCTCCCTCTTTTGAGAAATTCGATGGCGGAGCCGGCTCGCGTTATCCGGCACGGCGAGAGATCCATTCCTTCTGGTATTTGACCTGGCTCTCGCGGCCCGGAGAAGTCCGGTGAGGAAGACCATTGTTGTATTGATTCCGGCCATACTCGCCCAGGCGACGGGAAACGTCTTCCTGAGTATGAGTATGAAGGAAATAGGGATCAGCAAGGATTGGCTGCCTCTTCTTATTCACGTCGCTGAAAATCCCGCTGTTTGGCTCGGAACTGCGCTCCTGGCTGCTTCCTTTATCCTTTTTGCGTCCGCCCTTTCATGGGCCGATTTGAGCTTTGTTGTGCCCGCTGTGTCCGCAGAAGTCATGGTGAATGCGATCTTCGCCCGCCATTTCTTAAGAGAAGCAATCTCTCTCGCACGATGGACAGGGGTTCTGTTCATCTCTCTTGGTGTCGTCCTGGTTTTGCGCTCGGAGAGGCAAAAGACCCGGCGAGCGGAGGAAGAGGCCCTGCGGAGCGACGGCCGATGAAGACGGCAATGCTCATCGCCGTGATCGTCTTGGCCGATTCCGCGGGAGATGTCTTCCTCACAAGGGGAATGAAACAGGTGGGGGAGATATCCACTATCCGCCCTACGGCCCTTCTTGCCACTTGGCGAAGAGTGATCGGCAACAGGAACTTCCTCTGCGCCATTCTTTGCATGGCCATCACGTTCTGCTCCTTTCTCGTCGTCCTCGCCTGGGCTGACCTGAGTCTCGTTTTTCCTGCGAAGTCGCTTGTCTACGTCACGGGCACCTTCGGAGCGAAATTCATCCTGAAGGAAACGGTCACCTTAGAGCGTTGGGTCGGTATCCTCTTTGTCTGTCTGGGCGTTGCACTGACCGCTCTTCCTTAACGCTCTCTCAGTCCCTGTGTTCCCCGTGATTTCGGAAAGAGGGGAACAGGAGACGGCCATTCCGGGTGAGCACGAATTCCGAGCCCCTCCAGATCACCGTCTTTTTAATGAATGCGAGAACCCACGAGACCATGGCGGCGAGATCCCTCAGAGGGAGAAGCGCAAGACTCTTCAGACCCTCTCGGTCCCGCAGTCCCAATCCCAATATCCCTGCCGCCGCTGACAGGCGAAGTCCGAGGACACAGGTCAGGATCGTCATTCCCAGGCTATCTCCCATACGTGACAGGGCAAGGAGGAGAGCAAAAGGAACAGAACGGGTCAAGATGCTTGCTAAAAAACCTGCGGCATGAGCCGAGCGCGTTTTTTGGTCCCAACAGACCTGATGATTCCACCACTGGGAAGGGTTCTTGAGGTCGACCACAATATCCACAAGATAGGGAACAAGGACCATCCTCTTTCCAGAAACCCAAAGGCGTCTTCCCATTTCATAATCCTCGGCCAGATAATTTGCGAGGCTTTCCAGACCTCCCATCTCTTTCAGGGATTGGCGCCGCAAAGCCACAGAACATCCCAGACAAAACCGTGAAGCTCCACTCAGATAGGCAAAGACCACGCTGGGTATGAAATCGGCATTCATGGTCAACAACTCCATCCGTTCGAACCACCGGTCTGCTGAGGTAGCCCTGTAAAGTGTGCACGCAAATCCCACTCCCGGGTCTGCCAGAGGGGCGACGACAGCCTTCAAATAGTCGGATCTCAGGCGCACATCGCTGTCACTGATCACGAGGACGTCATACCTGGCATGGCGCAGAGCTCCGAGCAAATTATTGATTTTACCGTTGGGGCCTGCCAGAACATTCTCAACAGCCACTGACACCCTGTCAGGTCCGAACTCTTCATGAATTTCTCTGAGAAGGGGGATTGCGGGGTCAGCGGGATCCTGAACCGAGAAGACGACCTGGAACTCAGGGTAATCCTGTAAACAAGCGCTCCGGAGGTTCTCCTTGAGACCTTTCTCCGGGCCGCATACGGGCTTCAGGATGGTGACGGGAGGCCACCGGAGAACGTCCTGAAAGCAATATGCTGAAGGAGCACGAAAACGCCATACCGCGAAAAGGCACAATATCACGTAAAGAGATCCCACGATGGTCGGAATCAAGAAGGTCCATCGCAAAAAGAAGAGAAAGAGTTGCATAGGGTAAACCACTGTTTTCGTATGCTTTGAGATTAATGTGCTGGATAAATTATACTAAATCACTCAAAAAATGGTGCAAAGGGAAGAGGGACTCTGCCGGACGAGTGTTCTCGCCATGAGCCGATCCGGTTTGTTTCATGTGGTGATACGATGAGAGTCGCGATAGTTTCTGCTTTTCCTCAGGAAGTACGAGCGATAGTCCGGAATACCGGGGCAACAAGAAAACGGAAAGAGTGCGTGTTCGACGTCTTTCATGCCCGGTACTCATCTCACGACATAACGCTCATCCTGACCGGTATGGGCAGCCGCAGCGCGGAGAAAGCACTCGCATATGTGGTCGAGAAGTATGTCCCGGAGATCATCCTCTCCGCAGGATTCGGCGGCGCCCTCTACGACGGGGCTCGCATCGGTGAGATCATAGTAGCCTCCAAGGTTCTTTCTTTGGATGACCGCGCGGCGGATGTTCTGGAGCTGCGGAACGGAGATGTGATAGAGAAACTGTCCAGGAACCTTTCCGTACGTGAGGGAAGCATTGTGACCATTGAGAAGTGGAAACAGAAATCAGAGATCAGGAAGGTTATCGCCGGGGAATTCCCTCTTCCTGTGTGCGATATGGAGACGTTCGGTATCGCAAAGCTCTCGCTTGAGAAGAACCTGCCCTTCTTTGCCGTCCGTTCGATTACCGACAGAAGTGACGAGGAGGTTCCTCTGGATCTGCTGAATGTCTCTGATGACTCGGGCAGATATTCCCTTCGTCGCGCCATCAAACTGCTTCTCTTCAAGCCAAGACTTATACCGGGCAGCATAAAGCTGGGGATACATGCTCACATTGCCGGGAGAAGTCTCTGGCAGGCAGTGAGTTGCCTTATCGATTCGTTGTAATCGGTTGCACTTCTGACTATTCCGCCGCATGGAAAGGGAAAAGGGACACGTGGCTCAGAGGTCTTCTGCTCTTCTCCGAGTGGAAGGGGCGCCCTTTTGAGAAGGAACGGCTCCATCTGAACCGGAACAGCAAGGGCGGTGGCGCAAGCCACCCGCCCCTGCCATGACTACGGTTTTTGCTCTTCTGCGGGCTTCTCCGCTGCCTTCTTTGTCTTCTTCGATTTCTTCGACGACTTCTTCTTTGACTTTTTCTTCTTCGGCTTCTGCGCTGCCGACTTTTCAGGCTCTGCCTTCTTCTCCTCGGTCTTCATCGTTGACGCACCTGCAGCCGGTTTTTCCTCTGCAAAGGCTATCACTGTTGCTGAGAAAGAAAAAAGGACGGCTATGACAAGGGCCAAAACCTTCTTCATCCTGTTCACCTCCTTTCGCTTCTTCATGACTGTTCTCACAGGCGTTCAACCACACTACCATGATCGCGGCATACTTTTCAACCGGAATCCCAAGTCTCGCCATCTGATATAATCGTACATAGTACGGGCAACATCTCGGAGGAATCGAGAAACACTCTTGAAGGAGGGTTTGCATGCCGATCTATGAGTTTTACTGCAAGGATTGCGATACTATCTATAACTTCTTCTCACGGTCAGTCAATACGGAGAAGACCCCCCTTTGTCCACGGTGTAAAAATCCTGAGCTCAAACGTGCGATATCATTGTTCTCCGCAATCTCTGAAAGGAAAGAAGATAACTCTCCAGATGCCGAGATGCCGTCCTTTGACGAAACAAAACTCGAGAAGGCGATGGCAATGCTCGCGAAGGAAGAAGGCAAGATCAATGAAGATGACCCTCGTCAGGCAGCCGCGCTCATGAGAAAACTCTCTGAAGCAACAGGACTGACCATGGGCTCAGGAATGGAAGAAGTAATGAACCGTCTCGAACGGGGAGAAGATCCTGACAGGGTCGAAGAGGAGTTGGGAGATGTCCTGAATGAGGAAGATCCCTTTATCCTTGGCACAAAGGCAAAGGGTCGCAGGAGGCACAAGCCCAGGGTCGACGAAACCCTCTACGAGTTATGAGAGCGCCGGAATCCACCATCAACTTCTCCAACAAGGGTTCGTCGGCATGAGAACTTGAAGTGATTTGACGCGGCTCGTCCTTCCGTTTTATCATAATCAGCCATGATGGAGCCATCGAGACAGCTGGAGATCATCAAGAGAGGGACCGTCGAGATCATCCTCGAGAGCGACCTCATCCGCAAGCTCGATAGATCGTATAGAGAAGAAAGACCTCTAAGGGTAAAGGCGGGCTTTGATCCGACGGCGCCCGATATCCATCTCGGACATACGGTCCTCCTCGAAAAGATGCGTCAGTTTCAGGACCTCGGGCACGAGGTGATTTTCCTGATCGGCGATTTTACCGGCATGATCGGAGATCCCTCCGGAAAGAGCGAGATGCGCAAGCCGCTCACGAGAGAAGAGGTCCTGAAGAATGCCGAGACGTACAGGACACAGGTCTTCAAGATCCTCGACCCCCAAAAAACCAGAATAACATTCAACAGCGAATGGCTCAGCACCATGGGGAACATGGAGCTCGTGAGGCTCGGGGCCATGCAGACTGTCGCGAGAATGCTCGAACGGGAAGACTTTAAGAAGAGGTTCAAGAATCAGCAGGACATCAGCATCCTCGAATTCTACTATCCCCTGTTCCAGGCATACGATTCCGTGGCCCTGAAGGCAGATGTGGAACTCGGGGGCACAGATCAAAAATTCAACCTCCTCATGGGAAGGACCATCCAGAGGAAGATGGATGTGGAAGAGCAGGTCGTTCTCATGATGCCCCTCCTCGAAGGCCTTGACGGCGTAAACAAGATGTCAAAGAGCCTCGGAAACTACATCGGTATCGACGAGCCTGCCTTCGAATATGTCAACGGTGAACTGACCGGGATATTCAAGAAGGTCATGAGCCTGCCCGACGGCCTCATAGAACGCTACTATGAGCTCCTGAGCCGTATATCCCTCGACGAGTTCAACACGCTCAGGGAGAAGCTGAAGAAGGGAGAGAGAGACCCGAGGGAGGCGAAGAAAGAACTCGCAATGGAGCTTGTCACGAAGTATCACGGTCCTGGAGAGGCGGAAACGGCACGGAAGGAATACGAGATGATCTTCGAAAGAAAGGACATCTCGACCATCGAATCGACCTTGCCTTCACTTACGATCTCAGCTTCGGGCGGCGAGAAAGGGACATGGCTCCCCCAGATCATGAAGACAACGGGGCTCGCAAAGAGTACGAGCGAGGCGATGAGGCTCATCAAACAGGGTGGCGTAAAGATAG
>Ga0335070_10006998_pt1 | contig 13252 bp, 16 predicted proteins | sample Lox_Sample_13_FD_206722 | JGI IMG/M metagenome (GOLD analysis project Ga0335070, IMG submission 206722) | Soil microbial communities from Loxahatchee National Wildlife Refuge, Florida, United States - Lox_Sample_1.3 | ecosystem: Environmental > Terrestrial > Soil > Wetlands | place: USA...
TTGCTTGCGTAGAGACGCCTAAAGCCGTAAATTTGGGTAATTATCATTAGAAAGAGAGGAAGGCGATGTCGAAAAAAGTTGTAGACCGATTGAAGCTCGTGTTTGCGGTGGTATGCGTTCTTGTTGTGTTGTCTGTTTGCCTTACCAATCCTGTGTTTGCCAATATCCCCACAGTTCAGAATGTAATTGTCTATAATGTCGGTGGAACTACCTACTTGAACGTAACAGTTTTTCACGACACAGAAAATCCAAGCCATCACGTAGATATGATTGAAGTCTCATACGGCAGTAACACTACAGATATGACCATAGGCGTTCAACTTAGCACTACTTTCACTATAACGTATGTTGTTGGTCCAGTCGCCGATTCTCCCACTGCTACGGTAAGAGCCCACTGCAATGTACATGGCTGGAGTAGTGAATGGACAGGTCAAATACCGGAGTTTCCGAGCTCGATGATGTTGATGGCGTTCTTGCTGCTGATTTCATTAATTACCATTGTCTTCAGAAAGGCAAAGCTGACTCTTCCCAAGTAACCTTTTCGTTTTTCGTTCCTTGAAAATCTAAATTTGGATTATTTGAGGAGCTATCTTTTCCTTTGTAACCCAAAGCAGTCCTAACGAGGGCTTGGTTATGAAAGGCGGAATAGGATTTGTCGGACTGCCAGGGTTGATGAAAAGAGTGTGTCCTTCTTTTCTAATGTTTGAGGTGTGTGTATGTCCATAGACAAAAGCGTCAAAAGCATTTTGTTTTGCGATTTCACGCATTTTTCTAGTGCCGAACAATGCGCTTGGATCATGCATCACGCCGATTTTCCATTCAAAAACTTTGACCGAGTTCATCTTCGGCAGTTTTCCACGAATATCGGAACCATCCATGTTGCCATAGACTGCCAAGACGGGTGCAAGTTGCTCCAACTCGTCAATGACGGACAAATCTACTAAATCGCCAGCATGGACTATATAGTCAACTTTCTCGAAAACTTCGAAAACTTTTCGAGGGATTTCTCTGGCGCGAGCTGGCACGTGTGTATCAGATATCAATCCAACTATTTTGGCCGCAGTTGTTTCATGCAGCTTAAGCGTCTGAGAGTCTTGACCTAACATTTGACAATTCCCACTAACACTTCCGTATTTGCTACCTCATAAGAAGTCGCCAGCCAAATAAAAAAATTGTTGAGAAAATCTAGCGACACACTTGCTGTGTTGGTAAACCTTTTTTCGGCAATAAAGCCTTAAATGAAAACCGCCATATAGACCAACATCATAACAGGTGAATTATCAACATGTGCTCTCAGTTATTGAAAGAGGTTGAAGAAGAAGCCACACGCCTTCTAAGCAATCTAATACGAATAAACACAACTAACCCACCGGGAAATGAGATAGAGGCGGCAAAATACTTAGCCAAAGACCTGGAGAAGGATGGTTTTGGATGTGAACTCTTTGAATCAGCGCCTGGAAGAGGAAGCGTAGTCACAAGGCTGAAAGGTTCAGGTAGCAAGTCTAACTTGCTTTTGCTTTCACATCTCGATGTCGTAGCTGCAAATCCGAAAGAATGGAGCGTGGATCCGTTCGGTGGCCTAGTCAAAGATGGTTTCGTTTGGGGACGCGGGGCGTTGGACATGAAATCCATGACCGCCATCGAGGCAATGGTATTGAAGCTTCTAAAAAGAAACAACGTGAAGTTGAAAGGCGACGTAATTCTAGCTGCAACAGCAGACGAAGAATGTGGAGGCGAAGCTGGAGCTGGATGGCTGGCTTACAATCATCCAGAGAAAGTTAAAGCAGAATGTGTTTTGAATGAAGGGGGAGGAATGGCAATCCCCATGGGCAACACGACTGTTTACACGATAAACACAGCCGAAAAAGGCATTTTATGGTTCAAGGTTAAAGCGAAAGGAACTCCTGGGCATGGTTCAGTGCCGGGTGCAGCAGATAACGCGATTTTGCTTATGAACAAGGTTGTTGAAAGGCTTGGAAATTACCGTTCAAAAATGATGCTTGTTCCCACTGTAAAACAATTTCTTGCTGAGGTTCCGAAAGAAAACAAGCTCCTCCAGGAGGGCGCCAATTCTCTGATTCAAAATCCAGAAGCAGGCGACCAAATATTGGATATGCTAGCTAAGTCAGACAAGGCTTTGGCTGAACAGCTTCGTGCCAGTCTTAGAATGACTATCGCGCCAACCGTCATTCACGGAGGAGTGAAGGAAAACATTATCCCCTCAGAGTGTGAGGCGATTTTTGACTGCAGAATCTTGCCTGGACAGACGACGGCTGAAGCGTTAGAGGAAATCAAAGGTCTGTTGAAAGATGTCGGTTTAGAAAAACTCATTTTCGAAATTATCCAAGCTAATGAACCTTCAGAGTCTGCATTATACACGCCGCTCTACGAACTTATAACGAAAACTGTCAAAGAGTTCGAACCTAACTCTATAACAACGCCAATTCTGCTCACCGGAGGAACAGACTCACGCTTCTTCAGAAAAACTGGCAGCTCCTGCTATGGTTTTCAACCAATTCGCGCCGACATTCCTTATGGAGAAATGTTAAAAACTGTTCATGGCATTGACGAACGCATTTCTACGGCAAACTTGGTCTTCGGAACAAGCATCCTTTACGACATTGTTAAATCGTTTATGAGTTGAAGGTGAAGTTATAAATACGCGTTTGAACGGTCTTAATCTACTGTTGTAAGATTGGAGGTTTTGATGTGCCAGCAATTGAGGTTGGAAGAATCTGCGTCAAGCTCAGCGGACGAGAGGCAGGAAGTAAATGCGTTATAGTTGATGTGATTGACAAAAGCTTTGTTTCAGTCACAGGACCAAAAAAAGTAACTGGCGTAAAGAGGAGAAGAGCAAACATAAATCACGTTGAGCCAATCCAAGACAAAATAGACATTAAACGTGGGGCTTCCGACGAAGAAGTTGAAGAAGCGCTAAAGGCTGCAGGCAAACTCGAATCAATGTCGCAGAAAGTAAAGCCTTCAGCCATAACTTAAACTACTACTTCCACAACTTTTTAATTCATTGCAGGAGCGTACTGAAAAGAATGCCCAGAACCACTCCTCCGTGGGAAATTGAGCGCAAGCTTCTCGTGAAAGCTCAAGACAAAACTGACCCACACTATGGCTGCAAACCCGAAGAACGACCAATCGAGAATTACATTCGATTTGGCATAATCAACTTAGACAAACCTGCTGGTCCCACAAGTCACGAGGTTGCAGCTTGGGTCAAGAGAATTCTAGGTCTTCAACGGGTCGGTCACGGCGGAACTCTAGAGGCTTAAGCGAAAAGCAAGCCAGAGAAATCCCCAAGTGACCGGAGTCTTGCCTGTTACACTAGAGGACTCCACAAAAATCATGCAAGCATTACTTCTGACTGGAAAAGAATACGTTTGCGTGATGAAACTTCATGGTGACACTTCGATAGATGAAGTTAAGCGTGTTTTAGCAGAGTTTGAAAACACTATTTATCAACGTCCACCATTACGCGCTTCTGTCAAACGCCAACTACGAACAAGGACAATATACTACATTGACTTTTTGGAAATGGAAGGACGAAACGTACTCTTCAAGGTTGCATGCGAAGGAGGAACATACATTCGCAAGCTATGTTTTGACGTTGGCGAAGTCCTTGGAATTGGAGCCCACATGCAGGAACTCAGACGAACAAGATCTGGATGCCTTGTTGAAGAAAACGCCGTAACCTTGCACGAAGTCGCTTACTATCACAGCATTTGGAAAGAAAAGAAAGATGAAGCAGTTTTGAAACGATTTATTCAGCCGATGGAGACTGCTCTTTCACTTATTCCCAAAATCCACGTGAGAGATTCCGCCGTAGACGCAATTTGCCACGGCGCAAACTTGACAGCCCCCGGAATCGTGTCCATTGAAACGGGAATAGACAAAGGCACAGCAGTTGCAGTATTTACTCTGAAGAATGAGGCTGTGGCTTTGGCTAAGGCGCTCCTTTCTTCCGATGAAGTTTTAGGTATGGAGCACGGCGTCGTAACGAAGACTGAACGGGTTTTAATGCCACGTGGCACATATCCTAAGTGCTGGAAAAGTGGCGAAGAGCAAAATGAAAAAGAACAGTGAACTAGAACATTACTTCACTGAAAGCCCACGCTCGAAACCAAGATTCGGAATAATCCGAACTTGCCTTCGCGGACAATCGTTTGAATTTTTGACAGCTTCAGGCGTCTTTTCCAAAACGCGAATTGACTTGGGTACTAGGCTTTTGGTCGAGAGCATGGTTCTGCCCAAGAAAGGCCGTGTATTGGATGTTGGCTGCGGCTATGGAGCTGTTGGGATAGCTGCTGCTGCTTCAAACCGTGACTTGCATTTGACCATGGTGGACGTCAATGAACGTGCAGTTTGGCTTGCAAGACGAAACATTGAAAGAAACGACATCGATAATGCTGAAGTCAGACGAGGTTTTCTTTATGAACCCATTGGAGACGTGGTTTTTGATTGCATTTTGTCGAATCCTCCTGTCAGTGCAGGCATGGAAACTGTGAAAGCGATGATTTCTGATGCGCCTGAACATATGAGCGATAAGGCACCATTTCAGATGGTTGTTCGGTCAAAAGTTGGAGGAAAGCGTCTGTTGGGCTTTTTTGATGAAGCCTTTGGAAACGCGTGTGTGGTTGCCAGAGAAAGTGGTTACAGAGTTTTGATGGCTGAGAAAAAGTGAGCCACTTTTCAAGAAGGTTTTTGGGCTAGGTCCTAGGGATTCTCTTTTTCTTTGCCTCTTCTACGCATTCGCATTTTTGCGGGTTCAAATGCCATTCTTCGCAGCACCATAATGTTTTCACTATTGCAGCTTTGTTTCTTAGGAAACGGTTTGTACAGAACACTTCCATTGGATAGTTGTAAGCGTTATGGCTACCGCAGTTCCCACAAAATCTTTGGTTGGTTTCGGTTTTTTCTGTCATTTTGACTTCTCCTTTCGTTTGAAGTTCTTTCCAATTCTCTCCATGACAGAAGCAACCATCATTGGAAACACGATCATAGCATCGCCGATTACCATAACATGATCTGCGGTTCCCTTAAGTTTGCCCCAACTCACTGTTTCTTCCAGCGTTGATCCTGAAAGTCCTCCAGTTTCAGGTCGGTCCAAGGTTATTACTACAGCATAGTCAAGCCCGGATTTGGTTGCCAGAGCAGCGGATTGAACAGTGTTTCTTGGCACGCCGCCACCTATCACTATCATTCCATTTTTCGCGGAGCGTCTGCATATGCCGATGATTTCGGGCACGTCTTTGAATGCATCGATGACTAGGGTGTTCTGGAAATTTCTTCGTGAGGCGTGAAGGTAATAGGCGTAGCCAAATTCTGAATCGCGAACAGCTGGGAGGAAAACCGGCGTGTTGGTTTCGTATGCAGCGTGCAGAATTGAGTTTGGGTCGTTGAGTCTTTTGCCCAGCTCCCTTGCAAACATGCTTGAAGACAATGCTTTCTCTTTGCTTTCAGAAGCTATTTGATCATATATCTCCACGAGACCGCAGTCCAGTTTTATAAAATCTTCTTCCGGCACCAGAACATCGTAAATTCGATATACGTGATACTTGTATAGGACATGATCGTTCATGAGCCAGTGCCCCTTGTAGTGATTGCCGCCCAAAGCTTCTATAGCATCATGAACCATGTTTGCGCCTGTGCTGACAACCACGTCGATAAGTCTTTCTCGGATCAGATCCGCAATTAACGAGCGCATGCCTGCCGGAACCATTGCTCCAGCCAAAGCCAAGAACACAGTGCACTTTTTATCTCGAACCATTCTCTCGTAGATGTCGCATGCTTGTGAAATACGGCCAGCTCCAAACGAGCCTGAATTCTTGAACTGTGCAATCAACTGGTCTACTGTTACTGTTCCGTTTATTCGAATGGATTTTACTGGTGCATCTAGGAGATCCTTTCTTTGCGACAAGAGAATGCACAAGCTTACTGTTTCAGTTGATAAGAGAAAAGTCTTTCTCTAGTTTTGAAGGGAATAGAGCTGAACCTGCAGTTTTGTCCTACTTTTTGGTGCAGAAACGGAATGGGGTGCATAAGAGTTGTGAATAGTTTTTGTTTAGGGTTCTTTCATGAACTCGACAAATTCTTCGAGGGTTCGTTTCTGAAGCGTGTAGTTTGTTTTCTTCTCAAAGCCTATCGTTGAGTGGGGCTTTGATCCGTAATCGTGTCCAGGATAGACTTCCACTTTGTCATCAAGTTTAGCCAGTTTCAGAAAGAGGCTTCTGTACATGTCTTCTGCGTTTCCGCTTGGCAAGTCTGTTCTGCCGCATTCGCCTACGAACAGGGTGTCTCCAGTGAGCAGCTTATTGTCTGCGAGCAGGCAGATGCTGTCAGGTGTATGTCCTGGTGTATGGATCACTTTGATGTTGACTTTGCCTACTCTTATTATGTCGCCGTCTTCAACGCTGATGTCTTCTCTCTCTCTGGAAAGTTTGTGGGCAACGATTTTCGCGCCGAATTCTGATTTGATATCTGTGTTGCCGGCAGTGTGGTCTCCGTGACTGTGCGTGTTGATGACGTATTTTGCTGCGAACCCTTCTTTCTTCAAGACTTGAATTATCATGTTCGCGTTGTAGCTGGGGTCAATGACGGCAGCTTCTTTGGCTTGTTCATCAGCGATGATGTACGAGAAATTGTCTCCGTGATGTTTGATTTGTTTGAAATACATTTGAGGTCAACTCTGTCATGTTTTGCGAATATACTGTTCGGTTGGAAGGGGTTCCATCTTCATGCCTAAGTCGGCTAAATCTTTTAGGTTTTCGACGCATCCTATGCTTGCGTCGATGTTTCTGTGGACGGGGTGGAACCACATGAATTTGGGGACGAGATTGAACTGTAATGGGATTCTTTTTGTGATTCCATATTTCTCGTTTAAGCCTTTTATCAGTAAGTCTTTTGCACAGGCTGCGCGTGTTGTCGTGTAGCTCTTGAGTAGCTCTGAGGCGCCGAAGGCTCCTATGCCATGCCATAATACTGCGTTTTCGGGCGACGCTAGCGAGTAGAGGAAGAATTGGGGCGAGGATGGAGTTTCTTTGTAGCTGTAGTTTGCGAATTTGTCTCCTTCGACTATGAAGTTGTCTTCGGTTCTTGCGACGCTTATGTCGGTTGGGTCTATTGCATTGGGATAGAGTGCTGCGGTGCGGTATTCGACTTTGATGTTTTTCAGTTTTGTTCCGTCGAAGTAGATTCTGCCTCTTGCTGCACGTTTTGATCCGTAGCCATATTTTGAGTGTGGAACGGTTAGGAGGGTGGTGAGGTTTTTCATGCTTCTGCCCATGCTTTTGTAGAAGCATTCGACTGAGTTGTAGTCTGCGTGGGTTTCTCTTATGATGTTGTGTAGTAAGTCGTTTGTTGTTTCTCTTTCCAGTATAGAGAGAGGCATTCGCATCGAGTAGAGGCAAAGGTTGATTCCGAAGGATTCAGAAAGATTCTCCAAATGTTCATATTTGGCCGCGTCTACCATATCCATGTAGCTATCGTTGCATGTCTTAAGATGATTTGATATCCGCACAACTTCGCTCTTGCTGATGAGTGATCCTTCGTATTTGTGTACGAATTTCTGGTCTATCTCCAGTTTTTCTGTTTTGACAGAGGCTGATGGAAACGCGCTTTGTCCGCTATTCATTATTGACTCTTTCAGCGGATTCATCGAATATCTGTCGGGTTCGATGTCATCGGTGTTAAGAAGGTAGGGAATAATCATTCCTTCTTGGGGGTTTTTTAACAGGCTGCATATTTCTGAAAAGTCTTTTTCGTCAGGCTGATGCAGTCCATACTGTTGAAAGTAATTTCCGCAGACTGCAAGCAGACGAGCAGCTATTATCCCTTGAACCTCTTCCACGGTCAGTTGTGGGTTTGAGTATTCGACTGAGGCTCTGAGGAAAAAGTGTGTTCCATCAAGAATGACATCGTTTCTTTTGCCAGCCTTGAAGTAGAAAAGAGGAACTTTTGGTCGATTTGCTTCGTGGAATGTTGCCAGTTCCTTTACGATGCTTTCGATGCATGACCATGAGCTCTTCAGAAAATCCTCAACTATTATTCGACACAAGTCCAACGACAAGTAAAGTCATCCCCTTTCCAGTGATTCTGCAAAGAGAATACATTTTTCGTTTATTGGAGGTCCGTTAAACATTCTTGCGACTTGAAACCTTTCTTCAAATCCAAATGTTCTTAGTGCGTTGAGGATTTTGGTTTCCTTGTTTGGGACAAACATTGAAACCTCGAATCCTTTCAGTCTATTCAGAGCAGTCTTCAGCAGGTCGATCGCAATGTCGTCTCTACTTTGGTTGCACACTAATGGCCCGAGCTCAGCCATTCCGTCGTAGACTTTGGCAATGGCATATCCAAGAATTCGCTTATCGTCAGTGGACACGTAGCAGATGTTGTCTGAATCAAGCATGATGGGCTCAAGGAGCTTTCTCCTATTCGAACCCAGACATGATTGGTCGTATTCAATAATCCGTTGCAAGTCTTCGTTTTTGGCTTGTCTCATACTAGCGTTAGGAGGAGAGGAAAAGCCTTTGCCGACCAGAACGACGTAATTTGAGTCGTATGTAAAATCCAGCTTCTTGTAGAGAGGCACGACGTCTAGATACGCGTACAGCGCAACAGTCGCTACGTTCTTGCTTCTTAGGTATTTGATGGAATGTAGAACCAGTTGTGACCCTGCCCCCTTCTTTCTGAATTCTTCTTTAACGAGAAGATTTCCAAACCAGCCGACTCTTCCGAAACTCACGTTGGTTGCGAGACCGATTCTTTCCAGTTCTTGAAGCAGTATGAAGCATCCTTCAGGCTCAAGTTCCATCATGAACTCAAAGTCAGCCCTCGACATGTTCCAGTTCACTAGGCTTGTTAGGTGAACTGCAAAATCAATATCGTCAGTTGACATTGTGCGTACGTGAAACATGCAAGTGCACTCTCTTTTCGCGTGGCTTCTAGTGTCAAAGCTTATACGGGAATAAGCTTTACTAATGTATTTCTCATAAAACATGGATCGTCTTTGGGAGGACTTGAAACATAGATCAAGAGTTGAAGGTCAACATAGTTCGCGACGTCAAGGTGTTGACACATCGGTTTTCGGATTATTTTCAAGGCTTTGATAAGGTTGATGCTGTTAGACGGATTTTTGGCGAAAAGACAGAGCTGGCGCTCAACGGTCTCAGAGTTGAATTTACTGGCTTCCGAGGCTATATGGGCGTGAGCGAGTTGGATGGTCATCTTTTGATCAGCGCGCACTATTTGAGGACTGGTAACGTCGTAGATATTTACCTTGACATAATCCATGAGCTGGTCCATGTCAGACAGTTCTTGGAAGGAAAGGAACTGTTCGATGACAGATTTAGCTATATTAACAGGCCGACTGAGATTGAAGCTTATCAGTTTGCGGTGGAAGAGGCTCGGAGACTTGGGTTGACTGATGAAAGGATTTGCGACTATCTCAAAACCGAGTGGATGAGCGAAAGAGACCTGTCGCGACTTGCAAAGGCAATGGGAGTAAAAACTGACTGCATCGACAAAGCACGGAAGAAGCAATAACTTGGCCGTGCAGTACTTAAAATATAACTATGTGTCATACTTTTGAAACGTGAACAATCTTGCCGATTCGTAACCTTTGGAGTTTAGAGCCTGGCGAGTGCATAGTTGCAGAAGAGATAATTGAAAAACTCAAAAATGCTGAAGTGTTTTTTCCAGCTCGTGATGTCGGGATTGATTTGTTAGTCGTAAGGGGGAAGAAGCACGTTGGAATTCAAGTGAAAGAATCTAGATATTACCCTGAAAGAACATGGAGAAGTGGCCATGTTGGGCACAGCTGGCAGCAACTCAAAAGAATTAAGTTTGAAGGAAGCAGAGACGAAGTCGATTTTTACGTGTTCCTCACCTACTTGCCTATTCAAGGCGAGCACAAAGTAAGTTCTTTTGGTTACAAGTTTCTGATCGTTCCTTCTTCTGAACTTGAAAAACGTATGACGATTAAAGATGCTGGAAGAAAATCAACATACTCATTCTATTTCCATTTTCAAGACAAGAATGTTTGGGATGAAAGGGTGACAACAACGCTTGAAAATCCTCTCACAGACTATACTCAATTCTTAAACGCATGGAACTTAATAGACAAAGCTCTCGAATGAAAACGCCTTGAGGCGTAGTTTGTGTATTTATAAGGGGGCTAGGGCTTCTACGAGAAGCCTCTTCTCACACGACACATAGTGTGGAGCCTCGGGCGGGCATTGATCCCGCGACCTACAGCTTACAAGGCTATCGCTCTACCAGGCTGAGCTACCGAGGCATCAGCACACGCATATTTTCAAACAACGCAAATAAAAGCATTAACCCCCTCCACAAACAAAACTCACAAAAAACACACAAATCACATTGCATAAAGACGTAACCCTTATATCCACCAAAACCGCTTCAAGAGTATTTTAGCGACGTTATCCTACTATACGTCATTAATCACTAGATGCAGTTCCCCATCACAAAATGAGGAACGAAGAGGCGAATGAGCTTAAAAACAGCGTAAGCTCATAATGACACCATGCATAGGCCAGAAAACCAGCAAAAGTTTCACCGCAAACGCTAATTAGATACTGCCAAGGCCCGACATGTAACGCCGTCTGGAGGATGGCTCGGCTCGAGCGCTGAAGAAGGGCGCGGCCAGCCGCGATAGAGCCTCGGGTAAGCGTATGCAGCTTTAGAACCGAGGATACCTGAATGAGACTTCTCACTGCGATTCTTCGGAATCGTGGTGCTCCTTTACGGAGCGGGAACCCCCTGAACGGAAGCATCTTAGTAAGGGGAGGAAAAGAAACCAACAGGGATTCCCTTATTAGCAGCGAGCGAACGGGGAAAAGTCCAAACCGAATCCCACAGGGAAACTTGCGGGAAATGTAGTGTAATGGGTCCGGTTTCCTCCTCGTCAGTCAAGCCGAAGTGGCCTGAAAAGGCCTGCCAAAGAGGGTGATAGCCCCGTAAGCACAAGCTGAAAGGAGCTGAACTGGAATCCCGAAGTACTGTACCCTGGCTTGGGTGCAGGAAGTTGGAAGTCATCAACTTCTAAGACTAAATACGTCTCGAGACCGATAGTGTACTAGTACGGCGACGGAAAACTGAAAAGTACCCCGGAAGGGGGGTTAAAAGCGCCTGAAACCAGACGGTTACAGACGTGTGCAGCCCAGAAGGGTAGATCCCTCCTAAAGGAACCCGTTGTGAAGCGGAAGTACGAGGGAGGGGGACCAGGGTTGCACGATCCGTCTAGAAACACGGGCCGGGGAGTTCACGCCTGTGGCAAGTCTAAAGGCTTAAACTCCTGTAAGCGTAGGGAAACCGACATGCGCGCAACCAGCTTGTCTGGCGAGGCGCGGAGTCTGAAAGGACTCGGAGCTACAAGCGTGAGGCTAGAAACCTGGCGATCTAGCCCTGGGCAGAACGAAGCCAAGCGAAAGCTTGGTGGAGGTTCGAAAGGGTTCTGACGTGCAATTCGTTCCCCAGACCTGGGGCTAGGGGCTAAAGACCAATCTAGCTTGGTGATAGCTAGTTCCCTCCGAAGTGGGTCTCAGCCCAGTCCCGGGCGAGGCTGCTGGTGAGGTAGAGCACTGATTGGAAAGTAAGGAGCCGAAAGGCTCCACTTTTCTTTCAAACTACGAATTCATCAGCGCCATAGACCCCGGGAAACGGGTTACGGTGGGGTAAGCTTCCGGACCGAGAGGGGGACAACCCAGACTGAGGTTAAGGCCCCCAAATGCTGGCCAAATGTCAAACCGAAAGGCGTCATAAGCCTCAGACAGCGGGGAGGTAGGCTTAGAAGCAGCCATCCTTCAAAGAAAGCGTAACAGCTCACCCGCCGAGGCTTATGGCCCTGAAAATGGACGGGGCTAAGCCAGCTGCCGAAACCTCAGGACACAGCTAAAGCTGTGCCGGTAGGAGGGCGTTCTGACTGGGTAGAAGCTGGGCTGTGAGGTCCAGTGGACCGGTTCAGAATTGACGATCCCGGCGGTAGTAACAGCAAAGAGGGGTGAGAATCCCCTCCGCCGAAGGGGCCAGGGTTCCCCGGCAACGATCTTCAGCCGGGGGTAAGTCGATCCTAAGACATGACCTAACCGATCGTGCCAAAAGGGAAGCCGGTTAAAATTCCGGCACCACGAAGATACACGCGGCAACGCAAGTCTGACACTTGACGCTTCGCGGTAGGCTGAACAAGGCTATCGCCTTGTTTAACCGTATAAGTCTGGGGAGTGCCGTAATGGCGAGAACCAGGTGAAAGCGGGAATAGCTGCCCGTTTTAGGGCGGTTCAGCTGATCCTCGGAGTCAATGAAAAGAGTGTTGGAAAGGACTCTTCGTGATCGTACCTAGAACCGACACAGGTGTCCCTAGGCGAGAAACCTTAGGCGTTTCGGGATGACGCTGAGCGAGGGAACTCGACAACTTAGCCCCGTACCTTCGGTATAAGGGGTGCCTGCTGTTTTAGCCTTTGGCTGGAAGAGCAGGTCGCAGTGGCAAAGGGGTCCCGACTGTTTAATAAAAACACAGGAAACCGCAAGCGCGAAAGCGTGTGAACGGTTTCTGAATCCTGGCCAGTACAGGTACCTGAAACCCGGGTCCAACTGGGCTAAGGGCCTGCAAACGCCGGGAGTAACTCTGACTCTCTCAAGGTAGCCAAATGCCTTGTCGGGTAAGTTCCGACGTGCATGAATGGATCAACGAGGGCCCCGCTGTCCCCGCTTGGCACCCGGTGAAACCACATAACGTGGACGAACAGTCCACGATCTCCCAGCGGGAAAAGAAGACCCCGTGGAGTTTTACTGCAGCCTGCTGCTGGAATATGGCTGTGATTGCAGAGCGTAGACGGAAGCCGTTTGAGCCCAGTTTCTCAGGGGATTGGGTTAGGCGACAATGGAACACCGTCCTTTTGCAACCGTGTTTCTCACCGGCGCCTTCGGGTGCTGGAACAACGGTAGGTGGGCAGTTCGGCTGGGGCGGCACGCCCTTGAAAAGATATCAAGGGCGCCCTAAGGTTGGCTCAGGCGGGACAGAAACCCGCCGTAGAGTGCAAAGGCAAAAGCCAGCCTGACTGGATCCTCCACAGTAAGGGATGCAGAGGCGAAAGCCGGGCTTAGCGATCATCTATGTCCCCTTTGGTGGGGGCTGGATGTGTCAGAAAAATTACCCCGGGGATAACAGGCTCGTCGCGGGCGAGAGTCCCTATCGACCCCGCGGCTTGGTACCTCGATGTCGGCT
>Ga0335070_10007000_pt1 | contig 13251 bp, 9 predicted proteins | sample Lox_Sample_13_FD_206722 | JGI IMG/M metagenome (GOLD analysis project Ga0335070, IMG submission 206722) | Soil microbial communities from Loxahatchee National Wildlife Refuge, Florida, United States - Lox_Sample_1.3 | ecosystem: Environmental > Terrestrial > Soil > Wetlands | place: USA: Florida...
GGAAGAAGGCGAAATTTCCGTCCGTCTTCCCAGGGGGGAGAGCTATGAAATCCAAACCCCGGGAAAAATCATCGGGTGGTCCTTCCTGATTCCTCCCAACCGGTACACCGCCTCGGGACGAACCCTGGTTGCCTCCAAGTTGTTGGTCATGCAAAGCCCGGACTTCTATTATCTCATCCACAAGGAACCCAGGATGGGAGTGAAGGTCATGGGCAACCTCGCCCAGGTGGTGGCCGGCAGGCTGCTTCAGTGGGCCGGACAACAGGGATAAGAGTCTCCCCCTTTTCCCAACCCAGAGGTCGATTCCATTCGGGTTTCGGGGTCGATGCCCGCGGATTTAAGAGAAATTGAAGGCCAACTGCGGAAGATGGGCTGGGCAGCAAGAAAAGACCGGAGGCGCCCGAAGGCGCCTCCGGCGGCCCAAGGTTACTTCCTTTCGAAGACCCGGTCGACGAACTTCGCCGCCAGACCCGTATATTTCGTCGGGTCGAGCAAGTCGTCGATCTGCTTTTCGGTCAAATACTTGTTCACCCGTTTGTCCTTCAAGAGGAGCGATTTCAGCGGAACCCGCTTCTCGAAAGCTTCCATGCATAACTCATAGATCACTTCATGGGAAGCCTGCCGGCCGATTTTCCCTCCTAATTTCAGCATGACATTTTCGCTCAACAGGAGGCCGTGGAGGGCGTCCAGGTTCCGGGTCATGTTCTCCGGGTAGACGATCAGCCCGGCCAGGACCTTGTTGGTCCAGGAGAGCATGCCGCTGAGCAGGCAGCAGGTCTCGGGCAGGAAGGACCACTCGGCCATCCAGCCCCGCTGGTCTCTCTCGTTCTCGGCGATCATGTCCACCAGGGCCGGCCCCACCTGGGAATGGATCAGCTTGCTGAGAGCCATGACCCCCTCGGACATCATGGGGTTGCGCTTGTGGGGCATGGTGCTGGAGCCGACTTTTCCCATGTGGAAGGGCTCTTCCACTTCGGCCACCTCGGTCCGCTGAAGGCCGATGATCTCGTTGCAGACTTGGGCCAGGGTAGACCCGATCATGGCATAGACGAAGACGATCTCGGCCATGGTGTCCCGGGCCACGTGCCAGGCAATCTCCGGCACAGCGAGGCTCAGGTCGGCAAACATGAGCTTCTGCAGCTTGAACCCCGGGGCGCCGATGGAGGCCAGCGTTCCCACTGCCCCGGCGAATTGGCCCTGGAATACGCGGGGGGAGAGTTGCCTGATCCGCTGCAGGTGCCGTTTGATCTCCGAGGCCCACACCGCTACCTTGTACCCGAAGGTAATGGGCAGCGCGTGCTGGCCGTGAGTCCGCCCGGCCTGGACCGTATTCTTATATTTTTTGGCAACCCTGGCCAACAGGCGATAGGTTTCTTTCAGGTCCCGGATCACCAGATCATTGGCGTCCCGCAGCTGAAGCACGGCGCCGGTGTCCATGATGTCCTGGGTGGTGGCTCCCCAGTGGATGAACTCCCCGGCCTCGGGAGAACAGGCCTTCTGGAAGCAGCGGATCAGGGGCATAATGGGATGGTGGGTATGGAAGAGCTGACGCTTCATCTCCTCCATGTCGATCAGCTCCACCCTGGCCTTCCGGGTGATCTCCCGGGCGTGTCTTTGGGGGATGATCCCCAGCTTGGCCTCTGCCCGGGCCAGGGCCGCCTCCACGTCCAACCATTTCTGGATGGTGGTTTCGTCACTCCAGACCTTGCGCATCTCTTCCGTGGTGAACAGGCCCCCAAAGAGGGGGCTATCGATCATACTGGCCATATTCATTCCTCCTTTGCGGTTAGTAAAGGTTTATAAATTTCCACCAGGGGATCCCCACAATGAACATGATCGCCACGTTTATGGTGGTTACGATCAGGTTCAAACGATAGAAAGTAGGCCGCTCATAATATCCCTGGCTGAAATAGATGGGCCCGGGCCCGCCGCCGTATTCCGTCAGGCCCCACATCAAATTAGTGAAGATGCCGAAGCAGATGGCCACCATCATGGGGGGAGCTCCGGCAGCCACGGCCGCGGCAATGAAGGGGGCATAGACCGCCGCCGTATGCCCGCTGGCAGTTGCAAAGGCATAGTGAATGTAGATGTAGATCAAGCCGAGAGCCACAAAAGTAGCCAGCCAGGACCATCCGGCAAAAGCCCCGCTGACCTGGACGGTCAGCCACTTGATGAATCCCAGGTCCGAAAGTCCGTTCGCCAGGCTGATGATGGCCCCGAACCAGATCAGCGTATCCCAGGCGGCATGCTCGCGGAGCACATCCTTCCAGCCTACCACCCCGGAAAGGAACAACAGCCCCACTCCTCCAAGAGCGACCGTAGTGGCACTCATCTTGGTGTAAAAACTCGTGGCCCAGCCGGCCAGGGCCAGAATGAAGATGACCGTCAGGGCCCATTCCTTTCCGGTCATGGGCCCCATCTCCTGCAGGGCCTTTTCGCCCATCCTTTGGGCCTCTGCTGTACGCTTCATCTCCGGCCTGATCAGCGAGTAGAGAACCAGGGGAAGAAGGAGGAAGCTGATCAACCCCGGGACTAACGCCGCCAGGGCCCAACCTCCCCAGGTGATATCCAGCTTCAAGGTCTTTTTGGCCAGCTCGGCGCACAGGGGATTTGCGGCCATCCCCGTCAGGAACATCGCTCCGGTAACCGTGGCGTACAGAAAGCAGGTCATGATGAGAAAATTCCCAATCTTCTTGCCCGTGGGCCCCGGCGCAGACCCCATGGCCGCGTTGACCGACCGGACAATGGGAAAGATGACTCCGCCGGCGCGGGCGGTCACGGACGGCATGGCTGGGGCCATGATTAAATCACTGACCCCCAGGGCATAAGCGATGCCCAGACTGCTCCCGCCCAGCCAGGAGATCAATTTGTAGGCGATCCTCTTCCCCAGCCCCGTCTTCACGAATCCGATGGAGAGAATGTAAGCGCAGAATATCAACCAGACCGTGCCGTTGGCAAAGCCGGAAAGGGCTTTGGCTTCGCTCAAAATCCCGGTAAAAATGGGAAAGGCTACCCCCAGGAGCATGATGGCACCGGAAGGCAGGGGTTGCAGGAGAATCCCCAGGATGGTCGCCGCGAAAATGGCGAACATCCTCCAGGCCGGAAGAGCCAAGCCAGAAGGTGCAGGGGAGAACCAGATCACCGCCAGCACCAGGATGGGAATCAGAGCGGAAGCGATCCTCCTTTGGGGAAGGGACGGTTTTTCGCTGGCCATTTATCTTCCTCCTTTGTCTTGTCTTCTTTGACCCCTCGCCGTTCTTAACCCCATCATTTCCATATTCCAGAAAAGAAAAAAATTCAATAGAATTTCTTAGAAATTATGAACCCTGAAGGAACGGCCTGGAGGATGGAGGAAGGAAAGTGCTTTCCGGCATACTTTCCTTTTCAATTTTGGAGAAAGAGGATATGCTGAATCGAATGTGCCGGGGTGGACCCTTCCGGGGAGAAGGCGTGATTTTTTTGATACCGGATGTTGAACTCAGGCGCGAATCCGGCGAAAGAACAGCAACCGGGCAGGAAGTGGAAAGTCGCCGTTGAATAGGTTCTGGGGGAAGGATAGACCATGGAAGTGAGGGAACTGCAGGCCGATATCTTGATCATCGGCGGAGGGAGCGGGGGTTGCCTGGCGGCGAACCGGGCCCTGGAGATCAACCCCGGCCTCAAGGTGGCGATCTTTGAAAAGGGAGACATCAAATACAGTGGCTCCATCGCCCGGGGAATGGATGCGCTCAACATCGTGGCCATCCCCAATTTCACCACCCCCGAACTCTACGTGGAGTCCAGCACCCTCCAGTGCGCGGGCATCCTCGACGCCCCGCCCTCTCACGAAATGGCCCGCCGTTCCTTCGGGCTCCTGCAGAAGCTGGAGGGATGGGGGGTCTATTTCCCCCAGGATGAAAAGGGAAACTACCGCACCCTCCAATACCACCCCGTCGGGAATTTTCTCACCGCCATGGAGGAGCCGGACCTGAAGGTGATCATTGCCCGGAAGGCTGAGGAGAAGGGGTCCCTGGTGGTTAACCGGACCATGGGGCTGAAACTCCTCCTGGATGGCGGGAGAGTGGCCGGCGCCGTGGGGATCCAGGTGCGGACCGGGGACCTGGTCGTCTGCCGGGCAGGGGCGGTGATCCTTTCCAGCGGGGGAACGGCCCGCTTCGGCCTTCCCAATTCCGGATACCTCTACGGGACCTTCGATTACCCCGGCAATACCGGGGACGGCTATGTCATGGGGTTTCACGCGGGAGCGAGTCTCACCGGCATGGAATACACGCGCCGGGTGAATCTCATCAAAGATGTCAATATTCCCCTCCTGGCCATCACCATAACCCGGGGCGGGAAGATGATGGACATCTTCGACGAGATCGTTATGGAGTGGACCTGCCACGACCAGACCAAGGCCAACCAGGCGGTGGCGGCCGGTAAGGGGCCGCTGCGGATCCGCGTGAGCCACCTCCCGGAAGAAGTCATCGGGGAGATCGAATCCATTCTTTTCAGCACGGAACGGCCCGTGCAGGAGCGCTTCTTCAAGGGACGGGGGGTTGATTTCCGCAAAGGGGACATTGAACTCTGGCCCACGGAGAACCAGCTCTGCGGGGGCCACGGGATGTCCGGTCTGGTGGTCAACGAAAAGGCCGAGACCACGGTTCCCGGCCTGTATGCCGCGGGAGACGTGGCCTGCGTTTCCAAGGGGCATCTCACCGGAGCCTTTGTTTTCGGGGAGATCGCCGCCGAGCAGGCGGTCCGCTTCGTCGCCTCCCAGCCGTCTCCAAATATCGACCCGGGTCAGATCGCCGGCATGCGGAGCAAGATCGAAAAGCGGGGAAGCCGGAAGGGGAACGGGGTGGACGTGCGCGACCTGGAATTCAAGGTGCGACGGCTGATCAATGACTACGTCATTTCTCCCAAGAATGCGTACAAGCTCAGCCGCTGGCTGGAGTGGGCGGAGCGGTTTGAGAGGGAAATCGAAGAGGATGTTTCCGTCAACAGCGGCCACGAGTTGTCCAAGGTCATGGAAGTGGAAAATATCATCCAGTGTGCCACTTTCTCGGCCCGGGCCGCCCTGGAGCGGAAGGAGAGCCGGTGGGGGAACGCGCACCAGCGCACCGATTTCCCCCAGAGGGACGATCAGAACTGGCTCTGCCACGTGGACGTGCGCTGCGGGCGGGATGGGGAGGTTCTGGTATCCCGCAGGCCCCTGGTCCGCGAGCTCCCTGCCAGAGGTGCGAGGTGAGGTCCGACGTGAACATCTTCATCCATCGCGATAAATGCTATGTGTGCGGCATCTGCATCGAACGCTGCATCCTGGACAACCTGCGCATGTACCTGGCTCCCTGCCGGGCGGCCTGCCCCATTCACATGAACTGCCAGGGCTATGTCCGCTTGATTGCCCAGGGGAAGGAAGAGGAAGCGGCCAAGGAAGCGCGGAAAGACCTCCCCTTTGTCGGGATCATCGGAAGGGTCTGCAATCGACCCTGCGAAGACCAATGCGAAAGAAAAAAGGTGGACCAGGAGGCCGTCCATATCCGCGCCTTGAAGCGGTATCTGTCCGACTCGCGGCCGGACCTGATTCATGAACCAGCCCCGATGCCAAAGGGGAGCGGAAGGAAGGTTGCCGTCTTGGGGTCGGGGCCTGCCGGCCTGATGGCGGCCTATGAGCTGGGGGCGAAGGGACATGCAGTCAGCGTCTTTGATGCCGCCCCCGAACCGGGAGGGATGCTCCGCTGGGGAATCCCTGCCTTCCGCCTACCCACGGCGGAAATCAATGACGCAGTTTCGATGCTGGAAAAGATGAAGGTTCGCTTCCAGACCGGCCGAAGCCTGGGCAAAGAACTGGACCTGGAAAAGATGGAGCGTGAATGGGATGCGCTTCTGCTGGCGTATGGCGCGGGCTCGGCCGTGGCTCTGAACGTTCCGGGGGAAGACCTCCCGGGAGTTTACCAGGGGCTGGACCTCCTCCGGAAGGTGCGGGAGGGCAAAGCCCCGAACCCGGGCAAGAGCACGATCGTAATAGGGGGAGGCAACACCGCGGTCGATTCGGCCCTCACCTGCCGAAGGCTGGGAGCCGAGGAAGTGCACATCATTTGCCTGGAGGAAAGGTCCCAGATGCCCGCTTTTGCCGCAGAGCTGGAAGAAGCTGTGGAGGAGGGCATCAAGATTCAGAACGGCTGGGGGCCGCGGGAAATCCTGCAGCATGGACAGGGCGGCCTGCGGCTGGAGTTATCCCGCTGCCTTCGGATTTTCGACGAGGAGGGCCGGTTCTCTCCCCAATTGGATGATTTCCGCGGACTGTCTCCTTCGGCTGAATCGGTCATCGTGGCGATCGGGCAGCAGCCGGACCTTTCATTGCTGCCCCCGGAGATTCGGCCTTCCCCTCGATCAAACCCGCTGGTTGACCCGCTGACTTTGCAGAGCCGCAGGGAAAAAGTCTTCGCCTCCGGGGATTTGACCTCCGGTCCCCGTTCGGCCATCGAAGCCATGGCCCAGGGGAGGGAAGCGGCAGTCTCCATCGACCGTTTCCTCCGGGGAGAAACGCTGAGGTGGGGGCGGGCCTACTGGGACGGCACCTGCATCACCGACTTTCCCGTCGACCGATCCGGGGCCATCGTGCGGCCCCGAGCCACGGTTCCCCGGCTTCCGGTTCAATCCCGCGATGCCTTAAATGAGATAGAAAAGGCATTGGGAACGAAGGAGGCCCGCGAAGAAGCCGAGCGGTGCCTGAACTGCGGCCGGCCCGGGGAAGTTAACCAAACCTGCTGGTATTGCCTCCCGTGCGAGATCGAATGTCCGGTGGATGCACTGGAGGTGCGTTTGCCGTACTTAGTAAGATAAGCCTCCCTCCGACTCAATTGAAGGAGTGAGGACAGAATTCAGCGGAACGGAGGGTGATAAGGAAATTTGCCTCCCGCATTGATTCCGCACTCCGCATTTTATTGGCCGGTTACGGTAACAGGTTTCCCCGTTGCCGCCGACTCTTCGATGGAGATAGCCACCTCCATGGAGTTGCAGGCGTCCAGGACGTCGGAAAGGACCGGTACATCCTCATATATATTTTCGACCAGGTTATCAATCTCTTCCTGGAAAGGGTGATGAGTAACCGCTCCCGAGTTGGGAGTCGGGGTAGAAAGGGTGATCCAATCCGTCTGAACGGGGAAAAGGCCCTTGGAATACACGCGGTTGTCCCGAATGGCGCCTTCGGTTCCGAGAAGGTCGATGTTCAGCTGGTAGGGAAAATGGAGACCGTCGAGAGAAGCTGAGAGTTTACCCACCGCGCCATCCCGAAACTTCACTGCCGCCACCAGAGTGGTGAAATAATCGAAGTCCTCCCGGTTTCTGCAACGGTAGGCGGACACCTCTACGATTTCTTCTCCTTTCAGATACCGCGCCAGGTCGGCAGCATGGCATCCCCCGGTGATCATGGCCCCGCCGGCGAACTCCTTGCGCCGGATCCAGGGGTAGCTGGCAAAGGTTGACTTGATCCCGTGCCAGTAATCGGCCTCGACGTAATAAATGTGCCCAAGGGCTTTTCGGTCAAGAAGGGAACGGAGGTTCTTGATCAGGGGATGCCAGCGGGCCACGAAGCTGACCACGGTGCGGGTTTCCGCTTTTCGGGCCGCCTGACGCAAGGCTGCGAGCTCTTCGCGGTTGACGGCCGTCGGCTTCTCCAGGATCAGGTGCTTTTCCGCGTGGAGGGCGAAGATGGCTTCCTTCGCGTGGAGGTAATTGGGCATGCATATGGAAACTACGTCCACCGAGGAGTCGGCGAGGAGGTCTTCATAATGGGCGTACACTTTCGCTTCGGGGTTGAACTCCCGGGCCAGTTTTCGGGCGCTTTCCAGGGATCGGCTGCACACGGCGGCCAGGTAGAGGCGGGAATTATGGCCAATGGCCTTGGCATGCTCATAAGAAACTTGACCGGCTCCCCGGATTCCCACCCCCAATTTTTGTCTCTGCGGACTCATCACGATCTCCCCAAAGAATTATTGGAATACAGGAAAACAAAGATGAACACAGGCGAGGAAATGCAAAACCCCCCAAAGGCGATATTGGACCTGAATGAACGCGGACGAAAACTCATAAGATGGGAATAAATGGATTTCAAAAAATATCAGGATGCACTTCCCGAACGCACCGTTTAAAGGCTTGGACACAAGTGTATCATATCCCAGAGGTTCCTTCCTCGTTTTTCATTGACCCATGGAGACATGGCCCGCTATACTCAAGCTAATCCGAGATGATTAGGACATTTTCCCATTACAGGTCAGAATGAAGGAAAGGAATAGAGGAAGGAGGGAGACCGGCTTGCCATCCCTTCATGGTGTACCCGGATCGGCGAAGAAGACCTGCGGACGAGAAATTCTTCCTGTCCACCTTTTTCAGGCCATTTTGTTTCCAGGAGATCAACATGATCAAAATTTCCTCCATGGTTGGAACCCCGGATTTGAAAGCGCCAGTCTTGGCGCCTTACAAAGGTGATCTGCCGGCAGCCTTCGACAAGCTGGCGAAGATGGGCTACGACGGCGTTGAGTTCATGACCAAAAACCCATCGAAGCTAAACGGGGTTGCCATCCGTCGTTCGCTGGATGAGCACAACCTGGAACTTTGCCAGATATGCACCGGGCACGTCTGGGGGGAAGACAAACTGGGGCTGGTCAACCCCGATGCCACTTTGAACCGTGAGGCCATGAAGCGGATGAAGGAAATCGTAGACTTTGCCGCTGCATATTTCAAACCGGGGGTCCCGGTGAATATTGGTCGCTCCCGCGGCCAGGGCGATCCCTCACAGCCGGAGAAGAGCCTGGCAGCCTATGAGGCCGCGTTCCAGGAACTGGCTGATTATGCAACACCCCAAAAAGTGCGTCTGACGCTGGAACCGATCACGGCCACCCTGATCAAGTTTTTCCTAACTACCCAGGACGGGATAGGTATGTGCCGGAGGGTAAACCGTCCCAACTTTGGTTTGATGCTGGACGTTTACCATATGAATATTGAAGACGTGGACATCTACCAGAGTTTCCGGGACGCCAAGGATTACACCTGGCTCGTCCATGTCTGTGACAACAACCGCAAGTGGCCAGGAAGCGCCCACCTGGATTTTGCCAAGATCATCAGTACTCTGAACGAGATCAGGTATGACGGGTTCGTATCCACGGAGATGCTTCCCTGGCCGGACCCGGACACTTCGGCCCGCGCAGCCATTGAACACCTGCGGCGTTTTATTCCCAAACCAAAATAATTTCCTTTCAGTAAATCCCCGGCTCTGCCGAGGGGTCTGCCCGTGGCACATTGATCTTTACAGAACGCCTGGGTCATGGCCCGGGGGCAAGACCATTTCACACAGAAAGCATCGGCCGGGTGGACCCTTTTCCCAGAGGCTCCGCTCGTCTTCCGCAAAAGGCCGTGGGCCCTGAGGCTAGCGGGTAGATCGCCCCTGTAAGGAATCGACCCGAACATTTGGTTCAGGAGTTGTGCCCGCCCGTTCCATGGAATCAAAGGCGCCTTATGATTTCTGCGTGAAATGGTCTTGCCCCCGGGCCACCAGAGGGAAGGCCACCCTTAGGTGGTGCCATTTTGAATCAGCCTTGAGAGGTTCCCTGTTTTCCAAACCTCCTGCTGTATCCGGGGTAATGACTTTTCAGGCTCTAAGGTTAAGGCCGCGCCTTACTTGACCGGCATATCCCGGAAAGTTATAATCCTCGTGCAAGGTTAAAGAATGAATCCCTCGATAAAATGGAAAAGGGATTAGATTCCGGAGAAGGTCCTGGACGATTCCCGCGGCGGTCGAAGTGGGAACGCCCGTATCAATCCTGGTTTCCAACCTTTATAGGAAATTCAGCTTTGCCGCGCTGCGCTCCCGGTGTCTGGGGGGTGAACCACAGGAGGAAACATGATTAAGATCGCACCATCCATCCTTTCAGCGGATTTTCTGAAGCTGGGCGAAGAGATCCAGGCCGTCGAGCGGGCCGGAGCCGATCGCCTTCACATCGATGTGATGGACGGGCGGTTCGTTCCCAACATCACTATGGGCATCCCAGTGGTGAGGAGCCTGCGGCGCGGAACCCGGCTTCCTTTCGAAGTCCATCTCATGATCGAGCAGCCGGAGAATTACCTTGAAGCCTTCGCCATGGCCGGGGCGGACCTGCTCATCGTGCAGCAGGAGAACTCGGTTCACCTGGACCGGACCCTCCAGGCGATCAAGGAATCTAAGAAGAAGGCGGGCGTAGCCCTGAACCCCAGCACCCCGGCCGGGGTGCTCGAAGAGATCATTGAGAAGCTCGATTTGATTCTGGTCATGACCGTCAACCCCGGTTTCGGGGGGCAGAAGTTCATGGAGTATCCCCTGAAGAAGGTCCGCCTCCTGAGGGAGATTCTGGACCGCAGAAACCGGAATTGTGAAATAGAGGTAGATGGCGGGATCGCGCCCCGAAATGCCGCCCGCGTGGTGGAAGCCGGCGCGGGCGTGCTGGTTGCCGGAACCTCCGTTTTCGGTCACCCGGAGGGACCGGAGGAGGGGGTGAGGTCCCTGATGCAAGCTGTCATGGGGAAATAGCCTCCCCGATCAACTAATACAAACGCATTAAATAACTTTACATGTCATTGCGAGCCGATGCCCTTCACCGTATGGTACAGGGCGAAAGGCGAGGCAATCTCATTCTTGATTGGGAATGCTTCATCGCTTCGCTCCTCGCAATGGCACGCAGCTTATTTCGTTCGTATTAGATATACCCATTTTGTGGCCGCCCTTCCAGCTTGCGGGGGTTGATCAACGTTGGGGGAAAAAGGTCTTTGATCCCTCCACCCCTGAACCGTAACAGGCTCAGGGATTTGTCCTGCACCCTACGTGGTGCAGGGCCCGACCCCCCCATCGAAAGGGTAGGGTGGGATTCGAGGGTAACATGAACACGCATCCCCTGGCCGGCAAGCCGGCTCCTCCCGAAGCTCTGATCGATGTCGCCCGACTAGAGAGAGCCTATTTTGATAAACGTCCTGAAATTGAAGACCCCAACCAGAGAGTAAGCTTCGGCACAAGCGGTCACCGCGGGAACCCGCTGGAGGGGTCTTTCAACGAGGCCCACATCCTGGCCATCACCCAGGCGATCTGTGAATTCCGTCGGAAAAAAGGGATCAGCGGCCCCCTGTTCATGGGCAAGGATACCCACGCCATATCAAACCCGGCGCAGAAGACCGCCCTCGAAGTCCTGGCGGCCAACAATGTGGAAACCTTCATCCAGAGCCATGAAGGTTATACTCCCACTCCGGTGATTTCCCACGCCATCCTGGTCAACAACCGGGGCCGGAAGGAAGGAATGGGGGACGGGATCGTCATCACCCCCTCTCACAATCCCCCTGCCGACGGAGGTTTCAAATACAATCCCCCCAACGGAGGTCCAGCGGATACCGACGTAACCGGTTGGATCCAGGACCGGGCGAATGCTCTGCTGCGGTCCGCAAACCGGGAAGTCAAGCGGGTTTCCTACAATCAGGCGATCAAGGCATCCACGACACAAGAGATGGATTTCATAGAACCCTATGTGAAAGACCTATCAAACGTCTTGGACATGGAGGTTATCCGCTCGGCAGGGGTCCAAATCGGAGTGGACCCCTTGGGGGGTTCCTCGATCGGGTATTGGGAGCCTATCAAAGAGCATTATCACCTCAACCTCACGGTGGTGAATCCCCGGATTGATCCGACCTTTGGCTTCATGACTCTGGACCACGATGGGAAAATCCGAATGGACTGCTCCAGCCCCTATGCGATGGCCGGGCTGGTGGAACTCAAAGATCAGTTTCAGGTTGCCTTCGGAAACGACACCGATTCTGACCGGCACGGGATTGTGACCCGGACCGCAGGCCTCATGAATCCCAATCATTACCTAGCGGCGGCCATTTCATACCTGCTGAGCCGTCGATCCAAGTGGCCTGCGGCGTCAATGGTGGGCAAAACCGTGGTGAGCAGCAGCCTGATCGACCGGGTGGTGGAGAAGTTTGGAAGGAAGCTCTTCGAAGTTCCAGTCGGGTTCAAGTGGTATGCCGATGGGCTGCTCAAAGGTTCCCTCTGCTTCGGCATGGAGGAAAGCGCCGGAGCGAGCTTTCTGCGCAAGGATGGGACGGTCTGGAACACGGACAAGGATGGAATTCTTCTGGGGCTCCTGGCTGCGGAGATGACTGCCCGAGCCGGAAAGGACCCGGGGGAGTATTACCAAGAACTTACAGCCCGGCTGGGAGTTCCCTACTACCTTCGCATTGACGCTCCGGCAACTCCCGAGCAGAAGAGTCGACTGAAGGGACTGGCTCCTGAGGCGGTTTCGGTAAGGGAGCTAGCGGGTGAGCCCATCTTGGCCAAACTGACCCGAGCCCCGGGCAATGGGGGTTCCATCGGCGGTCTGAAGGTGGTAACGCCGAACGGATGGTTTGCTGCCCGGCCCTCGGGGACGGAGAACATCTATAAACTCTATGCCGAGAGTTTCAAGAGCCAAACGCACCTGGAAGGCATTGTAGAAGAGGCTCGGGGGATCCTATCTCGTGTTTTGGAAGAATGACAAAACAAAAGACATTTGTCTCTCGCAGAGGCCGCAAAGAACACGGAGGAAGAAAGGCGGGCGACCGGACTTCGGCGGGCTCAGCCGAGCCGCCGGTCACGCCCACAGTCTTGTTCCTGAAGGAGGTCCATCATTTTTGACCTAGCTATCCTGGGGGGAACGGTTGTAGACGGGACGGGGACCCCGGGAAGAAGAGCGGATGTGGCTATCCGGGGCGACCGGATAGCCCGCATCGGCCGGGTTGAAAGGGGGGAGGCGACCCGGGAGTTTTCCGCGGCGGGGGCCGTGGTGTCTCCGGGGTTCATCGACACCCACAGCCATTCGGACCTCATGGCCTTGGCCGAACCTGCATTGCTCCCCAAGCTCATGCAGGGAGTGACCACGGAGCTTCTGGGGCAGGATGGAATTGCCGCCGCCCCCATCAGAAAGGAATTTGTGGCTCCTTGGCGGCAGTATTTATCCGGACTTACCGGAGACCCTTCGATCCCCTGGGACTGGGAGTCTATTGGGGACTATGCCGAACGACTGGCCGCCAAGCCGACCGGTTCCAACCTGGCGTTTCTGGTCCCCCAGGGAAATATTCGCATGGTGGTGCTCGGATTGGAAAATGTACTCCCAGATGTCTTCCAGGTTCAGGCCATGGAGGAAGAAGTGCGGAAGGCCATGGAAGAAGGGGCAGCCGGAATCTCCCTGGGCATGGTCTACATGCCCTGCA
>Ga0335070_10007001_pt1 | contig 13248 bp, 6 predicted proteins | sample Lox_Sample_13_FD_206722 | JGI IMG/M metagenome (GOLD analysis project Ga0335070, IMG submission 206722) | Soil microbial communities from Loxahatchee National Wildlife Refuge, Florida, United States - Lox_Sample_1.3 | ecosystem: Environmental > Terrestrial > Soil > Wetlands | place: USA: Florida...
GGAATCGTTTCGAACTCCCGCCGGGTGAGGTGCAGCGGCGCGAGAGCGGCGATCTTGCTCTCCTGGAGCGTCGCGATCGTCTTTCCGGACACGTCGTGGAGCGTGAGCGAGGGCGGCGTGTCGGCGGTGGAGAAGGCGTCCACGTAGAAGCGCCGATCGGGCGAGAGGGTGACCCGGTGAGTCCCGTCTTCCCGGGTGAGGCGCGCCATGCCGGCGCCGTCCGGCCGGATGCGGTAGAGGTGGCTCTCGAGCGGCGACTTCTCGATCGCGGTGAAGTAGACGAGGCCGGAGGCGTCGTCGACCCAGGCCGAGCCGAGCGCCGCGCCGTAGGAATGGCCGCCGCGGACCGACCACGGTCCCTGCGTGACCGCGTTCCTTCGCGCGCCGTCTGCGCCGTAGCGGAAGAGGTGCGTGTGGCCGCCCTTCTCGAAGGAGACGATCCACGTTTTCCCGCCGTCGGCGAAGACGAGCTCCTTCTGGTAGACGAGCACCGGATCGGCGTCGGAGAGGACGAGCGCCGCCTTCGCGGTGGAGGGGTCGAATCGCCAGACGTCGAGCTTCGTCTGCGGGCGGTTCATGGTCTGGACGGCGACGGACCTCGAGTCGGGCAGCCAGGCGACGCCGACGAGGTACTCGTAGGGAACGCTCGCGGGATCCATCCAGACGGCGGCGCCGCCGGAGGCGGGCACGACGCCGAGGCGGACGGTCGGATTGGGGCGGCCCGTGCGCGGGTAGCGCTGCGGGATCTGGCGCGGCACGGCGGGCTCGAAGTCCGTGAACGTGGACACGTCCACGGGGCCGTCGTCGGTGCGCAGAAAGGCGAGGGAGCGCGAATCGGGCGACCACCAGTAGCCCGTGTCGCCGCGGCTGAAGACCTCCTCCCAGTAAACCCAGGAGAGCGTGCCGTTCAAGATCGTGCCGCTGCCGTCGGCGGTCAGGCGCGTCTCCTTCTTCGTCGCGAGCTCGAGGACCCAGAGGTCGTTGTCGCGGACGAAGGCGACTCTCGTGCCGTCCGGGGAGAATCGCGGCAGCTGTTCCTTCGCGTCGGTCGCCGTCAGGCGCGCGAAGCGCGAAGCCGCCAGGTCGAGGGCGTAGAGGTCGTCTCCGAACACGTAGATCGCGGTGCGGCCGGCCGGGTCGAGTGCGTCGGGCCACGGCAGCGTTTCCGGAACCGCTCCGGCGCCCTGCGCGCGCAGGCTCGCGAGCGCCGCCGAAGCGTCCACGGCGTTGGAGCGCCGGCCCGTCGCGGAAGAGACGCGGGCGAGCGTCGGGACTTCCGGGGGCTCCTCGCCGGCGAGGAAGAGCACGTCGCCGCCCGACGTCCAGGCGAAGGGAGGAACCCTTCCGATGGCGGCTGCATCCCTGCCGTAGATCCAGTCGGTGGTCCAGGAGGGCGCCGCCGCACCGGAGGCGGGAGGTGGCGCCTGCGCCCGCGCCGGAGCGGACGCGGCCGCGACAAGGAACAACACGAAGCGACTCGACGTCTTCCAGCGCATGAGTCCTCCCGGGAAAGCGCGGGCAAGAATACGTCAGCCGCGGCGGCGTTCCACCCCGGGAAGCGCTACAGGTACAGTTTCCAGAACTCCAGCATCTTCTCGAAGAGGTGAATGCGCGCGGGCCGGTCCTCGATCGAGTGCTTGCGCATCGGGTAGACCATCAGGTCGAAGGGCTTGTCGGCCCTGACGAGCTCGTCGATGAAGCTCCACTCGTTCTGGGGATGCACGTTGTCGTCGCCGGAGCCGAAGACGAGCAGCAGCCGCCCGTGCAGGTCCCTGGCGCGCGGGACGAGCGAGAAGAGCGCGTAGCCCTCCGGGTTGTCCTGCGGCGTCTTCATGTAGGTCTCGGTGAACTTGGTGTCGTAGAAGTGCCAGTCGGTGACGGGCGCGACCGCGATGCCGGCTTCGAACTCCTGCGAGCGCGTCATGACGAGGAGCGTGTCCGTGCCGCCGCCCGACCAGCCCCACACGCCGACGCGCGCCGGGTCGACGAAGGGCTGGGCCTTCAGCCACTTCACGCCGGCGACGACGTCGTCGAGGACGTTGTCCGTCTGCATCTTCCGGAGGATCGTGTTCTCGAGCGTCTTGCTCTGGCCGGTCGCGCTGCGCGGGTCGACCGAGAAGACGACGTAGCCGCGCGCGGCGAGGACCTGGTCGAAGAGCGCGTTGCCGGCGAACGAGTAGTCCCACGCGTCGTTCACGGTCGGCGCGCCGGGTCCGCCGTAGATGTAGACGATCGCCGGGTACCTTTTCGCGGCGTCGAACTCGCGCGGCCTGAGCAGCCGCGCCGGCAGCGGAAACCCGTCGGCCGCCGGCACGCTGAAGATTTCGGCCTTCTGGAAGCCGAACCCGGCGATCAGGTCCGTCCTCGGACCGGACAGAACGGCGACCCCGCGGCCGTCGGCGGCGTGGAGCGAGAGCGACGGCGGCTCGTTGGTGGACGAGTAGGCGTCGAGGTAGAAGCGCCGGTCGGGGCTCATCGTGATCGCGTGGGTGCCGTCCTCTTTCGTGATGCGCTGCATCCCGGTTCCGTCGAGGCGGACACGGTAGAGCTGCCGTTCGCCTTCCGGCTTCTGCCGCGCCGTGAAGAAGACCCATTGGCCCTTCGGGTCGATCCACGTCGACTCGAGCGGTGCGCCGTAAAAGCCGTAAGGGCCGCGGACGGACCACGCGCCGCGCGTCACCGCGTTCAGGAGCCGGCCGTCGCCGTCGTAGCGGTAAAGGTGCGTGTGGCCGTCGCGCTCGGAGGAGACGATCAGATCGCCATCGCCGGCGTACCGGACTTCCTTCTGGTTGACCCAGGCCTCGTCGGTCTCGGTCAGGACGAGGGTCGTCCTGCCGCCGTCGCGGTCGACCCGCCAGAGGTCGAGGCGCGTCTGCGGGCGGTCGGTCGACTGGACCAGCACGGCGCGGCTGTCGGGCCTCCAGAGGACGCCGAGGACGTACTCGTACGCGGCCTGGCTCATCCACGCGGTCGTCCCCGACGCGAGGTCGGCGATCCCGACGCGAACCTCCGGATTCCTGTTCCCGGCCTTCGGATAGCGCTGCGTCACGACCTCCGGAACCGCCGGCGAGAATCGCTGGAATCCGACCTCGTCGATCCCGGTCTCGTCCGTGCGGAGGAAGGCGATCGCCTGCGAGTCGTCGGACCACCAGTAGCCGGCCTCGTCGTGGTTGAAGATCTCCTCCCAGTAGACCCACGAGAGCGCGCCGTTCAAGACCGTCGCGCTGCCGTCGGAGGTGAGGCGGGTTTCCTTCTTCGACGCCCGGTCGTACACCCACAGGTCGTTGCCACGGACGAAGGCGACCCTCCGGCCGTCGGGGGAAAGGCGCGCGACCGACTCCTTCTCCGGCGTGCGGGTGAGCCGGTCGAACCGCGCGGCCGAAAGGTCGAGGAGATAGAGGTCCCCGTCGATGACGTAGAGGGCGAGCCGGCCTGCCCGATCGAACGAGTCGGGCCAGGGCAGCGTCTCGGGGGCGGCATCGCCGGCAAGCGTCTTCAGGGCGGCGGCAGCCGCGGCCGCATCCGTGGCGGCGCGCCGCTGGCCGGTCGAGGCCTCGACGCGCTCGAGCTTCCGCCGGGCGGCCGGAACGCGCTCGTCGAGGAGCAGCACGGCATCGTCCGAGGTCCAGAACGTCTGCGGCAGCTTGCCGACGGCCTCTCCGTCGTCCGAGTTCGCCCAGGCGACGGAGATCTCCGGCGACGACCGGGCGAGCGCCGGAAGGGCGGAAAGCAGAACGGTCCCCGCGATGCGCAGCGTCCTGGACATGTCGGGCCTCCGAAAGGTCGGGCAAGAATAGATCAGGGCGTGTCTTAGAATCCCGGTGCCCGAATGAGCCTGACTGCCGGAACGAAGCTCGGCCCCTACGAGATCCTCGCGCCTCTGGGCGCCGGCGGGATGGGGGAGGTCTACCGCGCGAGGGATCCGCGCCTCGGGCGCGAGGTCGCGATCAAGGTCCTGCCCGCGTCCTTCTCGCAGGACGCCGACCGCCTGAAGCGCTTCGAGCAGGAGGCGCGCTCGGCTTCGGCGCTCAACCACCCGAACATCGTCACGATCCACGAGATCGGGACCTTCGAGGGCGCTTCCTACATCGCGATGGAGCTGGTCGACGGACCGAGCCTGCGCGAGATGCTCGCGACGGGACCGCTCCCGACGAAGCGGCTCCTCGACGTCGCCGTCCAGGTCGCCGAGGCGCTCGCCAAGGCGCACGGCGCTGGAATCGTGCACCGCGACCTGAAGCCCGAGAACGTCGTGGTGTCGAAGGACGGCTTCGTCAAGCTGCTCGACTTCGGCCTGGCCAAGACTTTCGTCGCGCCCACCGGCGGCGTTTCCGCGGCGCCGACCATCGCGCCGCAGGAGACGCAGCCCGGCACCGTGATGGGCACGGTCGGCTACATGTCGCCCGAGCAGGCGAGCGGCCGGCCGGTCGACTTCCGGTCGGACCAGTTCGCCTTCGGCTCGATCCTCTACGAGATGGCGACGGGAAAGCGGGCGTTCCAGAAGGGGACCGGGGCGCAGACGCTGGCGGCGATCATCCAGGACGAGCCCGAGCCGGTGGCGCAGGTCAACCCGCGCGCGCCGGCGCCGCTCCGGTGGATCGTCGAGCGCTGCCTCGCCAAGGAGGCGGACGAGCGCTACGCGTCGACGCGGGACCTCGCGCGGGATTTGAAGAGCGTGCGCGAGCACCTGGGCGAAGTCACGTCGTCCGCGTCCGGCGGGACGGCGGTCGTCGAGCCGACGCGGCGCCGGTCGTGGATGATTCCGCTCGCGGCCGCGGCCGTCGTCGTGGGGGCGATTGGAGGCGTCGTGTTTGCGCGCCGGACGGCGGTCTCCTCGCAGCCTCGCTTTCAGCGGCTCACGTTCCAGCGCGGCACCGTCGCCACGGCGCGGTTCGGGCCGGATGGAAGCACGGTCTACTACTCGGGGGCCTGGGGCGGTCCCCCGCTCCGGATCTTCTCTCTGCGCCCGGGAAATCCCGAGTCGTCGGCGCTGCCCCTTCCCGCGGCTTGCGTGCTGTCGATCTCGTCGTCCGGCGAGATGGCCATCATTCTGGACCCCGGCTACGCGCTGACCGGATTCGCACCCCACGGAACGCTGGCGCGTGTTCCGCTCTCGGGCGTCGCTCCGAAGGAAATCCTCACGGACGTCAGCTACGCGGAATGGGCTCCGGGGAGCTCCGATCTCGCCGTGGCGCACAACACGGGTGGAAAGGACCGGCTGGAGTACCCGATCGGCAAAGTCCTCTTCGAAACGGCGGGCTGGATCCAGAATCCGCGTTTCTCGGCCGATGGCCGGACGATCGCCTTCATCGAGCATCCCACGGCGGGAGACGACGGAAAAGTCGCGATCGTCGATCGAAACGGAAAGAAGACCGAGCTCACCGAGATCTGGTCGACGGTTCAGGGACTCGCCTGGTCCCCCGACGGGCGCGAGATCTGGTTCACGGCGGCGAAAGACGGCATCGAGCGGATGCTCTACGGCGTGACCCCGGCGGGCAAGCTTCGCCTGATCCGATCGATGCAGGGAACTCCGGCCCTGCTCGACGTCCGAAAGGACGGGGGAGCGCTGATCACCGAGGACGACTACCGCTCCAGCGTCCTGGTCTTCCCTTCCGGCGAGGCGGCGGGAAGGGACCTGACCTGGTTCGACTGGTCGAGCGACCGCGCCCTGTCCTCCGACGGCAGGCTCCTGCTCTTCGACGAGTCGGGCGAGGGCGGCGGCCCGGCGGGCGGCGTGTACCTGCGGCCGACGGACGGCTCGCCCGCCGTTCGGCTGGGCGACGGCGTGGGGGTCGCCCTCTCGCCCGACTCCGCGTGGGCGCTGACCCGAACCTTCGGGACCCGGTCGCAGTTCGTGCTCGTTCCCGTCAAGACCGGACAGCCGAGGACGTTCCCGGCGGACGATTTCGGCCGAACCGCGTACGGGGCGTTCGTTCCGGACGGCTCGAAGTTCGTTTTCGCGGCGAGCTCTCCCGGCCACGGGAATCGCCTCTACGTCCAGGACGTCGCCGGAGGATCGCCGCGGCCGATCACCGACGAAGGAATCATCGAGGCGCGTCACTTCGTGTCGCCCGACTCGCGTTGGATCGCGGCGGTCGGGCCGGACAACCGGGTGCATCTCTACCCGCTGGCGGGAGGGACTCCGGCCGAACTCACCGCGTCGAGGCCGGGAGACTCCCCGGCAGGCTGGACCACGGACGGGAAGGGTCTGTACGTCTCGCAGTTCGGCTTTCCGTGCACCGTCGATCTCATCGATGTCGCCTCGGGGCGGCGGACCCGCGTCCGCGATCTCGCCGGCACCGATGCCGGGGGCGTGAACACGTTCGGGCCCGTTCGCGTGACGCCGGACGGCAAGACGATGCTCGTTGGGATGGTGCGCATCCTCTCGACGCTCTATCAGGTCGAGGGGCTGCAGTGACGCTCGCCGCGGGCACGAAGCTCGGGCCGTACGAGGTCATCTCCCAGCTTGGAGCGGGAGGAATGGGGGAGGTCTACAAGGCGCGCGACCCGCGGCTCGGGCGCGAGGTCGCGATCAAGGTGCTGCCGGCGTCCTTCTCGCAGGACGCCGACCGCCTCAAGCGCTTCGAGCAGGAGGCGCGCGCGGCGGGCGTCCTGAACCACCCCGGGATCACGGCGGTCTACGACATCGGCTCGGCGGACGGCTCCCCGTACATCGTCACCGAGCTCCTCGAGGGGGAGACGCTGCGCAGCCGCCTCGGGGCCGGCGCCGTACCGGTCCGCAAGGCGATCGACTACGCCGTGCAGATCGCGAAGGGACTGGCGGCCGCGCACGAAAAGGGGATCGTCCACCGCGACCTGAAGCCCGAGAATCTCTTTCTGACGAAGGACGGCCGCGCCAAGATCCTCGACTTCGGGCTCGCCAAGTTGAAGCCCGAAGGGACCGAGGGCGGACAGACGGACGTCGGGACGGTCTCGGGCGGGACGCAGCCCGGCGTCGTGCTCGGCACGATGGGCTACATGGCGCCCGAGCAGGTGCGCGGCAGGCCGGCCGACCGGCGCTCCGACCTCTTCTCCTTCGGCACGATCCTCTACGAGATGCTGTCCGGCCAGCGGGCCTTCCGGGGCGACACCGCGGCCGACACGATCACGGCGATCCTGACGAAGGAGCCGCCGGATCTCTCGCAGGCGAACAGGGATATCCATCCCGGCCTCGAGCGGATCGTCCGGCATTGCCTCGAGAAGAACCCCGAGGAGCGCTTCGAGTCCGCTCGCGACGTCGCCTTCGACCTCGAGGCTCTCTCGAGCGTCTCGGCGCCGGCGCACACCGGCATGCATGCGCCGCTCGTTTCGGCGCGCCGTCCGTGGGGTCTTCTCGCGCTCGCCGCCCTCGTCGGCGCGGCGGTCGCGGCGCCCTTCGTCTACTCCGCCGGCAAGAAGGCCGGCTTCGTCCAGCCGCCGTCGTTCCGCCAGATCACGTTCTCGCGCGGCGAGGTCGGCTCCTCGCTCTTCGCGCCGGACGGCCAGACGATCCTGTACTCCGCGGCCTGGGAAGGAAAGCCGATCGAAGTTTTCATCAACCGTCCGGAGAGCCCCGAGTCGCGGCCGTTCGGCCTGGTCGACGCCGAGGTGCTCGCGATCTCGAAGGGCGGCGAGATGGCGGTCTCGCTCAACCGCCGCGAGACGCAGCCCTTCACGCGCACCGGGCGCCTGGCGCGCATCTCGATCGCGGGCGGCGCGCCGCGCGACATCCTCGACGACGTCCAGTGGGCCGACTGGACGCCGGACGGCAAGGACCTCGCGATCGTGCGGGACGCGGGCACGCGCAATCGCCTCGAGCTGCCCATCGGCAAGGTCCTGTTCGAGACGTCCGGCTGGATCAGCCATCCGCGCGTCTCGCCCGACGGCAAGTGGGTGGCCTTCGTCGAGCACCCCTCGCCCGGCGACGACGGCGGCCTGATCTCGATCGTCGACCTCTCGGGCAAGAAGACCGCGTTGACGCCGATCTACGCCACCGCGCAGGGATTGGCGTGGCGCCCGGACGGCCGGGAGATCTGGTACACGGCCGCGGAAGGCGGCTTCAACCGAGCCGTCCACGCCGTCACGCCTTCGGGCACGAGCCGGCTGGTGGGGCGGGTCCCGGGCATCAGCACGATCCGCGACATCTCGCGAGACGGCAAGGTCCTGATGACCAACGAGAGTGCCCGCCTCGGAGTCCTGGCCCACTCGCCGGGCGACGCGAAGGACCGCGAGTTGTCCTGGCTCGACTATTCGCTGGCGTCGGACATCGCCCAGGACGGAAGCGCGATCCTCATCACCGAGTCCGGCGAGGGCGGCGGGCCGGGCTACTCCGCGTACCTCCGGAAAATGGACGGTTCGCCGGCGATCCGGCTCGGTGAGGGCGCGACGGAGGCCCTGTCGCCGGACGGCGCGTGGGCGATCTCGATCAAGAACGTGTCCTCGGATCCCCAGGTCGTGCTCCTGCCGACGAGCGTCGGAGAGCCGAAGCCCATCCCGAAGAACGGGCTCAGCCCCGTTTCCGCGGACTTCATGCCGGACGGCAAGAGCATCGTCTTGACGGCGAGCGAAGGAACGCATGGGCTGCGCCTCTATCTCCAGGATCTCGCGGGCGGCAAGCCGCGGGCGCTGACGCCGGAGGGCTACAGCCTGTTTCGGGGGACGATCGCGCCGGACGGGAAGAGCGCCGTCGTCCGAGGGCCGGACCGCCGCATCTATTTGTACCCGCTCGAGGGCGGCGAGCCGACGCCGCTGCCCGGGATGAGCGCCGAGTGGCTCCCGGTCCGATTCGCCGCCGACGGGCGCACGCTCTATGTTCTCGATCGTCAGCGTCCCTGGAACGCGTTTCGCTACGACGTGACCAGCGGGCGCCGGGAACCGTGGAAAGAGCTCATGCCCTCGGACCAGGCCGGCCTCAACGCGGTGTCGCGCGTCGCCCTGACCCGCGACGCCTCGTCGTACGCTTACAGCTACCTGCGCGTGTTGTCCTATCTTCAGCTCGTCGAGGGCATGAAGTAGGCCGGGCTACAATCCCGCGACTTCATGACGCTCGCCACCGGCACCCGGCTCGGCCCCTACGAGATCCTCGCGCCCATCGGCGCGGGCGGCATGGGCGAGGTCTACCGGGCGCGCGACGAGCGGTTGAAGCGCGAGGTCGCGGTCAAGGTGCTTCCGGCGGAGCTCTCGGCGGACGCGGAGCGCCGCGCTCGGTTCGAGCGCGAGGCCCGCGCCGCTTCCGCGCTGTCCCACCCGAACATCCTCACGATCTACGACATCGGCTCCGCCGGCGACGTCGTCTACATCGCCATGGAGCTCGTCGAAGGCGGCACGCTGAAGGACCTGACGGCCTCGGGCGCCGTGCCGGTGCGCAAGCTCCTCGAGCTCGCGACGCAAGTCGCCGACGGCCTCGCCGCGGCGCACGCGGCCGGGATCGTGCACCGGGACCTGAAGCCCGCGAACGTCATGATCTCGAAGCACGGCTACGCCAAGATCCTCGACTTCGGCCTCGCCAAGCTCGTGACGCCGGAGGACAAGGAAGTCTCCGGCCTGCAGACGGCCGCCGGCGATCCGACGCGCCCGGGCATGGTCATGGGGACGGTCGGCTACATGTCGCCGGAGCAGGCGGCGGGCCGGTCCGTGGACTTCCGCTCCGACCAGTTCTCCTTCGGCTCGATCCTCTACGAGATGTCGACCGGCAAACGCGCGTTCGAGCGCGGCACGACCGCCGAGACGCTGACGGCGATCATCCGCGAAGAGCCCGAACCGGTGTCGCAGCTGAACGCGCGCATCCCCGCGCCCGTGCGGTGGATCGTCGAGCGCTGTCTCGCGAAGGACCCGGAAGACCGTTACGGCACGACGAAGGACCTCGCTCGCGATCTGGCCCAGATCCGCGACCATCTCTCCGAGGCGCCGGTCTCGGCGGAGGTCTCGGGCTCGGCGCGCGCGTCGGCGGCGACGGAGGCGTCGAAGGGCCGGCGATCCCCGCTGCGGTGGCTTGCCGGCGCGGCGGTCTTCGCGGCCGCCGTCGGCGTCGCGGCCTACGCGGCGGGGAGGAAATCGGGCCGGACGCCGCCGCCTTCCTTCCGCCAGTTGACCTTCCAACGAGGCACGATCCACTCGGCGCGCTTCGCCCCGGATGAACAGACGGTTCTCTACGCCGCGTCGTGGGAGGGACGCCCCTCCGAGCTCTTCGTGAGCCGTCTCGACAGTCCGGAGTCCCGGCCCTTCGGTCTCAAGCACGCAGACGTCTTCGCCATCTCGCGGTCGGGCGAGATGGCCGTCGCTCTCGGCCGGCACTTCGCGGGCCCCTTCATGAGCGCCGGCATGCTCGCGCGGATCGGCATCACGGGAGGCGGAACGCCGCGAGAGATCCAGGACGACGTTCAGTGGGCGGACTGGATCGCGGACGGTTCGGGTTTCGCGATCATCCGGGACGTGGCCGGGAGGAGCCGCCTCGAGATGCCGATCGGGAAGGTGCTCGTCGACAGTCCGGGGTGGCTGAGCGATCTTCGGATGTCGCCGAAGGGGCGCCTCGTGGCCTTCATGGATCATCCCGCCCGAGGCGATGACGGCGGCTCCGTCGCCGTCGTCGATGCCGAAGGCAGGAAACGGACGCTCACGAAGGAGTTCGCCACGGAAGGGGGACTGGCCTTTTCGCCCGACGGCTCGGAGATCTGGTTTACGGCCGCGGAGCTCGGAGGCAATCGGGCCCTCTGGGCCGTGACTCTCTCGGGCACGGCGCGCCTGCTGACGCGGGTGACCGGCAACCTGACGCTGCAGGACGTCGCGCGCGACGGAAAAATGCTCATCTCCCACGACACCCTTCGGTCGGGCATTCTGGCGCTGGCTCCCGGAGCGGAAAAGGAACGCGACCTCTCGTGGCTCGACTGGTCGACGGTCTACGCCATTTCGGCGGATGGAAAATCGCTCGCGTTCGGCGAGTCCGGAGAGGGAGGAGGACCCCTGTATTCGAGCTACATCCGCAACATGGACGGCTCGCCGCCGGTTCGTCTCGGAGAGGGGACCGGATACTCGCTCTCTCCCGACGGCAAGTGGGTGGCGGCGGTCGTCGGACTGATCACGGGAGGCAAGATCGTGCTGCAGCCGACGGGAGCGGGCGAACCGAGGCCCATCCCGACCGACGGCTTTTCCGCGTCGGGCGCGATCTTCTATCCGGACGGAAAGCGCCTGCTCGTCACGGCCGCCGAAAAGGGCCATGGGACGCGGCTCTACGAGCTGCCGATCGAAAGCGGCAAGATGCGGGCGATCTCGCCGGAGGGCTACCGCACCCAGACGGGCACGATGTCTCCCGACGGGAAGTCCGTGATCGCGTTCGGCCCGGACCGCAAGGCCTACCTCTATCCCCTCCAGGGCGGCGAACCGGTCGTCGTGCCGGGGCTCGGAGACCTCGAAGTTCCCATGGGTTGGACGGCCGACAGCCGATCCCTCTACGTTTACAAGCGCGGCGAGTATCCGGCTCGCGTGGCGCGTCTCGACGTGGCGACCGGGAAGCGGGAGCCCTGGAAGGATCTGACGCCGCCGGATCCCGCCGGGATCAACAGCATCTCGCCGCCCTGCTTCACGCCCGACGGCAAGGCGTACGTCTATTCCTACAACCGGATTCTCTCGGACCTCTTCCTGGCTGAGGGCATAAAGTAGGTCCGTGGCACTTCCCGTTCCGCGCGACATCCTCCTCGTCGGCAGCGAGCTCGTCCTCGTCTGGGACGACGGCCGCGAAGACTACTTTCCGCTCGAGGCCCTGCGGCGCGCGTGCCCGTGCGCGATGTGCAAGGGGGAGAAGGACATTCTCGGCAACGTCCACAGGGGCCCCGAGCGTCCGCTGACGCCGCGCTCGTTCCAGGCCGTGGCGCACCGGCGCGTCGGCGCGTACGCGCTCCAGGTCGACTGGGCCGACGGCCACAACGACGGGATCTACAGCTTCGAGACGCTCCGGAGGCTCGGTCACGAACTCGCCCCGTAGGGGCGGTCCTCGAGGCCGTCCGTCCGGCGCGGGCGGGGACGAGCCCCGCCCCTACCCCACCGAGCGGATCGCCGGGCGGACGAACGCCTCGACGCGGTCGCGGCCCTCGCGCTTGGCCACGTAGAGCGCGCGGTCGGCCGCCTCGTAGAGCTCCTCGGGCGACTTCATCTCGGCCGAGAGCTCCGCGATTCCGAACGAGCAGCTCACCCGGAAGGTGACGCCGGCGTAGTCGAAGTCGTGGTTGGCGACGCGCGCGCGCAGGCGCTCGCCGAGCGTCTTCGCGCCGTCGATCTTCGCCTCGGGCGTCAGGACGGCGAACTCGTCGCCGCCGACGCGGGCGAACACCTGCTCCTTGCGGAAGAAGTCGGAGACGAGGCGCACGACCTCCTTCAGGACGAAGTCGCCGCAGAGGTGGCCGCGCTCGTCGTTGATCGACTTGAAGCGGTCGACGTCGAAGAGGAGCAGCGAGAGCGGCCGCGCGTACCGGCGGGCGCGAGCGACCTCGCGCACGGCCTCCTCCTCGAACTTGCGCTTGTTGGAGATCTGCGTCAGGCCGTCGCGGACCATCATGTCGTGGATGGCCTGGAAGTAGGCGTTCTCGACATCGCGCTCCTGCAGGAACTTGAAGTGCACCGCGCCGAGGGAGAAGCGATCGCCGCTCTTCAGGACGGCGGGCTGCTCGATGCGGACGTCGTTGACGAACGTGCCGTTGGTCGAGCCGAGGTCCTCGAGGATGACCGACTCGATCCGGTAGGTCAGCGAGGCGTGCTTGCGCGAGATCGCCGAGACCTCGGGCAGGCTGACGTCGGCTTCCTTCGCGCGGCCGAGGACGACGGTCGAACCCGGCCGGAAACGGTACCGCGTCCCGAGGCCGAGCCCCTTCGGGTGCGCGATCTGGATGATGTTCGCCTCGGGCCCCGGATCCGTCGAGCGCCGGCGCGGCGTGACCGACGTGACCTCGCCGTCGAAGCGGTCCGAGGATTCGAGCGAGTCCGAGACGACGCCGAAGGCGGCCGTCTGCGGCTCGCGCGAGCCCCGCGAAGGGCCTTCCGGCTGCTTCGGCATGAGTCTGTTCAAGTCTGCCACGGTCGTGCGCGCCGGCCGGTGACGGGGCGCACACGATGCGGGATCGCGGTCAGCCGCCGGTCCGAGCTTTCCGGTGGCGGCGGCGGAACGCTCGAACCTTCATCAGGTTGCCGCAGGTGCCCATCGCGCACCACTGGCGGCGGTGGTTGCGCGTGGTGTCGTAGAAGAACAGGACGCAGTCGGGGTTGCCGCAGCGCCGGACGAGGCCG
>Ga0335070_10007002_pt1 | contig 13248 bp, 7 predicted proteins | sample Lox_Sample_13_FD_206722 | JGI IMG/M metagenome (GOLD analysis project Ga0335070, IMG submission 206722) | Soil microbial communities from Loxahatchee National Wildlife Refuge, Florida, United States - Lox_Sample_1.3 | ecosystem: Environmental > Terrestrial > Soil > Wetlands | place: USA: Florida...
GGCCATTTGTATGTCATCACCAACGAAGGCGTCTTCGTCCTGAAGCCCAGGGCCGACGCCCTTTCTTCGGCCGAGTTCGAGTTGCTCGCCCATCCTGATCTAAAGCGGAGCACCCTCTCTCTCCTACCGAATCCGCATGGCCTGCTCAATTCTGGATTCGTAGGTATCCGAATCCTGCGACCCGACGGGACCGTGAGCCGGGTTTATCAGGATCCCTTGGATGTGGGCGACCTCTATGAATCGCGTCACTATCCCGGACGAATCTACTTCACAGATTCAAAAGGTGTGGGCTGGCTCATCGCGACGGGCGACCAATGGCAGATCTACCCGCAACAGGTTCCGCTGCCTGAGGCCACGACTTCGCTTGCGGAAGACAACCTGGGGAATCTGTGGGTGGGCACGTATTCGAAGGGAGCGTTGCGCATAACATTCAACGCCGAGGGTGCGCCTCCGAAGATTGTGAACTTTGAGCTTGGCACGGCATTGCCCGCCAATGCCGGCCAGATCATCGTCGGCGCGCTGCACCATCATGTGCTCCTGCTGACGGAGGCGGGCATCCTCGCGCACAACCCGATCGACGACACCTTCTACCCAGTCGAGGCGATGAAGGGTCTGACCAAGGGCTTGGTGCTGTCCAATCCCGACGCCGACGGCAATCGCTGGCTCGCCGCCGAAGCGTCCCTCGCCGATGGCACGAAACGGCCCGTCATCGGCGCGCTCACGCTCGACGAACACCGCCGGCCCGCCTGGCGCCAACTGCCGATCCACGGACTCGATCACGTCGGCACACCGAAAGTGCTCTATTATCAGATGGAGGCGCCGGACCGGCCGGTGTTGTGGATCGGCGGCACCGAAGCCCTCCTGCGCGTGAAGCTGGCCGAACTCGAAGACACGCCCACCCCGTTCAACACCCTGTTGAGCGCGGCGAGCACCCTCTCGGCCGCCGGGCGGACCGCGCTGCCCCTGCTGGGATCCCCAGCCCCGCGGCTGCCCTTCGCGCGCAACCACCTCGAGTTTGAGTTCGCCGCCACCACCTACCGCGACGCCCAATACGTTCGCTTCCAGACCCAGCTCGCCGGCTTTGAACGCGAAGGATTCCCGCGAGTTCACCAACCTCGGCGAGGGCACCTACACCTTCCGGGTGCGGGCAGTGAACGCGGACGGCCGGTGGAGCGCGCCGGCGGAGTACACCTTCTTCATCCTGCCTCCCTGGTACCGCACGCCGTGGGCCTATGCCTTGTTTGCGGTCGCCTCGGCCGGCGGCATCTACGGCGGCTACCGGCTTCGGGTCGGTCAGATCCGGGCGCGCACCCGCCAGCTCGAGACGCTCGTCCGCCGCCGCACCGAGGAGCTCGCGCGGGCCAACGCCGCCAAGACCGACTTCATCGCCAACATGAGCCACGAGATCCGCAACCCGCTCAATGGTGTCATCGGGCTCGCCGGTCTGCTCCAGGAATCCGAGCTGACCGCACCGCAGCGCGGCATGGCCGTCTCGCTGCGCAAGTGTGCGGAGTACCTGTCCACCCTCGTCGAAGACGTGCTCGATTTCTCCAAGATCGAGGCCGGCCGCATCACGATCGACGCGCAGCCGTTCAGCCTCCGGGGCGTGCTGGCCGACGTCGAGTCGATCTTCGCCTGGCAGTCGCAGGAGCAGCAGATGCCGATCGCCGTGCAGGTCAGCCCCCGGCTGCCCGAGCTGGTCGTGGGCGACGAGGCGAAGATCAAGCAGATCGTCATCAACTACGTGGCCAACGCGCTCAAGTACGCGGGGCGCGGCAGCATCGAGATCGTGGTCGAGGCCCGCTCCGAGGTGGGCGCCACCGCCGAAGTCGCCATCGAGGTGCGGGACCACGGGCCCGGCATCCCCCACGACGAGCAGCCGAAGCTGTTCGAGAAATTCAACCGCGGCCGGCGCGCCCAGCAGGAAAAGATCCGCGGCACCGGCCTCGGCCTGGCCGTCTGCCGCGCCTACGCCGAGAAGATGGGTGGCGCGGTCGGCCTGACGAGCACGCCCGGCCAGGGCGCGACGTTCTGGTTCCGCGTCTCCCTGCCCGTGCCCGCCACGTCGGTGGAGGTCGCCAAGGCCGAGGAGCGCCCGCGGCCGCCCCCGACCACGCGGGCGCTCATCGTCGAAGACCAGGAGTACAACCTCCTCGTCATCGACAGCATCCTCACCCGGCTCGGCTACAAGACGGATCATTCCACCGACGGCAACGACGCGTGGGCCAAGCTGCAGGCCAACCTCTATGACATCGTGTTCATGGACTGGGATCTTCCCGGGATGAACGGCGTCGAGGTCACCCGCCTCTTCCGGCAGTGGGAGCCGCCCGAACGCCACACGCTCATCATCGCCACCACCGCCTACTCCACTCCCGAGAAACGGCGCGACTGCCTCGAGGCGGGCATGGACGGGTTCGCCGCCAAACCGCTCAGCCCGGAGAAGATCAAGGCCACCATCCAGAACCTCAGCGGCCCGTTACGCGCCGGTTCCTCGATCCAGATCCGCGCCGCCGAGGAGCCTCCGCGCAAGACCCTCGATCTCTCCATCTTTCGCTACATGGCCGACCAGAAGCCCGAGAAGATGCGCCAGCTCGCCGAGGAATTCATCACCGCCCTCGACAAGGACGTCGCCCTGCTCGCCGAGGCCGTGCGCGCGGGCAGCGTGGAAAACACCCGCCGGCAGGCGCACCGCATCCTCTCCCAGACCGCGCTCATCTCGGCCGCGCAGGTCGCCGCCGTCGCCACCACCATTCAGGAGGCCGCGCGCAACGGCGATATCGAGACACCCCGCTCCACCCTGGCCTCCTTCGAGGCGGAGGTCGCCGGCCTCAAGGAGGGTCTGCGCTCCGCTCTCGAAATGCGTTGAGCTTCGAAAAACCCTTGTTCACCGCGTAGCGAATGAGGTCCGGGGTGCGGTGCAGGCCGAGCTTGCTCATGATGTTGCGGCGATGCAGTTGCACCGTGTAGCGGCTGAGATGCAGCTCCCGCGCCACCTCGTCGTTGCTCAAGCCCCCTCCCAGCAGGGCGAGCAGCTGTTGTTCGCGCTCGGTGAGCACCTTGGGAAAGGCCTTCGGCTCCGAGCGCAATCGCTGCCGCACCTGCTGCACCACCTCGGTGAAGAACACCCGGCCCTTGATGACCTCGTCGATCGCCTGCTTGAGCACCTCGACCGATTGCTGGTTCTTGTCGACGTAACCATGCATGCCCGAGTTGAGCACGCGGTAGAGCGTGTAGTCGTCGCACTCGGTGGACAGCGCGAGGATGCGCACCTCCGGATCCATGGCGATGAGTTCGTCGGCCAGGGAGACGCCGTCCTTGTCGGGCAGATTGAGATCCAGCAACACCATGTCAGGTCTGAATTTCCGGCAGAGCGCCAGGCCCGTGGCGGCATCCGCGGCCTCCCCCACCACGCTCAGGTGGAAATGTTCCCGGCAGATCTTCTTCAACAGATCCCGGAACATCGCCTGATCTTCAATAAGGACGATCTTCATGGGTACCCAGAGAAGACCCTGCCAGATAGGCGAGCAGACACGAGTTCAAACATCTTCTGGAAAATTCACCGCGCGGTCGGTTGCAGCCGGCTTCGCCCGGCTCCGGACACGCGTCGCCAGCCGGAGCATATTATGCAGAAATCGCCGCGCGGCAACCGCCGCAGGCCCTCGCGGCAGTTTCGCTTTGCATCACCGGCCATCCTGCGCATGGTTGCTCCATCAAACAAACGGGGAGTCCGGCGCGCCGGGCTGAGATTGAAGGACGATCGCCTCCGCTACCCTCCGAACCTGATGCGGGTCATGCCGCCGTAGGGAACGCCGGCCCTGCCGCCGCGGCGGGTTGGCGTGGACGCTCCGGTGGCTTGAACCGCCCGATCTTCGCACGACCATGTCCAACGCCGCCACTCCTCTCTCTCCCTCTGGCAACGGTGCGAGCGCCGCTGCTGCCGCCGCGGGCGACGCGCCCGCCGAATCCGTCTCGCGCCGTATCTACGTCACCGGCTCCCGCACCGATCTGCGCGTGCCCATGCGGGAGATCTCGTTGCAGCCGACGCCGGTGGGCGACGGCCGCCTCGCGGACAATGAACCCGTCCGGGTCTACGACACCTCCGGTCCCTGGGGCGACCCCTCGTTTCACCAGGATCCCAAGTGCGGCCTGCCACCGGTCCGCCTGGCGTGGATCCGGGAGCGCGGCGATGTCGAGGAGTACGCCGGCCGGGCCGTGCTGCCCCTGGACAACGGCTTCCTGAGCGATGTCCATGCTGCGCACGCCGAACAACAGGGACATCTCACCCGCTTTCCGGCCCCACGCCGCCCGCCGCTGCGGGCCCGCGGCGACCCCGTCACCCAGCTCGCCTATGCCCGCCGCGGCGTCATCACGGCCGAGATGGAGTTCATCGCAATCCGCGAGAACCTTAAGCTGCACGCGGTCCGCGAGGGGCTCGATCCCTCCCCGGACGCCCCGCGGGATGCGCTCCGCTACCAGCACGCCGGCCGGGGTTTTGGCGCCGCCATTCCGCGCGAGATCACCCCGGAGTTTGTGCGCCGCGAAGTGGCCCGGGGCCGCGCCATCATCCCGGCCAACATCAACCACCCCGAGCTGGAGCCGATGATCATCGGCCGCAATTTCCTCGTGAAGATCAACGCCAACCTGGGCAACAGCGCCGTCGCCTCCTCCATCGAGGAGGAGGTGGAGAAGATGCGCTGGGCAATCCGCTGGGGCGCGGACACGGTGATGGACCTGTCGACGGGCCGGAGCATCCACGAGACCCGGGAGTGGATCCTCCGCAACGCCCCCGTGCCCATCGGCACGGTGCCGCTGTACCAGGCGCTGGAGAAGACGGGCGGCAAGGCCGAGGATCTCACCTGGGATATCTTCCGCGACACGCTTATCGAGCAATGCGAACAGGGCGTGGATTATTTCACGATCCACGCCGGAGTGCTCCTGCGCTACATCCCGCTCACCGCGCGCCGGATGACCGGCATCGTGTCGCGCGGCGGCTCCATCATGGCCAAGTGGTGCCTTGCGCACCACCAGGAGAGCTTCCTCTACATGCATTGGGACGACATCTGCGAGATCATGTCCGCCTACGACGTGTCGTTCTCCATCGGGGACGGCCTGCGGCCCGGCTCCATCGCCGACGCCAACGATGACGCGCAGTTTGCGGAATTGAAGACGCAGGGCGAACTGACGCGACGCGCCTGGGCGCACGGAGTGCAGGTGATGAACGAGGGCCCCGGCCACATTCCCATGCACCTGATCGAGGAGAACATGGCGAAGCAGCTCGAATGGTGCGAGGAAGCGCCGTTCTATACCCTGGGCCCGCTCACGACCGACGTCGCTCCCGGCTATGATCACATCACGTCCGCCATCGGCGCCGCCATGATCGGTTGGTACGGGTGCGCCCTGCTTTGCTACGTGACCCCCAAGGAGCACCTGGGCCTGCCCGACCGGGAGGACGTGCGCGCCGGGGTCATCGCCTACAAGATCGCCGCGCATGCCGCCGACCTCGCCAAGGGACATCCCGCCGCGCAATACCGCGACAACGCGCTCAGCAAGGCCCGCTTCGAGTTTCGATGGGAGGATCAATTCAATCTCTCGCTCGATCCCGAGCTCGCGCGCTCGTTCCACGATGAAACCCTGCCGCAGGAGGGAGCCAAAACGGCCCATTTCTGCTCCATGTGCGGGCCCCATTTCTGTGCGATGAAGATCACCGAGGACGTGCGCAAGTACGCCGCCGAGAAGGGCCTCGCCGACGAGCAGGCTCTGGCGGCAGGCCTCGAGGAAAAGGCCCGGGAATTTGTCGCCAAAGGCGCCGAGGTCTACGGCCCGCGCTGAACGGAGACCTCCGCCAGGCGCGCATTTCGCCCCCCAACGATGCCGCCCTCGACCGGCCACGGCCCGGCCGTGCTGGGGCCGTCGGATTTTCGTGTCGCCCGGTGGAAGACCAGTCATCCATGATGCCGGACCGCCAATCTGCGCATCCGCCCTTCCTTGCGCCGCGGCCTGCCGCGCGTTCGCCGATTGCTCTCCGCATGACTTCGTTTTCCCTCCCTCTCACGACCGGGCCACGGAATGCGCATCTTCTCCTCGCCGCATCGATGCTCTGGGCGGCCGCGACGGAACTGCCGGCCGCTGCCGAACCCAATTCCTCCATGAGCGAGACCTACGACAGTGCCAGTTACGCGAATCGCCACCAGCCCGAGCGAAGCATCTACCAGGATGATGGCCGCATTTTCCACCGCGCCGGGTTCGATTATGCGGTGGTCGACAAGCTGGTCGATCCGCGCTGCGACGGCAGCACGTTCTCGGCGACCGCCCGGCTCTCAAACGGCACCGACGCCCTCTTCCGCCTGATCAACGTCAATGGCTCTGCCCTGCGGCTGCAGTTCGCCGCAGCCGGAGCGCGCTTCGCCGACGAATCGCCCCTGCTCGTGCGGCGCGTGCCGCCCGCGGCCGGCCTCACCATGTCGGTCGACGGCCAGCGCGCTGATCTGGCCGTGAACCGCTACCACATCCGGATCGGCCTCGATCCCTTTTCATTCGCGATCATCGACCCGACGGGCCGAACGATCATGCAACTCGAGACCGAGCGGGTCGCGGGCGAATTCGTCACCCCGCCGCTGGGTTTCCGCCTCGCCGGCAAGGCCGCCGAGCCCTTCCTCAGCTGGCGCCTCCACAACTCCGACCGGTTCTTCGGCCTCGGCGAAAAGTTCAACAAGGTCGAGAAGACCTCGACCCGCGCCACCATTTGGGCGTCGGACACCGCCGGGACCAACACCACCGACCTCGCCTACAAGAGCATTCCGCTGCTCCATTGCACCGCCGGCTGGAGCCTGATGCTGCACACCACGTACCGTTCCTTCTGGGAGATCGGCACCTTCTCCTACACCTCCGCCTCCTGCCTCTCGCAGGATGACAAGCTCGACGCCTTCCTCCTTCTCGCCCCCAGCCTCAAAGGCCTGATCGGACAATATTCCGAACTGACCGGCCGCACCGCCGTGCCACCCCTCTGGGCCTTCGGGGTGTGGATGAGCCGCTGCGCCTACCGCAACCGCGCCGAGGTCGAGACCGTGGTGACGCGGCTGCGCCAGGAACAGATCCCCTGCGACGTCATCCACCTCGATCCGCTGTGGATGCGCACCCATTACTATTTCAAACTGGGCGTCGACGCGTGCGACTTCGTGCGCAACGACCGGGATTTCCCCGACCTCCCCGGCCTGCTCGCTCATTGGAAATCGCTGGGATTCGCCACCTGCTTCTGGATCAATCCTTACCTGCCCGAAGGTCAGCCGATCTACGAGGAGGCAAAGTCCCGTGGCTTCCTGTTGCGCTCGCTGCGCGGCGGCATCGCGCGTCTCGAGCACGGCGAGCCGGTCGGGGTGGTCGATTTCACCAACCCGGACGCCACCGCGTGGTGGAAGGGTAAACTGAAGGAGCTGATCGCCGCCGGCGCCGCCGTGTTCAAGCCCGATTACGGCGATCGCGTGGCCGAGGACTCGGTGGGATTCGACGGCAAGACCGGCCGCGAACTCCACAATCTGTTCCTGCACCTTTACTGCCGGGCGGCCGCCGAGGCGGTGCAGGAAGCCGCCGGCTACACCCTGGTATGGCGGCGCGCGGGCTACATCGGCACGCAGCGCTACCCCGGCACCTGGGCGGGCGACACGCAGGTCACGTGGGAGGGCATGCGTGGAGCGCTGCGCGGCGGCCTTTCCGCCGGCTTTGGCGCCGAGGCGTGCTGGAGCCATGACATCGGCGGCTTCGTCGGAGAGAAACCCAGCGAGGAACTCTATCTCCGCTGGGCCCAATGGGGCCTGCTGTCGCCGTTCGCCCGATTCCACGGCACCACCCCGCGCGAACCCTGGGAGTACGGCCCGCGAGCGGTCGACGTCGTCCGCCATTACGCCCAGCTGCGATACACTCTCGTGCCCTACCTCCGCCAATGCGCCGAGGAATCGGCGCGGACCGGCTTGCCGATTCTGCGCCACCTTGCCCTCGAGTTCCCCGACGATCCGGCAGTCACCGCCATCGACGACGAGTTCATGCTGGGCCCTGCCTTGCTCGTCGCCCCCATTGTGGAGAACGGCGCCCGGGAGCGCTTCGTGTACCTCCCTGCTGGCGAGTGGTGTGCCTTTGAGGATCCGGCGGAACGTTACGACGGCGGCCGCTACTACCGGGCGCCGGCGCCGCTGGAGCGCCTGCCAATCTTCGTGCGACGCGGCGCCGCGTTGCCGCGTTTCGCCACCGCTCCCCTGCACTTGAAAGGTGACCTGCCGCCCGTCATCACCTGGACCGCACCGTGAGCCCCTCGTCGCCAACCCCACCGCCCGAACCGCCCCTTCTTCCCTTCCCATGATCTCCAAGCCACCATCCCATCAAACGGCTCCCGCCGGGCGCAAAGGCCGAGCGGCCCAGGACCTCCCGCGCGGGTTCGCCGTCCGGGTAAGGGCCGTGCGCGCCGCGCACGAAGCCCTCCTCCGACGCAGGAATTCCGTCGATCGCACCTGGGATAATGGCGTTTTCGAGCGCTTCCGGCATCCCGTCGTGACGTGGCGGCACACGCCACTCGAATGGCGCTTTGACTTCAATCCGCGTCGGAACCCCTTCTTCATGGAGCGGCTCGGCATCAATGCGACGCTGAACCCCGGCGCCTTCTACTGGAACGGCAAGGTGCACCTCGTCGTGCGCACCGAGGGCTGCGATCGCAAGAGCTTCTTTGCCATCGCCGAAAGCCCGACCGGCGTCGACCGCTTCCGCTTCTGGGATGAACCCTGCGACATTCCCGAGTTGAAACCCGAGACGAACCTCTACGACATGCGCGTCACCCGGCACGAGGACGGCTGGTTCTACGGCGTGTTCTGCGCGGAGGCGAAGGATCCGGCTGCCCCTCCCGGCGACCTTTCCTCGGCCGTGGCCCAAGCCGGCATCGTCCGCACCAAAGATCTCCAACGCTGGGAGCGCCTGCCCAATCTCAGGACCCCGGCCTCGCAGCAGCGCAACGTGGTCCTGCACCCGGAATTCGTGCAAGGCAAATACGCCTTCTATACGCGCCCGATGGACGGGTTCATCGACGTCGGCTCGGGCGGGGGCATCGGCTGGACGCTGTGCGACGACATCACCACCGGCGGCACCGGACCTGAGACCATCATCGACGCCCGCGCCTACCACACGATCAAGGAATCCAAGAACGGCCAGGGTCCCGCCCCGCTGAAGACACCCCAGGGCTGGCTGCACCTGGCCCACGGCGTGCGCAATTGCGCGGCCGGGCTGCGCTACGTGCTCTATCTGTTCATGACCTCGCTGCAGGATCCCGCGAAGGTCATTGCCCGACCGGGTGGCTATTTCCTCGCTCCCTACGAGGGCGAGCGGATCGGCGACGTCTCAAACGTGACCTTTTCCAACGGCTGGGTGCGATTGCCCGACGGGACTGTCCTGCTCTACTACGGAGGTTCCGACACCCGCTGTTACGTCGCCCGCAGCACGGTGGCCCGGCTCGTCGACTGGTGTCTGCACACGCCGGAGGACGGCGGCAACACGCGGAGTTCGGTCGACCAGCGGCTCGCCCTGATCCGCGCGAACCGGGCGAGTCGCGGCTGACCCCGCCCGCCCGCCATCCGGGGAAATCATGAGGGCCGCCCCTTCTGGAGGCGGCCCTGCATGACCTAACACCAAGCAAACCGTAAGAACTACAACAATGGTCGTTCTAAGAACGACGGTTGTTTCGTGAGAGATAGACGCATCGGCGCTGAAAGCGTTGAATAATTGTTTTGTGAATTACTTATGAACAACCGACACGGACAATCTTGGCGGCGAGTTTGTCCTCACTCGATAGTTCTTAAGTTAAGTTGTTCTAATTCAATAACTCCGACGGCATTACCATCGGCGCGGATGGGGCCACGCCCGGCCCGTCGACCGAACGGCGCGGCGTGCTCTTGAGCGGATACCGGAAAATCTCGCCCCGGTAATTCTTAAAGACCACCTCATCGTCGGTGACGCGCTCGATGTACTCCGGGTTGATCGGCACCTTGCCGCCGCCGCCGGGCGCGTCGATGACGTATTGCGGCACGGCGTAGCCGGTGGTGTGGCCGCGCAGCGCGCGGATGATCTCGATGCCCTTGCGCACGTCGACCTTGAAGTGCGCCCCGCCGGTGATGAGGTCCATCTGGTAGAGGTAATAGGGGCGGACCCGCATCCGCAGCAGCCGGTGGACCAGCGCCTTCATCACCTCGGCGTCGTCATTCACGCCCCGGAGCAGCACGCTCTGGTTCCCGAGCGGCACGCCGGCGAGCGACAGGCGGTCGCAGGCGTCCTTCAGCTCCTGCGTGCACTCCTTCGGGTGATTCACGTGAATGCTCATCCAGACCGGCCCGTGCTTTCGGAAAACCTCGCACAGTTCGGGCGTGATGCGTTGCGGCAAGAAAACCGGGATGCGCGAGCCGATGCGGATGAATTCCACGTGTTTGATGGCGCGCAGCCGGCCCAGCAGGTGATCGAGCTTGCGGTCGGAGAGCAGCAGCGGATCGCCTCCGCTCAGCAGCACGTCGCGCACCTCCGGGTGCGCTTCGATGTAGCGCAGCCCGCGCTCGTATTCGGGGTGGAAATTGTAGTCCTGCGCATTGCTCACGAGGCGGCTGCGGGTGCAGTAGCGGCAATAGGCCGCGCAGCGGTCCGTCACGAGGAACAGCACACGGTCCGGGTAACGATGGACCAGACCCGGCACGGGGGAGTGCGCGTCCTCGCCGAGCGAATCAACCATCTCCTCCTCTGAAACAATCATTTCGTCGCCCCGCGGGATGACCTGCCGGCGGATCGGACAGTCGGGGTCGTTCCGGTCAATGAGGTTGAAGAAATACGGGGTGATCGCGAGGGCCAGCTTGTGGTTGGCGAACTGGCAGCCCGCCTGTTCGGCGGGGGTGAGCGCCATGAATTGTTCGAGCTGGGTCGCGGTCGTGATCCGATTCTTCAGCTGCCAGGTCCAATCCCGCCAGTCAGACTCCGGCACGTGCTGCCAGTACCCTTGCCCCTGAAACCAGACGGAGCGGTCTTCGATGTAGGACATGATGCAGGGGAGAAGTAATAAGCCGCCTAATCAGTCTGTCAAATGTCCGGACGCGGATGCGCCCCCACAGCTGATCTCCAGGCCGACCGGCACACCGGCGGCGAGCTAGGGGGAAAAGATGCCCCAGTGGAACTGCTGGTCGCAGGCCAGCAGCCAGATCATCGCCACGTACACCCAGACCACGACCAGCGTGACATTTGCGATCAGCCGGCGTCGGGCCGTGGGCTGGTCCAATTCAGTTTTTTCCGCGCTCATGACCGGAGCATCGTGCAGGAATTTCCCGACCGCGCAAGCACCGCCCGGTTCCCCCCACCCCGCCGGGCGCCGCGTTCAGATGGCCGCCCCCGGGGGCACCGCCGGCTCCATCACGCGGATGGGAACGATGGCGCAAGGCAGGCCGAGCAGGAAGAGCCGGCGCTGCAGCGCGAACGCCGTGTAGTTGTGCAGCCAGCGCGTGAGAAAGGTCTCCCGTTCGAAGACCAACTGCCCGGTGAAGAACACCACGTTGACGCACCGCGCGACCAGATCGGGCACCAGCTTCCCCAACTCATCCAGCACCTCATGCCCCACGGCGGTGACGGCTTCGGCCTCGCCGCCGCGCGCCTGCACGAACCGCACATAGCGCTCCCCTTCCCGCTGCACGTGGGTCCGGAGCCGCTCGATTTCGTCCGTCCCCTTGAAATTGCCCGCGTCCAGCACCCCGATCTGCACGAACACCATCCGCCGGAAGCCGCCGCCAAACAGGCGGACGGCGCCGAACAACGTGTGCAGGCCGAGGCCGTTGAACCCGTTGACCAGCACGATGGCGGTGCGGTTCGAGGTCGGCGCGAATTCCCGCGATCCAGGCGGGGGCGGCAGCTCGGCGGCTTCGACGATCGTGTCCAGGTCGGCCAGTTGCCGCCGCACGCCCTCGTAGTGGCGGCGCACGGTGAAGGCGGCGGCGACCAACGCCGCGGTCAAGAGCAGCGTCACCCAGCCGCCGCCGTGGAATTTCAAAATGACCAGCGTGACCAAGATGGAACTGGTGAGCCCCAGGCCCACCGCGTTCACTGCCAGCCGCCAGCGCCAGGACGGATCCTCGCGCCGCACCTGCCACCAATGACGGACCATCCCGAGTTGCGAGAGGCTGAAGGTGATGAACACGTTGATACTGTATAGCACCACCAGGAGGTCCACCGCGCCGCGGGTGAGCAACAGCACCAGCAGCGAGGTGCCGCCCATGATCAGCACGCCGTTGAGCGTGACGAAGCGGTCGCTCAGGGTGGTGAAGCGCGTCGGCATCCAGCGGTCGAGCGCCATATTGGCGAGGACGCGGGGCCCGTCGAGAAAGCCGGCCTGCGCCGCGATCAGCAGCAGGGCGGCCGCGCTGGTGAGGGCGAGTTTGATGAATGGGCCGCCCAGCCACGGCGGCCAGCCGGCGGCCAGCCGCTCGAGCAGCACGGCATTGAGCGTCTTGCCGGCCACGGGATGCACGTCGAGGATCAGATAGGCCACCAGCAATCCCGCCACCATGCCGCCCAGCGAGATCGCCATGAGCAGCATGGTCCGGTGCCCCGTCCGCACCCGCGGTTCGCGCAGGATCGGCAGGCCGTTGCTGACCGCCTCGATGCCCGTGTAGCTGCCTGCGCCCATGCTGTAGGCGCGCAGCAGCAGGGCGAACACGCCGAGCACGCCGATCTCGGCCGAAGCGCCGTGCACCGCCTGCACCGTCGCGCGCGGCAACGCGACCAAGGCCCCCGCATGCGCGCCAAAGGCATAGCCCACGGCCGCGAGGTGGGTGAGGAGAAACAGGAGGAACACCGGCGCCAGCAACAGCACCGACTCGCGCACGCCGCGCAGGTTGAGCACCGTGAGAAACAGGATGCCCCCGACCGCGGCGGCCAGCTTCCACGCCAGCCACGCCGGCGGCAGGAAACTGAACAGCGCGTCCATCCCGCTCGCCACCGAGATGGAAATGGTCAGCACGTAATCGATCAGCAGGGCCGAGCCCGAGACGACGCCCGCCGCCGGCGACAGCAGCCGGCTGGCCACCACATACCCGCCACCCCCCGCCGGAAACAGCGAGATGATCTGCGCGTAGCTGACGCAGATGATGGCCACCGTCGCCGCGGCCATGGCAGCGACGAACACGGCCAGCGGCGGATGGGTCAGGAGCACCTTGTAGGCTTCCTCCGGGCCGTAGCAGGACGACGACA
>Ga0335070_10007004_pt1 | contig 13246 bp, 16 predicted proteins | sample Lox_Sample_13_FD_206722 | JGI IMG/M metagenome (GOLD analysis project Ga0335070, IMG submission 206722) | Soil microbial communities from Loxahatchee National Wildlife Refuge, Florida, United States - Lox_Sample_1.3 | ecosystem: Environmental > Terrestrial > Soil > Wetlands | place: USA...
ACAAGCATACAAACGGAGGTTACTATATACATAGGTTCATATAGCCACACGATGCTATAGGAGACAAAAGCTATGTCGCTACCTCACGCCCTTCTGGGACTCATCAGCTACCGGCCGTCAACTGGGTACGATCTCAAAACCACCTTCAAGACGTCGATCCATTTTTTCTGGAACGCGACACTGCCCCAGATTTACCGTACGCTGAAGCAGATGGAGGCAGACGGCTGGGTGACGTCGACAGTGGAACACCAGGATGGAAAACCCAGCAAGAAAATATACTCGGTGACCGATAGAGGCCGCTCGGAGTTCAAACGCTGGCTGGCCGAGCCACCTGAGATGGCTGAAATGCGCAACCCGATGCTCATCAAGATCTTCTTCGGCAACCAGATGCACCCCGAACAGTTCGCGGAGCAGCTGCACGGGTGGCGCCAGTTTCATGTCGGCATGGCAGCACGGCTGGAGAAGGAGATCACGCCCGTAGTCGACCGCTATGCGAAACTGCTGCGCGTGCCCAGGGACGCCCATTACTGGAAGCTCACGCTCGATTTCGGCAAGCGGCATGCGCAGATGGTGATCGACTGGTGCGACCGGATCCTCAAAGCACGAAAGCCCGCGGGGTGAGCTGATCCATGGGCGTTGAAGCGTTTCTTCTCGGACTGAGCAACGGCGCCATCTGCCTGGCGTACTGCGCGCCCGTGCTTGTGCCCTGCCTTATGGGAGGCGTGGGAGCAAGCGGACTCAAGAGCGACTCCCTGGTCGTTCTCCGTTTCCTCGCCGGCCGCATGCTCGGCTATGTCGCCTTCGGCGTGATCGCCTGGGTACTCGGCCACTCGCTCACACGCATGGCCGGCCTCCAGGAGCCGGTTGTCGGATGCTGCTTCCTCATCCTTTCTATATTCCTTGCCCTCTATGCGCTCACCGGGCGTGAGCATACCTGCGCGCATTCGCGCGTGACGGCACTCGCCTTGAGGATGGGCGCATCACCTCGTCTTCTTCCGGGCCTGGCGGGCCTGGCGAGCGGCCTCAACTTCTGTCCGCCGTTTTTGATCGCCCTGCTGGCCGCCTCCCGGCCCGGAACGCTGCAGGGAAGCGTCTTCTTCTTTCTCGCCTTCTTCGTCGGGACGTCGCTCTTTTTCATTCCCGTGCCTTTCGTGGGCATGCTGCGGCGATTCCCCTCGGTGCGGATCGTCGGGAAAATGGCCGCAGGCATCATGGGGCTCTACTACGCGTACACGGGACTTACCATGCTGATAGGAGGTCTAAGAACGTTATGAAGAGAACGCTCAGGTCGTTTCTGCTTTCCCTGCCCATGCTGCTGCTGACGGCGCTCATGCTGACCGGGGGAAGCATTCCCCGGGAGCCTTCCCGCCTGGCAGCCCTCATACTGACCTATCTTTTCTTCAACACGTTCTTCTTTCTGATGCTCCACAAAGGAAGGACAGACCGCTACCGGGCCGTGCTGTTCGTAACGTATTCGGTCGCCTTTGTGATCGCTTTTGTCTCGCACCTTGTGGAGGCGAGGGGCAGTATGGCACTCACTGAAGCGAACATGATCGAAGGGGAGACGCCCTTCTGCCACGTGGTCATACCCATGACCCTCATCCCGGCGGCCCTCACGAAGACAATCATTTTCCCCGGCAGCATCACGGGCACACATGCCTCGATCGCCGGCATGTTCGTGCTCTGGATCGGCGCGTCGCTTGCGCTGGGGCGAGGGTTCTGCGGCTGGGCCTGCTTCTTCGGCGGGCTGGAGGACGGCTTTTCACGCTTACTGAAAAAGCCGCTCATCAAGGGCATCAGGCCTAGCTGGTCGTACCTGCCGTACGCAGTGCTTCTCGCAGTAGTCCTGATCGCGGCAATCTCCCTCTCTCCCACCTACTGCATGTGGCTCTGCCCCTTCAAAACCGTGACTGAGTATGTGCAGGTGACCTCCGTCAAGATCGCCATACAAACGGCGATTTTTCTTTCTCTTTTTCTGGGGCTCGTGATCGTGCTCCCCATACTCACCAGGCGCAGGACGCAGTGCAGTTTTCTCTGCCCGTTCGGCGCCTTCCAGTCCTTCACCAACAAGGTGAATGCGTTCGATATCCGCATCGACCCGGACAGGTGTGTCAAGTGTGGGCTCTGCACCAAGAGCTGTCCCACGTTTTCGATTGACGAGGCAAGCATCAAAAAGGGAACTACCCGCTTATCGTGCATGAAGTGCGGCAAGTGCGTGGACACCTGCCCGAAGGGTGCCATCGCCTACCACGTGAAAGGCACGCAGCTCTCGCGAGGGATACTTCCCCGCATGCTCTTCCTCTACCCCGCATTCCTTTTCATGTCTATAATGGCAGGCCGCCAGATTCAGGATGCGATTGTGAGAATCATCAGGCTCGTGACTACGGGGAGCATGATCTGATGCCAGCGCAAGAGAGCCACCACTTCCTGAGGAGAGGGGAACCATGAAAAAGCTATTGTCGGTTCTGGGATACGGCTGGGCGGTCATCACCATCTTTATTGTGCTTGCAACCTTCATTGGCAATAACTACTTTTCCAAGAAATTTGCCGGCGCGACCGGGGTGACGGTCTCTCCCTGGTTTTCGGGAGGAGAGGTGACGCTGGTCGTCGAGCACGGCGCGTACCGGGTGTCCGTGCACAGGCCGGTCTTCGACGGGCTCACCGGGGAACGTTCCGAGGGCTTTGTCCAGATCGACTGGAAGCCTGCAGGGGGCCTCCCACGGGTCGTCACGGAATCCATTACCCTTCCAGATGGTGAACGCGTCCTGGTGCGGCTTGACACTGCCACAGGAATTGCGGAAGCCACCTCCGAGAGCGCTGGCGTGCTGGGGGTAGAGCGCGCGTATAAACTAAGGGATGGATGGGCGGTACGAGTGCTTCTCCGCAGGTTACGCAGTAGCTGAAGGGTCGGCGCTACTAGTGTAACTGCTTGCCTTGCCTGTCTTTCATTACCCAGGGTCGGTATGCATTTTTCATTGTTAAATGTATACTAATAATTAGCTTTATTAATATCTTATAGTATTATTTGATACGATAACACTGACGTAAATGGGCAAATAGGGGCTCCGGATCAGAGCCCCTATTTGAAGCGCAACAGACTCCTAGAAGAAGTACTGCGCGCTGAATCTGATCGTGTTTGCCGTCCCCTGGCTGGTGAGCCCCGAGGGGATACTGTTTATGGTGGTGATGTCGTAAAGGTTTCTAGCATAGTGGGTGATGTAGTAAGAGTACTCGAGCCCGAGCCTTATTGCGGGATTCGGATCGTACGCGATATTGACGTGGTACTCCTGCTGGCTCTCGATAGCGCCTGTGCCGATGGAGCCCTGGCTGCCGTACGGAGCGATGGTGGCAATAGAAGTACCGGTCGCCGGGTTGTACATGGTGCCCTTGCGCAGATTGCTCAGGTTGTTTTTACTCTGACCGTAGTAGAAGCCGCTCCACACGGTGTCGGTCCAGTACCACTGAAGCTGTGCCCATCCGCCTGTCGTGACCGGGGCCACGTAGTTGGCAGGAATCAACCCGCCATAGTAGCTTGCACCAAGGGCAGAACCGTTGTAGAGGCCGTAGCCTGCAGCGCCGGAACCGAAGGCGTAGGAACTGCGGTCGTACGCATAGGCGCCCTGCTTGAAGGGTGTAGAGCCTGCAAAGAGACGAAGATCCTGGATAGAAATAATCCACCTTCACCATACCACCGATGGTGAGATCCCATCTGCTCGTCTAGCTGCCGGCATAACTCGCGGCCGGAAGGGCGATCATTAGTGCAACACATAAAGCGAAGATCCTTTTCATGCTGCCTCCTTTGGGTTGTTTTGGATTAAAAATCCTTAATGCTTGGTGTAACTATGGAATGCGCGTATTAAAAGAGTATGAAGAATGAGTTAAATTTTGGTTAACATCAGGCAGGATTGGAGGGAGCCTGCTCTTCTTCTTTGTGGTGTTTTATAACGCGGCCTTCGACCATGAAGATGACATCTTCCCCGATGTTGGTCGAAAGATCGGCTATCCGCTCTAAGTTCCCTGCTATGTCCAGCAGGTGGAGCCCACGCTCAATGGTCGATGGGTCGGCACTCATGTACGTGATCAGTTCGCGCAGGACCTGTCGCGCGAGGCTGTCGATCTCATCATCTCTCTCGCACACCGATTTCGCGAGTTTTGCATCCTCAGTGATAAAAGAACGCAGGCTGTCGCTGACCATGCGGACAACGCCTTCGGCCATGCGAGGTATGTCGAGCAGGGGTTTCACGGGAGCGCGCTCCACCAGGAACATGGCGCTTTCGGCGATGTTGACCGCATGATCCGCCATCCTCTCAAGGTCGCTATTCATCTTCAGGATCATGAGCACGGTCCTGAGATCCCTGGCGATGGGCTGGTACTGGGCGATGAGTGTGGTGCAAAGCTCATCCAGCCCTATCTCCAGCGCATTCGCCCGCGGTTCGTCCCGGTCGATTACATTACTGAGCATGATGCGGTCTTTTCGCATCAGGCCCTGGATGGCCTTGTCAATCATAGTTTCAACGAGGCTGCCATACTCGATAAGTTGCTCTTTCAGCGCGGGCAGTCTGTCTTCCAGCATGTGTGCCCCCTACGTTCTATAGACCGGGTTTGAATTCACACCGGTATCAGCCAAATTTTCCCGTTAGATATTCTTCGGTCCGTTTATCTTTAGGCACTGTGAAGAGCTTCTCGGTTGGTCCGAATTCGACCAGTTCACCGAGGTAGATGAATGCCGTATAGTCCGAGATGCGGGCTGCCTGGGGAATGTTATGCGTAACCTGGATAATCGTCACCGTGTTTTTCAGGTGGACAACCAGTTCCTCTATGTGCGTCGTCGATTTAGGATCGAGCGCCGACGTCGGCTCGTCCAGCAGGATTATCTCCGGGTCCATTGCAAGGGCCCGCGCTATGCAGAGCCTCTGCTGTTGCCCTCCCGAGAGGAACGTGCCCTTTCGATGCAGGACATCCTTCACCTCGTCCCATAGGGCCGCTTTCTTCAAAGACTCCTCAACGATCCGGTCCCTATCCACCTTGGCAACCCTGATACCGTTGAGATTGTAGCCGGCTATCACGTTGTCGTAGATGCTCATAGTGGGAAAGGGATTGGGTCGCTGAAAGACCATGCCGATCTTGCGCCGCACAATGATTGGATCGATGTCAAACACGTCTTCGTTATCGAGGAGGATTTTCCCGGAAACGCGGGCGTTGGCGATAAGCTCATGCATGCGGTTGATGCAGCGTATGAGAGTAGTTTTGCCGCAGCCCGATGGTCCCATCACCGCCGTAATCTTGTTCCTGAAGATAGAGAGGTTGATATCCTTCAGGACCTGATTGCTATCGAAGCCTGCTGAGAAATGCTCGATCTTTAGAACTGGACCTTCCATTTCCTCATCCCAACTTTTGCAAGCAGATTAAGCGCAAGGACAAAAACGAGCAACACGAAGGAAGCGCCCCACGCAAGGGCATGCCACTCAGGATATGGACTGGTGGCATAGTTGAAGACGGTAAGAGGGAGGGCGCTGACCGGCTTGAAAAGGCTGAGCGCCATGAAGGGGCTTCCAAAGGCCGTGAAGAGAAGCGGCGCCGTCTCGCCCGCTATACGGGCAACTGCGAGGAGCATTCCTGTGACTATCCCGCTCAGGCCGGCCGGCAGTATCACTTTGAGGATAGTTCTCGGATAGGAGACCCCCAGCGCCAACGATGCCTCTTTCAATGTATCCGGAATAAGCTTCAGCGTCTCTTCAGTCGACATCACAATGACCGGAAGCATCATTATCCCGAGTGCCACGCCGCCGGATACTGCGGAAAAAGAACCAAAGGGCTTCACCACCCAGACGTACGCGATGATGCCGATGACAATCGAGGGTATACCCATCAATATCTCGACCGACAGGCGCGAGAGATAAGCGAACTTCCCCTTCCTGTATTCGGACAGATAAATCCCGGTCAGTATGCCGAGCGGGACTGCAATGATGCTGGCAAGCACGATCAATAGAGCGCTGCCGAGGATGGCATTGCTGATCCCCCCACCTGTCTCGCCCACCGGTGCTGGAAGTTTTGTGAGGAAATTCCAGTTGATCGACGTGATCCCGTTCTTCGAGATAAAAAAGAGTATGAAGAACATCGGCAGGATAGAACAGAAAGAGAGGAAGACCACTACAACCTGGAAAGCTCGATCCGCAAAAATTCTCCTCCTCAATGCGCTGTCTTTCATGTCACGCTCGTTTTGATAATGACGACCTTGCCTATGACGTTGATCACCGTAGTGACCACGAAGAGCAGCAACGCAAGCTCGACAAGGCTGGAAAGATAGACCGCCCCTGTTGCTTCCGTGAACTCGTTCGCGATGACGCTGGCCATGGTGTTGGCAGGGCTGAAGATGCTCGTTGGAAGAAAATTTGAGTTGCCTATGAGCATGGTGACAGCCATGGTTTCACCCAGAGCCCTTCCCAGGGAAAGCAGGACGCCTGCGAATATACCCGACCGTGCGTAGGGGAGAATCACCTTGCGCACCACTTCAAACCTGGTTGCGCCCAGCGAGAGCGCAGCTTCCTTGAGATCAGTGGGGACAAGGTTTATCACTTCCCTGCCCAACGAGGCTGAATAAGGTATGATCATGACCGCGAGGATAAGAGATGATGCGAGGATACCGACCCCGTACGGTGCGGCGCCAAGCTCGACCTCTATGAAGCGGATAATGGGAATGAAAAAGAAAAGGCCCCAGAAACCATAGATGACTGACGGGACACCAGCGAGCAGTTCGATGACAGTCTTTACGAAGGAGGAGGCTTTTCCTTCACGGTAATAGTAACCGAGAAAAATGGAGATGGGTATAGAAAAGAAGGTTGAAATGAGCAGGGCCAGGAATGACGTCACCAGCGTACCCACGAGAAAAGGGAGTGCGCCGAATTGAGACGTGACCGGGTCCCATGTGCGACCAATGAGAAACCTGATGCCCAGTTTCTTGATTGACGGCAGCGAGGCGAAAAGCAGCGAGAGGAAGATCGCGATGAGGAGTACCAGGACGCTTACACCCGCAAGATAGAGAATTTTGCGAAATGCAGGTTCGGAAAGAGTGAGGCCTGCTCTGTAGCGCAGGCGCGCTGCTTGCGCCTGCGTTTCTTGATCCGCCCGGTTCATCGGTTGAATCATCTGCCCAGTCGATTCTAACATAGATATAGTTCTCATCAAGCAGGTTTGCTATATGGTACGGCTTCGGGTTACTTCATGACGGGTTTTCCCCCGTAGGTGACAGCCTTGATCAGCCTTTCCGCTTTGTCCGCCGCTGCCTTGGAAAGCGGCGCGTACTCCATGGGCTCAGCGTACTTCTGGCCCTGGTGCGTCATCCACCATACAAGCTTCACGAGTTCATCCACCTTGTCCTGCGCACGGTCGCCGTACTGCTGCTCCTTGTACATGAGGATCCACGTGAAGCCGGCCACAGGATAACCGTCGGCCGCGTCCGTGTCCGTGAGGCTGACCATCATGTTGTCGGGCAGGGTAATATTGGCTGCTTTGCTTGTTGACGCTATCGACGGCTTTACCCAGTTGCCTTTCTTGTTCTTGATGTCGGCAAAAGCCATCTTGTTCTGGAGCGCATAAATGAGCTCTACGTAGCCAATGCTTCCGGGTGTCTGCTGGACGAGCCCGGCCACCCCGGGATTGCCTTTTCCGCCGAGGCCCACCGGCCAGTTCAATGATGTTCCTGTGCCGACCTTCTCTTTCCATTCGTTGCTTACCTTGCTTAGGTAATCGGCGAAGATGTTGGTCGTACCGCTGCCGTCGGAGCGGTGGACCACAGTGATCGCCATGTCCGGGATTTTCACTCCTGCATTCGCTGAAACAATGCGCGGATCGCTCCACTTCTTTATCTTTCCGAGGAAAATGTCCGCAACGATATCAGGAGCCAGCTTGATGGACGGGTTCCCCGAAATGTTGTAGGTAACCACAACCGCGCCCGCTACCGTAGGAATGTGAAGCACAGGCGCCTGCGCAGCTTTGAGGTCCTCCTCGCTCATCACCGCGTCGCTTCCCCCGAAGTCGACGGTCTTATTGATAAGCTGGCGAATGCCGCCGCCCGAACCTATTGCCTGATAGTTCACTTTCGTGCCGTACTCCTTGCTGTAGACGTCGAACATCTTCGAGTAGAGCGGATAGGGGAAGGTCGCGCCGGCTCCTATCAGCTCCTGTTCCTTGGCCATACCGCTGCTTGCGATCGCAAGCAGAGTCAGTGCCGCTACCAGACAGATCGTGGTGCGTTTCATGATGCCTCCTTCGTTTACTGGACTTGATAGATATAAGTGTCCTGAATTGATGAGCTATAGTAGTTTAATCAGTCCTCTTTAAGATTGTGTGAAGAAAGTGTTAATTTTCGGTTAATACCTGGTCTGGCTTTTACATCCTATTTCAGTTCACGGAGGGCGATCAGCAAACGTTCCAGATAAGGATCCTGTTCCTGAATAGCGCTGAGAGGTTCCCCTTTGGAGTCTGATTTCGAAGGTCTTAACCATGTGTTGAAACAAAGAAGCGACAGGCTGATGACTTTATGGAGTCTGCCGAGCAAAGAACATTCAGCCTCGATGGCGTATCTTCCAAAAGAAGAAACGTTTTTTGCAAAGGACCTACCATTGGGTTTTCTTACCGGGGTTGACGGAAAAACAAGGTCAAAATCCATGTGTGTATCCTCCTTCATAGTCCGGCGATTTATTGCTGAAAGGGTACAGACTCTGCATTAAAATCAGATGAAGACGCGATGAAAAGGTGGTTAATTTTGATTGGCGCAAGAGTTGCAAGTCTCCATATCCAGAAATGACACGCCCGGTCATATTACGGGCGGGCTCTGGCGTGGTATGATTATCCAGGCATTCAAGGTTTCGAAATGCGGCCGGTGTAATATCGTAAGAAACTTTGAACAGCGGGGCAGACAATGAAAGTGGGAGAAGAAACATGGCACAACATGTAGGCGTTATAACCAGTGGAGGTGACTGCCCGGGGCTCAATGCGCTGATCAGGGCCATCGGCAAGGGCGGCCAGGATGCGTACGGCATGCACGTGATCGGTTTTCTCAATGGGTTCCGCGGCCTGGTGCAGGATCGCAGTATGGAACTGGATGACCGTACCCTCTCCGGGATCCTGACATACGGCGGCACGATACTGGGGACTAGCCGTGACAAACCAAACCGTATGACCATAGGGGACAAGACGCGGGACATGACCGATGCGATTGTCGATACCTATCACCGACACCATCTTGATGCGCTCGTATGCATCGGAGGCGCTGGTACCCAGAAGAACTCGATACTCCTGAAGAACGCTGGTCTCAATGTGGTGACGCTTCCAAAAACGATTGACAATGATGTGGCCGTGACCGACACGTGTGTCGGCTTTGACACTGCGGTGAGCATTGCGACGGAGGCAATAGATAGGCTTCATTCTACGGCTACGAGTCATAATCGGGTGATCGTCGTCGAGGTCATGGGTCATCGGGCCGGATGGCTGGCGCTGAGCGCCGGCACGGCCGGTGGCGCGGACGTGATCCTGATTCCTGAAATTCCGTATCGAGCGGAGCGCGTTGCAGAGTCTATTCGCGAGAGAACCCGGAAAGGAAAGCGATTCAGCATTGTGGTGGCGGCTGAAGGCGCCATGTCAAAGCAGGACGCCAAGACAGTCGAGGCACTTGCAACAAAGAAACGCAATGCCGAAAGCAAGCAGGCGCGGCAGAAAGCATCGGATCAACTCAGCGCGTTCCATGAGGCGCATGTGGGGCACACCATCGGGCTTACTAAGGAACTGGAGCGATTGACAGGGCAGGAGTCCCGCCTGACCATTCTGGGTCACCTTCAGCGGGGAGGGACGCCTTCCGCGGCGGACCGCGTATTGGCTACATGGCTGGGCACAGAGTGTGTCCGTCTCCTTAAAGAGGAGCACTACGGCGTCATGGTTGCAGTCCAGGGCCGCGAGATCAAGGCTGTGCCTCTGGAAGAGGTCGCGGGCAAGAAGAAGTTCGTGCCGATCAATCACCCGCTGATCGAAAGTGCGCGGCTCGTGAGCACGTCGTTTGGCGACTGAGCCGCGTGCACGCTTACCAGCCGATTTTTTTATCCCGTCCCCCTTAATGCAGGAGCGGTATGTGCCGATACTACAAGATTATGAGGGACACACGCGCCGGGCTATCGACATCTGACGCACGCGCTGTCGTGGGCATCTGCCAGGATAGAAACGAGATATGATCACCCGTCGTCACTTTCTCCGTCTGCTGGCTGTTTCTCCCGGTCTCGGCGCGGGCTTCTACACGTGGCGCTGGGAGCCTCGCTGGGTGGAGATCGTACCACGGCGGCTGCCAGTGCGCTCCCTGCCAGACTGCCTTGCGGGCGCCCGGCTGGTGCAGCTCAGTGACCTGCACATCGGTCCGCATGTGGACGACGCTTACCTGATCCACGCCTTTCAGAAGGTGAAACGACTTGCTCCCGACATCGTGGTCTATACGGGCGACTTCACGAGCTACGAGAGGAACGTCTTTGCGCATGCCGGCCGGATGTTTCCGCAGCTGCCGCGAGGAAGACGTGCTACTTTTGCAGTGCTGGGCAACCACGATTATGGCAGCACGTGGAAGGACTCGGGGATTGCCGACAGGTTCGTCACGTTGCTCGCTGCCGCGGGAGTGCGAATCCTGCGCAACGAGGTCGCTGAGGTCGACGACCTGCAGATTGCCGGGCTGGATGACCTGTGGGCTGGTCGTCTTGAGCCGGTGAGGACCTTCGCGGCCCTTGATCCTGCCAAGGCATCCCTCGTACTGGCCCACAACCCGGACGCGGCTGATCTGCCGGGCTGGGGAGGCTACACAGGATGGATTCTCGCCGGACACACTCACGGCGGGCAGTGCAAACCCCCCTTTCTCCCGCCCCCTCTGCTGCCTGTGCGGAACCGACGGTACACGTCAGGCGAGTTTGCGCTCTCTGGCGGACGCCGCATGTACATCAACAGGGGGATCGGCCATACGCTCCAGGTGCGATTCAATGTCCGTCCCGAGGTCACGCTCTTTCACCTCGAGCGTGCGTGAAGAAATAGAAGCGGTCTTACGGATGATATGATCAACTTTTCTTGAGTGTTACAAGGTACAACTTCTTCGGCAATCCGGTCTCCTCAAACTCCTCGATACCTACAATCTGATAGCCCGTTGCCAGATGTTCTATTTTCTCCCTATTGAAGAAATGGACGACAAATCCTCCTCCTATCTCCCACATATCTTCACCACGATGTGTTCCTGTCCTATAGTGAGGGTCTCCCGTGTGACGGACCGTGTAGATGTTGAGACTACCAGGTTTGAGCACTCGACGGATTTCTTCTGAGAGAAACTCAAGTTCCGAGGTAGTGAGCGCCATGCAGTAGAGCATGTGTGAGTAGCATCCATCGAAGAAATTGTCATCGAAAGGGAGACGTTGACGAATATCGTGATGCATCGTTATGACCGAAGATGAAATACCGATTATTCTGGCTTTCTTCTTTATGGTCCTCCGGCCTTCCTCACTGTAGTCGAGTGCATAGACCCTGAACCCTTGTTGTGCTAAGAACAAGGTGTCTCTGCCCTGACCACTTCCAAGCTCCAGAATAGTCTTTGCTTTCTGTTTCCTGAACGTCTCAACTGCTTTAAGAACAGGATAGCTGGGTTCGTCACCAAACATGTCTACATTCTCGACATAGGTTTTCTCCCAATGTTCCTGCTGATGGTTCAATGCTGCTCTATCTGGGTCCATTTCCATCTCCGCCTCTGAGAACCTCTTTTATCATAAATTCTTTCACAGCACAGATCACATAACAAGAAGAAAACGTCGATTACAACGAAACCCGGATGATGCGCCTTCCTGTCGTTCGCAAGATAGTCGCAGGAATGGTTGGAATACCCTTCACTTGCCCCCACGATTTTGTCTGAAGAATCCTGCATTTTTTTCCGAAAATTGATCCTTGAAGAAGCAATCCTTAGTAAAACTAATTGGTTATGTTCTAACCAACGTTGGTACCATTTCTGCACTGAAAAACTTCAGACCCCGTTGAGAGGACAAGGACGTGAGAGGTTTCGAAATACCGATTCTAAAATATCTGGGCTCCGGCTGTTCGGTCCAAGAGGATTTCGTATTGATCTGCAGCTCATGTGAGAAAGTAAAAGACGATAAAGGGCATTGGAAGAACCTGGATGGTTTACGGAAAATAGCCGATATGGTTTTGAGCCATGGTCTCTGCCCGCGATGTGCAGAGAAGTACAGTGCTGAAATAATGAAACTCGTGAGAGCTCAACGTACGATAGAACCCGTTTCCCCTACAGCTCTCAATCCCGCTTGAGGGTCACAAACAATGCCGAGATGCATACTTAAGAGGAAAGCTTTCAAACACTTCTTGCATTGACGCCTCGACTTCGTTTATTTGCTTCTGAAGCTTTTCCGCCAGGGCCGTCTCGTATTGTGTGTGGGTGTCAGTGATAGCATGTATGATACATTGGGGCCTCACCCCACTATAACGATATGCATCTGACCTTACGTTACACGAGTCGCACCACGGGAGTGCATACATGAGGAAGGCTCTGTCCTCCTTGTTGCTCATTCTACTCTTCTCCTCCGTCGCCGAGGCGTCAAATTGGCAATTCGTAACGCCTCTCCGTGCAGAAAATTACGGGTTCTACGTTGACTTCCATGCTGTAAGAAAGGTCCCCAAAGGAAAGATCAGGTTTTGGTACACCGTGGCAAAAACACTCGAGGATGCCAAAAAGGATACAGGCAGAAGACACTATGTAGAAATGGACTGCGTCAACAAGACATTCCGCGACATCACGTACGAACAGGAGAAGGCCCCCGTGGTTTGGGAGCATATATCACCCGACTCTTTTCAGGAATCATTTCATGAAGTGCTGTGCCGCAGGAAGGAATGAGACGACCCTAACCTACACAACCCCTCTTCTCCCCATTCTTTCACAGTTAGAGATCACGCGACAAGAGGAAATTCTCGATCACAGAAGAAACCTCAAGGAGACCTTTCAGATATTCTAAGATGCTCAACATACGAATCTTACCGACTCAAGACCAGAGGTCATCCACACACTATATTATCAGAGCCAAGCACAAACCCAGGCACAATCCCATTCAGACGACAAGAATACGGTCAGGGGGAAAGCCGGAAGGCCTTGATATGTTTCAGAATGCGAGAGAGGGGATTTGAACCCCTACGGTGTTACCCGCTGGATCCTAAGACGGCCCACCAGCAA
>Ga0335070_10007005_pt1 | contig 13245 bp, 8 predicted proteins | sample Lox_Sample_13_FD_206722 | JGI IMG/M metagenome (GOLD analysis project Ga0335070, IMG submission 206722) | Soil microbial communities from Loxahatchee National Wildlife Refuge, Florida, United States - Lox_Sample_1.3 | ecosystem: Environmental > Terrestrial > Soil > Wetlands | place: USA: Florida...
GATTTGGGAGACGTTCAATAGCTCCGAATGGCGCTAAGCAAGTTGCAAGCCCCGGTACGCTAGCGAACGACCATATGACAGCTGGCGGACCCCACAATCCGGATGCGCCAAACAGCGCCACATACCTCCACTTACTGCGAATCCCCAACTTCCCGAACCTATTCCCCAACCGGGGGCTCAAGCGCTCAGCTTTTAACGGTTAGTGGCACGATTGGTGATCCGCACCGTCGTGCAGGGGCTAATGCACAATTACTTCTGCGCGGGTGCAATTTCCACCCGACGATTCAGGGCCCTGCCATTGGCGGTGGCGTTATCCGCAACAGGGCGGGTCGCGCCAAAACCCTGGGGAGCAAGGCGACTAGCATCCACACCGTGCGCGCTCAGCCATGTGACAACCGACGCGGCGCGGTTCTGGGAAAGCGGTTGGTTGTGCGCGCTGCTCCCTTGATTATCGGTGTGGCCGGCGATAATCCAGCGCGATCCCGCGTGGTTGTTAATCAACCCGAGCACTGCTTGCAGAGCCGGCGTGCTATCCGACCTGAGCTTGGCGGAATCGGTGTCGAAATGAATTCCGTAAACGGCAGCCGATCCAGTTTGCGCGATCGCCCTTTCAAGCGCAGAAGTGCCCTCTTCATGTTGGTGCAATTGTATTTCGGCGTGTCCGCTCTGCCCTGCTACGACGTCCGCTGATGCCGAGCTCGCATCGTACCCAGGGGCCACCGCCGTGGCGACCACCAGCCCTGCAGGTAATCCCGCTAACTGGCAGTTTCCACTCGCGTCGGTGAAAGCGGTTTGAAGCGCAGCCGTTACCGTGGCGCCAGCAATAGGCGTGCTCTTGTCCCAATCTGTGACCGTAACTGCGACGGAAACCAGATACTGGAATTTGCGCGGATTCACGAGAATGCGGACGAAATCGACTGCGTAACCGTCTTGCGCATGAGTGTTGGGATCGTCGATCAGGAGCTTCACCGTGCCGGACTGCAGCAGCGGGAAATATTCCGGCAGGAGATTAACAGTAATCAGCTTGCCGATAGGGCCGGTCTGCTCAAGCGCGTTTAGCGCCTGCTCGAGGCTGGGGATGCGAGTGCCATTCAGGCTCGCCTGGAAGTGCGAGTGGAAGGACGGCGCCTGGAAATCATCGACAAAAATCTGGACGAGCACCGCATCAATCTTTGGGGGCAGAGTACCTACGGAGAGCACGATCGGTTGCGGCATGGAATCCTGCCGGGTTTTGCATGGAGAGGTATCGGCGGAGCCGTTACAGGGGCGCAGAATGCTGCTGCTATACCCGTCACCCGCGAAGGGATGCTCGATGTAGTCCGCTGGAGTCACGGCCGAACCCAATAGCATTCGATCTGTGCCGTCGGGTGAACCTGGTTTCGGTAACCATGGAAAGGGGTGTGCATAAGTGGACTTGCCGGAGAACGGATCGTAGTCCTTGGGCCAGCCGAAACCCAGATTGCTGATGTCTCCCGTGCGCACCACCAGGTCGGCTTCGGGACCGTGTTCCGTGCGCTCGTATTGCAAAGCCCAGTTCTTATTCGCTATCGCAGGACCAGGAACCGAAGCTTTCGGAGCTTTTGCAGGCACGAGCTTGCCATTCTCTAGCGTCCATCCGTACAGTGCGGCAGGTTTCCCCGGAGAGGAAGATGAGGAACTGGAACTTGCGCCTTGCCGGTCAGCGGGTTGCTTGGTCTCCCGGGAAGATGAGGTGCTAGAGCTGTGCTCCTTGGGGCTGGATGTGCAGGCGGTTAGAAGGGCAAGACTCAGCAGTCCCAAAGTTGCGATCAGTGTCTTCTTCTTCATCGGAGCCTCCCCGGTGGTTCGCTAACTATCCGACCTGTTTCAAAGCTTCTGACCGGATTGCGGAATTCCCGTTCCGTCGGTTACTGCGGACAAGGGGACACAATGTTATGTGAGTCTCTCTCTAAGTCAATCAACAACTGCGGTTACTTCTGTCCGCACGCGTTGATGTCGGGCTCCCGTGTGACGAATTCCTGTTTCTGAAACACCACTTCTTTGTCGAACATCTTGTTGCCAAGCAGATAAGCATCCGTCCCGCCCTTGAACTCGAGCAACAATCGCGTAAGCTTGCATGGCACCATGGCCAGCGACCCAGCCGCCGTCATTGTGCCTACAGCGACGGTCTGGACTGACGCCGCGGCCTCGGTTTTGAAGCTCTTGTCGATTTTCTTTTTTGCCCACTTCCCGGCGGCGGATTTCGCCAGAAAGTCGGCCATGGTGTCGGCCAGCCCGGGAGGAAATGCTTCCTGAAGCACATCAATTGCGGAGCCCGGTCCCAGGCTGAGCGTGATCTTTGGGGCCGCCACGCCCACAAGAATCGCGTGCGGCGCGAGTGAGGCAGTAGTTATCTGACCAAAGCTTCCATTACCGTTGATTGAGCCGCGGGGCTGCGAGTTTCCGCCTTTGACCTGGAATCCTTCGTCGCCACTGTAGGTGATTCGAAACGATCCGCTGGCGGCTTCTTTCTTTCCTCCGAAACCAGGTTTGAGAATGAGGTTCGCGTTGACGGTGAGCATGAATGGAATGCCGGCAATCGGCATCGGTATTTTCGCCAGCGGCGGCAATTTGATGTTCGGCTTGTCAATTCCGGCGACCTCACCCTGTCCCCGCGTTGCCGCATACTCGACGTTCATCTCGCCATTCAGGTTCTTGGCATCATAGGAAAAGTTGTCGAGGTTACCCTGAGAGATTTGCACGTCCGCCGAGCTGACGAAGTCTTTCAGGTATCCCTTCGAAGACACCATGACGCTGATGCCTTCGTGGGTTCTGGAAACCTTGAACTGTATGTCCAGGCGATTGGGACCGGGACTGACGCTAAATACGGTGTCCCAATCGTCAACTTTTCCCGAAAAAGAAAGTTGCGTGCTGGCGGCGTAAACCGTGCTCTCGGACATCCACCATGCGCGCCACCAGTCCGGTGCAGGCAAGGAAGGCGTGTTCGCCTCTGCAAACAAAGATCCGAAATGAATTGGCACATCCCACTTTAAGTGCCCTTGCTGAATGAAATCGGTCAAGGACGCATAGTCGGTGCCGACGATGATGAGATTGTCTTTCCTGGCGATCGCCAGGACTTTCTGCACGGCGATGTTCTCCAGAAAGAGAATCTGACCTTCACGAAGGTTCTGGATGCGCTGGTCGGAATCGTCAAACACGAAGATATTTCCATCGGAGCCAACGCTCTTCAGAATGTGCCGGGCCGCGGTCTCATCAATACGGACGGTGTTGCTGGTTAATGTAATGTCGGCAATGGTCCCCGGAAGTTCACGAAGATCATGGAATAGGCGGGCAGGCGGGATGCCCGATGCCGTTGGCGTCGTGCTCTTCTTCGAACAGGCGACGAGTGCCGCGACTAGCACGAGACAAACAAGTGTTGGTTTCATCGTTGTTCTACTCCACAAGGACCCTGTCTGTCAGGTGCCGGTGGCGACATCCGTAGGGCCGACGCGGGTATATTTGCGAGCACGCCAATTGCAGGGAGCAGCGTTGGCATATCCGTTCTATCTCCGGAACCCCGGCATGAATACCCTGAGGTTGGTCGCTGGTCAACGGAAAAGTAAATGAAAACGGAGGTGACACGCTAGTTGTCGTGAATTGAACGACTTACAAGTGTCGATGACACGAAGAAATCAGCCAATGAGGTGAAACGATAAGCCTTCTGCGGCGACCTTCTAAGGCGAGACTTCCAAGCGGACCTCTGGACGGAGCGCCGCGGGACTGCCGACGCCGGTGGGCAAGTCACAACCAACAATGTGCGGACAATCCCAAGGATTGGGCTGCTGAGGTAGCCGCGCCACCTCGGTTACCAGATCCTGACTCGGTCCTCAGGCCTGAGATAGAGTTTGTCGCCTGGTGCAACCTTGTAGGCTTCATACCAGCTATCCAGATTGCGCACGGTATCGCTTCGATATCCTCCCGGCGAGTGTGTGTCGGTTTTGAGCTGCTGCCGTAGCGCAGTTTCGGTCTGGAGTTTCCGCCATCTCTTTGCGAAGGCCAGGAAAAAGCGTTGTTCACCAGTCAATCCTCTCATCATGACATCGCTCTTCCCTTTCAGAGACAAGACGTAGGCATCATGTGCCACCAGCAATCCAGCCAGGTCAGCGCTGTTTTCAGACAGCACCTTTTTCCCATCGACACAAAGATCGGCAAACGGACAGTACTGGTTGAATTGCTCGGCAAGTTTTTCAGTCGTCTGACGGTACCTGGAGCGATCTTCTGCCGTCCACCAATCTCCGAGGCGGCCTTGCGCGTCGTAAATATTTCCCAGTTCATCGAAGCTGTGAGTAATTTCGTGCGCCATGGCCGCTCCGGCTGAACCGTAGTTGGAGGCGGAATCACCTTGCCAGTCGAAGTAAGGCGGCTGCAGTATTGCAGCCGAGAAGAACTCCGCATTAGGACTGAACATGATGACTGCACCAGGGATCTGAGGATTCATTGGCCAGTCGATCGGATTAACCGGCTGTTTCAGCCTCGCCAGATTGCGTAAACGATTGAACGCCTCCGCCCGGCGCATGTTGCCGAAGGCATCACCACGCACCACGTCGAGCGATGAATAATCGATCCAAGGGTCGGGATAGCCGACGATCACCTGAAGAGCGGCCAATTTAGCTAAGGCCTTTTGTTTGGTCTGCGCTGACATCCAACTGAGATTGGAAATGCGTGCGCGGTAGGCGGTGATCAGGTCGCGCACCATCGCCTGCGCTCTGGCCTTGCCTTTGTGTGGGAAATACCGCTGAGTGTAGAGCTGACCGACAGCCTGACCCAGAGCGCCATTCGTGGCGGCGATGGCCTCGTGGCTTCGGTCCAGCACTTGCTGCGCTCCCGAGAGTATCGTGCCGTAGAACGCGAAGTGCTCAGCAGCTACCGCCTTCGGCAAGACACCGGCATAGTGTTCGAATAGGTGAAACCAGAGATAGTCCTTCCACACATCGATGCTCTCATTGCGGACGAGCGCGGAGATACCAATCACCGCAGACGGTTGCCATACGATGAAGTCCCGCTGTTCGGCAAATCCGGCTGATTGGAAGTACGCGTCCCAGTCAAGGCCGGGAGCTTTGGTTGCAAAGTCGCTGCGCTTCCATGGGTTGTTCTGCCTGAAGACATCAGCGGCATCCGAGTCTGGCGCGAACGCTTGTGCAATCCGTGTTTCAAATGACAAAATCCGCGCGGCTTTGTTTTCTGGATCTCCAACTCCAGCTAACGTCAGTACCGCTTTAATGTGTGCTTGGTATTGGGTGCGCAACTCAGCTTTCTTGGGAGACGAGTCGAGATAGTCGTCGCGGTCAGGTAATCCCAGTCCGCCCTGCCACATGTGAGGAAGATTGTGATCGGAGTCCTCAAACCCCTGATTGATCCAAATTCCGAAAACGTGATCGGCATTGGCCGTGAGTCCTTCCACCTCGCTGTTCAAGGTGGTGCCGAGATATGCGGACAGCGATGTCTTGTCTGTGATCGCGGCAATCGTGGCCTTCTCGTCAGCTAGGGGCGATAGTCCTTTCGCCTCAATGGCGTTCTGGTCCATGAAGCTGGCGTAGTAATCGCCAACTTTCTGTAGAACGCTGCCCTTGGCGGCGTGAGTGGAGGCTGCCTTCTGAATGAGGTCCCGGACTTGCTGGCTTGTTCTCTCCGCCAGTAGTGCGCGGTTATCGTAGCTTGACTGGCCGGCGGGTATCGTGTTCGCTTTCAGCCAGCTTTCATTGGCGTACCGATAGAAATCATCGCCCGGCTTGATCGAGTCATCGATCTCATCTGCGACAGGCTTGTGAGCGGCAGGCCTAGCGATTGCGACCGCCAAAACAAGCGATGCCAGAACCATTGTTAGGGCGATTGCGACTGTCAAAGCAAGCGATGCAAGCACTGTTATTATCCGCCTGGTTGGAGATCGGGGTTCCACATTGCCTCCAGAGGATGTAGCAGTTGTTTCAGGCGCTCACTCGCTCCTTGATCCTGCGTGCAACACGCCGGAGGGAAACCACTTTGGCTTCCCTCCGGCGTCGTCTCAGAACACAATTTTGGCGGTGAGACTTATCTGGCGATTTCCTCCACTGAATATTTTCGGGTTCAAAAAATTTGGATCGCTGATGCTCACGTATCCCGGATTCGAGGTTGCTGCCGTTACCCCGGATGTACTGAACACGTTGGCATTACTGATCGTGAAGTTCCGGTGATTGAGGACGTTGTAAAGATCTGCCTTCAGTTGAAAGTAAGCGGATTCCGTCATCCTCACTTTCTTGCCGACCGACAGGTTCATCACTCCGAAACCGGGAGACCGGAAGCTGTTGCGTCCTAGGGTTGCTTTGACATCGGGCCCGGCGATTACATACTTGGCGGTGGGATCGGCTGCGAGATATCCAATCGTGGACCCAGCACAAGACCCACCATTTCCCAACGTATCGCCCGCCAAGGAAGTTGCACCGCCAGGATTCGCGCATACAGGAATCACGTCGGAACCTCTCAGTGACGTACCGAACGGATTCAGCACGCCGCGGTCTCCGGCCGTATCGCCATTACCGTTGGAATCGATACCCTCCAGGCCGGACTGAAGCGTTACAGGTTGGCCAGTCTGCGCGAGATAAACTACCCCGAGGCTATATCCCTCCAACAACATCTTCATCGCCTTGCTGTCGGAATGGATCGCAGGCGTTTCATAGGTCGCTGACAGAGCAAACTTATGACGTACGTCCAAATCGGAGTCCGAGCGGTCCTGCCCGAGCCGATCCGTGTCCTGCGCTCGCCGCGGATTTATAAAACTCGTGAAGAACTCATTCGTTGCATCGTCAATGGCATGGGACCAGGTGTAGTTTGCATTGAAGGACAGCCCGCGCCATGACCGCTGGGCGTAGTTCCATGAAAGGGCATGATAGATGCTGCTTCCGAGTGGCGGATCGGAGGTGACATTACCCTGGAAGCCAAAGGGCAGGTAGATGTTGTTGCTGCCGGTGCCCACGAAAGCGTTAAAGGCCGAGTCTGTCGGCGTGCTGGCGTTCCAAGTCGATGGGACGTCGGACGCTCTAAAGAAGGTGGGAATGGAATTAATTCCCGCATCAAAAGCACTAATGAAGTTTCTTCGGAATTGCACTGGCAACTCCAAGCCGCGTGTTCCGAGATAGCGCACCTCTATCAAACCGTTCCGGTAGAGTTCACGCTGGATGCCGAGGGACCAGGTAAGAACCTTGGGCATCACGGTGTCGTCGATGTAACTCGTCGTCAAGGCCCTAGCGTCCTGCTGATTGGCAGGAGGCAAGTACACCGACGGCAATCCACCATCGGCAAGAAAGGGCGATCCGGTCGCACACCAGCCCGGGGCAGGGCTCAGAGTGCAAGCTGAAGCTGGATCCATCTCGCTTTGGATTTGAGGAGGCAGCGTGATGGCGGCGAAATTCTGGAACTTCCAGCCATAGGAAATACCAAAGCCTCCACGAAGCGATGTTTTTCCGTTGCCCCAGGGATCGTACGCAAAGCCGACTCTTGGAGCGAAGTTGTTGGTGTCCGTCTTGGGTTTGCCGAAGGTAATGACGTTGGGAACACTCGATATGGAGTTGAGTGCCTGCGTCTCACCCCCCACCGGATTGGTCCAGTACTCATACCGGAGTCCAAGATTCAGAGTCAGTCGTGGTGTCAACTTCATGTCGTCCTGCAAGTATCCTGCGATGAGGCTTTCGGTTCCCAGGAAGCTGCCACTGCCGGCACCTCGCAATGTGCGTCCTGGCACCGAGGCCAGGTTGTCGTTCACGAGGTCCTGCGCTGTCTTGTACCAATAGTCGCCGTTGCTACGTGGCAGGAAGAACTGTGGATAGATGTAATGGGTGTATTCTCCTCCAAACTTCAGTGTGTGCTTGCCTGTCACCCAGGAAAGGCTGTCCTTTACCTGGTAAGAATTCTGTCTCTGATGCTGGTTATCGGAGGGGCCGATCGTCGTACTGCCGAGTTCTTCAATCGTGACCTCAGGCGGACAATTTGTGCATGGGTTGACGAGCGCCATGGAGTAATACGAGTACTGCAGGCGAAGATCATTCACCATGTGGTTGTTCAGCGTCCAGGTATCGTTCACCGATATCTTGCGGCTACGTACCGGCTGGTCCTGATTGAACTGTGATTGGGTTGAGTTCACGGGAAAAATGAAGTCTGCCTGGTTGAGAAGAAAACGGAAACCAAGCTGGTGCTTACTGGTGGAATAGTCAACGTTGGCAACTGCGTCGTGCTCCCGCTGTAGCAGCGGGCTGATGAGCACGAGCGGGCCGACAGGAATTGATGTTCCGTTCACGTTAATCGCAAGGCTTGGATCTGCCGTTGGTGCTACCGGATAGTTCTTCAGAACATCTTTCACTGCCTGGTCGGCTGCCAGGCTTTGCATGATTGCTAGCCCATTTGCCGTGGGAGCATTCAAGAATGTGGCATTGCCGTCGCCGTGCAGGTCGGTGTATTCGTAATTGCCGAAAAAGTACAGCTTGTTTCTCAAGATCGGGCCACCAAGATTCGCGCCGAATCGGTTATTGTCATAGGCGGGCTGGCCCGGAATCGTCTTGGCCGCGATGGCTGCCTTGGTCAGGTTGTCCATTGCGTTCAGATTGCGATTTTGGAAGTACTCGTAGGCGGAGCCGTGAAAGCTATTCGTTCCGGTCTTGGTCACCAGGTTGAATTGGCCGCCGGACGAGTGTCCTGTCTCCGCGCTGAACTGGTTGGTTTGCAGGGTAAATTCCGCGACGGCATCGGGAATCACCGTTGAATTTGGTCCGGTAACACCGAGGTTGTTGTCATCTACGCCATCGACAGTAAAGTTATTCTCGCGCGGACGCGTGCCGCCAACTGACCCGCCCACGCCTGTAACGCCGCCAGGTTGAGCGACCACGTTAGGGGCCAGCACCGCAAGGTTGAGCGGACTGCCGTTGAGAGCTCCTCCGGCATTAGGCAGATTCAGGATGTCCAGGGAATCGTAGTCGTTACTCAGGGACGAGGACGTGGTCTGAATAGCTACTCCAGTGCCGACAACCTCGACGACCTCTGTGGTTGTGCCCACCTGCAACTGAGCGTCGGCGGTGTTGTCGCGGTCTGCAAGAACGACAACATCTTTTCGCACCAATCCGCGGAATGCCGGCGCCTCGATGCTCACCGAGTATTTTCCCGGGATCAGGCTGGGAAAATTCCAGCTTCCCGCTGATGATGTAGCTGTGTTGGAGACGACCCCAGTCTCCTGATTTGTAATCTTTATCTGCGCGTTGGCGATGGCTGCGCCTTGTTGATCCAGAACCTGTCCCCGTAATGTTCCGGTTGTACTTTGCCCCAAAGCGGCAATCGTCAGCAGCAACAATAGGCAAGCAAGGCCTGCAGAATAAAAGACTTGCTGCCTGGAACTCATGTTTTGCACATCAACTTGTCTCACTTGAGACCTCCGTTTCTTAATGCCGCAGCCTTCTTTGGCGCAGCGACACCTCGGCTGCGGCAATCCGAGCAGGCTTGACCATGCTCACTGCCCCATGCAGCTTTTTGCTTGTGTGGTGATCACGGGACGATGGACCGCGAATCACTCGTCTAAAAGCTCGTTGCCAAAAGGTGGCTTGCACCAGCACACGCTGGAACAAAGCAGGGCCAGCAAAATAACGAAACGGCAACGGTTGCTTGGCCGGGAATTCCCAGTGCGGCGATTGTGTCAGGAGTGTTCCGCTCATAAAAGGCATGGGACGGACTTGTAGCGGACAAAAAACGACAAATCTTTTCAGTAAGCAGCCCGATGTCTTTTTTTGTCCGATAAAAGTCCGGCTAACGTCTTTCATGCATTCGCACTAAACGCCATAATGGCGACCGAAGACACGAGTCTCTAATGTCCACTTCTGCAACTGCGCTTCTTGTCGTTGACGTGCAGGAATCGTTCCGTCATCGTCCGTACTGGCGCGACTCCGACCTGCCTTTTTTTCTTGAGTGCCTGCGATCTCTGATCACCGGAGCGCAGTCCCGCAACATCCCCGTCATCCAAATCTTTCACGTCGAGGATTGCGGACCGTTTTCTCTAGAATCGGGTCACGTTGTCGTACTGCGGGAGTTGTCGTTCACGGCTGATGCTGTCTTCCAAAAACGCAGCCATAGTGCCTTGATCGGCAGTGGACTTGATGTCTGGCTGACGCAACACGGCATCCGCCGTGTCATTGTCTGTGGCATCCGAACCGAACAATGCTGCGAGACAACGACGCGCCATGCTTCCGATCTGGGGTATGAAGTCGACTACGTCACCGATGCGACACTGACATTTCCAATGACTGACCGCCACGGGAGAAAGTGGACTCCGGAGCAAATCAAGTCGAGAACCGAACTCGTACTGGACGGCCGCTTCGCGCGAATCACCACCGTGGAAGAGGCTCTTGCGGCGTAATGACACAACTTGTACTCTGATTGAATTCGCTCACATCCGGTGCCCGTAGAGTGGTTGGAAAATGTCCGATGGAAGGATTATGAAGCAGTCATCTGCGCCGAGAAAATCGGCCGCATCCGGTGAAGCACTTCCGCACCGCGCGGAGCCTGCCTCGGATTCTGACGATGCTCGCCGGATTCCGGTGTTCGTAGTAGTCCCACCACGGCTGCTATTGCTCGATATCGCTGGTCCACTTGAAGTGTTGCGCCAGGCTAACCGCGTGCAAAGCTCCGTCCGTTTCGAAGTACGTTACATTGGGCCGACCTCTTCATTGCGTACTTCGATTGGAGTTACTCTGGCAGGCATTGAAGCGCTGCCTCAAGAATTGCCAACAGGGTCTTGGGTCGTGCTTGCGGGTGATGTCGAGCACGTAATGCTGTGCGGAGGCGCACCTGGTCCGGGAAAGTCAGCGGACGATGAAGCGGCGGAAAGGGCCATTGTGATTTGGCTGAAGACCACCATGCGTCCCGGCCACAAGTTGATCTCCATCTGCACTGGAGCGTTGATTGCTGCCCGCGCTGGTCTTCTTGACGGATACTCCTGCACCACGCACTATCTGAGTTACGATGAGCTCCGTGCGATCGCACCGCGCGCTCGAATCCTTGAAAACCGCCTCTATGTTGAGGACGGGGAGCGCTACTCGAGCGCCGGCATTACCGCAGGCATCGATCTTATGTTGCACCTGGTCCATGAATCCACAGGGCAATCCTGCGCAGTGGCCGTCGCGCGTTACCTGGTAGTCTATCTGCGCCGCAGTGGTTCGGACCCACAGCTCTCGCCCTGGCTGGAAGGTCGCAATCACATCCATCCGGCCGTGCATCGCGTGCAGGATGCGATCGCCGCAGATCTCACCAGGCCTTGGAGTCTAAATGCGCTCGCACGCATCGCGGGGGCTAGCGACCGGCACCTTTCGCGCCTGTTTCACGAACACGTGGGCATGAGCATTCCCGAATACAGCAACCGCCTGCGCGTTGCTCATGCCCAGGAACTGCTTCGCGAGACGCGTCTCGACATGGAGCGAGTCGCCGAACAATCCGGATTCAGTTCGACGCGTCAGCTTCGCCGCGCCTGGGAAAGGATCCACAAAACGCCGCCACGCGAAGCTCGACTCCACGCGCACGCTGCACTATAGATCAGAGTAGCCTTACCCAACGGCATCCAAGTACTTCTTCATGCAGCGGACGCAGGGAGCATAACCCTCGCGTTCGGCTTCACGCGCGAGTACTGTTCGCAATGTGGCTTTATCGTGAATAAACGGACATCCGGCGATGTGGAAAATCTTGCCCCTCTCGGAGACGATCACCAACATGTCGGGAGGTACCCGACTGGAAGCTTGCGCGTGTCCGGACCGACGCGCTGGCACGGTCAGGGCAGATAATCGGGTGAGTTCGAAGCCCCCAAGCACGAGTGCGCTTGTTGCGGCCGCGACCACCCAGCCCAAAAAGCCTCGTCTGCTCGCCGAAATGTCGCCCTCTAATCTCTGATGCAGACGCCGGCTGAACCCAACCGGCACTTCGAGCATGCGTTCATCAGCGTACAAGTGAACCACATTGCGGGTGCCATCCACGACGGCGGCGCAGTGCTTACAATCCCGGACGTGCTCTTCGATGGCCAATCGCAATCCAGGCTCGACATCACCGTCGATGTAATTCGAGACCTCGCGCCAAACTTCTTCGCATTTGATCACCACGGTTTTGCTCCCTTGGCGAAAGAAATCCGGCTGCTCCAGGAACCGCCGAGGCCCGGAGCCAGTAAATCGCGTAGCATGAGGCGAGCTCGCAGCAAGCGCGTCTTCACCGATGCAGTGGAAATCCCAAGCGCCTTGGCGGTCTCTTCAATACTCAGTTGCTCCATGTCACGAAGAACGAAGACTTCCCGGTAGATTTGCCCGAGTGAGCGCAGTGCTTCGCCCAACTTTTCGCGCACTTCCTGTCGTTCCAGGGCTTCCGAAGGTATCTCGCGCCAGTCGGCAAAGTCGCGCGGAGTGTAGGTGCCCTCTTCGCCTGTGCTGTTCTCGATCGGCTCCATGATATCGGCGTGCTCCTTACGCCGGCGCATGCGGGCCTCATTGACCGTGATCTGAATGAGCCAGGTACTGAACTTTGCTTCGGCGCGGAACTGCCGAAGGTACTTAAATGCCTTGAGTACAGCTTCTTGCACGCAATCCTCGGCATCGGCCTCGTTGCGGAGAATTACGAAAGCGGCTGCGTACAGGCGCCGCTCGTAAGGCCGGATCAGCTGATAAAAGACGTCGTGCTCGCCGTCGCGAACGCGCTGGATCAGACCTTGTTCGTAATTCTGTTGCGCTGGGTTCTCCAGCGGCTCCACTCGTGTTGGCATTCGACACTTGCCGGGTACCGAAGATGGGATTCCCAGAGCGCAGAAAAAGTTTCAGTCATCAGACCAAGGAAGGCGCGCTCGCATGCAATCTCTACCGCTTGCGTAGTTATACCTTCAACCCGCTCTTTTGAACATCCGCCCCGTTTCTCACGCTGAATACGATTAGCTGCTCGTCGCCTTAGCCGAAAGCCTCCTGGAGTAATAAGTGCGAGTTGCGGCGTTGAGTTGCCGCAACTCACATTGGCGCACTTAAAAAGCAGTGATGCCGTTAAGACCGGCGTTTGCCGGGAGCGCGCCGAGTTCGCCGGCATCAAGGAGCGTTCCGTCTTGCTGAATGGCAAAGATACCGATCGTCCCGCTTCCGGAATTCAGTGAGTAGAGAAACTTGCTGTCCGCGCTGACCGCAATGTCGAGATTCACGCTGCCCGCCGGATTGATGCCAACAACGGTCGCATCAATCGGTGTCAGCGCTCCCGTCGCGC
>Ga0335070_10007006_pt1 | contig 13245 bp, 9 predicted proteins | sample Lox_Sample_13_FD_206722 | JGI IMG/M metagenome (GOLD analysis project Ga0335070, IMG submission 206722) | Soil microbial communities from Loxahatchee National Wildlife Refuge, Florida, United States - Lox_Sample_1.3 | ecosystem: Environmental > Terrestrial > Soil > Wetlands | place: USA: Florida...
TCCGCCGATGCGCTCAATGCCGCGCAGAAACTGCGCTTCATGCTGCGCCTTAACGCGCTGCAACTCTTCCGGAGTTGGACCATTCTTGAGGAATCGCGCAAGCTCCTCGTCCACTTCCTTCTCGACTTTTGCGGTGCTCTCGCCCGCTCTCACCGTCGCACGAATGTAGAACTGGCTTCCAATCTCGTGTTCGTCGGTGAAGGCAATCGCTTGGGTCGCGATCTGGTCCTGATAGATCAGCCGTTTGTACAAGCGCGACGACTTTCCCTCGCTCAGACAATCGCTCACCATGTCGAGATAATCCGCGTCCGCGCTGCCGTATTCCGGCGTGTTCCATACCTTGTAAATCCGCGCCTGCGGAACGCGATCCTGCACAACCTGGCGATGCGTTCCCGTCATCTTCGCGATCCAAACCTGTTGATGCGCGACAGGAGGACCTGCAGGAATGTCGCCGAAGTACTTCTCAGCCTTCTCGCGCGCGGTCTTGACGTCGATGTCGCCCGCAATCACCATCACCACGTTCGACGGTCCGTAATAAGTCTTGAACCACTCTTTCACGTCATTCATCGACGCCGCATCGAGATCGGCCATATCGCCGATGACCGTCCACGAATATGGATGTGAAGCGGGATAAGTATTCTGCGTGATCAGCTGCTCAGTCACGCCATAAGGCTGGTTTTCGCCCTGCCGCTTCTCGTTCTGCACGACTCCGCGCTGAAGCGTCAGCGTCTTCTCGTCGAACGCGCCGAGCAGATGTCCCATGCGATCCGATTCCATCCAGAGAGCGAGGTCAACAGCCGATGTCGGAACATCCTCGAAGTAGTTCGTGCGGTCGTTGTTGGTCGTGCCGTTCAGGTCGGTCGCGCCAATCTTCTCCATCGCGTCGATATAGCGGCCTTTGGAATGTTCGCTGCCGCCGAACATCAGGTGCTCGAACAGGTGCGCGAATCCGGTCTTTCCAGGCTTCTCGTTCTTCGAGCCGACGTGATACCACATGTTGACCGCTACGATCGGCGCCTTATGGTCTTCGTGCACGATCACGGTCAGGCCGTTATCGAGCACGAAGCGCGTGTAGGGAATGTCAATCTCTTTGGGATGCAAAGCAGGTTGCGCTGCTGCGGTCGGCTTTGGCTTGGCTTGCGTTGAGCCAGTTTGCGCCACACCTGTGCCGATGAACGATGCCAGTAAGAGAATCAGAACAACAGATTTGTTCCGCATCAATAAGCCTCCATAAGCTACGCGACACGACTAGACAGCGATGATTTGTTCGACGGGAGAAGCGTTGTTTAGTCTACAACCAGCAAGCAGATGGCGGAAGAAAGGCCCAAATTTGACACAACCAGAAAAGGCAAGTGCCGCGATGATATCCTAGAGAGCGTTCATACCGCAGATTGTCCAAAGTAGTGCCAATCAGACATGTCCGACACGAAGAACCTAGAACCAGCAATTCCATCCAGCGAAGTCCTCGAATCCACACCTGCAGCCGAGCCAGAAGAGTCATTCGGCGACATCTTTTCCGCCTACGAGAAGGAGCATGCGCGCAAGCCAGAACCCGGCACCCAGAGCCGCGAAGCGACCGTTGTCGCCGTGAACTCTGAGGCAGTCATCCTCGACGTCGGCTTCAAGAGCGAAGGTCTTTTACCCATTGCAGAAATGCGCGGCGCTACCGTCAATATCGGCGACAAGCTGAATGTCACCATCAAGGGTCGCGATCCGGAAGGCTACTATCAGCTCACGCGCGGCAAAGTCGCCCGTGTCACCGATTGGGATTCTCTCCAGAAGGCCTTCGACGAAAAGGCGACCATCGTAGGAACTGTTACGGGCGTGATCAAGGGCGGATTGAGCGTCGATGTCGGCGTGCGCGCCTTCATGCCCGCTTCGCGAAGTGGAACGCATGACGCCGCCGAGCTCGCAAAGCTCGTCGAGCAGGAGATTCGCTGCCGAATCATCAAGCTCGATGTAGACGACGAAGACGTCGTCGTCGATCGGCGCGTCATCGCCGAAGACGAAGAACTGGCCGCGAAGCAGCGCCGATTCGAAGAGCTGAAAGAAGGCGACGTTGTGCGCGGCGAAGTCCGCAACCTCACGGATTACGGAGCTTTTGTGGACATCGGCGGGGCCGACGCTTTGCTTCATGTGGCCGAGATTTCCTGGCATCGCGTGAATAAGCCATCTGACATGCTTTCTGAAGGGCAGCGCATCGACGCCAAGATCATCCGCATTGAGCCGGAGAAGAAGCGCATTGCCATCAGCATGAAGCAGTTGCAAGCGCATCCCTGGGATTCGGTGGCCGAGAAGTACAAAGCCGGTGATCGAGTGCGCGGTGCAGTCACCCGAGTTGCCGACTTCGGCGCATTCGTCGAAGTCGAGCCTGGAGTAGAGGGCCTGATTCACATTTCTGAGATGTCATGGGGCAAGAAGGTGCGGCATCCAAGCGACATGGTGAAAGTCGGGGAGACAGTCGAAGCCGTGATTCTCGGAATCAAGTTCGATGAACGCCGCATGTCGCTCGGCCTGAAGCAGGCGCTTGGCGATCCTTGGGCTGGAGCGACGGAGAAGTTTGCGCCCGGAACTGTGATTGAGGGACCAGTCACGAACATCACCAAGTTCGGCGCCTTCGTGCAGTTGGCCGAAGGAATCGAAGGCATGATTCACGTCAGCGAAATCAGCGCCGAGAAGCGCATCAATCATCCGCAGGATGTGCTGAAGGCAGGCCAGGTTGTGCAAGCGCAGATTCTCGCGATCGATCCGGAAAAGCGCATCATCCGCCTCAGCATGAAACAGCTTGTGCCAACCGGTCTCGACGAATATCTCGAAGAGCACAAAGAAGGCGACAAGGTCACAGGCCGCATCATCGATGTTTCCGGTGATCGTTGCAGAGTCGAATTGGGGCAAGGAATTCAGGCAGAGTGCCGCATTGCGAAGAAGGGAACTGGCCGAAGCCAAAAGCAAGAAGAGCGGCCAGAGGCTTCATCGCCCGCAAAGCTTGATCTCTCGTCGTTAGGTTCAATGTTGCAAGCCAAGTGGAAAAGCGGAGCGACTGCCAATCAGAACAAGCCGGAAAGCCTGGGCACAGGGCAAGTCCGCGAATTCCGCATCGCGAAACTCGATGCAGCCGCCAAGAAGATTGAGTTGGAGCTGGAGTGACTCACTCGGTGAAACTCCATGCCCCCCTTGGTTAGAGGTTTTGCAGGGGTAAGTCGCTAGCTGCGGGCGTTTGCCATCATCAGAGCAAAGAGCGCAGGCAGGTAGTAGATCGTGGCGAGCAGCAGTCGACGCGCTGGTCCCTTGGAAGCGGCCGCAGTCGCAGGAAGTTGCGGCATCGCCATTCCCATCGAGTAGCGGAACAACATCGCGCCCATCAGGATTGCTCCGACGAAGTATACGCGTCCGGCCATTCCCATCGCCACGGGCAAAACGCTGACCGGAATCAGCGCCGCCGAATAAGCCAAGATGCGCCAGACAGTAGATTTTCCGTTCGACTCGACAACCGGTAACATACGAATGTTGCCCTGTGCATAATCCTCGCGATACAGCCAGGCAATCGAGAGGAAATGCGGAAATTGCCAGACGAACATGATGGCGAATAGAACGACGGTTTCGAGTTCAATGCGCCCGCGAACCGCGGTCCATCCCAGCGCAACGGGCATCGCTCCCGGAAAAGCGCCAACGAACGTGCAAACGGGAGAAACTTTCTTCAACGGAGTGTAAGCGGCGAGATAGACGAGCGCAGTCAGGAATACTAAAAGACCTGTCAGAAGGTTCGCGTAAAAAGCGAGGTAGATTGAACCTCCCAATGTCAGCGCCAAACCAACCGTGCCCGCATGCGTCAGCGACATGCGCCCCGACGGCAGCGGGCGAGTAGCGGTACGACGCATGCGCGCATCCACACTCGCTTCCAGAACCTCATTTAGAGCCGCTGTTCCGCTGGAGACGAGAGCTATTCCGAACAAGGCATGGAAAAGCCCGAGCGTCCACGACGAAACATCGCTGCGATGCGCGCCGAAGAAATATCCGCACCAAGCCGTCAGCACGATCAGCGTCGTGATGCGTGCCTTGGTCAATTCCGCATAATCTTGCAGGAGATTTGCCAGCCGCCGAGCAGAAATTGTCTGTTCCATGAACCCCACACCTGCGATTTTCGTCTTCCGCTTCAAGTTGCACGCCACAGCAATTGCCTCAAAGCGGTGACCGGAAAACCATCGACCCGCTTGTCAGGGAGCGGATCCCCACGAGAAACCCACGAAGGATAGCATTCCTATCGCTTCCCCGGAGCAATGTCAACAGAAATTCCGAAATCGTTGGAAGCGCTGTATTCATGTTCGCATCAAGTTGCGGTTTTGCCAACTTGACCACCGGACGCTAACGGCCTGTTGCCGCACTCGATATCGTAAATGTCTCGGGCGGATCGAAATAGCACTGATGCCACATCGCGGCATCCGACAGGCTGCCTGCCTTCCACTTCCGAATCGTCGGAAGCGTCGCTGCGATCATACCTCCGTCAGACGAATCAAAGATCAATACCAGGCCTGCGAGGTCTGGTGATTTCGACAGCTCGTCATAGCTCTGGTCGAGCAATGCCTTGGCGAATTCGAGTTTCGCGCTCGCTCCTCCGCCTTTTTCATCCTCGCGGATCTTCTGCACCGAAATAATCTTCACGCTTTTGCCGCGCAGAGGCGCCCAATCTCCGGGAAATGGTGCCATCTCTTCCCGGCTTACTTGAAAAAGATCAGCAGCTGTCGGAGCAGCGGGCACCACGGACTTCGGAACGTCGGAGATCCCTTCCGGCATTTCCAGGCTCGTGCGCCAGATCCAACCTCGAGACAGGCCCGAGATGCGCACGTGAACCCAGTCGGCGTTGTAATCCAATAGCTCAAACTCATCCTGGGCGTCTGCCAGGAATAGAGTCTTCGCGTTGAGGCTGGAAGACGCGACAACGGGTGTTCCTGACTTTTTCACGGCGACGAGATTTTTGGGACGCGACTGGTTTCTGATGGCATCTTCGAAGCCCGAGACTTCCGCACGCAGGTCGGCTGATTTCTTGTCGGCCGGCTTGCCTTCGGAGAACGATCGCGATTGTGACGACTCCGCCGCCGTACTGGGTGACGACGAAAACACGCTGTTGTTTTCGGGCACGCTGGGCAGCGGCGCCGAAACTACGGGAAGATCGAGGCCACTGCCGTTCGTCTTTGTCGTTCCCGCAACGCTTGGCTTCTCTTGGGTACTCGCCGGTGTTGGGGCGGAGGTAGACGACAGCTGGTCCCCCAACTGGTCGAGCAAATCCGCTTCGAGGCGACCATTTGACTTGAGCAGCTGGTAACCCGAATGTGCGGCGTTCGTGTCCTTGTACCAAGCCGTGACGTTGGCGTTGACGTGCACGACGGAACCACTCGACGTCTCACTTACACGAACAGTGCATTGGTAAAACGCGCGCTGATACTGACTCAAAGGATGCCCGTCGGCCTGAACGAACCCTTCGAGAGTTGGAAGATGACCACTCAAGGCGGGTTGCAACTGCTTAAGTGCCTTCTCGACCGTTTTCTTTGGGACATGAAATGTGCGCTCGGCCGAATTCGTTTGAGCGCTGACATTCCGCGCCCAAAACGAGAAGGCCAGTGCGGTCAACGCGGCTGCGAGATGCATGTATCGAGGTCGCAGCCTCATGGCAAGAACTCCAGTTGATCTCGGCGAATCCAGCCGTGCGCACCGCCGTGCGTCTCAATCCCAAGCCAGTAGGTGCTCAGCACGACAATCAGAACTTCTGTGCCTGGGGCCAGCGTTTGGACGGTACTCGCCGAATGAAAGGGCGCAGACTTGAGAGGAGCGCCCGGTTTTTTTACGGCACGCGCCACCTCGCGTTTTAACCTGGCGGCACGCTGCTCGAGGGTCTCATTCGGATCTTCAGCAAGAATGGCGGCGGTCGAGGACGGCTTCGGCTTCGCTTCCCTAAGCAATGACCTCACTGTCGCCGATTGAGGCGCAGGTGACGAATCGGCGTCATCAACTCGACTCGAGCTTTCATTCAAACTGGATGACGACGGCGTGCTCAGCAGTTCGGAGTTGTCGTTGCCCAGGTCGAACTCTTTCCCGGCGATGTGCGCCTGCTTTTCCTCGAGCGCCTGTTCCGTCTCTTTCTTCACCAACTCCATCTGCGCAAGATGGTCCTGGATGTCTTTGTACTCGCTCGATTCCACGGAGCCGTTGGATTGATGAACCGCGTGACGGAAATCCTCCACGTAGACCGCGTCGATGCGAAGAATCGAATTCTTTTCACCCTGCGGCTGGACAATGTACCTGACCGCTACCGTTCCGACATCGGTGCTGTCCTTGAAATTCCATGGATTGAGCGCGGCCTTGCGGACTTTGTAGAAAACTTTGCCGGGATCCTTCCAGGCTGGGAACAGCGGAGTGGAAGTTGCGGGGGCGGCCCCGCTGAGGTATTCATCTTTGACGTATTCCTTGGTGCCGCGAATGATTCCGTTCCCAACCACATCCGAAACTGCTTCCGATACTTCAGCAACCGGAGTGGGGATATTGACGATCAACCCAACGCCATACTGCGCGGAATTTTTCTCGCGCGCGCAAGCAGGAAGAGCTATTGCCGAGAGAACGAGCAAGAAGGCGGCGAGGAAATAGAGACGAATCGCCATCCTGGTGTGCAGGACTTTGCAGTGAGGCCCGGGGTCCGCTGCCACAAACAACTCCATGAGCTCCGAGGTTAAGAGTCTGATACGGAGCGTCGATACTGTCAACTTAGACGCGTTCTGCACCGCGTGTTGCTGGAGGAAGTGAGAAGGTTGTAAACATTCTGTAAAAAAAAATTGTGCGCCCACTCTTGCCCTTTCGACGAACAGGGTAGTAATATTTTTCCCCAGAAATTGCGGTAGGACCACCCGACCGGAAAAAGTTTTGCTCTTGTGCCGCTAACCTGCCTTTGGCGCGACGGTTTGGGTTCACAAAAGGGCCCCAATTTTGGTTCGTGGGGAACCAGGGGTTCAAAAAAAGTTAGTATCTGAGGAGTGCAGCATGCGTTTGTGGGCGCAGTCTCATCTCTGTCAGAAGCCGCGGCGGACTGTTTCTGTGGTAACCGCTGCAATCGCGTTAGCTCTCTTGATTCTGAGCACAACCCAGTCAGCCTCAGCTCTTCCCGCATTCGCAAGAAAGTACGGCTTGCGCTGCTCCGCATGCCATGAGAGCTGGCCGATGCTCAACTACTTCGGGCAGAAATTCAAAGACAACGGCTACCAGTTGATGAACGACCGGGACTCGCCAATCTGGCAGAATCCGGGTTACTGGCCGATTACTTTGCGCATAACGCCCTTCTGGAGCCGCGAGAATATCAATAAGATTCCCGCCGACACCGACACGGGCGAGGCCAATGTCACGCAGACTGGATTCAACTTAAGCGGCCTCGACATTCTCACCGGCGGAACGCTTGAGAAGAACATTTCGTTCCTGCTCGTTCCTTCCTCGGACGAGACGGGCGCGTTCCACTTCGAGTCGGCCAACGTTCGCTTCGACAACCTCCTGAACAGTCCCTGGCTGAACGTCAAGGTCGGCAAGTTCGAATTGGACAGCTTCATTTCCGAAAAGCGAACGTTGACTCTTTCAGCCAGTGGCGGAGGGTATAACCTCTTCCACTTCATTCCGGTCGGAGATGGGAACATTTTTGGCCAGATTGGCGACAACCAGTTGGGCGCGGAGTGGATGGGACACTCCGCAAATGACCGGACGCGACTTTCGGCGGCCGTGGTTAGTTCGACCGATGGCAATGTCGACCTGCAATACGGTCAAAACTCTTATACCGGCTTCTTCGCCGCCAGCCACGCATTCGACACGGGCAAGCTCGGCGTGCAGCGGCTCGGCGCCTACGCCATGATCGGTGAGGCGCCCACCACCTATCTCACTTCAGACGGGGCACCAATCCCAGGGACGGGGGTGGGCAACAAGGACTTCGAGCGTTACGGCTTCGAAGGGCTCTTCTATCTGACCAATCACCTCGACTTCCAGGTCTTCACACAGCATGGATCGGATAGTGCCTGGTTCGGTGCATGCTACGGCGACATCATCGACGGGGCTACAGGGTGCACCAACAACAATCTGGGCGGCGGGTTGCCGGCTGGATATAGGCGTCCGACCTGGAACGGAGCATTCGTCGAGACCCACTACGTTTGGAATCCGCAGTTCATTATCATCCAGCGCGCTGAGTGGGTGAGGATGTCGCAGCAAGCCACCTCAGACATGCCGTCGAATTTGGGCAACATCGACAACTATGTTTTTGGCTGGCGTTATAACCCCTTCATGAACAACCGGGCGGGCTTCGCGCTGCACAACGAATATTCGTGGTTCCGGCAGAAGGGAACTTCACCCGTCACCGATACCGACTTTTCGACGAACAGTGTGATGTTCGGGTTTGATTTCGACTTCTAAACAGGAGAACAGCAATGCGGACAAAATTGATGCAGTCGACATTGTTGGCGATCGCGGCCGTTGTTCTCTTGTGTGCCGTATCGCCTGCGCAAGTCACGGAGTATCAGGAAAAAGAATGGCTGGGATCGCCAGCCGCAACCAGCCATGTTGGAAGCATGGAAGGTCGGGCAGGAGAGGGCGCGATGGATTATCGCCGCTATTGCGTGGTCTGTCATGGCCAACTCGGCGATGGTAATGGAGAAAGCGCGCAGTGGATCGATCCAAAGCCGCGCGACTTCACCCTCGGTGTTTTCAAGTGCCGTTCAACCCCCACCGGGACCTTGCCTACCGATCAGGATCTCTACGATACGATCGGGCGCGGCCTCGACCGGTCAAACATGCCGCCGTGGAATACGCTGAGCAACCAGGAACGGGTAGATCTGGTGGCGTGGATCAAGCACTTCTCTCCGCGTTGGCAGACCGAGAAGCCCGGCACGCCCATTGTCATCCCTCCGGAGCCGGAAGTGACAGCAGAGAGAATCAAGGCGGGCCAGGACGTATTCAACAAAGTGCAGTGCTGGAAGTGCCACGGCGTTGAGGGCAGAGCCAACGGCCCGTCGGCATCAACTTTGCAGGACGATCTTGGCCGTCCAATCCTGCCATACGACTTCGCCGAAGGTGGCCGTTTCAAATGCGGCGAAACCGACAGCGATCTTTACCGGATCTTTATGACCGGTCTGGATGGCACCCCCATGCCGTCATTCGCCGACAACATCAAGCCGGACGAGGCGTGGGACCTGGTGTTCTTCTTGCGAACGCTGCAACCGTTTCATACCAAGGCGAAAGAACTTGCCAAAGGCTTGAACTTGAAGCCGATCAACCCCAATGCACCTCCGCCTTCTCAATAGAGGACGAGAGAATTTCAGGAGACTCGTAAATGAAGAATTGGTACACGCGCCCATTTTCAATACTAGCTGTGCTAGTAGTTGCTTTGGTGATTGGCACAGTCATCGGCGAGCGGGTAAAAGCCGCCGGCGAAGGCTCAATCACGGGAACGGTGAAGCTCACCGGAACTGCCCCTCACATGAAGGGCATTGACATGTCCAAGGATCCCTATTGCGTATCGCAGCATAAAGACAAGCCTGCGACTTTGGAAAACGTGGTTGTCGGGTCCAACGGTGGTCTGCAGAACGTCGTGCTTTATATTTCAGAAGGGCTGAGTGGCAGTGCGGCAAGCGCTGTTTCATCCGCTGAACCAACATTCGATCAAAAGGGTTGCATGTATACGCCGCACGTGATCGCGGTCAATCCGGACGAAAAGTTCAAAGTGGTGACGAGCGATCAGACGACGCACAACATTCACCCCCTGCCCGCACCCGGCACCGGCAATATCGGCTGGAACAAATCACAGCCGCCCGGTGCTCCACCGATCGAGGCGAGTTGGAAAAATCAGGAAATCGCCATCCCGGTGAAGTGCAACATCCATCCCTGGATGCATGGCTGGCATGTGGTTGTGAAAGGGCCATACGCGGTCACTGATGACAACGGGAACTTCACGATCAAGAACGTTCCTCCCGGCTCCTACACGGTGACGGCGTGGCAGGAAGATTTGGGGACGCAGACGGCAAAGGTGACCGTGGCTGGAGGGCAGGCGGCGAAGGCCGAGTTTACCTTCAAAGGAAAGTAGCAAGCGAGATCAGGGTTGGGGTGATGGGAGAGTATTCATCACCCCGTGTGGGGACCTATGGATACTGCAATTGGAGTGTTTTCTGCACGCGACCATGCCGAGGAAGCGGTCAGGGAATTACGCAAGCAGGGTGTTCCCGATCAGTCCATCGTTTTTTTGACGCGCTCGGAGAGCGAAGCGAAGACAATATCGAAGCAACTCGGCGCTACGGTTGGAGGGTTAGTCGGCGGAGCGACCGGGATGTCTGCCGGGGTTGTGGCCGCGACTCTGTTGTTGCCCGGAGTTGGTGCTGTCTTTGCTCTAGGTTTCGGCGCGGCCGCTCTTTTAGGACTGGCGGGAGCCGGGGCCGGCGCGGGCGTCGGTTCGTTCGCAGCTCACGACAATGAAGCTCCTCAACCAACCGCCGACGGCAGAGCGTCGGAGGATGCCAATTTCTTTCGCGAAGTTCTGAAAGAAGGGCGCTCGCTTATCGTGGTTCGCGCCGATTCGGCTGAGATCGCGAAATCGGCCTGCGCAATCCTCGACCAGCTCGGCATCGGCATGCAGGGCAAGACACCTGTCCGCATGGAGACCAAATCCCGGCAAGTCGGAGACGTCGTCGTCCTCGACATAAGTGGTCGGATTACGCACGGTGAAGGCAACGTGATGCTGCGCGAGATTGTCCGCGATCTGGCTGATAAGGGTACTCATCGCATTGTGTTGAATCTGAGAGAGGTGCATTACATCGACAGCTCCGGTCTGGGAGAGCTCGTGAAAACGCATACTACCTTGCACAACAAGGGCGGCGAGTTGAAGCTGGCGAATCTGAGCCAGAGAATTCATGACTTGCTTGAGATGACGCGTCTGGCGGCAGTCTTCGACATCCAGAAAGACGAGACCAGCGCTCTCCAATCTTTCGGCAAGGCCTCGCCCCGTGTAACGGCGTGACACCCAGGACTAAATGGCAAACATTAGACCTGAAGCGAAGTGCGGCAACGAAAAAGCCATGTCCCTTTCTAGTGCGACAAGGATCCGTTTGGGAAGCAAGCTGTAGCAACACGAAATATACGAGGCCAACATGGCGAAGTTATTAGCAATCACCATCATCGTAATCGCAATTGTTTCTGCGATTCCGATTCTGCGTCACACCTGGTGGATGCCCGAAGACATCTCGACTCACGGGCACCCGATTGACGAGCAGATGTCGGAGACGATGGCCGAGGCGGGCATCTCCTTTCTCGCTTCGCAGATTCTTCTCGCGATCTTCATCTGGAAATTTGCTCGCCCGCGCCCGGGAGAAAAGATCAAGAGTTTCCCGGGTGGCGCGATGGGACTCGTAATCGCCGCCTTTTTGTTGGTGGGAACGGAAGTATTGGCCCTCGGCGCGTTCGGGGCAAAGGCATGGGCGAATGTATATCTCAGCCCACCTGCGGCTGACGCTATGCCTATTCAGGTGCAAGCCGGACAGTTTGCCTTTTATTTCCGCTATCCGGGACCGGACGGCAGTTTCGGCCCGATCCATCCGGATCAGATCAACGAAGGCAATGAGAATTTCTTCGGGCTCGATACCACGCATGACGCGGATTCCAAGGACGACATCGTGACTGCTGAGATGGCGATCCCGGTAAATAAAGAAATTCACTTACTGATGCACTCCAAGGATGTTGGGCATTCTTTCTTTGTTCCGGAGTTGCGGGTGCAGCAGGATTTTGTGCCCGGTCTCGACCTCGCGATGCATTTCACGGCTACCAAGGTCGGCAGGTACGAAATCGTCTGTACACAACTGTGCGGACTCGGTCACTACAACATGAAAGCATACCTGAGCGTTATGTCGCAGTCAGACTTCGACGACTGGCTGAAGAAGCAGGCAGCTTTGCAGTAAGTGCTGTGCCTCGCTGATCGATGGCGAGGAAACCTCTTGAGGTGGGACCCAGATGCACGATATACCAGCGCAAGCGCATGCGGCGCACGCACCGACAGGATTCATCCGGAAGCACGTCTTTAGCCTCGATCACAAAGTGATCGGCAAGCAGTACTACGGGCTCGCTTTCCTGGCGGCGATCGTCGGCATGTTCCTGTCATGGATCATGCGCCTGCATTTGGGTTGGACAAGTTTCGCCATTCCGGGATTGCACTTCCTCTCCAAGACCGGCGCGCCAGGCGACGTGATGACTCCGGAATACTACCTGCAACTGATGACCATGCACGGCACGATCATGGTCTTCTTTGTGCTCACGACGGCGCCCTTCGCTGCGTTTGGAAATTTCTTTCTGCCGATCCAGGTGGGCGCGGAAGACATGCCCTTCCCGCATTTCAACATGATGTCGTTCTGGGTCACCTTCGTTTCATTTGTTGTGATGGTTGCGTCATTCTTTGTGCCCGATGGGCCGACGCTTGCCGGGTGGACCCAATATGCTCCGTTAAGCGCGGTTGGTGCGGCGGCGGGCCCGGGCCAAGGACTAGGCGAGGTTTTGTGGGCCTCGTCGATTGCGATCTTCTGCGTGGGCCAACTCCTCGGCTCACTAAATTTCATCACGACGACGCTCGACATGCGCACCAAGGGCATGAGCCTGTGGCGCATGCCGCTCACAGCATGGGCTTGGTTCATCACCTCGATCATGGGTCTGACGGCTTTCGCAGTCCTGATGCCCGCCTGCATCCTCCTGGTCCTCGATCACGTCGCCGGCACCAGCTTTTTCGTTCCGTCTAACCTTGTCATCAATGACCAACTCCAGCCGCACTCCGGTGGTTCAACCCTGCTTTGGCAGCACCTCTTCTGGTTCTTCGGGCATCCCGAGGTCTACATCGCCATCGTTCCGGCTATGGGCATCGTCTCGCACATTCTGATGGCGACTATCCGCCGTCCGCTTCTTAGCCATCGAGTCCTTGTCTATTCGATGTCGGGCATCGCGGTGTTGAGCTACATGGTCTACGGCCATCACATGTTCGTCAGCGGCATGAATCCGATCTCGTCGATCGCGTTTTCTTTTCCGACGCTGATCATTACCATTCCTGCCACCATCATCGTGCTGATTTGGCTGGGAAGCCTATACGGCTCGAGGATGCGGCTCAACACCGCCTGCCTGTTCTCGCTCGGCATGATCTCGATGTTCATCACCGGCGGCGTCAGTGGATTCTTCCTGGCGCAACCGTCGCTCGACATCATGCTG
>Ga0335070_10007007_pt1 | contig 13245 bp, 8 predicted proteins | sample Lox_Sample_13_FD_206722 | JGI IMG/M metagenome (GOLD analysis project Ga0335070, IMG submission 206722) | Soil microbial communities from Loxahatchee National Wildlife Refuge, Florida, United States - Lox_Sample_1.3 | ecosystem: Environmental > Terrestrial > Soil > Wetlands | place: USA: Florida...
AACACATTCCTAGTAAGTCAGGACGGTGTCGTCTACCAAAAAGATTTTGGACCAAACTCGCTCGACGAATTCAAGAAGATGGAGTTGTTCAACCCTGACGCGTCGTGGATACCGGTAGCTGAGAAATACGAGGCTGACAATCAACAAAGTGGAGGAAATCATGACTAAACGAACAGTCGCAGTAACAGTGGCGCTGTTTTTTCTAGCGCTCGCCAGCGCAGTAGCTCAGGATGTTCGATACAACTTCGACAAAGACACCGATTTTTCGAAATTCAAGACCTACAAATGGGTAGCACTGAAGGACGCACAAAAGGTAAACGATCTCGTTGACAAGCAGATCAAAGACGCATTCGATCAGGCACTGGCAACCAAAGGCCTTTCGAAAACAGATAGTGATGATGCCGATCTCTTCATCGCGTATCAGCCTGGCATGAAGCAGGAAACTGAGTTCTCGTCCTACAACTCCTCCTGGGGATACGGCCCCGGGTGGTATGGGGGAGGCTGGTATGGCGCCCCCAGTTCCAGTATGACCACCGGCCAGACCTCCACGATCTACATTGGCCAACTGGTCCTCGACATGTACGACTCTGCGCACAAGGACCTGGTGTGGAGAGGCGTTGCCAGCAAGAGCATTAATCCCAAAGCGAAGCCTGACAAACAAACGAAGAACCTGAACAAGGCTGTCGCCAAGATGCTGAAGAATTATCCTCCACCCCAAAAGAAATCGTAGCAGCAGTTCTTCCCAGAGACGGGTGCAAAGGACAAGCACCCGTCTTGTCTCGTCAGGAGGCTTCTATATGTTCCGTGTGCACCGGTTTCTCATCGTCCTTCTCCGGTTTACCAGAAATCATAAAGAGAATTGAAGAGGGGAAAGCTTACCTTCATCAAAGCTTGCTATTCTCTTGAAACCGCAGGGGTAAATCAAGCTGTCCTAAAACACCTGTATGCTCGAGGATCTCATGTTGATGAGAGTCTGCCCTATTTTCCTTGTCCTTGTGCTCTCTTCCCCGTCTCTATTGGGCGCCCGCGAGAAATCCGACGTGATTGGGATGAAGAATGGGGATCGTATTACTTGCGAGGTTAAGAACATCGACTCCGGCGGGGTTTACGCGAGCGTTGACTATATCGATGGGACGGTGAAGATCGAGTGGTCGAAAGTGGCACGCATCGACAGCAAACAGCCATTCATCGTGCGAACGCAGGACGGGTCGGTGTACAACGGGACCATCTCAACCGCAGAGAGTCAAGGCGACACTCCGGTAACCCTAGCGATAACGGGAGAAGACGGCACCAGTAAGCTGATGCGAGAAGACATTGTCTCCGTGGACGAGACTTCAGAGGAGTTCCTGCAACGCTTTAATGGGGCGGTTGGGCTCGGGATCAGCTATACCAAAGGCAATCAGTCTACCCAATACAATCTCAATTCCGACGTCGAATACCTCCGCGAACGCTGGAATGCGAAAGCCTCCTACGTCGCTAACCTCTCTGCTAATAGTGGCTCCTCAACGTCAACTCGCAACCAGATCGATTTCTCGGCTGCCCGTCTGCTGCGCTGGAATAACTACTACACTTCGGGACTGGTTGACCTGCTGCAGAGTTCCACCCAAGACATCAATCACCAAACCACGCTCGGCGTTGGAGTCGGTCGATACCTGACGCGATCGAATCGGGCGACATGGACTGTGCTGGGGGGAATGAGCTGGCAAAACACGATTTACAACTCGACCACTACCGCGATCCCAAATCAGAATCTCGCCGCGGCAGTGTTCTCTTCCGAATTAAGATTCTTCAAATTCAAGAAGACGAACCTTGATGCCTCTGCCTACCTCTTCTTGGGATTGTCCGAACCTGGGCGCGTTCGCTTCAATACGAATGCCAGCTATTACCTTAAGCTCTTCAGTGATCTGAACTGGAACGTCACCTTCTACGGAAACTGGGACAACAATCCCCCAAGCAATCTGTCTGGAAGCGACTACGGAACAACGTCAGGGTTTAGCTGGACATTCGGATCACGATAATTACTCTGCGACCCTAGGATTTTTCCTAGTTCTGCCCCTTATTTTTCACGACTAGCATTCGCACTGAACTAATACGTTCAACAACTTAGAGGTAGGCGAAAGAGGCATAGGCCATGGCAAAGTATTGCAGAGTCTCGTGTCGGCGATTGGTCTCCTTACTTCTTTTCATCAGCCTTACTGCAACAGCGCAGTCGACGAAGCCCAACATCGTGATTCTCGCCACAGGCGGTACGATCGCGGGCGCTGCCGCTACAGGCACCCAATCGGGATATACCTCTGGTGCCGTAAACATCGACGCCATGATCGCCGCTGTTCCGGGAATCAAGGATCTCGCCAACATCAAGGGCGAGCAGATCTCGAACGTCGGCTCGCAGGATATGTCTCTCGATATCATGCTCACACTGGCCAAGCGGATCAACCAGTTACTCGCTGGTCCGGATGTCGACGGCATCGTGGTGACCCACGGCACCGACACCATGGAAGAAACCGCTTTCTTCTTGAACCTGGTGGTGAAGAGCGATAAACCGGTTGTGATGGTCGGCTCCATGCGTCCGTCGACCGCCGTCAGCGCGGATGGTCCGCTGAACCTCTATAACGCTGTTGGTGTTGCCGCCGATCCGAACGCCAAGGGCAGAGGCGTTCTCGTTGTGATGAATGACTGGATCCACGGCGCCCATTCCCTGACCAAGACCAGCACCACTGCGGTGCAAACATTCATGTCGCCGCTGCGCGGTTTGGTCGGCACATGCGCCTATGGCAAAAACGATTTCTATAACTCGCCACAGTGGAAGCACACGACAACCAGCGAATTCGACGTCACGAATGTCACAAAGCTACCGCGAGTCGACATCCTCTACGCCTACGCAGATATGCCCGCCGACTTGATCGATGCCTCGGTTGCCCACGGCGCGAAAGGAATTGTCATGGCGGGTGTCGGCAACGGCAACATGAACAAGGCGTCTTTGGATGCCGCCGCCAAAGCCGCGAAGAAGGGCGTCGTCTTCGTGCGCAGCAGCCGTGTAGCAACTGGCAGCGTCGGGCGCAACGTAGAAGTTGACGATGACAAGTTGAACTTGATCGCTTCCGATGAACTCAATCCGCAGAAGGCCCGTATATTGCTGATGCTCGCCTTGCTGAAGCCGCGTACCAATGCCGAGATTCAGCAGTTATTTCAGACGTACTGACCGGACTGAAGTCAACGTGTTCGGTGTTCCCTAGTCAGTCAAGAACAACAGTCTGGTGATCGAATGGAATGGCTGGCTCACACCTTCGAGAAATATCCCGAGGCCGGCGTTTATCTCGCGGTCGGCCTCGGTTGTCTCTTTGGTAAGTTAAAATTTCGCGGATTTTGCCTTGGTCTCATTACTTCCTCGCTACTTGCCGGGATTCTGATCGGCACCATCGTGCACGTCCCCGTTTCTGAGCAGGCAAAGTCCATGATGTTCCTGCTTTTTCTTTTTGGAATCGGATATTCCGTTGGTCCCAGCTTCTTTCGCAACCTGAGAGGAGACGGCTGGCGATGGGCGGCGCTCGGAATTTTCGTACCCGTTGTCGGCCTGATTACTGCTTACACCGTCGTTCGAATACTGAAGCTCGATGTCGGATTCTCGGCGGGCATTCTCTCCGGCTCCCTCAGTGAGTCGCCGGCCCTCGGCACAGCCACTGAGGCAATACGCGGTCTGGCTTTACCCGAGGATCAAAAGCAACTTCTGATCAGTCACGTCGCGGTTGCCGATGCTATCTGCTATGTCTTCGGAACCGTCGGCGTCATATGGTGCTGTACCACTCTGGCGCCGAAGCTCCTCAAATTTAATTTGCGCGATCAGGCGTTGAAAGAAGAAGCAGAGCTTGGGATCAAGCGTACCCGGGCTGGGATCAGTTCTGCATGGCAGCCGATCGGTTTCCGTGCGTACACGGTTCCACAGGATGCGCCAGTAGTTGGCAAGACCGTTATGGCAGCCGAACAGTCCATTTCCGACGCACGCCTTTTCGTGGAAAGGATTCGCCGAGGAGCTGAGATCCTCTCACCGTCCGGCAATACGGTCATCGAAGCGGGCGACACAGTAGCCGTCCTAGGTCGAACCGAGTTCTTGGTCAGGGTGTTGGGCCCCACATCTGCTGAAGTAACAGACCCCGACCTTCTGGACATCCCAATCGCCTCTTATGATCTCTACGTCACCAGCAAGACCATCGCCGGAAAGACATTGCAGCAGATTGTGGACACCGTGAACGAAGCTCGGGGTGTCCTTCTGCGCGGACTCACCCGCGAAGAGCACTCACTACCCATCGGGACAAATATCGTCGTACAAAACGGCGACATTCTGAGTGTTACTGGAGCAGAGGATGCCATGGAGAAACTGGCTCCCGTTGTTGGAAGGAAGATCCCGAACCACGAAGACAGCGACTTGGCCGTGCTCAGCCTCGCAATTGTGTTCGGAGTCCTGGTAGGTGCTGCGGTCAATTTTCCCGTAGGTCGCATCCATTTAGGGTTGGGCACGAGTGTGGCAACACTGTTGACTGGGCTTCTCGTCGGATGGGCGCGTTCTCGGCGCCCGTGGTTCGCTCACATTCCAGATTCAGTCGTTCTCTTCCTGCGATCCATGGGTCTCGCAGCCTTCGTGGCGATGATAGGTCTAAAGGCAGGCCCTATCTTTTTCAGCGCGTTGAGAGAAGCTGGCTACCTTATCTTCTTCGGCGGTGTCTTTGTAACGCTCATTCCGGTACTTTCGGGATTGCTGTTTGGACACTACGTGCTTCGGCTCGATCCCGTACAGCTGCTGGGCGGCATTGCCGGAGCCCAGACCGTGACTGCTGCGATGGCCGCGGTGCAAGAAGAGTCCGGTAGCCCCGTCGCGACGCTCGGCTATTCCTACACAGCGGCGATCGGTCACATTTTGCTAACGACCTGGGGTACGGTCATCGTCGCCCTTCTGACTTAGGGATTCCCCTAGTTGTGGCGGGGCTCCGGGCTCACTAGCATCATCGTTCTGACCTTGTGCTTCAGTGGGTTGCCCTCGCGAACCATGCGAAAGGAGAAACATCATGCGCATTGAACATGATCTATTAGGGCAGAAGTCCATTCCCGACGATGCTTACTACGGCGTGCAAACCGCACGTGCCATGGAAAACTTCCACATATCTGGAGTTCTCCTTTCGCAATATCCTGCACTTATCGAAGCCTTGGCAATCGTGAAGTTAGCTGCCGCCCGCGCGAACTACGAATGCCAACAGTTTAATGAGAATGTACTGCACGCCATCGAAGGAGCTTGCCAGGAAATCATCGAAGGCAAACTACACGATCAGTTTGCAGTTGATCTCATCCAGGGAGGCGCGGGAACTTCCACCAACATGGCGGCAAATGAGGTCATCGCCAATCGCGCGCTCGAGTTGATGGGTCACAAGAAAGGCCAGTACCAATTCTGCGACCCTCACAACCACGTGAATTGCGCACAGTCCACGAACGATGCCTACCCGACCTCGCTGCACGTGGCATTATTCTTGCTCAATGGAAAACTGATTTCCGAACTGCGTAAGCTAGCCGAATCCCTACACAAAAAAGGTCAGGAATTCAGCCATGTCATCAAGATGGGCCGCACGCAGCTGCAGGACGCAGTCCCAATGACGTTAGGCCAGGAGTTCCATGCCTTTGCCACCAGCCTCGAGGGCGAAATCTCCGCGTTGGAGCGGATCGAAACCGTCCTCCACGAAATCAACATGGGCGGGACGGCAATCGGTACTGGACTCAATGCGCCTGCCGGTTATGCGCAACGCTGCGCCGATCATCTGGCCAAAATCACCGGCAAACCTATTCGTCTTGCGCCCGACTTAGTCGAAGCTACACAGGACACACAACCGTTCGTCCTCTATTCCTCGGCACTCAAGAGCCTGGCCATTAAGCTATCGAAGATCTGTAACGACTTGCGGCTATTATCTTCAGGCCCACGCGCCGGTCTGCACGAGATCAATCTGCCTGCCATGCAGCCTGGCTCCAGCATCATGCCGGGTAAGGTGAACCCCGTCATCCCCGAGGTCGTGAACCAAGTTTGTTTTAAGGCGATCGGTAACGATCTCGCAGTGAGCATGGCCGCCGAAGCCGGCCAACTGCAACTCAATGTCATGGAACCGATCATTGCATTCTGCATACTCGAGTCGCAGACCATGTTCATGAACGCTGCCCGCACTTTGCGTCGCTTCTGCATTGAGGGCATTAGCGCGAACGTTGATGTCTGCCGCCATTTCGTGGAACACAGCATCGGTGTAGTAACGGCTCTGAACCCGCTGCTGGGGTACGACACCGCCACCGAACTGGCAGCCGAGGCGATGAAGACCGGTAAAGGCATCGTCGAGTTGGTACGTGAGAAGAAACTGCTGACCGAAGAGCAAATCAGCACTGTACTCGATCCCCGGGCCATGGTGGGTGCTACCGGCCGATAGAGGCGAACATGATTTGGGTGGAACTGCTCGTCGTGCTCGCGTGCATTTTTGTCGGAGCACGGCTTGGTGGCATCGCACTGGGCACAACAGCGGGCATTGGGTTGGTGGTGCTCGTGTTCATTCTTGGATTACCACCCGGCATGCCACCTCGCACGGTACTGGGCATGATTGTGGCAGTCGTCACGGCCGCCGCAACCATGCAGGCCGCAGGCGGCTTGGATTATCTGGTCACGCTTGCCGACCGCGCTCTTCGTGTTTGGCCCGCCGGAATTACGATCGTGGCGCCGCTCGTGACCTATGTTTTCACCTTTGCGGCCGGTACTGGTCACATCGTCTACGCCCTCCTTCCAGTGATCGCAGAGGTTTCGCGGAAAGCAGGGGTGCGTCCAGAACGCCCGCTTTCGATCGCCACCATAGCTTCTCAGCAAGCGATCACCGCCTCTCCCATTTCTGCTGCAACGGTTGCGTTACTCGGACTACTCACCCCGGCGGGGGTGCATCTCTCTCAAATCCTGATCATTGCCATCCCGTCCACGTTACTGGGCAGTCTGATCGGAGCTCTTGCGGTCATCCGAAAAGGCCCCGAACTGAAGGACGACCCGGTCTACAGAGAGCGTTTGGCGGAAGGGCTTATTTCGTCGTCGGCAGCCACGGTAGAGCTTAAAGGTGCACGTCTCAGCCGCGCTCGCGGCTCGGTGATAGTGTTCCTTTCCGCCGCCGCGCTTGTCGTTGTGCTTGGCCTTTTCCCCTCCATCCGCCCCGATTACTCGGTTAATTCCGGAGGTCAGGAAACCGTTGAGCAAATAGAGATGGCGCCGGCAATCATGATCCTGATGTTCGCCGCCGGTGGTATCAACATGCTGCTGTTCAGAGCGTCACCCGCCGATACATTAAAGAGCAGCATCATGAGTTCCGGCATGGTGGCTCTTATCTCGATCGCAGGTCTCGGATGGCTGGGATCATCATTCTTCGAAGGCAACCGCCATCTGATCATCGCCGGCATCTCTGGCATCGTCCAACAACATCCTTGGGTATTCGCCTTCGGACTTTTTGCGCTTTCCATCCTGCTCGCGAGCCAGGCGGCAACTGTTGTCACCCTTATGCCCGTCGCAGTTGGATTTGGACTCGGCGCCCCGGCTCTGATCGCCATGTTCCCCGCCGTGAATGGCTACTTCTTCCTGCCGACCTACGCCACGCTTCTCGCAGCCATTTCGTTCGACCAGACCGGCACAACACGAATCGGCAAGTACGTTCTTAATCACAGCTTCATGCTGCCCGGAATAGTCGCAACGACGGCGTCGGTTGGGATAGGTTTTGCTTTGGCAAAAATTGTCTTCTAGAAAAACCGACCATCCGACACACAATCGCGCGATCGGGAGGCAGGGGACCCAGCACAACGTAACTCGCTGAAATGGCGAGATCTATGGATCGCCCACAGCCGGATAGGCGACTGCCATTGGCCCATGTGACAGATGGCCGACATCGGCTTCCGTTCAGCTTCAAGGCGGTTTCGTCTAGTATCTGACTCTAGCCCACCACCTCTAACCTCAGCGATGCACCCTCTAATCCAGAAGCTTCGGCCCTCACTTCGATCGACCCTTGTCTGCCGGCTGACCTCACAATGAGAAGGCACTCGCCGTGAAATGTGTTTCGCCGCGGCTGGCGAAAGCTGGCTACATCCTTCGGATTCGCGTTGCCCAGAGCGGCCAACTCGCCTGCACCCGTCACGCTAAAGCTCACCGGAATCACCGCATCCGGCACCAGCCGGCCAGCCTCGTCCACGACCTGAACCATGACATAGCTTAAATCGTCGCGCGTCTTTTTCAACTTGGTACGATCGGGGCGCAACACCAGTTTGTTCGCCTTGCCCGCCGTGGTGAACGCTATCGTCCCTATCTTGCCTCCACCCTGGTATGCCACGGCTTGAAGCTCGCCGGGCGCATAGGGCACAGTAAACTCCGCCTTCAAGGAATCCTTATCCGTCAGCGTCTTCGATTCCAGCTCCTTCCCGTTCAGCAGCAGCGTCACCTTGTTGCCTCGGGTATATACGCGCACAGTGAGCGGCGTTCCCTCCATACCCGGCCACGTCCAGCTACGCAGCTCATCGCTCCAGCCCCACATGCTGATGTGCTCCTTCCAATGTTCCGGCACCGGCCGTTGCACCGCCATCTCCACCTTGCTCCGGCGCCAGACCACGTCGCGAAAGTAGGACTGGGGCTTCTTGTTGCCGATCAAGTCAATGTCGCCGCAATAGGAATTGAACCATGGATAAGGCTGTGAGAATTCATCTCGCGCATCGCCCGAGCTGATGCTTGCATGTCCGATCCCGGACTCACCCAGGTAGTCGATTGCCGTCCACACAAAGTCGCCCAGAACGTAGCTGTTCTTCTCCACGGCCTGCCAGTTCTGGAATGCCTGATTGGGAAACGACTCCGTCCCCATCATCACACGCTCAGGATATTTGGCGTGGTCGTTCTCGTACTCCGAAAACTGGTAGTTGTATCCGCCCACGTCCAGATACGCGAACGCTGGCTGCATGTCCTGCCACTTCTGACCTGGATGATCCCACGCGGAGCAGATCGCAGCCGTGACTGGCCGGGTCGGGTCCAGCTTGTGCGCGGCCGCTTGCAGCGCTTTGCCGATTTCCACTCCACGTACTTCCGCCCGCTCGTGGATTTCGTTTCCGATGCTCCAGAAAACCACGCTTGGATGATTGCGGTCGCGCAGGATCATCGCCTCCAGATCGCGTTGCCACCAATCTTCGAAGTAGAGGTGGTAGTCCTGCGGATTCTTGTTACCAGCTTCCCAGCAGTCAAACGCTTCATCGATCACCACCACGCCAACACGGTCGCACGCATCAAGAAAGTCGCGCGAGGGCGGATTGTGGCTGGTGCGAATCGCGGTATATCCGTTCGCTTTCAACGTCTGAACGCGGCGCTCTTCCGCACGCGGAATACAAACTGAGCCCAGCACGCCGTTGTCGTGGTGCACACAACCACCCTGCAGCTTCATTGGCGCGCCATTGATGCGTAGCCCTTCCGTCGAATCAATCTCGATCTTGCGTATGCCCAGGTTTAGCGCGGTCGCATCGCCGACATCTCCGGCACTTTGAACGACAATCTCTGCACGATAAAGGTTCGGCTCCGCAGGCGACCACAACTTCGGATTCAGAACCTTCACCGAGGAAGTCGCGATCGCCTTTCCATGCGCGCCCACGGTGACCGGAACTGAGATTTCACCCGCCAAAGTTCCTGCCTCATCTAGTAGCCGCACTCGCACCGTCGCCCTGCGCGTTGCAGATGCGCCGTTTTCCACCGTCACATCCACCTTCACCGTCGCCGCGTCCTTCGCAACTTGCGGTGTCGTTACACTGACGCCGAACTCGGGAAGCCGCAAATCTCCCGCCACTTTCAGCCAGACCTTTCGGAAGATGCCTGACCCCGAATACCACCGGCTGTTGCGTCCCATGTTGTTCACCTTCACGGCGACCACATTTCTGCCGTCTTTCAGGTGAGGAGTCACGTCGAATGCAAACGGCGTATAGCCATAGGGATGGTTGCCCAATTTCACACCATTGATCCAGGCATCGCAGTTCATGTAGACACCTTCGAAGCCGAGTTCGACCTTGCCGCCTTCCGCGACTGTCGGCTTGTCGAAGGCCTTGCGATACCAGCCCACGCCGCCTACGGTCCAGCCGGTTGCGATCTGGCCTTCACTCGCATATGCATCAAAGGGTCCAGTCTTCAGGGGAATGGTTCCCTCGCTCCATATCGAACCCGCGCCCTCCGGTTCGGCGCCCGGAAGGTCCTCAATGCTCCAATCATGCGGAACATCCAACACGCGCCACGCCTTGTCATCGAATGCTGCCGCCTCTGCGCCATCCAAGTCGCCGCGATGGAAGCGCCAGTCGTCGGTAAAAGCCAAGGCGCCGAATCTTCTTACCGCATCTTCAGGCCAGGCGGCCACCGCACTCTTCTTCGCCTTCTCGGCCATTGCGCCCATCGGAAAAACCGCGGCCGCCACCACTCCGGTCAGACCCAGCAGTGCCTCGCGCCGCGTCCATGTCAGTTGCTTTTCGTTTTCCGTAATCTCATCCGAACGGTTCATGTTCACCTTCCCCAAAGAGCCTTGCACGACGCGACCATCCTAAGCCAATGGTCGGAGCCAACCCATGAACCCTTGGTTGAGACAATCCCTCCGCAACCCCGCTATACATCGCAAAGGTCGACAGCCTGACGCAGACTCGCGAGCGAATCTCCGGTTGGTATAAACTCGTGCGCCACATACCCTTTGAAATCCAACGTGGCGATCGCGTTCATCACTCCGACCCAATGGATTTCCTGCTGGTCATTCAACTCGTGCCTGCCGGGAACGCCTCCCGTATGAAAGTGGCCTAACCAACGGATGTTGTCGCGGATGGTCTGAATCAAATCACCCTCCATGATCTGCATGTGATAGATGTCGTAGAGCAGCTTCACATTGGGTGAGTCGACTTCTTTGACTACCGACACACCCCACGCTGTATGGTCGGCCATATAGTCATGATGATCTTTGCGGCTGTTGAGCAATTCAAGGTTGATCGTCACTCCATAATCTTGGGCGATCTTCTTCAGGCGCATCAAGCCGGTCACAGTGTTTCTTGCGCCCTCTTCATCTGACATTCCATTGCGATTGCCAGAGAATGCGATCACGTTGGGAACGCCCATCTTCGCTGCCAGTGGAATATTTTTCCGAAAGGCCGCTTCGATGGTGGCATGGTTCTCTTCGCGATTCAGGCCATTGGGTATCTCTCCTCCGCCAGCGTCGCCCATGGTGCAGATGATTCCGTACTTCTGAGGAATGCTCCATTCTTCAGGCCGCAGCAGATCGATGCCTTTCAAGCCGATGCCTGCGGAATAGGCGCAAAGATCGTCAAGAGCAATTCCTTGATAGCACCAGCGGCAAACCGCCTGATGGATTCGTCCCTTTCGAGCGACCTTATCCATGTTGCCAGCGGGAGGCACCTCTGCAAAGCCGATCGCAGGCGTTATGGCGAGTGCTATTCCCGCCTTTAACACGTCGCGCCGAAGTACTCTCCGTGTGTTCATGATCGCCCCTTTCTTCAACCGCTTAGGCACACCAACATACGAACTTCCGTCAAGAGGGGCAGGCGTACGCTTACCTTCAACCCACCTCTTTGCCCCGTGCTCCGTCTTATTTCTTTTTCGAAATAGTAGCGCCAGTAGTTTGTAGATTCATTCTGACTTGCACCGACTATTGCGTGCTAAAGGGAGAAGCCGGGAGGTTGTCCTGGTTGTACAGGTTGCAGTTCGGATTTCCGGCCCAGCCATAACGTACCGCCGCGGGAGTTTCCACCTGAGGTGACGAAACCACCACTGTCGTTCCATCGATCTCCGCTCGTGCGGGCACGAACTTCCCATCGCTTCCGGCAATCTCGAATGCATTGAGGGAGCCGCCCTTGGAGACTAGTCCGTTCTGTGCATGATCGAAGAGAATCCGCATTGACGACCCTTCTCTCATATAGGTGCGATAGAGTGGACCGGAATACTCCAGCGATTCATGATAAGCCAGAGCGAGTGCCGCCAGAGCGAGTCTGCGCCCTACCTCCTGCTTGTTCTTTGGGTGAATGTTATCAGGATCGCCGATGTCGATAGCGACCGCCATGCCGGTCTCGTTCACGCTCAGGGTGCGCCGCTGTGCCTCGCGCAGTTCGGGCCATTTGGAGTCCGGTGCAGATGTGAAATTGGCCAGTTGAACCAGAAGAAATGGAATATCTCCCTCCTGCCAGCGCTTGCGCCAGTCACGAATCATGGCAGCCATGAGGCGGTCGTAGTAGAACGAGCGCTCTATGCTGGCGTTGCTCTCGCCCTGGTACCAGAGAAAGCCACGGATGCGGAACTTTACCAACGGAGCAATCATGCCGTTGAAGGCTCCTCCCGGCAACCACGAGCGCAACTCAGGTCGCCATGGAAACGTCGGTACCGGCTTGCCCGCATCGATAGCTTCCTGGCGGGCCTTATCCTCCGATGCACGTTCCAAAAGGGCCGTCGGTTCCTTGTTGCTCAAGTCGGCCCAGGTTTCCCAGGCGGGCATAAGGGAAGCATCCTGCGAAAGAGCCTTCTGGCTCGTCCACGCCTCGCCAGGCGTGCCGCCCCAATCCGCCTCGATCAGGCCGATGGGGACATGCTGATCCGCCTGTATATTCCGAGCAAAAAAGTACGCTACCGCTGAGAAATCCGCGGCGGATTTCGGCGTGCAACGCATCCAGGACTTGGTCAGCACATCGTCCTGCGGGAAGTCCGAGGATCTTCTATCGACATGGAAGAGGCGAATCTCCGGCTGGTCGGCGTCCTTCAGTTCCTGCTCTGCGTTGATTGCGCCACTCAGCCTGAACTCCATGTTGGACTGGCCCGATGCCAGCCATACATCGCCCACCAGAACATCGGACAGGCTGAGCTTGTTCTCGCCCTCGATCTCCATGGTGAATGGGCCACCCGCTTCGCCAGGAGGAAGATCAACCTCCCAGTGTCCCAGTCTGTCAGCCGTTCCTGTCGCCTCTGCGTTGCGAAAGCGCACCGCGACCTTTTCGCCAGCCGACGCGCTTCCCCACACTCTCACCGGCATTCCGCGCTGCACAACGACGTGATCCGACCAGAGGGAGGGAAGAACTACCTTTGCCATGCAGGCCTGGGTACCGGCAAGACCCATCAGTAAAAGCGATATGACTTTCGATGATAAAAGCAGATTCCTCACGGCTTCGTTACATCCTTTCGGCCCGTCTGCGACTCGCCCT
>Ga0335070_10007008_pt1 | contig 13243 bp, 11 predicted proteins | sample Lox_Sample_13_FD_206722 | JGI IMG/M metagenome (GOLD analysis project Ga0335070, IMG submission 206722) | Soil microbial communities from Loxahatchee National Wildlife Refuge, Florida, United States - Lox_Sample_1.3 | ecosystem: Environmental > Terrestrial > Soil > Wetlands | place: USA...
GCGTTCCGGCCAGAGGCGAGCGTCGCGAGCGCGGCGGATTGATCGGAGTCAGTAGTCAGGAGTCGGCCGGCGGACATAAACGTCCTATTGCAATTTCATGTTCTCTATTTGCGTGGAAGTGCGGCCCTTCCGCGCCGCGTAAAACGGCGGTTTAATTGGGCTTTAGCCCCGGTGGATCGCTGCAAAGATTATGGCAGCTACGGCAACCTCCTCAATTTCGATCGCGAATTTCGCTCCCATGAGCGCGACGCGCCTGCTGATTTTCGGCGGCATAGCGCTGATTGTCACAGGCATGCTGTTCGGCGATATTTTTGCGGTATTCGTCCTCCACCAAAACGGCGGACGAACTGGCGAGACGCTGTTGGCTGCGGCACGCGCAGCCGCTGACCGGGACGCAGCAGGAGTGCGCAACGCTTTCGCGAGCGTGGACGCCCTGCTCGAGGACCGCGGCACCAAGATCGACACGCACGTGCACATGACCGATGCGGGCTATCTGGCGTTGCTGCTGGCACTGGTACAGCCTTACGTAGCCCTCCCCTCGCGACGTAAGAAGCGTCTCGCCCAGGCTTTTCTGGCCGGGTCGGTTATGTTGCCGGTCGGCATTTTTCTCATTCACTACGTGGGGCTCGCTTACAGTCCGTTTGCGGTGATCGGGTGGGCCAGTGTGCTCGCCGATGCGGGGGGCGCTGTGCTCATCGTGGCCTTGGCCGGCGAAATATGGGGATTCTGGAAATACATTCGCGGTCAGGCAGTCCGTTCTGACGCCGAAGTTGCCCAACACGGCAGTTGGGCAGAACGGGTGCTGCTCAGCGGCGGAACTGTGCTCGTCTTGTTGGGTTTTCTTTACGGAGCATGGTACGCAGCCTTTGATCTGTATCCGCAAGAAGATGCGGAAGTCAGAATTCTGAATACGCTGGCTGAGCAGGCGAATGCGAACAATGCCGCCGGCATCAGCGTCGCCATCAACGATTACGGTGGCTTGGGGGCCGCGAAAGCGGTTTCCATCGCGGCGCACTCGCACATTATCGAGTTTGGCATGCTCGCGCTTCTGCTGTCGTTTGTTCAGCCGTACGTCTTTCTGAGCGAAGCATGGAAGCGGCGCTGGGTCATTCTCTTTTTGGCAGGTTCAGTGTTGCTGCCCGTTTGCGTACTTCTCGAGTTGAAACTGGGATTATTAGCAGGCGGAATCGCCGACGCTGGTGGCCTGCTGGTCGTCATTGCGCTGATCGGCATGCTTGCCGGTATTTTTCGCTATACCGGCCGCGCCGACGCGCTGAGGACCGCGTGAACGGCTCCGGCAAGCTGCTGGTACTTGGGGGTGCTGTTTTAGCTGCATTCGGAATGTTGTACGGTTTGCACTATGCGCTGTTGGTGGAACACCAGACCTTGGACCGAATGGGAAACTCGCTTGCCCAAACTTTTGTCAGCGTTGCAAATCAGAACCCGAAGCAGGCGCATACGGCAATTAAGACCTACGGCGCGACGAGGTACGATTATGTCCGCCAGGTTGATGCGCATTCCCACTGGGGCGGTCTGGCCATGTTGATGATCGTGCTCGGGATCGTTTTCGATAAGCTAGCCTTTACTGAGAACTTCCGGCGCGGTCTGGCTGCCGCCTTGCTCACCGGGTCTACATTGTTTCCAGCTGCCGTGTTATTGCAGACGGCGGATCGCACGGCAATGCTCGGTTCAGTTTTGGCCGTGCTTGGGTCAGCGTTGGTGATGGTTGCATTGGCGGGAGTTGCCTGGGGATTCTTGCGGGAACCGGCTTGACGCGGTCTGTTGTAGCACTCATGTTCGGAATATTGATCCCTGGGAATCCGTGAAAATCCGTGGTCAAATTTAGAGTTACGATCAACAAACACAATGTTTCCGCGCGCATTTGATTATCACCGAGCAGGGTCGCTGAAAGAAGCGGCGACCATGCTCTCGCAATTGGGAGAAGAAGCGAAGCTCCTGGCCGGTGGCCAGAGCCTCATCCCGCTGATGAAGTTGCGCTTTGCCAATCCCAAGCACCTGGTAGATCTCAACTTCATTCCGGGTATTTCTTATATCAAGGAAGACAAGAGTGCGCTGCGCTTTGGCGCACTGACTCGCCACAGTGACATCGAGAACTCCACGACCGCCGCAAAGATTCCCATCATCCACGATTGCGCGGCCGGCATTGCCGACGTGCAAATCCGCAACCGCGGAACCATCGGCGGTTCCTTGGCCGAGGCTGATCCCAGCGGCGACTGGGCGGTCGTGCTATCCACGCTCGATACGAGTCTCCGCTGCATCGGGCGCAAAGGCGAGCGTGCGATTCCACTGCAAAAATTCATTACCGATGCATACACCACGGTCCTGGCCAAAGATGAAATCGTCAGCGAAGTGCTGGTGAAGATTCCGCCAACAGGAAGTGGCGGCGCCTATCTTGCTTTTAAGCGCGCGGCTCCCGTGTATCCGACTGCTAGTGCCGCGGTGCAACTTGTGATGGCAGAGGGCGTCTGCAAAGAGGCGGCCATCGCGCTGGGCTGCGTTGGACTGACTACTATCCGTCCTCGTGAAGCAGAGGCAGCACTGTCGGGGAAAGCCATGGATGAGAAGGCGATCGGGGCAGCCGCGGAGGCGGCGCGCGTCGCAGCCGATCCTCAGCCGGATATGCGCGGTTCAGCGGAATACAAACGGACGTTGGTCGCCGCATTAGTAAAGCGCGCCATTGCGGCTGCAGTGAGCCGTGCACGTGGGGAGCGAGTCGAGGTCAGCCATCTTTATGCCTAAAGCTGCCGTCAAACCGAAAAAGGTGCGGATGCGCAAGCCAGCCGGCGAGGGCGTTATCGAGGAGGCCCCGATTACAGTGAGCGTGAACGGCAAGTCGTACACGCTGAGTGTGGAACCGCGCCTGCTCTTGGTTGAACTGCTACGCGAACAACTCGACCTTACCGGCACACACGTGGGCTGCGACACAACATACTGCGGTGCCTGCACGGTCCTGATGGATGGCAAAGCAGTAAAGTCATGCACCCTGCTGGCCGTGCAGGCGGACGGCGCCAAGATCATGACCGTGGAAGGCCTGGCCAAAAACAGTGAGCTGCACCCGATTCAAAAAGCCTTCGGCGAGTGCTATGGCCTGCAGTGCGGCTATTGCACGCCGGGGTTGATGATGTCCACATACCAGCTGCTTTCGTCTAATCCCGACCCTGACGAAGCGCAGATCCGCAAGGCCATCGCGGGAAATACGTGCCGCTGCACTGGGTATCAAAACATTTTTAAGGCTATTCAAGCGGCGGCACAGAAAGCTAAGGGAGTTTAGGATGGCGATCAAGTTTGCGGGCGAGTTCGAAGTCAACAAGACGCCGGAGCAGGTATATGACTTCCTCACCGACCCGCAGAAGTTCGCCCCGCTGTTGCCGGATTATCAAGGTATGTCGATGCAGGATCCTACACACTTCACCGTGAAAGTGAACGTCGGCATTTCGTACATCAAAGGTATCGCAGACGTGAAAATGGAACTCGCGCAGGCCGACAAGCCCAAGCGCGCGCAATATAAAGGACAGGGCGCCGTTGCCGGAGGCAATGCCACTATCTTGGCGGGTTTTGACCTTGCCTCCACGAACAGCGGCACCAAAGTCAGTTGGCAAGGAGAGGCTCAGGTTTTCGGACGGCTGATGTCCGTGGCCGGAGGACTGCTCGATCCTCTCGCGAAGAAAAATATTAAAAAGTTGATCGATGGTTTACAGGCGGCGCTGGCGTGAAATGCTAACCGCCAATACTGACTGCTGAGACGGAGCTAGAGTGAGCACGGCAGCTGAACCGAAGAACTGGGTAGGCAAGCCTCTTCCCCGCAAAGAAGAAGACCGATTGCTTCGCGGCAGAGGAAAGTTTGCCGACGACGTCAAGATGCGGGAGATGCTTTACCTCCGCTTTGTGCGTTCCCCCTACGCCCACGCCCGCATCAACAGCGTGAACGTCTCTGCCGCGGAAGCACTGCCCGGTGTCATTTGTACCTTGACGGGCAAAGAAATCGAGCCGCTAACGCAGCCCTTCATCGAAATCGGGCCGGATCCCTGCGCCAAAATCCGCGACTATCCCTTGGCCGTCAACAAAGCTCATTATCAGGGAGAGCCGGTCGCTGCGGTGGTCGCGGCCTCTCCCCAGATCGCCGACGACGCTGCCGAACTGGTACAAGTCGAGTACGAGCCGCTCGACCCCGTCGTGGATGCTGAGCAGGCCTTGACCAACCAGAGCATCCTGCACGAGAGCGCGGGCACCAACCAGATCTGGAGTGGTGTTTTTGAATACGGTGACATCGAAGCGGCCTTCCGTGACGCAGCCCATGTTGTCACCATCGATCGCATGCACTTCCACCGCTTCTCCTCCACGCCGCTGGAAAACAACGTGCTCATTGCCCAATGGGATCCGAAAGACGATCACATTTATTACTCCTGTAATAACTCTTTCCCTTCCTTTGCCATTCAGTTCCTGGCGGCACACTTGAATATCCACATCGACAAGATTCGCGTGCAGACGGCGGACATTGGCGGCAGCTTCGGTATCAAGATCACCAGCTATCCGCAGATGGCCGTGTGCGCGCTGGCCTCGAAGAAAGCGGGGGGGAAACCTATCAAATGGGTCGAGACCCGCTCCGAGCACATGATTTCCAGCGCCCATGGCAACGAACGAACTTTTCGTGACACGCGGGTCGCGCTCGATAAAGATGGTGTAGTTACCGCGATCAGCTCGCGTCATATGGACGATTGCGGCGCTTATCCACGCTATGAGCCGCTGGGTTGCGTGATCTGGTCGCAGGTTGTGCCCGGCGTCTACCGGGTGAAGAACCTGCGCATCGACTTCACCCAGGCCGTCACCAACAAATGTCCCGTAGGTCCAAACCGCGGCTACTCGCGCATGCAGCATTTGTGGTTCCTGGAACGCGTCATAGATATCTGTGCCCATGAGCTGGCAATCCCCGCCGATGAAATGCGCATGCGCAACTACATTCGCCCGCAAGAGTTTCCTTATACGACTCCCAACGGCTGCATCTACGATTCGGGCAACTATCCCAAGATGTTGCAGATTGCAAAAGAGCTAATTGACTGGGACGCCTGGAAAAAGAAGCAGGCCGAGTGGCGCGATCAGGGCCGCTGGATCGGCATGGGCATTGGTACGACGCTCGATTCTGGTACGAATAACTTCGGACAGTCGCAGATCGTCAATCCCAACGCTCCGTTCTCCGGAAACTCGCAAGGTGCGAACTGCAAGCTCGACATCTACGGCGAAGTCGTTGTCGCCGTCGGCTCTTGTCCACAGGGACAAGGCCACGAAACCACCGCCGCCCAGGTGGTCGCGGATGTGCTGAACATTCCTCCGGATCTCATTTCGGTGCGGACAGGTTTCGATACGGAACGTAACGTCCATACGGGCTTTTCGGGGACCTACGCGAGCCAATTCGCGGTTTCCGGACTTTCGGCTGTTCACGGTGCCGCGCAAAAACTCAAAGCGGAGATGCGCCGCCTCGCCGCTTTTGTACTCGAAACCAGCGAAGACGCCATCGAATTCGGCACCGGCGCCCAAGGGCCTGAACTGCGGGCCAAGAGCACAGGCAAATCCATCAACTACTGGGGACTCGCGAACATCGTCAACGTAAACAGTGCCGTGCTCCCGCCCGAGATGCATGAGATCACACTGAACTGCCGTTATGTCTGGCGAGCGCCCTTCAAGGTGCCCGATAAGCAAAAGAAGTTCGGCAATCTGACCCTTACCTACGCCTCACAGTTGCATGTGGCGGTGGTCGAGGTCGAACGAGACACGTTCATCCCCAGAATTCTCGATTACGTTGCCGTGGACGACTGTGGCACGGTCATCAATCCGCCCATCGTGGAGGGTCAGGTGTACGGCGCGACCGCGCACGGCATCGGTGCGGCGTTGATGGAGACCTGTGCCTACGACGAGGTCGGAAACATGCTGACAAGCACCTTCAGCGACTACACGCCCATCACGGCTGTGAATATGCCGCGCGTGAAGTATGGACATCTCGAAACGCCCTCGCCTCATAGTTACAGCGGAGCTAAGGGCATGGGGGAAGGCGGAGCCGCCCCCATCCACACCATCTCTGCGGCGCTGCAGGATGCGCTGTTCTCTGAAGGAATCGTGATCGGCGATTCGTTCAACAACCCCGACACGTTGTTTAGAGCAATTGTCAGGAAAGAAATTTATCAGCGAGATCAATTGGTGCAAGTGGAGCGGAGGGCGTGACCACAAGTTCGTGCGGTGGAGCGGTGAGGAAGCGGCTGCATTTCGAGTCGCTGGGTCCGGGAAGAAGCGGCGCTGTTTCGTGGAACAGTGGACCCTTTAGGGCCGCGTTAACGCTCTCTGTAATTCGGGGCCTTAGCCCCGGTGCTTCGTTCCTGAATTGATGAAAAGCGTTTGTATTGTCGGCTGCGGAGCGATTGGAAGTCTTTATGCCGCCCACCTGGCGCGCGTTGCCGAGGTCTGGGTATTCGTCCGGCGCGCAGATCACGCCGCAGCCTTGAATCGCGAAGGCTTGTATGTTAGCGGCGGCAGCCATTTTCGTGCCACGGTGAAAGCGACTACCAAGGCGCACGATCTGCCAGACTGCGATCTCGCTATCGTGGCGACCAAGGCAACGCAGGTCGAAGAGGCCATATCGCAGGCCGGCAGGCGCTTTGACCGAGGTGCCGTGGTTTCCGCGCAGAACGGATTGGGCAGCGAGGAGATCATCGCCGAGCACACGCGTGGCCAGGTGATTCGGGCAACCACATTTATGAGCGGCACCAAGCACAGCGACACACACGTACAGTATGAACTGCAAACAGCAACATGGCTGGGCCCGTTCGAGCCACGGAATACACCCATGTCCCTGGTAAACGAAGTGGCGGACTTGATCAAGGCCAGCGGACTGAAAGTCGAAGCACTCGAGGACGCGCGTCCGGCACAGTGGTCGAAGCTGATTTTCAACGCATCCGTCAATGGCGTATCGGCGTTGACGGGATTGCCGCACTCGCCACATTTTGCCGACGAAATGGACTTCTCTAATCTTGGTCACCTGCTGCATGCATTGATGGAAGAGGGGAAGCGCGTTGCGGCCGCGGCTGGAGTAGTTCTGCACGAGGACCCCTGGGCGATGAACAAGATCGGTGCAATGACCAATCATCCACCGTCGATGCTTTATGACGTGCGGCATCACTTACCGACAGAGATTGATTTCTTAAGCGGCGCAATCGCGCGCGAAGCAGAGCGACTCGGAGTACCCGCTCCCTTGCACACCGCGGTGTATCGCTTGCTTAAGGGGAAAGAGGCCTCCTGGTCGTTTGCCGATGAGAATCGAGCAGTGGCAGTTCACGATACTTAGGATATTTCCTTTGTGTCCCTGCGTGGCTTTGCCCTGAAAAATGCCGTGGCCCATCGACAACTCGAAGCTTGAACGCGTGCGAGCGCTGATGAAAGCCCAGGACGTCAGCGCGCTCGTAGTGCGGGCTCCCGACAATGTCCTTTACCTCGCCAACTACTGGTGCATGAAGGGCTACGATGCCGTTGTTTTCCCCCAGCAAGGGGAGCCGACGCTTATCGCCCTCGAACCGCAACTTGGCGACGCTCAGCGGAATTCGTGGACGCGCGATATCCGCCTGTTCAAGGGCTACGACGAGCGCGATCCCCGGCCACCACAATACCGCGCCCTCGATATCGCGCTGCAGGTGCTCAAAGACCAGGGAGCGACTGACAAAGTTGGCGTCGAGCTGAACATGGGCACACAGAGCACCGACCGTATGGTAGGTGAGCCTACAACTCCGACCCAAATATTCTTTGATGCTTTCAAGAAAGTCGCAGGCCAGGTGGTGGATGCGACACCGTTGCTGAACGAAGCGCGTTCCATTAAGACTGCTCAAGAAATCGAGCGTATGCGACTGGCAAATGAACTGGCGGCGCTCGCCATGGACTACACGCGCGAACACATGCAGCCCGGCATGAAGGAGAGCGAAGTCGGTGGCATGTACGAAGGCTTCGTTCACGGGCTCGGCGTGGGCTATAAGGGCAAAGTCGAGATGGCTCGCGCCTTTACGCTGGTGTGGTCGGGAAAAGGAATCGCGACGTTCACGGCAACCGGCGATCGTCCCATTCAAAAACATGAGCCGACCCTGTTCGAGATTTGGGTGTGTGCCGACGGCTACTGGACGGACCTCACCAAAAACGCGTGTCCCGGAGAACTGACGCCCGAGTATCACAAGTTGCTGGACCTGCTGTTGAATGTCTTCAACGAGGCAGTGATGTATTCGCGCGACGGCGCGAGCTTCCCTGACCTGGATCGTCTCATCCGCGCACGCATTGCCGAAGGGGGCTATCCGGGGCAGCCATCCCATCCGATTTGCCACGGTGTGGGCGCGAGAGCGCATGAATTCCCCTATGCGCACCAGGCCGGAACGGGCACGATGAAAAAAGGCATGGTGCTGGCGATTGAGCCCGGAATTTACTGGCCGGGCGGCGGCGGCTTGCGAGTCGAAGACAATTTTTTGATTACCGAGGGGGGCAACGAGAAACTGTGCACGTATCCCGATGACTTTCGTCTGGCAGGAAAGCTTACGAGTGTTGCTGGGTAGGCATAGCCTGTCCACAGCCGCGGAGCGGCGAAATAATGTAGCCCCGGGCGTAAGTCCTGGGCAGATGCACCAATGCAGGGAAGCCCCGTAGGGGCGACACCAATGTCAACATCCGTCCACCAGCGCGCCTCCAAGCTCGACCCCAACCTGGTCGACCGCATCCTCGCCGAGGTGCGCCAGGACGAGATCGTACAAATGGCGTGCGATGTCGTTAACATTCTGAGTCCCACCGGCGAAGAGCTGCGCATGGCGGAGTACATGCGCGACACCCTCTCCACCATCGGACTGAACGTTACCTGGCAAGAGGTCGAAGAAGGCCGCGCCAACGTGGTCGGCCGCTGGATCGGTCGCGGCGGTGGGAAAAATCTGATGTTCAACGGCCACATGGATACATCGAATACAGGCCGCGAAGATTTCCTGACTGGCATTGGTTACAAGCCGCAAGCCGTCGTCAAGAACGGAATGATTTACGGCCTCGGTATCTACAACATGAAAGGCGCCTTGGTTTGCTATACGCATGCTGTGAAGGCGCTGCAGCGCGCTGGCGTAAAGCTGAAGGGTGATGTGATTGTAGCTGCCGTCGCTGGAGAAATTGAAAAAACACAGTGGGGCGAGTTTAAGGGCAAAGAATATCGTGGCTACGGCTACGGTACGCATTATCTGGTCAACCATGGCGTGCTGCCCGACATGTGCATTCTCGGCGAGCCAACCGATACGCATCTCGTCCTCGAACATTTCGGCTCCATGTGGGTCAGGATTTCCTGCACCGGCATTTACGTGCACACCGCTTTCTGCGAAGGCCGCGAGGAGATGAACTCGATTCGCCGCATGCACGAACTCATAACTGAGGTTTTGCATTGGATTGAACGCTGGGAAACCAAAGCTGCGTACGGAGGTAAGAAAGCGATGGTCAATCTCGGCGGCATCCGCGGCGGACACCCCTGGCGCGCCAGTCGAACTCCCGAGAAAACTGATTTGTTCCTCGACGTCCGGGTGCCACCGACAATTCCCATGAACGAAGCCCGTCGCGATATTCAACAAATGTTCTTCAAGCTGGAGAAGGAACACCCCGATTGGGGCTTGGAATTTGAGACTTACGTTTCTGTTCCGGGAGCGCGTATCAGCGCAGATCACGAACTGATCAAGGCCATCGAGGGCAATCATGCTGTGGTCATGGGCAGTCCGCTGCAGCGCGAAGTGGTCACGTGGTGTTCTGATGCCAGCGTGCTCAGCCGCTATGGCGTTGATACCGTGAACTACGGACCTTCCAGCGGCCCGCGCGATCAGGAAGGCGAGAAGGTGTCGATTAAGACCATGGTGGATATCACCAAGGTGTACGCGCTAACGGCCGCCGAGATCTGCGCGGTGGCGTGAGAGCTGCATTCCTGGATTTACGTGGGGGACAACAATTTGGGTTGGGTGCTCCGGAGGAGCAGCTGCCAGTAGCCAGCGCTTCCGCGCTGGGACGGAGAGAGTGTGACGCGGACCCGGAGGCACGACTGAGTTTTCGCGCACGATATAAGGATACAACGACCAAAATAAATGCCATCTGACAACGAAATCGCGCGCCGTTTCAACAATGTCCGTTCCCGGATGCAACGCGCGCACTTGGATGCCCTGATCGTATGCGGCAATCAGTATGCCGGTTTTGAAGGCGCGGTTCTTTACATGTCCGGCTTCGAAATCGTCCACCGCTACGTTTATGTCGTGGTGCCGCTCGAGGGCGAACCCACGCTTGTTTTTCCGCGCGAGGCCCGCTGGATCGGCGACAAGTCTAAGCCTTGGGTCAAAGATCAGGTCTGGCCCGACGTGCCCGGACAATGGCTTCGCGAGCGCGCGCAGGAACGCAAATGGAAGCGGGTCGGCGTCTACGGAATGGATTTCGTCATGGCCGTTCGCGACTACCGCGAACTGGCCAAAGGCAATTTTGACCTGGTTCCTTTTGATTTCGAATTCGACATGGCGCGTGCGGTCAAGAGCGAAGAGGAACTGGCCGAAGTACGCGATGCCATGGACATCATCCTCGAAGGCTTCTGGGCATTAGTGGAAGCTTATGAACCGGGTAAGACTGAGGCGGAAATCATGGCTCCAGCGGTGGAACGTTTCTTTGCACGGGGTGCTGGCCCGCGCATGATGAACATCGTTCTTTCCGGCCAGAACGGTTCCGCCAAAGCGCATTTCAAGGTCCCGGGATTGCGTGCAGTGGCCGCTGATGATCTGATGCTCTATTCGCTCGAGATAACTGGCGCCGGTGGTTACTGGGTGGAATTCTCGCGCCCGCTGCTGCGCGGGAACCCGAGTGCCACAACGCAAAAGATGGCCGCTGCTTACCCGGCAGCTCTGGAGGGGGCACGCAAATTGATGCGGGTCGGCGAACTGGCCAGCGCGGTTCATCGCGCCGTTGCCGAAATTTTTGCTCAGCATGGCTTTGCCCTCGGTCATCTGTCGGGACACTCCATTGGCACTACCATGATTGAGCATCCCGCTATCGGGGCCAAAAGTGACATTCCTCTCGAAGAGAACATGATCTTCTCGCTGCATCCGCAGGTCGTGGACACGGACGGCAAGGTTTGCCTCTACACGCAGGACACCTACCGCGTCGGGAGGACCGAAGGGGAATGCCTGGCGTCAGTGCCATGGAAGTTTTTTACGGGACAGGAATCGAGGTCAAAAGCGCGCAGCACTTAGCACTTAGGCCCTGGACAGGCGGTTCATTTTAAGCAGGGCACGGACCTGATTGGCTAAATGCTAACTGCTCATTGCTAACTCCAAGTTGCCAAGCCTGGGAGAAAACCTCAAGGTGATTCGCATCTGCGTCGTCGGTTGTGGAGCTGTCGGAAGTTTGTTTGCGGCGCACCTCGCAAATGCGGGCGAGGTGGAGGTCTGGGCTTACGACGTCTCCAAGAGCCACATGGATGCCATTAAGGAACACGGACTGCGGCTCACTGGCGCTGCCGATTTCACGGCGCACCTCAACGCCACCACGGAACCTGCTGACCTTCCCCGTTGCGATTTCGGAATCGTCGCCACCAAGGCAATTCACACTCGCCGGGCCATCGCGCAAACAGCCGGCATTTTCGAGGAGAACAGCGCGGTTTGCTCGGTCCAGAACGGCGTTGGCAACGAAGAGCTCATCGCCGAAAAAGTTCGCCTTGTGATTCGTGGGACCACGTTTCCTGCCGGCCACCTTATCGGTCCCGGACATGTTGGATTCGATATCCGCGGCGACACCTGGATTGGCCCGTTTGAGCCGACTGGAACTCCCATGGCGAAAGTCGAAGAACTCGCCGGGTTTCTCACTCGCTCCGGCATGAACACCATTGCTTTGCCCGATGCCCGCGGCGCGCAATGGACGAAGCTGATATTCAATGCCGCCACAAATCCCGTCGGGGCGCTCACACAATTGCATCACGGAGCGGCCGCTCGATTCGCACCTACTGGTCAGCTCTTCAACGACCTCATCGCCGAAGGTGAATCCGTGGCCAACACGATGGGTATCAAACTGCATGGTGATCCCCGCGCTCTCGTGCACAAAGGGGCCACCGCACCGGGCAAGCACAAGGCCAGCATGTTCCAGGACGTCTTAGCCAAACGCCAGACCGAAATCGACTTTCTGAACGGCGCCATCGTGCAATGTGGCGAGAAGATCGGCGTCGAAACGCCACTCAATAGAGCGTTATGGGAACTCATTAAAGGATTGGAGCACTCCTGGACAGATCCGGAATAAAGGATTTGTAGTAAATGTTTGCGTCATCGTGAAAGCGCGGCCCTTTAGGGCTGCGTAATCGGCCAACTGAATGGGGCTTTGACCCTGTGCGGACGAAACGGAAAGACCCGAATGACTATTCCCTTTAACATTGGTGTCCTGCAACTCAGCATGGAACCGGTTCGCGAAACCGTTGCCATGGCCAAAGCATGCGAGCAAGCCGGCTTCGATACGTTCTGGATTGCCGAAGCCTACCCGTGGTGGCGCAAGCACGGCTTTGAAGCACGTTCATCCACAGCTACCCTCGCCGTCATCGCCAACGAGACCCATCACATGCAACTGGGCTGGGGAATCATTTCTCCCTACACGCGTCATCCCGTGCAGATCGGGATGGAAGCACGTGTCATGCAGGATCTGGCGGGCGAGCGTTTCTTGCTGGGCTTGGGAGCCTCCAAAATTTTCATGAAAGAGATCGGCGAAGGCGAAGGAGAAAAAGTCGGTCCCGCTACGGTGATGCGGGAGAGTATTGAAGTCATCCGTGGTGTACTAAGCGGCACAAGCTTCGAGTTTCAAGGGAAGGTTTTCGCCGCGTCTGTGCCCTCGTTGCGAGCCGAGGCGCATACGGTGCGCGCCATTCCTCCCATTTATGTTGCGGGGACCGGGCCCGTCATGCAAAAAATGGCCGGCTCGATCAGCGATGGTCTTCTGACCGCCAGCATCACGACACCCGCATTCGTTCGCTACTCCAGGAAAAATATGGAACAAGGCGCGCGCAACGCCGGCCGCGATCCGAACAGCCTGATTTTGGGATGCGTAATTGTTGGAAGCATCGGTCGAGATTCTACCAAAGGCAAAGAAGGAGCCCGCGAACAAGCGGCGATGTATCTGGCCAATAAGGTTCAGAATATCAAGGGGTCCGCGGATGTGCTGCTGGAGTGCGCCG